>Ga0194122_10003266_pt1 | contig 16754 bp, 11 predicted proteins | sample TA2MahCa10mmetaG_FD_155487 | JGI IMG/M metagenome (GOLD analysis project Ga0194122, IMG submission 155487) | Freshwater microbial communities from Lake Tanganyika, Tanzania - TA2015021 Mahale Deep Cast 10m | ecosystem: Environmental > Aquatic > Freshwater > Lake | place: Tanzania: Lake... | reverse complement strand
CTCCCGGCCGCGCAACAGTAACGCGCAGTTAGCAGCAAAATACTATACACTCCTAGGATGTCATCCAGCTTTCGTCTCGCTTGTGGCTTGTTGGCCGCGTTTGCTGCGCTCGCTCAGGTTCTTCCCGTGGGTACCGTCGACGGAACCGTCACCGACTCCTCCGGTGCCGCGCTGCCCGAAATCAAAGTCACGCTGCGGAACCTCGACACCGGTGTTGCGCGCGACACGACGACCAACGACTCCGGTTACTACTTCATTCCGCTGGTGAATCCAGGGCGCTACGAGTCTTCGGTGGAGAAGGCGGGTTTCAAGCGTAGTGTGCAGGAGTTGACGGTGCGCACCGGCATCCGCTCGACGGCGGACTTCCGGCTGGAGGTCGGGCAGGTGACCGATTCGATTGAGGTCACCGGCGAGGCGCCGCTACTTGAAACCACCACGTCGGCCGTCAGCCGCAACGTCTCGCAGAGGACGATCAACGACATGCCGCTGCTGGCGCGCAATGTCCTGATGCTCATCAACCTCGCGCCGGGCATCACCAACAACGCGCCGACGAGCAATACGACGGGGCTGATTGACATCGACAGCGTTTCTTATACGTCGGCCTCGGGCGCGAACAACCGCACCAACGAGTTCCTGATGGACGGGATTCCGAACAACGTATCCGACCGAGTGGCCTACATTCCGAGTGTGGACGACGTGGCCGAGTTCACCGTATCCACCAACGCGTTGGACGCCGAGTACGGACACGGCGGCGGCATGTACGTGAATGTCGTCACCAAGGGCGGCACCAACGAACTGCACGGCAACGTCTACGACTTTTTCCGCAACGACAAGCTGAATGCGAACAGTTTCTTCAACAACCGCGCGGGCGCGAGGCGTCCAGTGTTCCGCTTCAATCAGTTCGGCCTCACGGCGGGCGGACCGGTGGTGAAGAATCGCGTGTTCTGGTTCTTCAATTTCGAAGGGCTGCGCCAGCGCACGCCGCGCGCGTATCGCTTCACTGTACCCACGGAACTGCAAGCCGAAGGCGATTTTTCGCAAACGCTGAACGTGGCCGGCGTGCCGTTCCAGATCGCCGACCCGTTGACCACCACGCCGGCCGGGGCGCGCACTCTCCTCCCGAACGGCCGCATCCCCGCCAGCCGCATCAACCCCATCGCGCGCAGCGTGCTGACGCGTTACCCCAAAGCGAATCTGCCGGGCGATCTGAATACCAACGCCAACAATTTCTATAACGAAGTACCCGCGCCCTATGACGGCGAGAACTACTCGCTGCGCATCGATCCGAACATCGGCCGCCACCGCCTGTTTGCGCGCTGGAGCCAGAACCAGGGCTTTCCGGGTACACCCACGCCGTGGGATATCGGCGAAGGCGGCGTGGGGGCGCTCGAAGGCAACAACCGCGCGCAGACTTCGATCGGGGTGAGCGATGTTTTCACGTTGAGTCCGTCCACGGTAGTGACGGCGCAAGCCGGCTTTACGCGCTGGACCCAGCAGGGCGCGCACCCGGAGTTCGACCAGACGACCATCGGCTTTCCACGCGCCCTGACGGGCCTCATGCAGCAGAACATTTTTCCGCGCATGAACATCGCCGACATTTACTACATCGGCTCGTCCGAAGGCCGGTGGTATGAGCACACCAACACGTTTTCGTTCAACGTGGGCGTGACGAAGAACTGGGGCAGCCACAATATGAAGTTCGGCTTCCAGAGCCAGGTGAAGCAGAACAACTCGCAGGGTGCGGCGCGGCCGGGTGGTGAGTACAACTTCACGCGCGCCTTCACGCAGCCGAACGCGTTCACGCCCGGCAACAATCTCGGCAACGGCATCGCGAGCTTTCTGCTGGGGTACGCCGCGTCGGGCCAAGTGAATCTGCGCGCGGCCACGGCGCCGCAGAGTCCGTTCTACGGCTGGTACTTCCAGGACGACTTCAAGGTCACGCAGAAGCTGACGCTCAATCTTGGCTTGCGGTACGACCTGATGCTGGGCATCACTGAACGCTTCGACCAGAACAACTTCGGCTTCAACCGGAACGTCTCCAACCCGATTGAAGCCGCCGCGCAGGCTGCCTACGGGCGCAACCCGATTCCGGAACTGACGGCCGCCAATTTCCGCGTTCGCGGCGGCTTGTTTTTTGCGACGAAGGACAACCGCCGCAACGTCGTCGCCGATAAGACCAACTGGCAACCCCGAATCGGCCTCGCCTACCGGCTCTTCCCGCGCACGGTGTTGCGCACCGGCTTCGGCATCTTTTATTCGGGCTGGTGGCAGCCGTTTGTCAACGCCACCGGCTTTTCGGCGCAGACCGACATGGTGACGACGCTCGACGGCGGGTTGACGCCGAACGATACGCTTAGCAACCCGTTTCCGAACGGCCTGGTGCAACCCACGGGCTCTTCGCGCGGGCTCCAGACATTGCTGGGTCAGACGCTGGGACCGTACGACTATGACCGCAAAAACATCCGCAATGACCGGTGGAGCTTCGGCTTCCAGCACGAGTTGATGCGCGAGTTGCAGGTGGAGATCAACTATGTCGGCCAGCGCGCGCCGAACCTGATTACCTCCACCGGCGCGGGCGATGCGGGGGTGGTGATCAACGGCGGCTGGAACGGCACGGGCGGCACGTTCGATCAGAAAAACTACGGCCTGGGCGCTCGACTCAACGCTCGCGTACCGAATCCGTTTCTCGGCCTGATTCCGGCACCCAGCGCGCTGGCCGGCACGACGGTCACCGTGGCCCAGATGCTTGAGCCCTATCCGTCGTTCGGCAACGTCAACCTCAACCGGACGCCGGGAGGCAAGAGCCACTACCACTCGCTGCAGTTGAGCGGCGTGAAGCGCTTCGGCGCGGGCGCGAGCGTGCAGTTTGCCTACACGTTCTCCAAGCAGATCGAGACGCTGCGTTTCATCGAGCCGAGCGATCCGGCGCCGTCAAAGATGATCGGGCAGTTCGACAACCCTCACCGCTTCTCGTCGGGCATCATCTATGAACTGCCCGGCTTCAAGAGCCGCGGCGCAGTGGCGAGCAAGATACTCGGCGGCTGGCAGTGGAGCGCGATGTACATCTACCAGACGGGCGCGGCGGTGTCGTTGCCCGCCGCGATTGCCACGGGCGTGAGTCCCAAGCTGGAGAACCCAACGATCACCAACTGGTTCAACGGCGCGTCGATGTCGGTGATGACGCCGTTTACCGCGCGCCGCCTGCCGTACTTCTGGACGCACCTGCGTAACCCGGCCATCAACAACTGGGACATGGGCTTCATCAAGAACACGGCGATCAAGGAACGCTTCAAACTTCAGTTCCGCGTGGAGATGATCAACGCGCTCAACCGGGTGTGGTTCGGCGGCCTGAATACAGGCATTACCAGCCCTACCTACACGCAGCTCACCGGCCAATCGAACGCGCCGCGAAATGTACAATTAGGACTGAAAGTGAACTTCTAATCGTGTTGAAACGGGTTCTCGCGCTGGCGCTGACGCCGCTTGTGTTGCAGGCGGGTCAGCCTTTGTGGTCATTGAAGCCCGTGGTGCGTCCTGACGCGGCGGGCATCGATGAGTTGGCGGCGCGGATGCACAAGGCCAAAGGTTTGGCGGTGGCCGGTGCGGCTTCGAAAACCACGTTGTTGCGGCGGGTGTACCTCGACCTCATCGGCCTGCCTCCCGCCCCGGCTGACGTAGACGCGTTCTTGGCGGACACTTCACCGGGCGCGTACGAGAAGGTGGTGGACCGATTGCTCGCCAGCCAGCAGCACGGCGTGCGCTATGCTCGCCACTGGTTGGACGTGCTGGGGTACGCCGACGTCGACAACGGAATGGTCGACGAAGCCGGCATCCATCACTGGCGCGACTGGGTGATCACTGCGCTCAATCGCGACCGGCCGTACGACCAGTTCGTACGAGCCCACATCGCCGGGGATCTTTCGCCGCAGACTGAGGACTTCTTCGCCACCGCGTTTCTGTCGCGCTCGGCAAGCGGGGCGGAAGACAAAGCCGAGGGCATCGGGTTCGGGGCGGTTGAAAATGTCTCGTCGGCCTTCCTGGCGATAACAACGGCATGCGCGAAATGCCATGACCATATGTACGATCCGATCTCTCAGCGCGACTACTACGCGATGAAGGCGCTGTTCGACCCGCTGGCGCCCGACAAGCGGCTTCTGGCGAGCGCCGACCAGATCATGGCGTTCCCGGACGTGATGGCCAAGTGGAATGCGGATCAGCAAGCCATCCAGGCGCGGATGGACGTCATCTCGCAGCCCTATTACAAGGCTCTGACCGAAGACCGGCTGCGATATCTGCCACCCGATGTCGCGGCGCTGTTCCGCAAGCCGGAGGCTGAACGCACCGAGGCGGAGAAGAAGACGGTGAAAGACTACGACACGGTGGTCTCGCTCGACGCTCGCAAGTATCGCGACGTGATGACGCCGCTAGAGATTGAAAAGTACGAAGGCATCCGCAAGGGACTCACCGAACTCCGCCGCGATCCGCCCGCGTTGCCGGCTTTCTGGAGCGTGCGCGTGAGTGCAGACCGCGTCGGCCGCAAGAGCTATCTCTATCAAGGTGGCGAGCGCAGCCGGAAAGGCGACGAGGTGACGCCAGGCTTTCCGTTTGCGCCCGCGGATCTGAAGTTCGACGGCGCAAGCGACCGCCGGCAAGTGTTCCTCGGCTGGCTCACCGCGCCGGAGAATCCGTTGTTTGCGCGCGTGGCCGTGAATCGTATCTGGCAGTGGCATTTTGGCGAAGGCCTCGCCGCGTCGCCTAGTGACTTCGGCAACTCGGGCCAACCGCCGTCGAACGCCGAGTTGCTGGATTGGCTTGCGAGCGAGTTCGCCGCGCGTAAGTACAGCATGAAGGCGCTCCACAAGTTGATCCTAATGTCGGAGCTGTATCAGCGTGGCTCCGTTGCCACCCCGGCTTTGCGCGCGGCCAATGCACAGATCGATCCCGACAACCGTTATCTCTGGAAGTTCCCCGTACGGCGGCTGGAGGCGGAAGCGATCCGCGACTCGGTCCTCGCGGCGGCCGGCACACTCGACGATGCCGTGGGCGGCCGCTCGTTCCGCGCCGAGGACATCCTCGAACGCCGCGTGATGAGCGCCGCGCGCACCGGCCACTATGACACGCGCGTGAACCGGCGGGCCATCTACATGGGCCGCGGCGCCGACGGGTCAATGAACATGATGCCTGCGTATCTGGCCACCTTCGATGCCGAAGAGGGACACACGCCGTGCGCGCGCCGGCAACGCACGGTCACCGCGCCGCAGGTGTTGTTCATGATGAACAACCCGCTGACGCATGAGGCATCGCGCAAGTTGGGCGAGCGGCTGCAAGCCGCGCCTACACCAGCGGCGCAGGTGGCGCTTGGTTATCAACTCACGCTCGGGCGGAATCCGTCACCGGCCGAGCGCGATCATGCGCTATCGTTCCTCGCCTCCGGCGGCGCGCTGGACCGCTTTGCCTGGATGCTGCTGAACCTCAGTGAGTTTGTTTTTCTGCCATGACGTATCCCGCTTTAGGCCGCCGGAATTTTCTTCGCCGCTTGAGTGGAGGTGCGGCTGCGCCTGCGCTGGGTTACTTGTGGGCCGCCGAGAACGGCGCCGCCTCGTTCCTCAAACCGGGCGGCGGCACGCACTTTCCGGCGCGCGTGAAGTCCGTGATTTTCCTGTTCATGTGCGGCGGCGTCAGCGCGATGGATACGTTTGACCCGAAGGACAACAAACACGCGGGCCGCATGCTGGAGACGGTGAACTCCAACAACGGCCGGCCGCAGTTGCGCCCCGTGCTGCACTGCGCGCGCGTGTGGACGCGCTACGGACAGTCCGGCATTCCGGTGTGCGAGTGGTACCCGCACGTCGGCGGCGTCATTGATGAGATCGCGGTGTTGCGGTCCATGTACTGCCATGAGGTGGGCCACTTTCCCGCGGTGGGCGAGATGACCACGGCGCACCGCAATCGTACGTTCGAGTACCCGGCGATCGGATCCTGGATCAGCTACGCGCTGGGCTCGGCCAATCGAGACCTGCCGACGTTCGTCAATATGGGCCGCCCCTCCGCGCCACCTCAGATCAGCGGCGGCTACCTGGGCGCGCAGGAATCGGCCACGCCGTTCATGGCGGGCGAAGCGCCGCTTGAAAACCTGAAGCTGCCTCCCGGCGTGACTCGCGCCGAGCGCGACCGCCATGTAGAGACGCTCCATCAGTTGAATCGGCAGTTCCACGAAGATCATGCCTTTGACCGCGAAGTGGCCGCGCGGATCCGCAGCTACGAACTCGCCGGGCGTCTCCAGCTGGCTGCGCCGGAACTCGTCGATTTCTCGCGCGAGCCGGAGCATGTGCGCAAGCTCTACGGCATCGGCGGCGCGGAGACCGACGATTTCGGACGCCAGTTGCTGCTGGCGCGGCGCCTTGCTGAACGCGGCGTGCGGTTCATTCAGCTTTGCCATGGCGGCATCGGCAACGGCAAGTGGGACTCGCATGACGACGTCGCTGACCACGCGCCTTTATGCCGTCAGACGGACCAGCCCATCGCCGGACTCATTCGCGATCTGAAGCAGCGCGGCATGCTGGATTCGACAATGGTGGTCTGGGCCACCGAGTTCGGCCGCACGCCGTACTCGCAGAACACAGTGGGCCGCGATCACAACCCGCACGGCTTCACGTGCTGGATTGCCGGCGGCGGCGTAAAAGGCGGCATGGTCTACGGCGCGACGGACGACATCGGCTACAAGGCGGTTGAGAACCGGCGCTATGTGACGGATCTGCAGGCGACGATCCTCGAGCAGATGGGGCTCGACTACAAGAAGATGAACGTGCAGGTGAACGGCCGCCCGCTGCACATGATCGAGGAGTCGCAGGGGCCGATTGACGCGATCCTGGCATAGAGGCCCTTGGGTGGCCTTAGGCAGTCACCAGATGGCTTCTTGTTCTTTCGGCCTGCGGCGAATCGGATCTTCTCCCGGCTTTTGCGGAACGCGCGCGCCTGTATTACAGTGTTCCTTTGCCCTAACCTTTTCGAAGCAGGCTGCATTCCCGGGCGTTTCGAGGCGCGCGAAACGCAACGGACAGGTTCACGATTCTATCAATCCAATACGAGCAGAAACTCCCCAAAAACTATTTAATGTCAGTGATGAATTCGTGAAACGCGAGTGCCTCAGCGAGCACTACTGGACTGACGAGGCTTGATGTCATCTGCGGAATGCCTGATGTGCGGCGGTTTCCGGCGGTCCCGAAGCCATCGCGTCTTCCGGCATGAGAGCGGCAGCCCCGTAGGACTAACGAAATGAAAAGGAGAGAACGCTCTATACCTGAAAAGAAAAGTCCCTGGAGATGCGTGTGGCTGAGATTGAAGACAGGCTCGCGCAAATGCACATCAGGCCAGCCGTAACGAAACGGCCAAAAATATATGCTTAGGCCCTGGCGGCCTCCCAAATCGATCACCCCGCCTGAGCCGGGGCGACCGGCCGGGGCTGACCCCGGAAGGGCCGAAGCGCCCGTAGGGTGTCAAAGTCGCTGGTGAACCGGCGGAACCGGTAGATCCCGGTCAGCGTGATGTGCTCCCAGCCTAGCGGCGAGATGTGCGGCAGGACCGTTTCAGGCACAGCCACCCCGGCTTTGGTCATCGCCGCCACCGCCTTCTGTAGGTAGACCATGTTCCACAGACTCACGGCACCGATCACCAGGCTCAGCCCGCTGGCCTTTCGCTGCTGCTCTTCGCGGTCCCGGTCAGCCACACCGCCGCGCCGGTAGAACCGCAGCGCTCTCGCCAGCGAATTCCGCAATTCACCCTTGTTCAATCTAGCTTGGACCCGGCGGCGCAACTCCGGCTGTTGCAACCAGTCCAGCGTGTACACGGTCCGCTCGATGCGCCCCAACTCCCGCAACGCCCGGGCCACTTCGTTGTGGCGTGGATACGCGGCCAGTTTGCTGACGGCCAGCGAGGCGCTCACCTTGCCCAAGCGAATCGACTCCACCAGCCGCATCAACTCGTCCCAGTTGCGCTCACTCAACTCGGCGTCGGCCACGCCGCCGGCCAGTTCCTTGAGAATCCCGTACTGCTTCAGCGGCCGGAACGTGAACAGCCGCCGATCCAGCAGATCCCGAATCCGTGGAGCGAAGCGGAAGCCGAGCAGATAGCACAGGGCGAACACCTGCTCGGTGACGCCGCCGGTGTCGGTGTAGTGTTCGTCGATCTTGATGCTGGTACCGTGATTGAGCAACCCATCGAGCACGTGGGGGGCATCGCGCGTGTTGGAGCCAATCGCTTTGGTGTAGAACGGCGCATAGCGGTCCGAGATGTGGCTGTAGATCATGACCACCGGATCGCGCCTATACTTGGCGTTGATGTGCGCCAGGACCGGCTGCGCGCGCCGATGGGGAACGCCTGACCGTCGGAGGACGATGTGGTGCCTGTGCCCCACTGCGCGGCCAACGGAATCTGGTATTGCTTCTCAATGAGGTCGGCCAGCGCCTTGGCGTAGTTCTCTTCGCGCACGTACCAATCGGCCACCCAACTCAACTGCCGGTCTGAACGATCGGGCATGGCCTCGGCGATCTTGGTCAACCCGAGGTTGGTGGCGTCGGCGAGAATCACGGCCAGCACCATGGCGCGGTCTTCGGCTGGTTCCTGCTTGTACAGATGACGGAAGTGTTGGCTGAAGCCGGTCCACGAATCGACTTCCGAAAGCAAGTCGGTGATCTGCATGCGCGGCAGTACATCGTAGAGGCGGTTAGACCACGCCTCGGCATCGGCCGGCAGGTCGGCTTCGAGCGGGGAAATCGACAGCTTGCCCACTTTGAGAACGACGTCCGGCAGTTGACCTTCCGCTAGTAATGGAAGCATCCGCTCTAACCCGTAATGCACCTGCTGGCGGCGTTGTTCGAGGTATGACGCGCAACTGAGTTGACCTGCGCCGCCGGACAACTTCTTCCACTCCGATACCGGCAACAGGTAGTCGTCGAGCGGCAGGAATCTCCGGCTGCCTGCAATCCACACGTCGCCGGAACGGGGCGCCAGGTTCAACTCGTTCAGCACGCACAGTTCGTAGTAGGCGCGGTCGATCTTGCCATCGGCGGCGAAGACGTAGGGCCGCCAGCGCGGCGGCACGAAGCCGCGTGGAGCGTCGGCGGGAATCGCGGATTGGTGGGCCTTGTTCAGAGAGCGCAACACCTCGACTGTTTTGAGCAGGGGCTGCAATGCGGCAATTGCCTGAAAGTTGAGCGCCGCCAGCAAACGTGGCGCGTATTGCCGGGCCCGCGAGTGCTGCGCTGGCAATTCCTCGAGCGTGCTGAAGTCCAGCGGCGCCGCAACGAGCTTGGTCTCACCCAGACTGCTGCTGAGCGAGTCCCATCCCAGCGCCGACTCAACGGCGGCTTCCAAGTCAGCCCTTTTCTTCCGTGCGTCCACCAAGGCGCCGCCGAGCTGCAGGAAGTGGTGCAGCTTCTCATTGATGGTGCGGCCATGCTCTTGAAAGCTCCGCCAGTGCCGCTTCTCCGCCCGGTTGAACCAGTACCCGACCAGATGCGTGAACAAGTCGACGATCTGATCGAGCAAGGTGGGCTGGAAGTCGAGCAAGAAGGAAGCGGCGAGGCCCAGTCGCTTATCGGTTTCGTAGTCCCGCAGATGCTGCAACGTGTGACGAGCGCCCCGGCTGGCGAATTGCCGCACCAGGAGCGGGCTGATATCCGTTGCCAACTGGGGATGGATTTCGTAAGAGCGCACGAAGTCCAGGCGGTCGAGCAAATCGAGCATGCCAGCCACCCCGGGTGTGCCCAGTGGCCGCCGCAACCAGGTCAACGTGCGATCGTCGTCACCGGCGGCGGGTATCAGAAGCGTCTCGATCTCCGCACGCTGCGTGGGTGTCAGCCCGGTGGCCAGTTTGGCCAGCGCCTCTAGTTCGACCCGGCGATGCGTGCGCCAAGCGAGGTCTTCGACGGTCGACAGCGCCGGGATGACGATGTGCCGTAGACGCATCTGATCGAGAAGCGCCATCAACATGCCCACGGGCGTGTTCCAGCGGTGAACTTGCGATTTCATCCAGGCTTCCAACTCCACGCGCACCTCGACGGTGAACGAGCGGAACCCGTAGAGGTCGATGATCTCCTGCAGGTGATCGCTGCGGGTGGGCTGTCGCCGGAAGTAGTCCTCGATGTCGGCGCTCTCGATGCCTAACTGCTCGCCGACGTAGCGCAGCAGGGAAACAGGAACCGGGCTGTCCTTCTTGGCTGGCCAACCGGGGAAGCGCAACAGACAGAGCTGGACGGCAAAGCCGAAGCGGTTGGCGTCACGCCGGCGTCGTTGGATGCCGAGCAGTTCATTCGCCGACAGGGTCCAGTAGCGGGCGATGTCACGTTGGTCGAGGTCAAAATGCGCCGTTTCGATGGCGTGGCGCCGCCCGTCAGAGAGTAGGATGTGCCGAGGCATCCTGCCAGAGTGCCAGGAGTCCGGCGATCAGGCTGTTGTGGCTACCTCTATATCGGAGGTCGTATCACGACCAGGTGACCGGCGGGGCGGAGCGGTTTCAAGCTTGGCCTCCATTGCCTCGAAATCGACATCAGCAGCGTTGACCAGCAGGACCAGTTGCCGCAGTAGATCCTCGGCGCTGGTGCAACGAATGGTCACGACGCCCGGTGAAATCTCAATGGTGTCGGGCAGACCAGCGAGCTGGAGTTGCTGCTGCAGGGCGGGGTCGAGGGGGACTTGCGACTTGCGGATTCGCACCGGCCGCATGGATTCGATCCGGTCGTGAAGCGCGGCGCGCCGTTCGCCCTCCCACCGCCAGCTTGGATTCTCGTGCGCCTCACGCAGACGAGCCATGAGCAGAGCACGGCTGATGACGAGCGCGCCGCCACGCTGAGACGCTCCGAACCGGCGAAGCAAGTGGAAGGTGGCGGTCTTGCGCAGATCAAAGAGTTACTTGGCCATGCGGCGGTCGATCTGCTCGGCTCCGGACAGGGCGAGGGCTTCGACCATGGCGGGGATGCGGTGAATCCAGGAGGGATAGTGCTTCATGGAAAGGGCTCCGGCCTTCCACTATGCCAGTGAACGATCGTTCGCAGTTGACACAATTGCGGTTATCGGAACTCGCTGAATGTTGAAATCACGGGAGTTCCAGGTGCCCGCGCCGATGGCCACTTCCGACTCCCGGAGCCGCTCTGGAGAGCCGCCAAAGCCTTAGCGTATATTTTTGGCCGTTTCGTTACGGCTGGCCATAGAGTGGTCGCAGGATTACATTACTTCTACTTGGCGGTGGCGGCGGTGGATCTGCGCAAAGGCTTCAACGGACTCTACGGCCTGGTGCGCGACCAGTTGCAGCAGGACCCGCTCAGCGGCCATCCTGTTCTTGTTTTGCCAACCGCGAGCAGGATCGTGTGACATAGTGCGCCCTCCTTTCAGAAACCAGGCAGCCTAAGGTTCTTACTCCTTGCAACACATTAGGCATCGACAACGGCGTGGCGCTCGTCAGTGCCCTGTGCGGAGTGGTGGGCACCGGAATTCGCAACGCCGCCGAGATACGGCGTCTGTTTGCCACCGCGCCGCCGCTGAAGACCGTATTCCCGGAAACAGGCCTCGGCAATCAACTGAAGCAAGTAGCGCAGTTACTCACCCTGCTGGCTGGTCTGAGGCGTCAGGCGTTCTTCGTTTCGCACGGCGGCTATGACAACCACTCCAACCTGCTGAACCTGCTGCCACTGCTCGATGAGCGCCTCAACGAGTTGAGCCCCGCCCTGGCGGCGTTCTACCAAGCCACCGAATTCCGTGACCACTTTTACCGAGTCGGAGTTCGGGCGTACCTTCGATCCTTCGACAACCGCGGCAGCTACCACGCCTGGGGCAGCCATCCGCGGGCCTGAGGACGTGGGCGACCGCGGCTTGTGGATCCCGTCCACCTCCACGGATCAGTACGCCGCCACGCTGGCTGCCTGGTTCGGAGTGAACGCCTCGGATCTGGCTGAGGTACTCCCCAACCTCACGCAACTTCCCTGCCCGGCGCTCGGCTTTATGGCGTCCTAGCGGGCAGTTACGCCGGCAGGCGGAAGCGCAACACCGAGCCGCGTAGTTCTTCGACGAGATTGGCAAGTTGCTCGATGGAGCCCGTGGCGGCTTCCGCCGTGGTGCGGGCGTATTTGGCTTCGCGCGACATCTCACCCATCGACTTGGCGATCGACTCCGAACTCGCGCTTTGCTGATGGCACGCCGTGAGAATGGCGCCGACCACGCTGTTGAGCCAGGTCGACACTGCTTCAATATCCGCCAGGCGAGCGCGGGCTTCGACGGCGAGCTCTTCACCCGCCGATACTTGACGCGTCGCGCCGTCGAGCGCTTCGACTACGCTACCGGTGGCCGCCTGAATCGACTTGGTCAGCGTGGCCACCCGGCGGACGGCGTCCGACGAGCGCGAGGCGAGTTATTCCACCTGCTCGGCGACGACACCGAAGCCCTTGCCGGACTGGCCGGCCACGGCCGCCTGAATCGAAGCGCTGAGCGCCAGCACCGAGGTGCGCTTGGAGGTATCGGCGATCATCTGCGTGATGTCGCCCACCTGCACCAGGCTCGCGCCGAGGTCCTCCACGAGTTGTTGCATCGATGTCACCTGGCGCTTCACTTCGCCCATGCCCTCGATGGTTTGCTCAGCCGACGCGGCGCCGAGACGCGCGTTCCGCAGCGCATCCTGGGCAATCTGCGCGGCGGTTGCGGCCTGGTGCGTCACGTGTTGAATCGACTGCAAAACTTGATCGACAGCCGCGGTGGCTTTAGCCAATTGGCGTGACTGGCTCTCGGTGCCTTCCACCAGCCGTCCGCCGGCTTGACCGGCCGACTCGGCGGCGGCATTCACGGCTGACGTGGATTGCTGCACGCGATTGATCAGCCCGCGCAGTTCCACCAGCATGACGTTGAACGATCGGGCAATGGCCGCCGTGGGACCGCCGCCGGCTTCTGCTTCCTGCGTCAGGTCGCCTTGCACCACGCCTTCCATTTTTTCCAGCAAGCGCTGGATATCGGCCTGCATCGCATTGCGTTCGGCGCGCGATTGGCCGAGCGCCACGGCGTTGTCGAGCACCAGATTCAGCGATGCCGCGAACTCGCCGAGTTCGTCGCAGCTGATGACGGCGGCGCGCGCACCTGCATCGCCATTCTTGATGCGGACAAACACCGAAGCCACCGAGCGTACCTGGCGGTGCACGCCGTCGGCCATCATGTAGCCAAGCCCGAGCGCGAGCCCGAGCAGCAGTACCACGGCCGCCAATTCGGCATTGCGATCCAGCCGCAGGCTGCCGAGCGCGCCTCCAAGTTCCGAGTTGAGCGCCTCCGCGAGGCGGCTCTGAAGCGCGGTTGCGTCGGAGGCGGCGCGGTCGGACTGCGCGCGGAACGTGCCCGCATCGACGCGGAACTGATCGCGGCTACCTATGCCGTCCTGCGCTGCCTCGAGAAAAGCGTCCGCCGATTCCATCGCCTGCGTGGCGGCGGCCCGGATGGTGCGCTCAGCCGGGGAGGCCGATGATCTGCCCATCCCTACCACGGCGGCTCGCAACACATCGTTCGAGCGACGGGCCTCTTGCAAGAGCACCGCCAGTTGGTCCCACTGCTCAACCGACGGCGCGGCGTTTGCCCGGCCCAGTAACACGCCGAAGGCGCCAAGCTGGCCCAGGCTCTCTACGCTGGCGGGCAGCGTGAAGGCCAGGCTCCGGTCAAGTCGGCCGGCCGCGGCTGGAGCGCTCGCCGCGCCGCTCCGCGAGATCATGTTGATAGCGTCACTGACCTGCGCCAGCAAAAGAGTGTGCACGTCGAGTGAAAGCGCCGCGTTGGCGCCGGTGTTCCAATTCACCTTCAGATTGCCGCCCCAGCCTTCGCGGATCTCCGTCAGCGACGCCGCCGTGCCGAACTGATCGCCCGATGCATCCTGTGCTTCCACCGCGGCGGTGAGCTCGGCCTCGACGGCGGCCTGCGCGCTGCGCACCTGATCGGTTCCGCCGTCGCCGCGCAAGGCCAGTAGCGCCGCCATGCGATGTACCGAGATCTGGCGCTCCAGCTCCAGTAGCGGGCGCACGAACCCCAACGCCTGTTGCCGCCGTGCGGTGGACTCGATCAATACGTTCTTCATCTTCATCCTCGGGTGGATAGCGCAACGCACTTCCACTTCACCCTCGGTCCAGAACGTAACGCCGGTGGAACCGCCAGGGCGCTGCACGTTGATGTTGAACTCATTGCCCTTGGTGGGCGAGTAGACGTTGTGGGTGAAGTCGTCGTGGTTCTGGAAGACGACTTTGTCACCGGGGCGGATGGTGACCTTGTCAATCTCAAAGGTCTTGTCCTGCTGGACAATGATGTAGCTGCGGCCCCACAGCAAGGCGGCGGTTGAAACGCTGAGTGCCGCAACGGCCAGGATGGTCCGGAGTTTTAACATGGCGCTTCTTTCTCCGCAAGTATCAATTGGGCAGTACGGGCAACGAGATCGGTTCGTCCACGCCCGTCAGGGTTTTCATGAATTCCACAAGGTCGCGCTTTTCCGCCGGCGTGAGGTTCAGCTTGTGCATCTCCTAGGCGAGGCTGGGGCGATTTTGCCACGGGCCTTTGTCATAGTGGTCCACCACTTCCTCGAGCGTGCGCACCGCGCCGTCGTGGAAGTACGGCGCGCGTTGAGCGATGTTACGCAGCGTGGGCGTCTTGAAGCCAAACTGCGCGGCTTCAATCTGCGGCAGCAGTTTCCCGCGGCCGCGGTCTTGGGTGACAAAGCCCAGGTCGTGAACACTGTTGTCGGTGAAGTTCCAGCCCGAGTGGCATTTGGCGCACAGGGCCTTGGTCTTGAAAAGGTCAAAGCCGCGCTTGGCCGAGTCCGACTGCGCGCTTTCGTCGCCGAGGATCCATTCGTCAAACGGCGACATGCCGGACGCCACCGTGCGTTCAAACGTCGCGATGGCTTTGCCCACCGTCTCGCCGGCGATCTTCTCGCCCGGATAGGCTTTGGCGAACAGCGGCTGGTAGCCGGGAATGGCCGCGATGACGGCGATGGCCTTTTCAAGCGGCATGTTCATCTCCACATCCGCCTGGATGGGCCCGAGCGCCTGCTCTTCGAGCCAGGCGGCGCGCCCGTCCCAGAACAGCGCGGCGGCCCAAGCCATGTTGAGGATGGTTGGTGAGCGGCGCTTGAGCGGCATGCCGGGCACGCCGGAGGAGGTGGGCGCGCTGTCGCTCCAGGCAAACTGCGGGCGATGGCAGGAGGCGCATGAGATGGCGCCGGAAGATGACAGGCGCGGGTCGAAAAACAGTGCCTTGCCTAGGCCGGCGCGGGCGCGCGAGTAAGTATTGTTGGATGGAAACGGCACGGTGTCGGGCCGTTGATAGTCGGCCTTGGCGGCTTGGCGGTTGTAGGCAGCGTTTTCGCGTGCCGGCGGAGGGGCAGCCGAGGACCCGGGCCCCACACCGCGGACAAGCCCGCGCAGGGGCCGCTGTCCCTCATTCGTATGCGTCCGGCGAACCCCTGTTGAGGACCGAGCGCCCGGGCTGCTGAGATAGCAGCACCATGACTAGACTAGCCACACCAAACCAGCGCGAGCAACCTTCGAGGAGCGCCGCGCGCTTTTAGCCGAATGGGAGCGCAGCGGCCTGACGCAACGCGAATTCAGCGAACAGTGCGGCATTCCCGTCCACACCTTCGAGTACTACCGGCGTCAGCAACTACGGCGATCGCCGCCGCTAGCCGGGGAAACCACCCCGGTGCACATCGCGCCCGCCACCACCAACTCTGGCCGCGGCGGCTTCGTGTTGCCGCTGCGCCCCTCGCCGCGCAATTGGTTGGTGTATTCGATCAAGACGATGCCGTGCGATCGGCGGAACGAATTTCTGGGCATGCTGTTTGGCGTCTACACTTTTTGATGTCTGCACCTGAAGCCGCCGCAGATATGCGATACGATAGCTAGCCATGACGTCCAAGTTTCCGCGCCTCGCCGCTGGCGCTGCCTTCTGTGCCGCGCTGGCTATATCGAATTCAGCGAACCAGCCCGCGGCCCTGATGGTGGCAACCGCGTCACACTTCGTCGATTCGCTCACCCCGGCGCAGAAGGCCGGCACCGTCTTCCCGCTGGACAGCAAGGAGCGCGTGCAGTGGCACTACTTCCCGGAGCGAGGATTCAAGTCGGAGTACGGGCGAGACCGCCAGGGCATCATGTTCAAGGAGATGGATCCGAAGCAGCGCCACCTCGCTTATGCCCTGATGTCATCCGGACTCAGCCAAGCGGGCTTCATCAAGACCACGACGATCATGAGCATCGAGGAGATCGTGCGCGTGATCGAGGCTGACACGACCGGTCATCGTGATGCCGAGCGCTATCACTTTTCCATCTTCGGGTCACCCGGATCCACCGGAACCTGGGCTTGGCGCGTGGAAGGCCATCATGTGGTCCTCAACTTCACGCTGCGCGACGGCAAGGTGGTTTCAGCAAGCCCAACGTTCTTCGGGGCCAACCCGCACGAGGTTCCGCTGCCGCCGCACAAGGGCCTGCGGCCGCTTGACCGCGAGGAGGATCTCGCGCGTCAGCTCGTTCAATCTCTCGATGCCAGGCAGCGAAAGCGCGGGATCTACGACGAAGTGGCTCCGTTCGACATTATGACGATGGGCACCGTGCGCGCGAGGCTTGAGGCTTCGCCGGTGGGCATTCCGGCGTCGGCTTTGAACGCGAAGCAGCGCGCGCTCCTGAACGAAGTCATCGCCGAATACGCCAACAACATCGCCGAGCCCCTGGCCGCACAGCGCCGCGACCAAG
>Ga0194122_10003264_pt1 | contig 16756 bp, 16 predicted proteins | sample TA2MahCa10mmetaG_FD_155487 | JGI IMG/M metagenome (GOLD analysis project Ga0194122, IMG submission 155487) | Freshwater microbial communities from Lake Tanganyika, Tanzania - TA2015021 Mahale Deep Cast 10m | ecosystem: Environmental > Aquatic > Freshwater > Lake | place: Tanzania: Lake... | reverse complement strand
TTGCCAAAAAATAACGCTACGTAACGAGACCCGTCGTTACACCCTCGGACCGGCGCTGCGCAGTGGGCGACCGGACCACTTGATTCTTGAGGGCGAACGCTGGGAACTGGACTCCGACTGTGGCGACTGGGAGGGCTGGAAATGATGTTTACCTACCGATCCGATATCACTCGAAGCGTACCCGTAATGACCGCTGCGCTGGCGATGCGCACGTTATTTGCCTGGCCCGCTATGGGGTCAGCGCAGCGAGTTTTTCTTTTCCGGTGACACGATACCTAAAGCGCCATAAACGGCGCCCGCTTGGTCGTACCAAGAGGTGCAGCCCGAGTCCGTCGGCGACTTTGTACGACGTTTTTCTCGCGTTGAACGCTCGGATTGCGATTTAGACGGTGAAGGGGTCACAAATGCGGAGTGTTACTTCTTCGTATCGAACAACGTCGAGCCATGTTCGATATGGATGCGGTGGAAGGTACTGTGTTCGCCTCGGGTCGTAGGCCCCTTCTATGCCGGTCATCACATTCATGCTGCTCGTCGCTGCAGCTTTGACCCCGTCATCCGTCGCACGAGAGCCGATGTAGAAATCGTTTCCTGGCCATGACACAGGATCCCAGGCTACAAGGCTGTACAGATCGCACTGTCCAAACTCCTCTATATCTTCCTCGTACGTCGTTGGATGGCAGAGTTGTGGGAGCGGATGAGTGCTTCGACGAAGCGGGCGAGACCTGAAGATAAGCGTTCCTATGTTTACTGCGTCGTCCTCTCCTTCATCGAAGGCATCAAAGCGGACGAGCCGGATATTTGGCAACTGAGCCACTTCGCCAGTCAGTATCGTGCACAGTGATTGTTGCAGTTGGCTGCCCAAACAACCTCGAAAGGGACCTGCGAACTGACCACAACCCAAGCCGGGTATGGTGACGATGGCGGCACGTTGACGGGATTTCGCCGAGTGCTGGATATAGTGAAACACTGGACGGAGCCGACGTCGGTACAGTTCAGTGAAGGCCACTGGGTCGATGGTCCGGCCGGTAACGACTTCCCTGAAGTCAGGCGTTGAAACTCCAATATCGTTTCGCAGCAGGGCGCCACAAACAAAAATCAGAGTTCCACGGAAAGGTGACTCGTGAATCAGTGGGTGGTGGTGCTGGCCGTCGTCGTAGATCGCTACTGGCGTAGCGATACTGATGTCACCCAATATAGACAGTTCGATGTCACTCCAGTCCCGTCCATCACCGGCGACGGCACTTTCTGCAAAGATTTGAGGACGTTTGGTCTGGAGCAAGGTTTCGAGTAACTTCAAGCCGTCGGCAATCCCACCCGGTCCCAGCTGTTCTTGCAGGTACTTGCCGGGAACTGCTGCCCCGGATGCAATACTCTGAGCGTATGCAGATATTCGTTCTCGGGCTTCCCTGCCGAAGATGACCGTGTATGTCATGTGCGATCTCGTGTGGTTACTTCGACGACGGCCCTTTACGCAGTCGATCAAGATAGTTCGCCCACCCTTGCATCATTTCTCTCCGCTCTTTGATGTGAGCGGTTCGGTTGTAGGCACGCCCAAGTGGGTCCCGGACGGCATGAGCCAGCTGATGTTCGATGATGTCTGGCCGGAACCCGAGAACCTCGTCCAGAATCGTCCTTGCCATTGCCCGAAATCCGTGACCGCTCATTTCATCCCTTGGGATTCCGCACCGCCGCAACGCTGACAGGATGGCGTTGTTGCTCATCGGGCGACGCGGGCTTCTGGCGCTCGGGAAGACGTACTCACGATTTCCGGTAAGCGGATGAAGCTCGCGCAGAATCGCAATCGCCTGCCGAGACAATGGAACGATATGAGGTGTCTGGGTCTTGCTGACCACGTAACGCCACTCCGCTGCCTCCAGGTCGATATCCGTCCAACGGGCTGTTCTAAGCTCTCCTGGTCGAACGAACACCAATGGAGCGAGCCGCAAGGCGCAACGGACGGGTAAGGTGCCCTGATAGCTTTCGATCTCTCGCATGAGCTCAGCGACCCTGCTGGGCTCCACAACGGCGGCTAGGTGTTGCGACTTAACGGGTGGAAGGGCGTCTCGCAGGTCTGCTGCTATATCCCGTTCAGCCCTTCCGGTGGCGATGGCGTATCGGAAAATAGCTCCACAGATCCCCCTCGTCCGATGTGCAGTCTCGATAGCCCCGCGAGCTTCCATTCGACGAAGCACTCCCAACAAGTCCTTCGCTCTGATGTCTACAATTGGTTGTTTACCGAGCCAGGGGAAGACATTGTTCTGAAGGCGCTCGATGACATTCTTGGCATGAACCTCAGACCATCCTGGCTTCTGCTTTTCGAACCATTCGCGGGCGATTACCTCAAGCGTGTTCTGTCCGGTCTCAACGCGCAGACACTTTTCTGCCTTCCTCTGGATGCTGGGGTTGATGCCTTGAGCTACTAGTTTTCTGGTTTCGTCTCTGGCTTCCCGGGCTTCCTTCAGGCCAACATCGGGAAACACCCCAAAGGAAAGGCGTTTTTCCTTGCCGTCGAAACGGTACTTGAACCGCCACCAACGGCCACCATTCGGCGCGATTTCTAGATACAAGCCTCGTTCGTCGTAGAGGCGTTTTGGCTTGTCGGCGGATTTGGCGTTCTTGATCGCCGCAATCGTCAAGGACATGGGGGCAACTGATTTACGCACTGTGGTAGTTGCCCCAGATGTTGCCCCCAAAGCCTTCGGGATGTCAAAGGATCACTTTGAACCTGCCAGATCCGGAAACCAACAAAAAAGCCCGCATTCCGCGGGCTTTCGGGGTCTCCCGGGATGGTCCGGGAAACCGTATTGGTGGAGGCGGCGGGAGTTGAACCCGCGTCCACTGGCGCTCAGAGATCGGCTCTACATGCTTAGAACACGTCGTTTTATTTAACCTCGAACGCTCCGACGGCCAGGATCATTCTCGGCGAGCCCGATTGTTTTAACGCTTTGGCCCCGGGCGAGATCTCCGCGCGATCCTGTGAGCCTGCCACTGACGTCATCGCACAGGAAACGAATCGTCAGTGTAAGCGGCGGTTTTAGGCCGCTAGTGCGTAGTTTTCGTCGTTGGCAACTATAAAAGTTGCAGTAATTGATTTACGAGAGTTACTACCCTCTCGGCATGCACCTCAAACGTTGCTACCCGTGTCGAAACCAAGTCGCCCCCGGTTTCAGTGCCGAAGATCCCGAAGACCTTCCGGCGAGCAGAGGCGGTATCTTACCACGCGCCGTCCTGCGCACAGACAGGCTTTTTCTTACACTGCATCTCACTATGAAACGGTACAGCCTCCTCTTCACCCTGTGGATTGCCGCAATCCCAGCCGTTGCTGTTGCGCTCGATGTGCGGGCATACATCGAAGAAGCTGACAAGCTCATCGTGCTTGGGCAACTTGGGCTCGCCCGCGCTTACCTTGAGCCCGCGCTGATTGCGCCGGAGCTGCACGAGTCGGAACGTTCCCGCGCCTATTACATCCGTGGCTACAGCTTTGCTGATGAACGCCTTTATGTGTCCGCGCGGCTCGATTACAACCGGGCACTTGAATTTAATCCTGACAATCCTGGTGCGCTAGTGGCGCTCGGCGATCTGCAGCGCAGCGGGCTGGGTATCGAACCGAATCCCGAATATGCGCTCAAACTCTATGAGAAGTCGGCGAAACTCGGTTACACACTCGGCAAGGTCGCAACCGGTCGTGCCTACCTTTTGGGTGAAGGGGCGACGCGAGATGTTCAGGTCGCGAGACGCTGGCTCGCCGAGGCAGCGAGTTCTGGTGATGCCAACGCGATGATGCACCTGGGTGCGAGCTTTCGTTTGCAGGACTCCCCAGATGCGGATCCTCAGGAAGCCAAGGCTTGGTACCTGAAAGCCGCCGAATCCGGCGCCGCAGAAGCATGGTTAGCGGTCGGCTTCATGCATGCCAATGGGGAACTCGGAGATCGGAATCTGAGGGAAGCACTGACCTGGTATCGACGTGCCGCGGATCTTGGGCTTGCCGCGGGTCAGACGCTGGTTGGCCACGCCTATCTGCAAGGCCAGGGCGTATCGCGAAATGTCGCCGCAGCAACGGATTGGTTCGAGAAGGCCGCAGCGCAAGGCGACAGCGACGCCCAGGTTGCGGTCGGGTTTCTGTTCGAAGCGGGCGAAGGGAAACCTGCAGATCTCGAGATGGCGCTCAAGTGGTACAGGCGGGCGGCGCTCGCGGGCAATCCGGAAGGCATGTCGCGGTACGCCTCGCTTATGGGGGGACGCAGTGACCCGTTGAGCCAACGTGAGGCGGTGATCTGGTTCCGCAAGCTTGCAGCGAAGAACAAAGATCGCGCGAATTCAGCGGCGTGGTTGTTGGCGACATCGACACACCCAGACATCCGCGATGGTCAGGAAGCGGTGAGGTTGGCGCTGGTTGCATCCGACGGAAATCAGAAAGCCGCTGTGATGGACACCCTGGCGGCCGCCTGGGCGGAGGCCGGTGACTTCAACAAGGCAGTCGAAATCCAGAAACAGGCACTCGCGCTTCCTGACGGACAAGACCCTCGCCATCGCCCCAAAATGGAGCAGCGGCTCGAGTCCTATGAAAAGGGTCGCCCGTGGCGGGAGTAGGACGCTTCTGGTACAAAGTTGCGAGCGTCCGTCCGGGTAAAACGCATTCAAAAAAGGGGCCAGACTGGTGAGCGTAGAGCGTCGGCGCACGGCTGTCGTGCAGGGTGTGATTGAAGAGTTGATCGCTGGTGGGAAGGCGACTGTCCGTCCCGGAGATGTCTGTACCCTTCTGCGTGAAAAGGGATTGCCCATGGGCACGTGGGAAGTAAGAGCTGAATTCACGCGCCTTGAATCTGAAGGCGTTATCCGCATCGACCCGGCCTCCGCAGCGTGGACGCTTTCGCCAAGCGCTGCAGAATCTCGCCGAGCCGGCGGATGAAAACCACTGTCGATACCTCCGGGCTTCCACGCATCGAGCGGCCCCGGGCGATCCACATTCTCTGTTCCAAGTGGTATCCCGAACTGGTTCGTAGCCTGACGACGACTTGCGAAAAGGTCCTGCGTGCCAATGGATTCACGGACGTAATCACGCACACGCTGCCGGGCTCACTCGAACTGCCACTCGCCGCACGCGATCTGCTCGCGGAAGATCGGGAACACGCGATCGACGCGATCATCTGTTTTGGTGTGATCGTCAAAGGCGAGACGTATCACTTCGAGATGATTTCGAACGAGTGCATACGCGGCCTTGGCGACGTGATGCACGAGTTTCGCCGGCCCGTGATCGTTGAAGTGATTCCTGTGACCGACATTGCCCATGCGGCCGTACGGGCAGCGGACGATGAATACAACAAGGGGATCGAAGCAGCCGTCGCCGCCATCGAAATGATCGCCTGGAGGCGTCGCGTTACGCGAACTTGAGGTGATTCCTTCGAGCGTGCGTCAAGACGCTCGCTTCATCAGTCGTTCTTTCTGGCGCGCCCAGTCCTTGTCCTTGGTTGACTCGCGTTTGTCGTGCATCTGTTTGCCTTTGGCCAGCGCGATTTCGCACTTCACATGTTTGCCTTTCCAGCACAGCCGTAGCGCAACGCAGGTATAACCTTTCTGCTGCGTCGACATGTAGAGATCGGCCAGTTCCTTCGCATGCAGCAGCAGCTTGCGTGTCCGCTTGGGTTCGGCAACAACGTGCGTTGATGCAGTGTCGAGGGGTGTGATGTTGGCGCCGAGCAGAAAGGCTTCGCCATCCCGCACCAGCACATAACTGTCCGTGAGTTGGGCCTTGCCAGCGCGGATGGATTTCAGTTCCCAGCCGAACAGCACGAGCCCCGCCTCGAACCGTGATTCGAGGTGGTAGTCGTGGGATGCCCTTTTGTTGCGGGCGATAGTGGGTTCCGGCAGTGCGGATTTCTTCTTGGCCATGATGCTACATATCGGAGGCGCGCATTATAGGCAGCTTCGCGTCCTTATAATGCGTGCGTGTTCCCGGGAGTATGAGATGTCAGAAGAGGGCGGTGGATCACCTCACGGCATGTGGTCGAGCCGATGGTTGTTCGTTTTGGCGGCGGTCGGCTCTGCAGTCGGGCTCGGCAACATCTGGAAATTTCCCTATCTCACTGGCTCCAATGGTGGAGCGGCGTTCGTCCTGATTTTCCTGCTGACGATTTTTCTGGTTGGTGTCCCGATGCTCATGGCGGAGGTACTGATCGGTCGACAGGGTCGCAACAGTCCGTTGAATTCGCTGCGACTTCTTGTGCAGCAACACCGGCGATCGGGCTGGTGGCGTGGTTCGGGATGTTGGCCGGCTGGGCACTTTGGTACATCGTTCTGATGGCGATGGGTGCGTTCGAAGGCGCCGCTGTGGCAACTGCGCAGGAGACCTTTGCCGCGTTCACGGGCAATCTATGGCTGGTTGGCATTTGTCATGCGCTCTTCCTGGCACTGACAGTCATCATCATTCGCCGGGGCGTGGTGAAGGGGCTCGAAACCACGAACCGGAATCATGCCGCTGCTGTTTGTGTTGTTGCTGGTTTTGCTGGGTTACGGGATGACCTCCGGCGGCTTCGGGCGCGCCTTCGACTTCATGGCTGATTTCCGCTGGGAGGACGTGACGACGTCCACGTGGCTGATGGCGATGGGGCAATCGTTTTTCACCTTGAGCTTAGGGATGTGCTGCATGATGTCCTACGGCGCCTACGTGCCAAGCAACGCATCGATTCCGGGAACTGTTGCGATGATCGCGCTGATTTCAACAGGCGTTGCGCTGCTGGTGGGTCTCGCGATTTTTCCAGTGGTGTTTGTGAATGGCCTCGAGCCCGGACAAGGCCCCGGACTGATGTTCGTCACTTTGCCGCTCGCCTTCGGTCACATGCCTTTGGGTGCGCTCTTTGGGTTCCTGTTTTTCCCGCTGGTGAGTTTTGCGGCGATCACCTCCGCCATCTCTATGACGGAACCTGCGCTCGCTTATCTTGTTGAGGAATACAACGCCAAACGATCCAGGGTGGCGGTGACACTCGGTGTGGTGTGCTGGTTCATCGGGCTGGGCACCGTGCTCTCGTTCAACGTACTCTCGGACTTTACCGTTGATAGATCGCGCACCATCTTCGCGTTCATCGACCACCTTACGCAGAACATCATGCTTCCGGTTGGTGGACTTCTGATTGCGCTGTTCTGCGCCTGGCGCTTGCCACGACGGGTGGTGCAGAGTCAGCTCGGCATCAAACGGGAAGGGCCGTGGTGGCTCTGGCAGTCGCTGATTGGCATCGTCGCCCCGCTCAGTGTTTTGACCATCATGGTTCTCGGGCTCTTCCCTTGTCTTCTGAACGGCAGCTGCACCACGTGAGCACGCTTGTCAGGAGTGTGTTGCTGCCGTATTCGGCTGAGTGTCTCTATACGCTCGTCAATGATGTTGGTGCGTATCCCGAGTTCCTGCCTGGTTGCAAGGCAGTTGAAGTGCTCGAGCACTCTGCCAACAAGGTTACGGCGCGCGTTCATGTCGCTGCCAGAGGATTCAGTGAGTCGTTCACCACCACCAATACACTCGAGCCGCATCAGAGGATCGAACTCAGCTTGGGTGATGGACCGTTTGAACACTTCTCCGGTTTGTGGCACTTCAAGCAGCTCGGCACGTCAGGGTGCAAAGTGACCTTGAGTCTCGACTTTACCTTGCGAGGATTGTTGCGCGCCGTTGAGCCACTCGCCGGTTCCGCGGCAGATACCATCGTCGATGCGTTCGTGCAGCGAGCCAAAGTGGTCTACAAAAAGTGAAGATCCGCGTGGAACTCGTCTATGCGCTGCCGGAAGAACAGCATGTGCTGCCGCTTGAGTTGGATGAGGGTGCTACTGTTGCTGACGCCCTGAGGGCTGCAGCCAATGACCTCGTATTCAGCCGATTCAGCGAGGGAGAGCTAACGGTTGGTATCTGGGGGGTTGTGGTCGACCGCGCAAAGCGGCTTCAGGATGCCGACCGGATCGAACTGCTTCGACCACTGCTCGTGGATCCCAAAGAAGCAAGACGACGGCGGGCGAAGGATGCGCAGCAGGCGCTCAAACGCTGATCCTCGTCAGGCCGGATCGGGTGGTCCATCTCCTTCGATGGGTTGTGGCCGGTCACCATCGTCATCTTCATCTGGTGGCAGGGCTTCAATGATGTGTTCCGGCGCAACCGGAGGCGCTGGCGGTTCAGCCACGTTGGAGGGTGTGTAGTTTCCGGCGAAGGAGGTCAGCCGGTCGTTCTCGAAAAAGAGCGACATCTTGCGCTGCTCTTCCGGAAAACCGGGTAAGTTGACGAAGTAGATGTAGTCCCAGCGGTCCTTGTTGAACGGATTTTTCATCACGGGATCACCCATGATGAAAAGGATCTGGTTGCGCGTCATGCCAGGCTTCAGCTGATCAACCATCTCCTGGGTGACGATGTTGCCCTGCTGTACGGTGATCTTGTGCACTTTAGGCAAACCCAGCTTGGGCATCTTCATGCCACAGCCGCTTGCGAGCAGAAGAACGGACAGCGTCACTGCAATGCTCTGTGTCAGAAGTTGGGGGCGCATGGGCTGCTGGGCTCGACTTGGGCGATTCGGTGCGCGGATGGTACTCGAAAGCCCGTGTTGACCAGAACCGTGATCGGATCGAATCCCGTTCAGGAAGCTACTTGATCGCCTCGGCGAGCAGGGTATCGGCGTATTCGCGGGTTTTTGCCGAGACCTCGGCGCCGGCGAGCATGCGAGCGATCTCCTCCCGCCGTGCTGCGGCGTCCAGGGTCCGGATCGTGGTGTCCTCCGTAGGCGTCTTGACCACGCAAAGGTGCTGATTCCCGAGCGCTGCAACCTGTGGCGCATGGGTGACGCAGATCACCTGGGTGTGTGACCCGAGGCGGCGCAACAATCGTCCGACAGTGTCGGCCAGGTTGCCGCCGACGCCGACGTCGGCCTCGTCCAGAACCAGGCAAGGCAGGGCGCTGCGCTCAGCGGCAGTAACTACGATGGCCAGGTTGATCCGGGCCAGTTCACCTCCGCTCGCAATCTTGCCCAAGGGTCCCGCGGCGTACTTGTTGTTCGTGGTCACTTGAAGTTCCACCGCGTCGATGCCGGTTTCGTTCTCTGCGGGTGCGAAGTCGACAGTCAGACGCGCTTTGGCGAGGCCCAGATCCGCAAGCACTCGAGCGATTTCGCGGCTTAACTGTTTGGCGGCGCTTCGCCGCTTTTCACTCAGGGCGGCGGCACTGCCGCGAAATGCGGTGTCGAGGATCCGAGCTTTTGCTTCGGCCGCTTCAAGCGCGTTGGTATCGGCATTGATGCCGGCCAGTTCATCCGCCAGTGCCTTGACCCTCGCCGGCAGCTCCTTCGGATTCACTTTATGTTTCCTGGCGAGACCATGCAGCAGTTCAATCTGCTCGGACAAGGTTGTCAGGCGCTCCGGATCGGGTTCAAGGATGTCTGCATAGCGGCGCAGCTGGCGGCTGGCATCATCCAGCAAGGCGGATGCGTCCTTGAGCGCCGCCCGTGCGCTCTCAAGGGCGGGATGGGAATCGTGCAATGCCTCCAGGACGCCGCTTAACCGGCCGGGTGTATCCAGTTCCGTCAGCGCGTTGTCGGCTGCAAGTACGGTTTCCAGCAGATGATCCAGTTGTGCGAGGCGCCGGTGCTCTTCAAACAGTTGTTCAACGTCGGCAGTTTCGATGCCGTCGAGTTCCTGCAGCTGGTAGGTGAGCAGGGCAATACGGTCGGCCTGCTGTTCACCGCTGGTGCGCAGCTTGTCCGCAGCGCGTCGGAGCTGTTGCCAGCTTCGCCAGATTTCCGTGACATGTTCACGGTCGGTCGTCGCCAGCGCGAAGTCATCGAGTAGCGCGAGTTGCACATCTTTGCGCGCGAGGCGCACGTTTTCGTTCTGGCCATGTATATCCACCAGGTTCTCGCCGAGTTCGCGCAGCACCTGCAGCGTGACCGGGATCCCGTTGACGAACGCTTTCGAGCGCCCGTCGGCGCTCATGGTCCGCCGCAGCAGGCAGGTTCCCGGATGGTCCGTATCCTCAAGTTCGAGGCTGACGAGCCGATCCTTGAGTGCAGGTGTCAGGCTGATGTCGAACTCGGCCGAAACGTCGAGGCGCGTTGCACCGGGCCGCAGCAGTTCACTGCTGGCGCGCTCACCGAGAACGAGTGAAAGGGCTGCGAGCAGGATGGATTTGCCCGCGCCAGACTCCCCGGTGATCACCGTCAACCCCGGGGCGAACGAGACTTCGAGTCTTTCGACGAGTGCGAGGTCTTGAACTGTCAGCTGTTTAAGCATTACAAATCACGATGCAACCCATTCGCCACCTAACCGGGCAAGAGCGTAATCTCACGCCACGAGTGTGAACGATCTTCCCTGACAAACCCAAACTTCAAACGATGAGCCGAAACATTGTTCGCAGCGGTCTTGGTGGAACCCAGGACGCAGGCCTCGATCTCAGGGCGCAGCAGCTGCTCAGGCTCGTTGTCGAACATTACCTCGGGGATGGTCGACCGGTCGCATCCAAGCTGCTTGCCGAAGTGCCGGGAATCGCAGTCAGCTCAGCCACGGTTCGCAACATCCTCGCCGATCTCGAACATCTCGGCCTCGTGCGATCACCCCACACGTCAGCGGGAAAAGTGCCCACGGTGCAGGGGCTGCGGCTCTTCGTCGATACGATGCTGTCGGTGGAGCCGCTCGACCATCAGCAGCTACATCACCTGCAGCAGGAGCTGGATCCAGAGCTTTCGCCTACGGAACTCGTGTCGCATGCGAGTGAAATGCTCTCACGGCTGACGCACATGACCTGCGTGGTGACGACGCCGCAACGGGAAGGCATTGCCCTGCGTCACGTGGAGTTCGTGAAGCTCACCGAGACGCGGGTACTGGTGGTGCTGGTGATGCAGGACCGCGAAGTGCAGAACCGCATGATACATACGGAACGCAGTTATTCGGAAGTGGAACTCATTACCGCGGCCAATTTTCTCAACCGTGAATACGCAGGCCGGCCGCTGGAAGAAATTCACACTGAGCTGCTCCTGTCCATGCGCCGCGACAAAGACCGCATGAATCAGCTGATGGAAGCTGCGTTGACGGTGGCCTCCCGTGCGTTTGAACAGGACGTGAGCCCACCGGGCCGTGATGTTGTGGTTGCCGGTGAGAGCCGGCTGCTCGATGTGACTGGTGACCTCGGTACTGTTCGTGGTCTCTTCGAGACGTTCTCCTCCAAAGGCGTGATCCTGCATCTTCTCGATCGTTGCCTGAAGTCTGACGGCATCCAGCTGTTCATCGGTCAGGAGACCGGCTACGCGCACCTGGACGAGGTTTCGTTGGTGACCTCGCGTTACGAGGTCAATGGCAAGGTGGCCGGTGTACTCGGCGTGATCGGGCCGACGCGCATGGCTTACAAGGATGTGATTCCGGTGGTGGATGTCACCGCAAGACTTCTGGGGGCAGCCCTTCGTTACGCCTAGGGGTGGGAACGTCGCGGGCCAAGCGCTGGGGAGGCGCGCAGCTTTCTTTCTTCGCAGGTCGTGCCGGGGTTGAATCCCGGGCAATGCGCCCTTATCTCGCGCCCGTCAAAGAAAGACCGTAGGGAATCGGCATGTCTGAACCCACTGATGTTCCGGGCGGTGCCCCGGAGCCTGCCGCTGCAGCGGAAGCGAATTCTCCGACGACGGATACTTCCGAGAACCCGCTTCAGGCGGCGCTTGCCGCCGCTGAAACCCAGGCTGCAGCGCTCAAAGACCAGCTCCTGCGCGCTCATGCCGAGATGGATAACCTGCGCAGGCGCAGCCAACGGGATGTGGAAAACGCCCATAAATTCGGCGTTGAGCGCCTGCTCGGCGACATGTTGCCGGTACTCGACAGTCTCGAGAAAGGGCTCGAATCCACCACTGGGCTGGAAGGTGATGCCGCCAAAGCCGTGGTTGAAGGATTGCAGCTTTCCCACAAGCTGTTTCTCGACACCCTGGTCCGGTTTGGTCTGATACCAGTGGACCCTCATGGTGAGCCGTTCAACCCGCAGCGCCACGAGGCAATCGCCATGGTTCCGAACAAGGACATGGAACCCAATTCCGTGATGGACGTCATGCAGCGCGGGTACGTGCTGCATGACCGACTGCTCCGGGCCGCGAAAGTGATCGTCACCCGGGCGCCCGGCTGATGTTGCAGACCTGAAAAACACCCTCGGTCTGCGCTTGAACCCCTTCCGGCCGGCCACATATAGCCAGCGTTGAGACAAGCGCCTCTGGCGCAAATGGAGAACCCTGATGGGCAAGATCATTGGAATCGACCTCGGTACCACCAACTCGTGTGTCGCGGTAATGGACGGCAACGAGGCCCGGGTCATTGAAAACTCGGAAGGCGATCGCACCACGCCGTCGATCATCGCCTACACCGATGATGGCGAGACCCTCGTCGGGCAGAGCGCCAAACGGCAGGCCGTCACCAATCCGCAGAACACGCTGTTCGCCGTAAAGCGGCTTATCGGCCGCCGGTTCAGTGACGACGTGGTGCAGAAGGACATCAAGATGGTGCCTTACCGCATTGCCGCTGCTGACAACGGTGATGCGTGGATCGATGTCAAAGGCAAGAAGCTCGCACCGCCGCAGGTCTCTTCGGAAGTGCTGAAGAAGATGAAGAAGACCGCCGAGGACTATCTCGGCGAGCCGGTCACCGAGGCGGTGATTACGGTGCCAGCCTATTTCAACGACTCGCAGCGGCAAGCCACTAAAGACGCCGGTCGTATCGCCGGTCTTGAGGTCAAACGCATCATCAACGAGCCGACAGCCGCAGCGCTTGCCTACGGCCTCGACAAGAAACGCGGTGACGCCAAGATCGTGGTTTACGACCTCGGTGGCGGCACGTTTGACGTCTCGGTGATCGAGATCGCCGAAATTGATGGCGAGCACCAGTTTGAAGTGCTTTCAACCAATGGTGATACGTTCCTTGGTGGCGAAGACTTCGACCTGCGGATCATTGATTACCTTGCTGATGAGTTCAAAAAATCGAACGGGATCGACCTGCACAACGATCCACTGGCGCTGCAACGGCTTAAGGAAGCTGCGGAAAAAGCCAAGATCGAGTTGTCTTCGAGCCAACAAACCGAAGTGAACCTGCCGTACATCACTGCGGATCAAACCGGGCCAAAGCATCTGGTGATGAAGCTCACGCGGGCCAAGCTCGAATCGCTCGTTGAAGATCTTGTCAACAAGACTATCGAGCCGTGTCGCATTGCACTGCAGGATGCAGATATCAAGAACTCCCAGATCGACGATGTGATTCTCGTCGGCGGCCAAACGCGTATGCCAATGGTTCAGGCGAAAGTAAAGGAGTTCTTCGGCCAGGAACCCCGTCGGGATGTGAACCCGGATGAAGCCGTTGCGGTTGGTGCGGCCATTCAGGCGTCGGTACTGTCGGGTGAGCGCAGCGACGTGCTGCTGCTGGATGTCACGCCGCTCTCGTTGGGGATTGAAACGCTCGGCGGTGTGATGAGTGTGCTCATCGAAAAGAACACCACCATTCCAACCAAAAAAGCCCAGGTGTTTTCAACCGCAGACGACAACCAGGCGGCGGTGACCATTCACGTCCTGCAAGGTGAACGCAAACAGGCTGGTGCGAACAAGTCGCTGGGTCGTTTTGATCTCGCTGGCATTCCACCGGCACCGCGCGGCATGCCGCAGATCGAAGTGAGCTTCGATATCGACGCCAACGGCATCCTCAATGTGTCGGCGAAGGACAAGGCGACAGGCAAGGAGCAGTCGATTGTCGTCAAGGCCAACAGCGGCCTCTCCGAAGATGAAATCCAGAAGATGGTGCGTGACGCTGAAGCACATTCGGCAGAAGACGCGAAGTTCGAGGAACTGGTGCAGTTGCGCAACCAGGGTGATGCGCTGGTACACAGTGCACGACGGGCTGTGACAGAAGCGGGTGACAAGGCAACACAACAGGAAAAAGATGCCATTGAGTCCGCAGCCAAAGATCTTGAAGCGGCGCTCAAGACAGATGACAAGGACGCAATAGAAGCGAAGGTTCAGGCATTGTCAGCAGCATCCGCTACACTCGCGCAGAAGATGTACGAGTCCGGTGCCGGCGGTGGAGCTGCTGGTGGCGGTAATGGGGGCGCCGGTGGTGCGGAAGGCGGCAAACCCGGAGATGACGCGCTTGATGCGGAGTTCGAAGAAGTGCGGGACAAGGACAAATAAATCCTTGTCGCCGCCGACCCGGCGGGACGGACTGCCTCCAAGGGGTTTCTGACAAAAATGTGCACGTGAGCTCCGCCGGTGTGGAAAGACCTTTCGCACCGGCGCTTTGCTGCTAGGACTATTAAGCGGCGGGATTATGGCGAAGCGCGACTACTACGAAGTGCTAGGTGTGAACCGGGATGCCGATGGTGATGCCATCAAGAAGGCGTACCGGCGGCTTGCCATGAAGTATCACCCGGACCGCAACTCCGATGACCCCGCAGCTGAAGAGAAGTTTAAGGAAGCCTCAGAGGCCTATGAAGTCCTGAGCGATGATGAGAAGCGCTCTGCTTACGACCGGTTTGGACATGCGGGTGTGGATCCGAGTTCCGGCGGTGGCTTCCAGGGTGGTTTTGAAGGTTCGTTCAGCGACATCTTCGGCGATGTGTTTGGCGACGTCTTCGGTGGTGGTGGCGGGCGAGCGCGGGGCGGACCACAGCGTGGCGCAGACCTGCGTTATTCCCTGCAACTTGATCTTGAGCAAGCGGTTCGTGGCGACAAGATCGAAATCCGTGTACCGATCCTAGCCACCTGCGACGACTGCAAAGGGAGCGGCGCCAAACCCGGCAGTTCACCCATCACTTGTCCGGACTGCAAAGGTACGGGCCAGATCAGGGTTTCGCAGGGTTTTTTCACACTGCAACAGACGTGTCCACGTTGCCGGGGACAGGGTCGGATCATCACCGACCCCTGCCGGACATGTAACGGCGCCGGGCGGGTTGAGAAGCGCAAGACCTTGTCCGTCCGCATCCCGCCGGGGGTCGATACCGGTGACCGCATTCGCCTGAGCGGGGAAGGTGAGGCAGGGCCCATGGGCGGCCCGCCAGGCGATCTTTACGTACAGGTGGAAGTGCGCACCCACGCAATCTTTGCCCGCGACGGGCGCGACCTCCACTGTGAAGTTCCGATTTCTTTTGCCGACTCCGCACTTGGCGGGGAGCTCGAAGTTCCCACACTGGATGGCCGGGTGAAACTGAAAATCCCTGCCGGTACCCAGACCGGCAAGCTCTTCAGGTTGCGGGGCAAGGGTGTGGTTCCTGTCCGTGGTGGTGGTCCGGGCGACCTCTTGTGCCGGGTGGCGGTGGAGACACCCGTCAATTTGACCAGCCGGCAGCGGGAGTTGCTGGAGGAGCTGCGCAACAGCATGAAACAGGGTGGAGAGAAGCACTCGCCAAAAGAAACCTCCTGGTTCAAAGGTGTGAAGGACTTTTTCGACGGCCTGACTTCCTGATAGCGTGCGGTCCTGACTGTTTAGGACCTTTGTACATGTTACGCATCGCAGTGACCGGCGCCGTCGGCCGCATGGGTCGCACCCTGATTGAATCCATACACGGAGCGGAAGATCTGACCCTCGGGGCTGCCATCGAGAGGGCGGACTGTCCACTGCTGGGTGCCGATGCCGGCGAGGTGATCGGTGTGGGTCGACTGAACGTGCCGGTGGTGGCGGACATTCGGAGTGTGATCGATCACTTCGATGTCCTAGTGGATTTCAGCATTCCCGCGGCAGCGCTCGAAAAGGCTGATGTCTGTGCGCGGAGCGGCAAAGGCATGGTCATAGGAACTACCGGCTTTGACAGCGCAGGCCTCGAACGCATTCATACGGCCGCCAAGCAGATCCCAGTACTGATGTCGCCGAACATGAGCGTTGGTGTGAACCTCGTGTTCCGGCTCATCGAACTCGCAGCGCAGGCCCTCGGAGATTCGGCGGATATCGAAGTCATCGAAGCGCATCATCGCAACAAGATTGATGCGCCGTCGGGAACGGCAATCCGCATGGGCGAGATCCTGGCAAAGGCGACGGGCCGGGATCTGGGCGGCGTGGCGGTCTATGGACGCCAAGGCGTGACTGGCGTGCGCGACCGCAAGACCATCGGTTTTGAGACCATCCGGGCAGGCGACATCGTTGGTGACCATACGGTGATGTTTGCCGCGGCGGGTGAACGAATCGAGATCACCCACCGTGCTCACACTCGCAGCAATTTCGCCGAAGGCGCACTGCGCGCGGCCCGTTTTCTCTCAACAGCGCGACCTGGCATGCATGCCATGAAGGATGTGCTCGGTTTGTAACAGGCGCTGTAAAACGCCATTCGGGGGTTAAAAAAAAGCCTCGCTGCGACTAGACTACGCGCCCCAGCACAGGCGGGATCGAACCGGACATCGGCCGCGATCCTGCCTGTTTCACAAGTGGGCAGTCCTTTTTTGTTCAAACGCCCACACCGCACTGTTGGGGAACCAAGTTGATACCCGCGTTACTAGCGCTTGCAGACGGCACCGTGTTCCGTGGCCAGTCGATTGGTCGCCACGGACAATCGGTTGGTGAGGTCGTTTTTAATACGTCGATGACCGGCTACCAGGAGATCCTCACCGATCCCTCGTACGCTGAGCAGATCATCACGTTCACTTATCCGCAGATCGGCAATACCGGCATCAATCCTGAAGACATGGAGTCTGACCGGGTGTGGGCGAAGGGCATGATCATTCGTCAGTTGCCACGCCGGATCAGCAACTGGCGCGCCACGGAGTCCCTGCCGGATTTTCTGGTGCGGCAGAATGTCGTCGCG
>Ga0194122_10003260_pt1 | contig 16760 bp, 12 predicted proteins | sample TA2MahCa10mmetaG_FD_155487 | JGI IMG/M metagenome (GOLD analysis project Ga0194122, IMG submission 155487) | Freshwater microbial communities from Lake Tanganyika, Tanzania - TA2015021 Mahale Deep Cast 10m | ecosystem: Environmental > Aquatic > Freshwater > Lake | place: Tanzania: Lake... | reverse complement strand
TGACGAACAAGAACAACGATCTTTCGATGCGACGTGCCCTAAGCTACGTCGTTTCCTCAGTAGTTCGGGTTAGCCCAACTACCCACAAATTCCTCCGACGAGGCTCTTAACATTGTTAACTCTGATTTTACCCGAATTATCCTCGCCGTAGGCGCAATTGCAACGGCGCTGCGTTAGATTTGAAGAGGATGATTCAGACTGCCGACAACGCTGGAGGCCGGTTCTGGTGGCTGCTCGCCATGGTGCTGGTCCTATTGTGTGTGGCGTTGGGCGTCATCCAGTACCGCTGGCTCGGCGAACTCAGCGAAGCCGAGCAGCAGCGTATGCAAACGGGGCTGGGCCTCAGTCTTCAGCGGCTCAGCCGCGACTTCAACACCGAGATCAATGCCGCCGCCGGCGCCATTATGCCGCGCGCGGGTGCGGAGCCTGAAGCCGACCGCCAGGCAGAGTACCAGGCCCGGATCGAACGCTGGCGCGCCAATGGGCCCGCCGCCGAACACCTGTTTAAGGCGATTGCGATTGCACAGCCGAACGACGACCGCTCGGCGCTCAACCTCTTCCTCTACGATTTGGAGGCGCGCATGTTTCGCCCGGCAGAGTGGCCCACAGCCTGGGCTCCGTTGCGGGAACGGACACTGGCGCGGCTGACCGGCCCGGGCTTTGGCCCTCCTCCCCCAGGCGAGCAACCAGATGCACCGCTGATTGAGTTGCCGCGTTTTCATACGATCGAGCCTGGCCAGCGGCGCGAGTCCGAATGGTTGCTGCTGGAACTCAACCTCGATCATGTCCGCACAGCGATGCTGCCGGAACTTGTGCAGCGCCACTTGGGCAATGGCGGAAAGCTCGACTATCAGGTGGCGGTTTCCTGGCGGAACAACCCCAGCAATTTTGTATTCCAAACCGAGCCCGGCTTCACCGGAGACGGCGCCGATGCGACGATCCCTTTCTTCGAACCGTCGTGGGAACTGGCAATGCGACGCGGCGGCTTTCGACGTGCGGGAGGGATTGGCGGCGGCGGTGGCGGCCCAAGAACAATGGGGAAGGGTCCGCCTCCACCGGGCTTCGGTGGGCCGGGCGGCCCTGGTGGATTTAGCGGAGGGCCCGGCGAACGCGGCGGCTATTGGAATCTGGCGGTTCGCCATCGCGCCGGCTCGCTTGAACACGTGGTTCAGCATGCACGCTGGCGGAATCTTGGCATTCTGGCCAGTCTGTTGGCGTTGATGCTGGCAGCGCTCGCTGTGCTAATCCGCTTCACCCAACGCGAGCGGCGGCTGGCGTGGTTGCAGATGGATTTTGTGGCCGGTATCTCCCATGAGTTGCGTACGCCGCTCGCGGTGATCCGCACGGCGGGCCACAATCTGCAAGGCGGACTGGTTACCAACCCGAAGCAGATTCAACGCTACGGCGCCCTGGTGCGCGATGAGAGCGAACGGCTGACAGGCATCGTGGAGCAGGTGCTGCGCTTTGCCGGTGCACAAGCGGGCCGCGTGATTCAGAAGCGCGAGCCGGCATCGGTGGAGACGATTATCGACGAGGCCCTGGCGGCAACTGCGTGCGTGACCGAAGGCGCGGGCTGCATTGTGGAGCGCGATCTGGAACCGAACCTGCCGCGCATTCTCGCCGATTCGGCGGCACTGCGGCAGGCGATTATCAACCTGATCGGTAACGCGGCCAAGTATGGCTTCAGCGGCGCCTGGATCGGCGTGAAGGCGTCGGCCACGGCCGATGGTTTTGTGGAGATCAAAGTTGCCGATCACGGCCCGGGCATTCCCGCCGCCGATCTGCGCCACATCTTCGACGCCTTTTACCGCGGCAAGAGCGCCGTGGCTGACCAGATTCACGGCACCGGCCTCGGCCTCAATCTCGTCAAGCGCATCGCCGAGGCCCACGACGGCAAGGCCTCGGTGCACAGCGAACCGGGACAAGGCACGGAGTTTACCCTGCGCATTCCCATTGCGCAGATCGAAACGAAAGAACATGAGTTCGAAGATTCTGTTAGTTGAAGACGAACCCGGATTGGTGCTGACGGTCTCTGACCTGTTGGCATCGGAAGGCCACGATGTGGATACGGCGACGGATGGCCCCAAGGGCCTGCACATGGCGCTCAATACCCGCTATGACCTGATTGTGCTGGATGTCATGTTGCCGGGCAAGAGCGGCTTTGACGTGTGCAAAGAGATCCGCCAGGCTGGCCGCGACGTGGCAATACTGATGTTGACCGCCAAAACACAAGTGGTGGATCGCGTGGCGGGCCTCAAGCTGGGCGCGGACGACTATCTGGCCAAGCCGTTTGACCCAGCAGAACTGCTGGCACGCGTGGAAGCGCTGCGGCGGCGCGTGTCGAAAGAAAAGCTGACCCCGTTGATGCGGTATGAGTTCGGCAATGTGAGCGTGGATTTCGACCGCGCCGAGGTGATCAAGAACGGGCAGGCGATTAGTCTCGCCGGACGCGAGTTGCAGTTGCTGCGGTATCTGGTGGACCATCGCGGCAAGGTGGTTTCGCGTGAAGAATTGCTGCGCGATGTGTGGGAATACCAGGCCGACGTTTCCACGCGCACCGTGGACGTGCACATTGCCTGGATCCGCCAGAAGCTGGAAGACAATCCGCAGTTTCCGCGTCACATCCAGACCGTGCGCGGCTCCGGGTACCGCTTCGCACCGTAAGGGCCGCGCTGCGCGACAATAATAGGTCCGCGCCCTATGCAAGCCCTGGACCGCAAACTGTTCCGCGATCTCTGGGCCGTGAAGGGCCAAGTAGCCGCGATTGCGTTTGTGCTGGCGGCGGGCATCGCCACTTATGTGATGGCGTCGTCCACGCTCGGCACGCTCACCAGCACACAGGCGGAACTCTACCGGCAGTTTCGTTTCCCCGATTTATTCTCGGCGCTTAAGCGCGCGCCGGAGCCTGTAGCCGGTCGAGTAGCGGCGATTTTGGGCGTGACGGCGGTTGAATCGCGCGTGTTCGCGCCCGCCAACATCGAACTGCGCGGTTACTCGCAGCCGGTGTCCGGGCAGATGGTCTCGCTCCCGGCGGGTCCGCCGATTTTCAATCTGCTGCATTTGCGCGCGGGCCGATTGCCAGAACACGGGCGGGATCGCGAGGCGGTGATCAGCGACGGGTTCGCGGCGGCGCATAAGCTCGCGCCGGGGTTCACGCTCGCGGTGACAATCGCGGGCCGGCAGCGGCAACTGGAGATCGTGGGCGTGGTCTCGACGCCTGAGTTCATCTATCAGCTTGCGCCGGGTTCGATTGTGCCCGACTTCAAGACCTACTGCGTGATCTGGATGCACCGGCCACAACTGGAAGCGGCGTACAACATGACAGGTGCGTTCAATCAGGTTTTTGCGACTCTGTCGCCGGGGACGCGGATTGAGGATGCCGTGAATGCGCTAGACGCGGTGCTGCGGCCGTATGGAGGCGTGGGCGCGCATGGGCGGCGCGATCAGGTTTCGCACCGCTACTTAAGCGAAGAATTCAAGCAGTTGGGCGTAATGGCCACGATGTTTCCCACCATCTTTCTTTCAGTGGCGGCGTTTTTGTTGAACGTGGTGATCGGACGCCTGATGGCGACACAGCGCGGGCAGATTGCGATTCTCAAGGCGTTTGGCTACACAACCACGGACATGGTGGTGCACTTCATGAAGTTCACCGCGATCATTGTGGTGTTGGGATTGGTGCTTGGCGTACTGGGCGGCGCGTGGCTGGGACGCGGGTTGTCGCTGCTCTACATGGATGTGTATCGCTTCCCGTATCTGCACTACTCGATCCCACCGCGCGTGATTTTAAACTCCGCGCTCATCAGCCTGGGCGTGTCCGCCGTGGGCACGTTGTTTGCGGTGATTCGCGCGGCGGGCGAAGCGCCGGCGGTGGCGATGCAGCCTGCGCCGCCGGGCAACTTCCGCATGAGCATCTTTGAGCGCGTGGGTTTGGGACACTTCTTCTCGCAGCCCACGCGCATGATTTTCCGGAATCTGGAACGGCGGCCGGTGAAGTCGCTGCTGTCGGGCGTGGGCGTGGCGATGTCGGCGGCGATTCTGGTACTCGGGAATTTCTGGGGCGACGCGGTGGACTACATGGTGCTGGCCCAGTTGCGGCGCGCGCAGACCGACGATCTGACGGTAACGTTCATTGGCCCGGTATCCACGCGCGCGCTCTATTCGCTGGCCTCGCTCCCCGGCGTTACGCATGTGGAGCCCACGCGTTCGGTGCCCGCGCGATTGCGGTTTGCACAGCGCACCTACCGCGCGGCGGTGCAAGGCTACGAGCCGGGCGGCGTGCTGCGGCGGTTGCTCGATAAGAATCTGGAGCCGGTGCCGATCCCCGACGAAGGAATTCTCCTCACTGACCACCTGGCGAAAATGCTGGACATCACGCCGGGGCAGATGCTGACGGTGGAGTTGCTCGAAGGCTCGCGCGCGGTGCGGCAAATTCCCGTGGTGGGCATGGTGAAGGAGTACATCGGCGTATCGGCCTACATGCGGCGCGATACACTCAACCGGTTTCTGCGTGAGGGCGACAGCATCACGGGCGCGTATCTGGCGGCCGACATGGCGCAGTCGCGCACGATTTTTGAGCGACTGAAAGCGATGCCCGCGGTGGCCGGCACGACCGCGCGCATGCAGATGCTGAAGGCGTTCTACGAGACGCTGGCGCAGCAGATGCTGACGTTCGCGCTTATCAATACGATCCTCGCTTCTACGATCGCCGTGGGCGTGGTGTACAACACGGTGCGCATTGCGATGAGTGAACGGAGCCGTGAGCTCGCCAGCCTGCGCGTGCTGGGCTACACGCGTGGCGAGGTGTCGTATATCCTGCTCGGCGAGATCGCGGTGCTGGTGTTGTTTTCGATTCCGTTTGGTTTGGTGATGGGATACGGTCTGTCGGCGATCATGGCATCCACGGCGCAGACCGAGCTATTTCGCGTGCCGGTTGTGCTGGAGCCGTCCAGCTATTCGTATGCCGCGTTGATTGTGCTGGCGTCGACGATTCTGTCAGCGTTGACCGTAGCTCGGCAGATCAAGCATCTCGATCTGGTGGAGGTTTTGAAAGCCCGTGAATAGTGGGAAGGTGCTTGAATGAAACGCTGGCTCTGGATCATTGTGCTGGCCGCGATTGCCGCGGCGGGAATCTTCTTGGGCTTCCGTCCGCAACCCGTACCGGTGGAAACGGCGAAGGTGACGCGCGGGCCGCTGCGCGTGACGGTAGAGGAAGAAGGCAAGACCCGCCTGCGTTCGCGCTATGTAATTTCGGCGCCGGTGGCGGGTGTGATGCCGCGGCTGAAGTGGAAAGCGGGCGATACGATTCGCGCCGGGGAGTTGATTACGGCGCTTAATCCGCCGCCGCCGGTGGTGCTGGATGCGCGAACCAAGGACACGTCCGCGGCACGCGTGAAGTCGGCAGAGGCGGCCCAAGCGGTGGCTGTGGCGCGGGTGCGCGCGCTCGAAGAGCAGGTGCGGGTGGCGCGGAACGATCTCGAGTTCTGGCGGCAGCAGCGCGAGCGCGATGAGAAATTGCGCCAAACCGGCGACATCCCGGCGGAGCGCGTGGACCGCAATCAGACGGAGTTGACGCGCGTGGAAGCGGCGATTGCCGCGGCCGAACGGAACGTCACCACGGCGCGGGCGGAGGTGGAGAGCACGAAGGCGGAGGTGGACGCGGCGCGCACCATGCTGCGAATGACCACGTCCGGCGCGGCCACGGGCGAGCGCATTTCGATTGTGGCGCCCACGGGCGGGCGCGTGATCAAGGTGATTCGCGAGAGTGAGGGACCGGTGGCGCCGGCCGAACCGCTCCTGGAGATTGGCGATGCACAGGCGCTGGAAGTGATTGTCGATTTGCTGTCGGCCGATGCGGTGCGCGTGCAACCGGGTACGCGCGTGCTGCTGACGCGGTGGGGCGGTGAAGCGGCACTCGAAGCCCGCGTGCGTGTGATCGAGCCCGGCGGCTTCACGAAGATCTCGGCGTTGGGCGTGGAAGAGCAGCGCGTGCGCGTGGTATCGGACCTGGTGACTCCGGCGACCGAGTGGAAAGCCCTGGGCGACGGCTATCGCGTGGAAGCGGCGTTTGTGTTGTGGGAGTCGCCTTCGGTGTTGCAAGTGCCCGCCAGCACCCTGTTCCGCGTGCAGGATCAGTGGGGAGTCTTTGCCATCGACGCGGCCGGCTTTGCGCGCCGGCGCACGGTGCAACTGGGCCATCGCAACGCACTCGCGGCCGAAGTACTTTCGGGGCTGGAAGAGAACACCTTGGCCGTCACGCATCCGGATGAAACGGTGAAGGACGGCGTTATGGTAAAAAAATGAGACCTATGCTGATTGCGATTGCCATTACGGTGATGTACGCGCTGCACCAGGATGTCTGGTTGTGGCGCACGGCGCGCCCGCTGCTGTTCGGCTTTTTGCCGGCGGGCTTGGCCTACCATGCCGGCTATACGCTGGCGTGCGCGGTGCTGATGGCAGTGGTGGTGCGCGTGGCGTGGCCGGCGCATGTGGAGGGCCGCGAGTCTTGACCGGCGCGTTGTTCGTCGGTCTCTATCTGCTGGCCGTCCTCTACGTCGGCATTTTTGCGTTTCGCATTAAGACGGGCGAGGGTTCGGCGGAGAACTTCTTCGTGGCGAACCGTTCGCTGGGCACGGCGGTTTTTGTGCTTTCGCTCTTTGGCACGCACATGACGGCCTTTGCGATTCTCGGTTCATCGGGCCACGCGTTTCGCAACGGTATCGTGACGTTCGGGCTGATGGCTTCGTCGTCCGCGTTTGTAGTGCCGCTGCTGCTGTTGTTTGTGGGCACGCGGCTTTGGTCGGCAGGGCGGCGTTTCGGACTGATGACGCCGGTGCAGATTTTTCGCCACCGTTGGGAATGCGGCCACATCGGCACGTTTATCTTCGCGGTGCAAGCGCTGCTGTTGCTGCCCTACATTATTGTGGGTGTGATGGGCGGCGGCACGGCGATGCGCGCGATCACCGGTGGACTGGTGCCGTTCTGGCTCGGCGGGCTCGTCGTGGCCTTGGTGGTGATGAGCTACGTATTCTTTGGCGGCATGCGCGGCACGGCGTTCGTGAATGCGATGCAGACGATGCTGTTTATTTCGTTCGGAACGATTGCGGTGGTGGTCATCGGAGCGGAGATGGGCGGATTTTCTGAGACAGTGGAGCGGCTGTTGGCGGACGCGAAGACGTCGGCGCTGCTGACGCGGGAGCGGATTTCGCCTTCGTATTTCTTCAGCTACACGTTCATTCCGCTGTCGGCGATTGCGTTTCCGCACATCAGCATCTTTTGCCTTACGGCGAAGAAGGTCACGCAGTTTAAGCGCACGGTGGTACTCTACCCGCTTTGCATCCTCGCGATCTGGTTGCCGTGTGTGTTTCTCGGCGTGCTGGCGAATGGATCGGACGTGGTGCCGAAGACGGCGCGCGATGAAGTGCTGTTGCTGCTGCTGGGGCAGTATGCGCCGGTGTGGCTGGCGGGGTTACTGGGGGCGGGGATCATGTCGGCCGTGATGGCGAGTGACTCGCAGATTCTGGCACTGTCCACCATGTTTGCCGAGGACGTGTTTGCCTACTACGGCCACAAGGAACGCTGGGGCGAACGCGTGCAGATTGCCACGGCGCGCGCGTTCATTGTGGTGCTCACCGCCGCGGCGTACTGGATTGCGATGAAAGCGCCGGGGAACATCTTTGAACTGGCGTCGCAGTATGCGTTCACGGGCTACGCGGCGATGTCGCCGCCGGTAATCGCTGCTTTATGCTGGCGCGGCTCGACGAAGTGGGGTGCGCTGGCATCGACGTTGTGGGTGGCCGGAGCGGTCGGCGTGATTGTGTGGAAGCAGCCGCCGCCGAGTTTCACGATCAACGGATTCCTGCCGGTGGTGCCGATCACGTTGATCTCGGCGATGCTGATGATCGTGGTTTCGTTGGTGACGCCGGGGCCTTCGGCGGCCACGGTGGAACGGTATTTTCCGGTGGATAAAGAACAAGGCAGACTGAAGTCCGCCGCAAGCTGAAGCTTGCCCTACGAGCGCCCGGAATTCACTTCGCGCCGAAGCAGTAGAGTTTGCCGTCCTGCGTGCCCACGATGATTTTGCCCGGCACGAGCGCAGGCGAAGCGGAGATGGGCGCGCCGGTTTCAAACTCCCACACGGGCTTGCCGGTGTTGATATCGACCACGTAGAAGCGCCCGTCATTGGAGCCGAAATAGGCGCGGGCGCCGGAGACGGCGGGCGAAGAATCGATGCGGGCCTTGGTCATGAAGGTCCACACGGGCTTGCCGGTTTTGGTGTTGAGGCAATGCAGCATTTTGTCGCGCCCGCCCACGACGAGTTTGTCGCCCACCACGGCGGCGGATGAGTAGAACGGAAACTTGCGCTGCGCGTGTTCGTAGCGCCAGGCGACTTTTTTCGCGGTGAAGTCCACGGCGACGATCTGGTTGTCGTAGGTGCCGAAGAACGCCATCTGATCGGCGAGCGCGGGCGAAGCGCCGATGTAGGACTCGGTGTTCACATGAAAGCTCTCATTGCCATCGGTGACGCGGATGGCGCGGAAGTTTTCGTCGCACCCGGAGACGTAGGTGAAGCCGTTCATCACGCCGGGCGTGCAGTGTACGGGGCCGTTGGTTTTGAAGGTCCAGACTTCTCTGCCGGTCTTGACGTTGAGAGCGTAGAGGCTCTGGTCGTAGCTGCCGATGAGAACGCGGTCGCCGAAGACAACGGGGGAAGACTTCACTTCGGAGAAAGTCTTGTGCGTCCAGGCGGCTTTGCCGTCGGCCGTGTTGACGGCATGAACGGTACCGCCGAGATCGCCCACGTAGACGAGATTGCCGGCGACGGCGGGTGAGGATTCGCCGATGGGCTGCTCGGTTTTGTAGCGCCACTTCAGCTTGCCGGTGTTGAGGCCGAGTGCGACAAGTTCGCCGGCGCCGGTGCCGACGTAAACGACTCCGCCGGCGATGGCTGCCGAGGACTCGATGGGATCGCCGCCGCCCACTTCCCAGGTCCAGAGGACTTTGAGTTGATCGGGGATGGGTGCGGTGGTAACGCCTGTGAGGCGCGCATTGCCGCGGAATTGGGGCCAGTCCTGGGGGAGCGCGGCTGTCGCGGCGGCGGCGAGCAGGAGGGCGAATTTCACCATGCGCATTGATACAACTCCCGGGCCGCGGCTTCGTCGAACGGGCGGGGGTTGAAGCGCCCCGTCCACTGCTTGGCTGCCGCCGCGGCGAGCTCACTGATATCTTCCTCGCGCGCACCCACGGCGCGCAAGTTGGCCGGGAGCCCGGCGGCGTCGGCCATTTCGCGGAGGCGCGCGGCGAGCGAAGGATGAAGCTCAGCGTGCAATGGCTGCGCGTTCCAGCGCACCACATGCGGCAGCATCACCGCGATGGCGCGGCCATGCACGGTTCCGTAGCGTGCGGTGAGCGGATTCGCGCAGGCATGCGTCGCGCCCAGCATCGACGCCTCGATCGCCGCGCCGGCGAAGTAGGATCCCATCTGCATCGCCGCGCCGGTTTCGATGTCCGGCCGCGTGAGCATGCGCTCGTAAGAGTCCGCAAGCAGGCGCCACGCTTCACGCGCCATGGCCTCGCTCCACGTGTTGCGCTTGCTTGTCACCATCGACTCCACGGCGTGCGAGATCGCGTCGTAGCCCGTCTGCGCGAATACAGCGCGCGGCTGCGACACCACCAGCTCCGGATCGAGGATCACAGCGGCGAACGCCGCGCCCGGCGCGCCGCACGCCATCTTCACGTGCGTTTCAGCGTCGGAGATCAACGCGTAGCTTTGCGCTTCGGTGCCGGTGCCCGTCGTGGTGGGCACGCCGATCATCGGCAATAGAGGCTTCGCCGCGTGGTCATAGCCCCAGTAGTCTTTCATGGTGCCGCCATTGGTCAGCACAAAGTTAATGCTCTTGGCGCAATCAAGCGAACTGCCACCGCCGAGTCCGATGAGTCCGTCGAGGGCGAGCGGCGCGGCGATCACGCGCCCTTTCTCAACCATGGCCGTATCTGGATTTTCGCCGAAGTCATGAAACGGCGTGACGGTGACGCCCGCATCTTCGAGCAGCTTGACCGCGCGCACCACGAAGCCCGCGCCGATCATGCCGTGATCGGAGACGAGTAGCACGCGGCGCAGACCGCGCTCCCAAGCCAGCAGCCCCAACCGATCGAGCGCACCGGGGCCGAACTCCACCGCCGTGCGCGCATGGTAACGAAACGAAGTGATCATGCGGCCTAGAGCTTCGGCTCAAACTCCACGCCGAGCTTTTCAAAGCGTCCGCGGAGATCCCTCAAATACGCTCCGAGGCCGAGCACATCCGCGCCGCTGGCGAGAAACCGCGCGCCCATCTCCATGAGCTTCGGCGCCGTTTCGGGCGACACGGGCAGTCCCCAATGCTTGCCATGCTTGCGGCAGGCGTCAGCCACGTCTTCGATCGCCTTTTGCACGCGGCGATCCTGGAACTGGCCGGGGACGCCGAGGCCATGCGACAGGTCCGCGGGGCCGACGAACACCACGTCCACTCCGGGCGCGGCGACGATTTCGTCGATCTGGTCGAGCGCTTCGGGGTCTTCGATCTGCACCACGATGAACGTGTTCTCGTTGGCCTTTTGCAGATACTCGGCGAGAGGAATCAAACAATAGTGCCCATCGACGTTGCCGCTATCGAGCGCCCGCCGCCCCAGCGGCTGAAACCGCGTGGCCTGCCCGATGGCGCGCGCCTCAGCGCCGCTCATACAATGCGGCACCATCAGCGACGTGGCGCCAGCTTCGAGCGGACGGATGAAGTCTGGATACGCGCCTTTGTCGGTACGGATCATCGTGTCGAGATCATTCACCTGCGCGGTGCGGATAAGGTGGCCCAGGCGATCCCAATCGATCCCGGTATGCTCGTTGCACAGCCACAGGCAATCGAAGCCGATCAGCCCGATCATATCGGCGATCACCGGATCGAGCGTGTTCATCTTGGTGCAGAGCACCGGTTGGTTAGCGGCGAGTTTGCGCCGTACTCTTGAGGGTCTCATTCTTCCTTGCTTCGCTTACGATCTTTTTGACGTCCGAGAGCAGCGTCGAGGAGTGGTAGGCGATGCCGTCCTTGATCGTCCACTCGAGTTTCCCCGCGTCGTTGCCCGCCGGGTAGAGGATTTGGAAGTTGGCGAGCGGATTCCCGTTCACCACAATCAGATCCGCCAGCCAACCGGCGCGCACGCGGCCAATCTCTTGCTCGCGCCCCAGCGCAATCGCCCCGTGATGCGTGGCATGCTTCACCACTTCGAGCGGATGAAAGACGGCTTCCTGGTGCAACTCCAACTCGCGCAGCGGGCCGACGCCGTGCATCTGATAGATGTAGCCCGCATCTTCGCCCGTCGTCACCAAGCCGCCCAGTCGCGCGCACTCGCACACCGCCGCCATCCAGAAGCGATAGTTTCCCTTCCAGTAGATCTCGTCTTCGGTGGACCAGTTGAAGAAATACGAGCCGTGGCTTTCCAGGCTCGGCTCGAAGAACTTCGCGAGCGCAGGATGCAGGTACTCTTTGAACCACGGCTGATTTTGCGCGCGCGACACGTCGCGCGAGGCTCCATAGATGTTCAACGTCGGATCCCAGGCAATCTTGGCATCCGCCATCGCCGCCAGCACTTTGGTGAGCTTCGCCGGATCGGTCTCGCGCCACAGGCGGCCCGCGTAGCGGAAGCGATCGACTTCATTCGCATAGTTGTAGGAGGCGGGAAACTTCTGCACGCCGTCGCGCAGCGAGGCGTCGGGAATGCCGTACCATTGCTCCACGGTGTAGCGCCACGGCTTTGCGGGAGCGTTGCGAATGTCGTCCCACACGTTGGTTTCTTCGACGCCGATGTGATGCGCCCGGCCGAGCGCGGTGTTTTTCATCTCGGCCGCGGCGGCGTCGAACACATCACGATACACGCCAAGGAACTTGATGCCATCCACACCGGCGGCTTTGAGGTCGCGTACTTTCGCGCGAGCTTCTTCCGGAGTGCGCGGGCCGGTGAAGAACGGAAAAATGTGCAAGCGCCGCGCAGGGCCGTCGACCTTGAGTTTCGACAACCCGCTGCCCACGTCGCGCACCGTGGTGATGCCGCAGGCAAGCCACAGCTTGGTGACGTCGAGCGGATCCATCGCGACTCCAGCGCGCTCGTGCTGCAGATGCCCGTGCATGTTGACGAAATCCGGCAGCACGTACTTGCCCGTGCCGTCGATCACCGCATCGATGCCCGCGACGTCGCTCATGCGCCCCACCTGTGCGATGCGGCTGCCTTCAATCAGCACATCGCGTGGGCCGGCGGCGGGCGTCCCAACGCCTTCCACGACCATCGCACCGCGAATCAGGAGGCGCGGCACGCGCTGGCCATGCAGCGTAGAAACATATGACGGCCGCGCTCAAGGCGGCAGCCGTCAAAACAAGGAATATGCCGATGCGAATAGTCGGCGTCACTTCTTTTCGCTGATCGCAATCAGTTGATTGCGATTCGTGATGAACAGGGACCCGTTGGCGATGACCACCGAACCGTACACCGAACTCCCCATGTTGCCTTCAAAAAGCACTTCCTTGGTGCGCCCGGCCTTCATCACCACGATGTCGCCGTCTTCGTCCCCGAGGAACACCTTGCCGTCCGCCACCATCGGCGACGCCCACACAGCGGCCAGCATGTCGTGCTTCCAGATCTGCTTGCCCGTCTTCGCATCCACGGCGTGGAGGAAGCCCGAGAAGTCCGCATAGTAAAGGATGCCGTCGGCCACGGCTCCCGTGGAGATGCTGCGGCGGATATCGCCGTAGTGCCAGAGCATGCCGTCCTTGGTGATGTCGCCGCGCTTGGTTGCATCAATGGCGTAGAGATGCCCGATGCCTTCACCGTGTTCGGGATCCTGCCCGTTGGCGAGGTACACCACGTCGCCAGAAATCACCGGCGTGGAGATCACTTCGTTACGCGTCTTGGGCCACACCGAGTCTTTCGCGTTCGTGTCGAACGACCAGAGGAGCTTGCCGGTTTTGGCTTCATAGCCGCGCACCCAACCGTCACCCTGTGCCGAGACCACTTGCAGCACTCCGCCGATCGTGCCCACCGAAGGCGACGACCACTGGCCGTGCAGAATCTTCTCGCCCACCTGATTGTCTTCCCACAGCACCTTGCCGGTCTTCTTGTCGACGGCGATGATCGCGGGCGCTTTCGGCGAGGGGATGTTCACGTGCGACTCGTCATGCCCGTTGCCCGTCATGATGAACAGCATGTCGCCGTGCACCACCGGCGAGGAGTTCGCGAGGTTGTGCGGATGGACGCCGAGTTCTTCCATCAGGTCGAGCTTCCAGATGATATCGGCGTTTTCTTTGCCCGTGAGTTTTTCATCGGTCACCGGACCGTCGTTCTCACCGATGTCGCGGAAGCCTTCGGTGTCGAGACACACCAGTTCGGCGCGGTTCGAGACGTAGTAGAGCTTCTCGCCTTCAATCAACGGCGACGAGGCCACGCCCTGGAACGGCCAATCGTTCACGCGGCCAGCCGCCAGCTTTTCGTTGGTGTGCTGCCAGAGAAACTCGCCGGTCTTCTCATCGAACGCCATCAGCACGCCACGGTCACCCGCTTGCTTGGGATCGCGCAGGCCTTCGTTGTTGGTGCCCACGAACACCTTGCCCTTGGCGACCGTGGGATTGCCGTAGGTCTGTGAGCCGAGCGCGGCCACCCACTTGATGTTGCGCTTGGTTTGCATGTCCCACGAACCGGGAATGCCTTTGGCGGGCGAGACCATGTTGCGATCCGGCGAGCCGCCCCACATGGGCCAGTCGCCGGAGCCGGGGTCACCCGCGAGCGCGCACGAAGCAGCCAGCAGCGCGGAACCGAATAAGTAAGGATTGCGGTTCAGCATCATTGGTTGCTCGTCACTTTCAGATTGTCGAAATGCACTTCAAAGGGTGCATCTGCATAGATGCCTGGTGAGCCCTGCCGGTTTCCGATGGGATCAATTCGCTCCACCAGCCACTCGGCCGGTTCCGGTTCGCCCACCGCCCACGCCTTGCCTTGCGCCTTCACCTGGCCGTCGGGCAGGTTTTCCACGCGGAGCTTCAGGCGATACCATGTGTCCTTTTTCCACGGGAACTTCGCGGCTACGGTGCGCTCCTTTTCCGCCTGCCACGGCTGGAGTTCCAGGCGCTGGTGATTGCCGAAGAGCACGAGCTGATAGCGCTGCGCGACGATGCCCGCGTCGCCCATCTGGCGGCGGCGCTCCTGCCCCATCACGTCTCCTTCGATCGTGTAGTCATGCTCGCTGTTCATGCCGAAGAATGAACGCGCGCGCTTGGTGGCGGCGTTGTCGGCGAGTTTGGCAAGGTGCTTCTTGCCTTCCACTTCGCGCACTTCGTACTTGGTGAACGTGTTGATCCAGTGCATCGGCGCGGCCTTGGCGGGGAAGGCTTCGAAGTCTTCGTTGATCGGCAACGCGGGCAGCACGCGGGCGCGAGCCGCGCCGGTAAGCGTGCCGATGGTGGCTTTGATCAAGCCGGCTTGCGCACCGCCGGCCGCGGGTGTGAACTTGCCGTCGGGCGTCACTTCGCCCTTGAGCCGTTCGAGCGACCACGTGGCCTTTTCTTCGCGAATGAAGTTGCCTTGCGCATCGAACAGACGAGCACGGAGTTGCACGGACTGGCCCGGGCGAAGGATGGAATCGGTGGGCGAGACGAGGACGGACGCGGGCGGCGCAGTGGAGGGCTTCACCACCGCGGGCTTCACCAACGCTGAGCGCGTGGACGGGCCCTTGCGGCCGAAACAATAAACGGCTTCCTTGGAAACCACGTACACGCGGCCATCGGAAACAGCGGGCGACGCCGTGACTTCCTCGGGGCCTTCCGGCGTACCGGGCAACTGGACGATATCGAGCACTTCGACGTCGGCCTTGCCGGGCTTGAGAATCGCGAACTTGCCGTTCTCGTTGCCCACATACAGCTTGCCGTCGCCCAACACGGGCGAGGCTTTTTGAATGGTACCGAGGTTCTTCTTCCAGAGCTGCTTGCCAGTGTTCACGTCGTAGGCGAAGACGTTCGAGCCGTTGTCGAGCTGCATCAGCATGTCGCCACTGAGCACCGGCGAAGAGAAACCCATCTGCACGCCGGGGATCGACCAGCGCAGTTGCTCCTTCTTCACTTCGCCTTTCGAGCCGAGGTCCACGGCGGCGAGCAAGCCCATTTCGCTGGTATCGAGATTTTCTTCCGAGTGGCTGACGATGACGTTCGAGCCCGCGACAACGACGCCGGTATTGACACCGCGCTTGGACATGAAAAACTTCCAAACCGGCTCACCCGTGTTGACACGAATCGCGTGCACCGTGCCGTCACCGCCGCCGGCGATGAGCAGGCGGCCCTGCGGCGAATCGACGATGATGGGCGGCGAATAGGTGGTGTCGAACGGGCGCCCGCCGGGGGCGCTCACGTAGATAGTTTCGCCGGTCTTCTTGTCGAAGGCCATGAAGCGATGCCCCGCGCGCGCGTGTTCACCCCAACTGGTGGTGATGGCGCTGACGATCACCTTCTCTGCTTCGAGGATAGGCGACGTGGTGCGGCCGCCATGCGTGGTGACGACACCGAGGTCTTCCACGAGCGAACGGTCCCACAGTTTCTTGCCCGCGGGCGAAAGCGCGAGGAGCGAACCGCCGGCGCCGAAGACATAGATGTTGCCGGTCTCGGCGTCCACCGACGGCGACGACCACGCGATGCGGTGCGCCGGCACGTCGGAGTGGAAGAGATTGTACTTGTACTCCCACAACACCTTGCCCGTGGCCGCGTCAAGAGCCATGACGCGCTCTTGCAGCAGCGGGCGGTTCTTCATGTCCTCATGCTTGTGCGTGGGATTGAGCACGTAGACGCGCCCGTTGTGGACGACAGGTGTGGAGCGGCCGCCATAGGGCGCGCGCCAAAGCGCCTTTTCCGGCCCGCCCCACTTTTCGGGCAGGTTTTTCTCGGGCGAGAGTCCGTCGCGGTTGGGGCCGCGATAGTCGAGCCAGTCGGCCGTGAAGGCGGCTGGAGCGAGTAGGAGAGCGAGGATGGTCGAAACGCGCATAGTTGGGGTCACGGCACTCTTTATATTAAAGGATAAGGTTCCCGGCGCGGCGCGAAGGTTACCGGGGGAAGCGGAGACTTTCAGATGAAGCTGATCGCGCGGCGGTCTTCGTTGCACTACCGGGCGGGGAGCGACTTGCGCGGAATCCGCAGCCCGACAGAGCCGGTAGGCGTCATCCGAGATTTCCTCCGCCTCCTAAGCGCCACTCCAGACGAACGAACCAGAATCATCCTCGCCAACCTCCATACGCGAATCGGTACGCTGCCGCGCTATGCTGCGGTTGTTTCTGACGACGATGTCCCGTTTTAGGCGTTGGCGAGTTCACAGGCGGGACTCAGTCGGGATCACTTCGGCGGTGACACTTGAGGTGTTCCGAATGACCTCGTGGCTTGACTGGCCATACGACATGAACTCATCTAGCGTCTTCGCGACCCAGTGATGGTCTTCTTGGTCGAGTTCGAATCGTAGGTTCTACTGAAATTGCCGGCGAAACTCGGCGAACTCGGTGCGTAGCGCTTCGATCTCGGCTTCGAGTTTGGTGACGCGGTCGGCCAGAGCGGACGACGGGGCAGAGGGTATCGCGTCGGTGGCGACCTGTTGCGGGATGACAGGTTCGCCCATCAACAGATGCGTCCAGCGCGGTTCGCGCATGCCCGGCGTCTTGGGAAGCAACTGCGTGACACCGCGCTCGGCGAGGCGATGGAGGACGCTCTCTACCG
>Ga0194122_10003257_pt1 | contig 16768 bp, 7 predicted proteins | sample TA2MahCa10mmetaG_FD_155487 | JGI IMG/M metagenome (GOLD analysis project Ga0194122, IMG submission 155487) | Freshwater microbial communities from Lake Tanganyika, Tanzania - TA2015021 Mahale Deep Cast 10m | ecosystem: Environmental > Aquatic > Freshwater > Lake | place: Tanzania: Lake... | reverse complement strand
AAAAACGGAGCAAGTCGAACCGATCTTCATGACCAGTCGCGATGGCTTCCTGTTCCGTTGCTGGAGCGATGCACTGATCCCGATCACCGCTCCAAAAGATCGCGATAGAAATCGCAGCAACTACATGACGTGGGGTGTCGTCCAGTTGCCAGGCGACGACCGCGAACTATCCGTCTATGCGTCTGAGGCGGCGAATGTGGGACCGGGCACCCGCGTGCGGCGTTTCGTGTTCCGCATCGATGGATTCGTCTCCGCACACGCGGACGCTGCGGGAACAATAACGACAAAAACGTTCACCTTCACCGGTTCGCAACTGTCGCTGAATGTCGTGAGCAAAGGCGTGACTTTGGTAGAACTGCAGGATGCTGACGGCATGCCGATGACGGGATTTACCCTTGCAGATTGCATTCCGATAACGGCGGATGCGATCGAACACGTCGTGAAATGGAAGGCCGGTTCGGATGTCAGCGCCCTGGTGGGAAAACCGGTACGGCTGCGTTTCGTGATGACCGACGCCGACCTGTATTCGTTCCGCTTTCGGGACTGAATCGAATTCTAGACAAGGAGACCGCTCAACATGTCGAAGCACGCGATGAAAACAGTTGTTTCGCTTGTCCTGTCGCTGTTCCTCGGCCAGACGCCGGCATCTGCACTGGACCCCCAGCGCGTGGATGTGCGCGACATGCAAAACTGGTCGATCGTCGTGGCAAAGGACGCGCTGGAAAGCGAACGATACGCTGCCGAAGAGTTTCGCGACTTTTTTGCTCTGGCGACCGGGCATCGACTCCTGATCGGCGAAGTAAGTGCCGCCGCCCGGCACAACATCTTCATCGGTGCCAGCGATTCTCTCAAGCAGAGCGAGCTTGGCCATGTCCTCAGCGCGACGTACAAGCCGGAGCAACTTCGGATTGTCATCGCAGCGGAGAACATCGCCATCGTCGGTGGTCGCCCTCGAGGCGTCCTGTACGGCGTGTATCAATTTCTCGAAGATCTGCTCGGGGTGCGCTTCCTCAGTCGCGACTTCACGCATGTGCCGAAATTCGCAGCGACGGATCCGCTGCCTCGACGAGGAATCCTCGTGCCAGCGGACTATTCCTACGAGCCACTTCTGGCATGCCGCTTCGTTTCGTTCCCGGAGTTGCAGGATACCACCGCACAATTTGCAGCCCGCCTGCGCATGAATGGCCGCTACCGAAGTGATCCGAGCGTGCAGCCGGAGTGGATCAAGAAGGTTGGCGACTTCAATCGCAATGGATTGATTCTGCACAATATGAACGAGTGGCTGCGATCGTCACAAAAAGACAACCCCGACTTCTACGCCGCCGACGACAAGGGTAAGAGGCCGGTCAGTCATCAGCCCTGCTTCTCTCATCCGGAAGTGATCCGCCGAATCACTCAGAACGTATTGGAGAGCCTGAAAAACTTCGCGGAAGGCGCCATGATTCCCATGGCACAGGAGGACACGAGTCTGTGTCAGTGCGATCGATGCCAGGAATTGATTCGGAAACATGAAGTGGATCCCTTCGGCAACGGGGGCGAGAACTGGGGCACGCCGATGTTTTTGCTGGTCAACCATGTGGCGCGGGAAGCGGCGAAAGTGCGTCCGGATGTGACCATCGCAACCTACGCTTATGCGCCGTCGGCACGCCCTCCCAGGAACCTGAAAATGGAACCAAACGTCCGCATTCAGTATGCCACGTACAATGCCGACCAACTTCATCCGTTCGGGTCGCTCGCCTCGACGATCAACCTGGGCTACCAGCGCGACATTCAGGAATGGAACCGGATTTCCATGGGGATGATGTTCTGGTACTACGGCATGGGCAGCTATACCGATTTCTTTTCGCCACCGTTGACCCTGCGCATGGCCGGCCCTCACATGCGCACACTGATCGACAGCAAAGCCAGCAGCATTTTCGTGCAGGGGGATCCCGTCGTCTTCAGCGAGATTCTGCAGTATGTCTACGCGCGTTTGCTTTGGAATCCGCGGCTGGACAACCATGAGGTCATTGCGGAGTTCGTCGATCTTTACTACAGCGAGTCGGCCGGGCCCGTGGCTGAGTTTCTGCGATTGGCGGATCGAGAAGTCCGCCAAGCCGCGACGCATCCCAATTGCAATGCACCCGACATTTTTGCCGCCTATGGATACACGGAGGATCTCGGGTGGAAGGGAATCGAATTGTTCAATCAGGCCCTCGAACGCGCTCGGACCCCGGAGCTGAAGGCCCGCGTGGAAAAGGTCTCGCTGAGCGCCTACCGATTATCCCTCGGCAAGACGTGGCTGGGAGAGAAGCCAACCGACCTGACCGAGCCCCAGCGTGTGCGACTCCGCCAGAGTGCGCGGACGTTGTTTGAACTCTGCGCCAAGCTCAAAATTGAAATGGTCCACGAGGCGCGCCGGATCAAGAACGCTCAAGTGGCCGTGCGCCGTGCGCTTGATATCCCTGAGGATGAGCCATTTTGACATCCATGACAAAAGTAGAATTGAAGTGCGGAAGATGATCGGGATCGTGACCGGCGTCTGTCGGTACGTGATGTCTTAGAGAGCGACTAATCGAGAGCCACTAATGATGTATCGTTGCGCAATATTCTGTTTGTGTCTGGCGCTGATGGTTGGCCTTGGTCCGATGGAAGTGCTGGGCCAGCACAAGATCGGCACACTGACTGCCGACCGGATTCTATTCCTGGGAAACAGTCTTACGCTGCATGGCCCGAAGGCGGAGATCGGTTGGACCGGCAACTGGGGTATGGCCGCCAGCGCTCAGGATAGGGACTACGTCCACCTCCTCGCGGCGGCGATTAGCGCTCGAACCGGTGGCCGGCTGGTTGTCGAACCGACACCCAGCGACGGGACCAAGTCGGTCGAAAACGTCCTTAACATCGCGAATATTCTGGAGCGGGAGTACGCGACCTACGAGGCGGACAAGATTCGGAAGCAGCTCGATTGGAAGGCAAATATCGTTGTCTTGCAGTGTGGAGAAAACGTGCCGCCGAAAGGCTTCGATGCCAAGGCGTTTCACAAGAGCTTGCAGGCATTGCTGAACGACCTCAAGAAATCGAGCGATCCGCAGATTTTCGTTACCGGCAATATCCTGTGGGGCAACTCTGGCCTGGACGAAATCAAACGCAAAGTCTGCGACGAGGATCCAGCGCATCGCACATTTGTGGATATCAGCGTCTATCAGTCGGACATCCCGGTCAACGGTCCGGTGGGGCACCCCAGTGATGCCGGCATGAAGCTGATTGCCGACACGCTGTTCGCGGCGATCTCGAAGAAGGCCGATTTGGTCGAGCTGTCAGCGGCCCACGTCGCTGCCGTCAATCGTCGGCGGAGGATTTACGTCAACAATGACGCCGGCTACGACGCCGTCGCCATGGGGCCGAAGTTGACAGCCATCCAACCTGACGAATGGCTCGCGGCGAGATTCAGCGCGTTCGACCAGCCCGGCAGCCAGGTGGACTGCGTGGGCTGGTGCCTGGATGAAGGGAACATCGCGGCTTACCCCAGCAAGGTCCTGCCGGAACTGCAATACCCGACGTTACTGCGCTGGCGCAAGGAGGGAGTCGATATTGCTCAGCGGATCGTCGAGGAGAGTCATCGTCGCAAACTGGAGGTTTTCTGGGAGCATCGCTTGAACGGCGCCGATCGCGAGGCCGACGTGTCGACTCCCGCGCGTCACCCGCTGAAGGACGCTCATCCGAAGTGGCTGTTGGAAGGGAGCTGGTGGGGTCCGGGGCTATGGAATTTCGCCGTCCCTGAAGTCCGCCAGTACAAGGTCTCTGTCTTGCGCGAAGTCGCCGAGCGGTACGACCTCGACGGCCTCAATCTCGACTTCGGTCGGCATCCGCCCTACCTGCCGGATGGTAAGCAGTGGGAGCACAGGGAAGCGTTGACAGACTTCGTGCGACAAGTGCGGCTGATGTTGCAGGATGTGTCGCGGAAGCGCGGCCGGCCGTTTCTGTTGTCGGTCCGAGTCGCCGATTCTGTTCCGGGTTGTCACTTCGATGGCTTTGACATTGAATCCTGGGTGCGACAGAACCTGGTCGACATGATCATCATCGGCACGCGATCGATTCAGGTCGATCTCACCGGTTTCAAACAAGTCGTTCGTGGCACGCACGTCAAGTTGTATCCCTGTATCGACCAGCACCACTCACCCGATGGCTACCATGCCGTTGGGTCGCCCGAATTCCTGCGCGGCGTCGCTGCGAACTGGTGGCATCAGGGAGCGGACGGCATCGCCACGTTCAACTTCTGGAATGAGCTGCCGGCTGCAGCCAAGGTGATCGGCTCGTCGGGTCCGTTGCTCGACGGCCAATCAGTGCATGCTCAGGCCTACACGGAAATGGGCGATCCACGGAAACTCGTCTCGCTCGACAAGTGGTTCGTCGTTGCCCGTCGGTACGGTGGCGGCTTCTACGACCGTCTGGGAAACCGCTGGGGCGACTACACCAATCTGAACCATCAGGTTCCTTTGCCCCAGACTCTGGGAGCCGACCCCACCTGGGTGGAAGTCTATGTGGCAGATGATCTCGCCAACCCGGCCGAACCGATCGAGCGGCTGGAATTGCGACTGTTTTTCTCCTCGAAGGCGGATCCAAAACAGGTCCGAGTCAAATTCAATGGCAGTCTGCTCCGCGATCCGGTGGTCGAGGATCTCTGGTCGACTTATCGGCTGAACGCCCAGCAATTGGCGTTGGGACGCAATTTAGTGACGCTGGACGACACCTCGCCGCAACCGCGCGACAAACCGCTATCGCTTGAAAAGGTGGAAATTCATGTCCGCTACCGCAAGCGATCAACCGACCGATGAGCTTGAGGCGACTCCGGCTCGACAGAGTAGCAAGACCCACCTGCCGACTTAAAAGGACAAAATGATGAACCCCACGCGGCTGGCGACGAACTTTATGGAACACTTCTTACTTCGGCGGACACGGCGACAATCGTGGATCGTTGTCCTCGCCGTTGGACTCGTCATGTCGGCATTCGGCAACTCCAGCGCGCAAGACTCGACCAAGCCCTTGATCGACGACTCCTTCAAGCCCGAGGCGTCCGCCGTCTGGCAAACTCTGCCGTCGGGGGCGAAAGTCGACGATGGCGTTCTCCTGCTCGAACCGGAAGGCCAACAGTGGATCGTCTCTTCGTCGAAATATCAGCACGGCCAACTGGAAATGACCGTGCGGTTCAACCGGCTGAGCGACGACAGCCACCTCTTCTACTATCTCGGATTTCAGAGTGTCCTCCCCTGGGCCAGGCAGGTCTGCTGGCTACAGGTGCAGGATTCTCAGATGAGCCTCATCGCGACAAGAGATGGAACGATGACGATCAACGTCCCCGTGCTGTCGGGTGTGAAGGCCGATGAGTGGTATCGCCTGAAGCTTCAGTGGACGGCCAGAGGAGTGATTGTACGGATCAACGGCGAGTTAGTGTTTGACTCCAGCGATAAGAAGCATGGACTTTCCTCGGCCGGACGGGCAGCCGAACTGATCCCGATCGCTCCGATGTATGTATTCCTGGCGGCGAATTCCCTCGATGTCAAGAAAAGCCGAGCGTCGCTGTCGATTGACCACGTCAAGCTGTCGGGTGGTCGTCCCGCCCGCGCGAGTCGACCTCCGGTGACAAAACACACGGCCCCACTCAACCGCGATCAGAAAGTCGGGTCCGTGGACCAAGGACTGGTTGAGCTGCGCGACGGACGCATTCGGCTGGAGAACGCGCATTTGAGTTGCGAGTGGAACGCGGCGACTGGACTGTCGTGGCGACAACTTTCCAACAAGTCCCGGAATTTCGATTACCTGTACGAGTCCGATAACTCCCCCCTGTTCATTGTGATGAATGAAGCGTTTTACTGTGACTCGCGCGATTGCGTGATTGAACAAGTGCGAGTGGACGACACTGCCGACCGCAGGCTGGTCGAACTGTCGTTACGCCACTCCGAGTCGAACCTGACATTTCAACTGGGGGCGTCGTTGGACGCCGCGGAAGATCCGCGGTTGTGGTTGCGTCTGCACAACGACGCGACCGAGTCGCGTCGCGTGCAGACGATCTTTCCGATCGTGGGCCGTGTGCGTACCGATGGGGAGCGGTCCGGCCTGCGCTATTTCTACCCGTGGCGCAGCGGAATCGTCGGCGACGCCGATGCCTACCTCATGAACGAGTATGGCAACCTCGCCTGGATGCAGGTCATGAGCGTCTTCGATCCGAAGTCGGGCGCGGCCCTGTCACTCTTTCCACGGGACAGCAGCGGAGAAATCAAGGGCCTGATCCTGAAGAAACAAGGAACGGAAGCCAGGTCGGTGGTCCGGCACTGCGAAGTCATCCTGCAGGAAGAGGTGCCGTCGCAGGAACCACTCGATTTCGACCAGGGGCTGGGTATGGCCAACTATGCCCTCCCCCGCCACATCGCGCCGGGAGAAAGCATTGAATATCCCCAAGTTTCGTTGACCATTTACAACGGCGACTGGAAACCGGCGCTGAGTGAATATTCCCGATGGTTGCATACCTGGTATCGTCGCCTCGATACGTCGGCGTGGTTTCGCGACAGTTACGGCTTTATGCCGATCCATCCCCCTTCCTTTTATTCGTATGAGAAACAGAAATACGTTGCGGCGGAGAATTTTCGTGGCCGTGGTCAAGTGTTTCAGTGGGCCGGATGGGATGACTATCGACACGACCCGCAGGTTCCCAATGGGTTTCTCGATTCCAGGATTTATCGTCCGGGCGACTTTGAGGTGAATCAGGAGCGTGGCGGCATTCCCGCCTTTCGTGACGAAGTGAAGCGGATTCAGGAGAATGGCTCGCGAGTCACACTCTATATCGATCACCGCTTCTGCTGGTCCGGTACGAAAACGCATCGGGAACACGCGGCGGAGTGGGCCGCCGAGTATCAACCGGGCATCCCGGCGATTTACAGCAAGCGGGACGAAACCTGCATGTGCTTTCTCGAAAGGAAGGCGTGGGCGGACTATGTCGCAAAGCGATGTGGCGATCTGGTGCGTGAAACGGGACTCGACGGCGTCTATCTCGACGAATTGAATCTCACGTTCCCCTGCTACAACGCCCAGCACGAGCATAACCGCAATGGAACCGGGCCCGTTTCGACCGCTGAGCTCTCGCGTCATGTGACGGCGGTTCGCGACGCCATGCGTCGCGAGAACCCCGCAGCGATCCTGATGACCGAGCATGCGGGAAGCGACTACCTGTCGCAATTTGTTGACGGCTCTTGGGTCCAGACCTATTACCGCACCGGCTTTCCGTTTGCCGAACGGCACTACGATGCCGAGAGTCTGATCTACTTTCGCTTTGTCTGCCCCGAGTTCAAACTGGCCGAGTGGGGATCGAATGCGGATGGACTTCGCCGGTGTCTGTTCAACGGCATCGGCCTGATCAGTCACGACTATCCGGGAGCGGAAGCCGTGATCCAGACACTTGCCGAGAATGGGGACGCCTTCTCCACGTTGCAGCCCGAGCCTCATGTGGCGACATTGATTCCCGGTGTGCTCTCAAACCGTTTTCCTGGAAAGAGCAAACTTGTCTACACGGTCTACAACAAGACCGGCTCAGCGGTCTCCGGCGCACTGCTGGAAGTGGAAGCGAAGTCGGGTGGGCGTTGGGTCGATTGCGTCAGTGATCAGGAAGTGGAGGTGAAGGCGATCGACAACGGACGCGAGCGCCTTTGCCTGAAGCTCGAACCAGCCGGAGTGGCTTGCCTGGCTCGCCTCGAACGCCTGCTCGCCAGCAACCGGAATGCGAGTGGCGATGTCGTCATCTCGGTCTCCAGGGCCATCCCCGAGTTGCAACTTTCAGTTTCGCTGGATGGCGACACTGGTAGGCACGACGATTCACGCAAAGTAACACTGACGGACAATCGGGCGGTCATCAACGCGAAAGAGCTTTTTGGCCGACAGGGAATTTTGATTGTCAAACTATCATCGGGAGGCAGACTCGTCGATCAATTGCGGATTCTGCCGTAAGCGGCCTTCTGCATGTGATGATTGCGGCTGCCAAACACTGGATCGCCGAGCAGGCGAAAACGGGTACTGTCTGCTATGCCAACACCAACCCAAGCCCGCAGTCGGACGATCTAGGAGAGACCTGAGGTGTATTCAAAGGAAAGATGACGGGCCATGAAGATTGAATACATCCCCCAGTCCCGAAAAACGACGGGCCAGGTCGCTTTCGCTCTCGCGCAGTCAACCCTGTCTAATGTCCGGCAACTGCGTCGTGTATGATAATCACTGGTATCTTTTTGCCGCCCATCAGAAACCGCCGCCCACATTGATCGTGCTGCAGACGAAACCCTTGACCTGCAACGTTCGGAGTCATTTTCGTGAATTTACGAAATCCATTTCCCTGTGGGTGTGCTGGTCGCCCGGTCCATCGACGCGCCTTTCTGGCTGACGTCGGCATGGGGATGGCCGGCATGGCGCTCGGGGCGATGCTGGCTAACGAGGGCGTCGTTCGCGCGGGCGAGCCAGTGCCGGCGGGTTCCCCCGACGCCACCCATTTCCCGCCGCGTGCCAAATCGGTGATCTGGATCTTTCTCTCCGGCGGCTACAGCCACATGGAGACGTTCGATCCCAAACCGGCCCTCAACCAATACGCCGGGATGACGTTCGACAAGACGCCGTTCGAGAACCCGGTCCATTCCCCGCTGCACAAGAAGCGGTTCCGGTCGGTCCCGTCGGAAGACATCAACGTCCGCGACGTCTACCCGACGATCTACCCGATGCAGATCGGCTTTCAGAAGCACGGCCAGAGCGGGATCGAAGTGACCGACTGGTGGCCGCATCTGGCGAAACAGGTCGACGACCTCTGTTTCGTCCGCAACATGTGGACGACCGACAACGATCACGCGGCGGAGAACCAGTTTCACACGGGACGCCACAAGCTGGACGAGTCACAGCCGAGCATCGGCGCCTGGGCCAGTTATGGGTTGGGTGCGCTGAACGACAATCTGCCGGAGTTCGTCGTGCTGGGTGGGCCGACGCGGTCCGACACGCGTGAGTCGATCGACGCACTTTACCTGGGCCCGCAGTACGCTGGGATTCCGCTGTCGCTGGATCCGGCCAGTCCGTTGCCGTTCGCCCAGCGCCCGGTCGGACAGTCGTTGGCTCAGCAGCAGCAAGAGTACGAAACGATCGGTCGCCTCAACGAACTGGCGGCCGTCGAGTACCCCGAGGATCAGACGCTACGAGCCCGCATCCGGTCGTACGAGCTGGCCTTTCGCATGCAGGCGGCCGTTCCCGAGGCGATCGATCTTGCGAAAGAGTCCGAGGCCACGACAAAGCTGTATGGACTCGACAACAACGCGACGAAGGTCGCCGGTCAGCGGCTGCTGGCGGCGCGGCGACTGGTCGAGCGAGGCGTCCGGTTCGTACAGGTTTTCCCGTCGCCGTATGGTTCTTGGGATTCGCACCAGAAGCTGAAAGACAATCACACGCGGTTGTGCGCGTCGGTGGACCTGCCTGTCGCCGGCCTGATTCAGGATTTGAAACAACGCGGACTGCTCGACGATGTCGTGGTGGTGTTCGGCACGGAGTTCGGTCGCACGCCCGGTCTGGAACTGCGTGGCGGTGGGAATACGGGCCGCGATCATCACCCCAACGGGTTCACGGTCTGGTTGGCGGGCGCGGGGCTGAAGCGAGGTCACGTCCATGGCGCGACGGACGAGCTCGGATATCACGCGTTGGGCGAAGGCCATTACGTTACCGATCTCCACGCGACCGTGCTGCATCTGCTCGGCCTCGATAACCGCCGCTTGGAAATCCCGGGCCGCAAGCGACTCGACATCGACCATGGCCGCGTGATCGAGGAGATTCTCGCATGATGACTCGGTCGAACTGCCTCCGCGAGCGGCGGATTATTATCGAACGCCTGATCTGTTTTTGCGCGTTGGCTGTGGCATGTCTCAGCGGGATCGCCCGAGCCGAGGAGCCCGACTACGAACGGGACGTCAAACCGGTGCTGAAAGCACGATGCTATGCCTGCCATGGCGCGCTCAAGCAGGCGGGAGGTTTGCGGCTCGACACGGGAAATTCCATCCGCAAAGGAGGCGATGTCGGTGCGGTTGTCATCGCCGGAAAGCCCGCTGAGAGCCTGTTGCTTGAAAAAATCTCCGCCAGCGAGCCGAGCGAGCGGATGCCGCCCGAAGGTGAGCCGCTGTCGGCGGCGCAGATCGAACGTTTGCGGGACTGGATTCGCGACGGCGCAAAGTCGCCCGAGTCCGAGGCCGCCGAAATCGACCCACGCGAACACTGGGCGTTTCAGCCACCCCGCCGACCGGACGTACCGGGAGACCGTAACCAGGTCACGAATCCAATCGATGCGTTTCTCGATGCCGAACGGACGCGACACGGACTCACGCCCCGATCGACCGCCCCAAAGCATGTGCAGTTGCGGCGCGTCTATCTCGATCTGATCGGTCTGCCACCGACACGCGGGGAACTGGAAGCGTTTCTGAACGACGATTCGCCCGACGCCTACGAGAAAGTCGTCGACCGTCTGCTGCGGGATGAACGTCATGGCGAACGCTGGGGACGGCACTGGATGGACGTCTGGCGCTACAGCGACTGGTACGGTCGCCGCGACGTGAACGACGTGCGAAACAGCGCGTCGCAGATCTTCCGATGGCGGGACTGGATCGTCCGGTCGCTCAATCAGGGCAAAGGCTACGACCGGATGCTCCAGGAAATGCTGGCCGCCGACGAGCTGTTTCCCGACGACTACGAAGCGGGCGTCGCCACCGGCTACCTGATCCGAAACTACTATTCGCTCAACCCGAACGACTGGATGCGAAGTCAGGTCGAGCATACCGGCAAGGCGTTCCTAGGGCTGACGCTGAATTGCGCGCACTGCCACGATCACAAGTACGACCCGATCGAACAAAAGGACTACTTTCGCCTGCGGGCGTTTTTCGAGCCGGTCTTTATCCGGCAGGACCGCGTCCCCGGCGAGGCCGATCCGGGAATGTTCCAGGACTACACGTACGCGGGAACTCGGGGCGTGCAGCGGTTGGGCGCGGCCCGTGTGTTCGATCGGCAACTCGACGCGCCGACCTGGTTCTACACCGGCGGCGATGAACGCAACCGCGTGAGGGAACGCGGTTCAATTCCCCCCGGCGTCCCCGCGATCCTGCTGCCCGACGCGCTGAAGGTCGAGCCGGTCGCCTTGCCACCATCGGCGTGGTATCCCGGTTTGCGCCCGGAGATTCAGGAGACGATGCGGGCCGACGCCCGAAATGCCATCGCATCCGCCGAAGAGTCGCTGCGCGGCGCCCCGGCCGCCGAACTCGTTGCCACCGATGAATTGCGCCAGGCCGAAGCCGCTCATGCCCAGGCGGTCGAACTGGCGAAAGCAGCCGGTCGTCCGACGGCGCTGGCCGGGGAACAGTCGCTGTTGCTCGACGCCACGCAGGGCCGCGCGATCGTGCAGAATGGCTTGAAGTCCCTCAAGACGCTTGACGACGGCCTGACGATTTCCTTCGAGTTGCTGATCCTGAAAGACGCGCATGTCAACTTCCAGTTGGTCAAGGAAAACAAACAAGGGCTGACGGCGGACTTCGTGAGTTGGGAGAAAGGGAGCATTCAGGCTTACAGGACCGGCGTGGACTCGGCCGTGGAAGTCGGCACGTACAACTTCGCCGCCGGACAGAACCGCTTTCAAGTGGCCCTGGTGCTCCGCCCCTCGACCGACGAAGCCCTGCTGACGGTCCAGTCGGTTACCGATGGGTCGCTGTTGGTCGACAACGTCCCCACGAAGATGAATAGCTGGTCACCGATCGGCAACGACGTGCAGACGATCAGCTTCGATGCCCGCCCCGACAGCGTGGCCGTGATCGACAGTGTGCAGGTGGCCTTAGCGCCCACAGAGGGAAAACCATCGCCGCCTCTGTTCGACAGCAGCTTTGAAGCGCCGCAATACACGGATGGTTCCCCACCGGAGAACATCGAGGGTTGGCAACGTTCGACCTTCTCCGAGAACGGAGGCGTGGCGGTCGTCTCCAAGACGGCGGGGAACAAGGAGCTGCGCGAGTCGTCCGAGAGGCTACGGTTCGCCCGACGAAAAGCAGACGGTCCCTTGTTGCGACACCGGGCCGCCGAGGCGCCACTGACTGCCGCCACGGCGGAACTCGCCAGTCTGGAGGCGCGCATTGAAGCGGAACGCGCGAAGTATCTCGAATCGACACCAGCGGAACAGGTGACGTCGTTGACGCGGGCCGCCAGTCGCGCCGAACGTCAGACGAACCTCGCGCGGGCGGAGAGCAATTTACTGAGGTACGACGTGGCACTGCTGGACGCTGAAGCGAAACCGGCCGACGACGCCAAACGCGCTCCGGAGATGGACGCGGCGAACAAGGGCTTGGCGACGGCGCGCACGGCGGTCGAGTCCGCTCGGGCCGCGCTGGCCGACGAGAAGCTTGCCGAAACGTACGCCCCGCTCTCGGCACAATATCCCAAGGAGAGCACCGGTCGCCGCCGAGCGTTGGCACTTTGGATCACGCGCCGCGACCATCCGCTAACGGCGCGCGTCGCGGTGAATCACATCTGGCTGCGTCACTTCCGTTCACCGCTCGTGGCCAGTGTCTACGACTTCGGCCGCAACGGAGCGCGGCCCACGCACCCGGAACTGTTGGACTGGCTGGCGATCGAGTTCATGGAGTCGGGATGGGACATGAAGCACCTGCACCGGCTGATCGTCACCAGCGCGGCGTACCGGCGGCTCACGTCCGTTGGCGATGCTCGTCAGTCCGTCGCGGCCGATCCCGAGAATAGACTCCTCTGGCGAATGAACTCGTGGCGGATGGAATCCGAAGTCGTGCGCGACAGCCTCCTCTACGTCGCAGGCCGTCTCGACATGACTCAAGGGGGCGTCGAGCTGGAAAACAAGGACGCACTGACCACTCAACGTCGCACGTTGTATTACAGCAGCTTTCCGGAATCAGGCGGGAAGAGCACGCTCGGCGAATTGTTCGACGCCCCCGACCCGCTCGACTGCTACCGCCGCGTGAGCAGCATCGTTCCGCAACAGGCGCTGGCCCTGACCAACAGCGATCTCGTGCGCCAGTCGAGCGTGTCGATCGTCAAGGCCTGGCAGGAATCGTCTGGGGCGGTGGCGGATGCCAGTGACGAAGCGGCCGATCGTTTCATCGCCGATCTCTTCGCCCAGGTTCTCTCTCGATCGCCGAGCCTGGAAGAGCTACGAATTTGCCGAGAAACCTTGGACCAGCAACGCCAACTCGCGACGGCCCCGCAATCTGCCGCAGCAGTCGTCCAAGCCCGCGAGAGCCTTGCTCGGATTCTGCTCAATCACAACGATTTCGTCACCGTGAGATAGCAATAGCATTTTCAGAGGAGCTCGGTAGCCGTTTGAGTGGAGTAGACTGCACCGTCCCGTCTTGGGCCGTCGACTGAGAGGCGGCTGCGTGGTTTCGCGGATTCCAACAAGATGATTCATCAGCCATTTTCCCGCCGTCGATTTCTACACGCCGGATCGATGCTCAGCTTCGGGCTGGGCCTGTCGCGGATTATGCGTTGGCGGACTGTGTCGGCTGCCGAGGCCACTGCAGGGCATCACGACACGGCCGTGATTCTCGTCTGGCTCACCGGCGGGTTGTCGCACATGGACACGTACGATTTGAAACCCGAAGCGCCGTCGGAATACCGAGGCGACTTTTCCCCGATTCGCACCAACGTTTCCGGCATTGAGGTCGGCGAATTGCTCCCCATGCACGCGCAGATCGCCGACAAGTTTTCGTTGATCCGCTCGGTGTCGCACGGCTATGCCGACCACGATGGCGCGCACAAGCGAATCCTCACGGGACGAATTCCCAAGTCGCCGCAGGGCTTCGTCAACGACGCCCCCTCCGTCGGTTGCATCGTCAACAAAGTTCGTGAACACCTCCGCCCCGACATGCTCGCGTTCACCTCCGGACAACGGGCCGGGACGGACGCGGATGCCTATTCACAGGGCGCCGGATACCTCGGTAAGTCGTTCGAACCGTTTCTCCTCGGCGGCGATCCGAGCGATGACAAGTGGTCGGTCCCCAATCTGATGGTCGTGCCCGAACTGGCGCCGCGCATGAGCGATCGGCGCGGGTTGTTGACGCAGTTCGACCGACTCCGCCGAGAGGTCGACCAAAGCGGTCTGCTGCAGGCGAGTGACCATTTTCAGCACAAGGCCTTCTCGCTGCTCACGAGCGAAACCGCGAGGCGCGCCTTCGACATCTCCCAGGAAGCTCCCGCTGTTCGCGATCGCTACGGTCGAAACCCGTACGGCCAGCAAGCGCTGCTCGCGAGGCGGTTGATCGAGGCGGGAACGAGTTTCGCCAACGTGGTGATGGAACATCCGGGCGGAGCGAGCCCGGCCGATACGGTTTACAACTGGGACTGCCACGCGGTGAACTGCCACGTCTTCAACGACGCCCGCTGGCGGTTTCCTCCGTTCGACCAGGCGGTCTCGGCGCTGATCGAAGATGTCTATACTCGAGGTCTCGACCGGAAGGTAATGATCGTCGTGACGGGCGAGTTCGGTCACACACCGCGGATCAGCTATCAGAAGGGTACTGGCAACGGCGTTGTCCAACCAGGACGCGACCACTGGCCCGGCGCCATGTCGATCCTCGTCTCGGGAGGTGGCCTGCGGATGGGCCAAGTCGTTGGCTCGACCAACCGACTTGGCGAAGCGCCGCAGGACCGACCGCTCTCGCCGAATGATCTGTGGGCCACCGTCTACCGACATCTGGAGATCGATCCTCACATCGCCTTCCCCGATCACGCCGGACGACCGATGCCGATTCTGCCCGATGGCGAACCGATCCGCGAGTTAATCTGAAACAAGGTGTTCGTCGTGGTCATCGAGCACACACCAACGAAATCACGTTGTTGGCAGCCATCTGGTGCATTCAACTCTCGGGTTCCGGGGTTCGGTTTGTAAGACTGCGATTGAGATCCGGAAGGCCGCATCGTGTTGTTCCTTAGTTTCCATGATTTCCGCGGCGTTTGGTCGCCTGGCGGCGATTCCACGTCGAAACGGTAAAGCCGTACTCGTACACGATTGGCTGAAGCCAAGCTCAGCGATGGGAGAGTGTTTCATGCTTCGGTTCTTCGGCGGCAAAGCTCGGTTGTGCGATGGCCTGACGCGGCGGGAGGTGTTGCGTCTCGGCGGGATTGGCAGCTTGCACCTCTGGGGCCATCCGTTCGTCGATGCGCCGGCCCAAGCCTCGAATCCAGGACGAGAACGTTTTGGCCAGGCCCGGTCCGTGGTCTTTATTTGCCTTTATGGCGGTCCACCGCAAACGGAAACGTTTGACATGAAACCGCACGGTCCAGACGAGGCTCGAGGTCCGTTTCGGCCCATCGCCACGGCCGTTCCCAATCTGCAAGTCTGCGAGCATCTACCCCGACTGGCGAAGGTGGCCGACCAATACGCGTTGGTGCGTTCATTCACACACGAGGACACGGCCCACGCCAGTGGGCTGTACACCCACTTGACCGGCTGGCCACACCCGCGAGCCAACACGAACTCTCCCGCCAGCTCGACCGATTATCCGCACTACGGAGCGGTCATGGGCCATTTGCGCGCGCCCGCCCGTCCGGTGCCGCCATGTGTGATCGTTGGCGGTCGGATCCTGCCGCAGTTCCAGGGAATCGGCCAGACCGGCGGCTTTCTCGGCGCGGCAGAGGCCCCCTACGTTCTGCCGCAGGGAGAAGCTTCTATCAACCACTATGGTACCATCCTTTCCGCTGGCCACGGTCCCGCGCTCACCTTGCCCGAGCAGGTCTCTCCGCTCCGTCTGACCCACCGACGGCAACTCCTAGAGCAACTGGAAGACCAGGCCCGGTTTCTCGAGCCGCGGCAACGCACGCACGCGTTCGATCAGCTAAAACAACGAGCCTTCGAGATGCTCACCAATCCCGCACTGGCGGCGGCCATGGACCTGGAGCGCGAACCGAACACGATTCGGGACACCTACGGCCGTCACTTCCTCGGCGAGAACCTCCTTATGGCCCGTCGGTTCGTGGAAGCAGGGGTGCCGACCGTCCAGGTCAGCGACATCCCCGCCGGCGGTGAACAGCACTGGGATCTGCACTACCCGAATATATTCGATCAACTCAAAAATGTTCTGTTGCCCCGACTCGATCAGGCGGTCCACGCCTTCTTGACTGACTTGCATCAGCGAGGCTTGCTGGAGCAGACGCTGGTCATCGTGGGCGGCGAGTTTGGCCGAACACCGTGGATCGACCGTGACGCGGGTCAGGGCGGTCGGCAGCACTGGCCACGCTGCTACTCGATGTTGCTGGCCGGCGGTGGTGTTCGTGGCGGCCAGGTATTCGGTGCTTCCGACCGGGCCGCGGCATACCCGACGACCAATCCCGTGGGACCGTGGGATCTGGGCGCCACCCTGCTGCACCTGGCAGGTTTCGACCCGGCCAGCGAGGTATTCGATTCTTTGCAACAACGGCAGAGACGAATCTGTGAAGGCACGGTCATTCGGGCGCTGCTCTAACGCAGAGCTGTCGCGAGGTCGTCCTTCCTATGCGTGTCGCATGCCGATGAAAACCGTTCAACTAACCACGACACACCAGTCAACGTCGCGCCAGTCAACGTCGTGGAAGAAAGTGATGGGAGAAATGAACCAACCATCGCGACTCGCTCGCCGGAATGTCCTGCTCGCTATCCTGCTGGTTGCTGTCGTCCAGTCTCATCTCGCCGGGCGCGAACCCGCGCCAACAGACGACAATGGTCCGCAAGGGGTCACTTCGCGGC
>Ga0194122_10003253_pt1 | contig 16785 bp, 22 predicted proteins | sample TA2MahCa10mmetaG_FD_155487 | JGI IMG/M metagenome (GOLD analysis project Ga0194122, IMG submission 155487) | Freshwater microbial communities from Lake Tanganyika, Tanzania - TA2015021 Mahale Deep Cast 10m | ecosystem: Environmental > Aquatic > Freshwater > Lake | place: Tanzania: Lake... | reverse complement strand
GAGATGCCGGAGCACTCAAACGCTAATTGCTTCGTCGCATCACTATTGTCTTGAACCCGGAACGCAGAATCAGAGAAGGTTGCTGGTAAAGATGAAGTATCAAGCAGCACAGTACCAGTTAAGTTTGGAAAAGTAACTGTGCGATTCGCGCTGAGTGTGGCAGTTTGTACCTCTACAGTAAAATCACCGCTGCCTCCTGCACGGCCAACAAGTTTAATTCCATCATTGGTTGCTGCTACACGGAAAATCTGACCTGTAGCATTTGTGAAGGTATTTGCGCCAGTAAAGGCATTGGCAATACCGGCGAGTACAAGCGTTCCATCTGAATCTGGGACCGTCAGCGTTCGAGTTGAAGCCGCGCTGATGCTAGCTGCGCTGAAAGCGATTTGTTTAGTGGTGTCCGTTGTATTGCGAATCCGGAAACCACTGTCGTTAGTCGTGATACCGGTTGAGGTAACAGACGTTAGGCCAGCCAACGTAGTGGAGCTGCTACCCAAAGCAATAGCCGTCGAACCCACAGTGACTGAGCTGTTAGCTAATTGTGAATTTGGGATTGCACTTGTCCCAAATTCTCCTGTAGTGCTGTCATAGGTAAGTCCAGAGCCTGCGGCGACAGACAGACTCGTCAGTAATGCAACAGTACCCGTGGCATTGGGAAAGGTTATAGTCCGATCCGCAGTAGGATCAACAACTTGGAGTTGAGTTTCAAACGCATCCGCAGTTGTGCCTTCAAATACGATTGATCCGGGCTCGATATTGATACTATTTGCGGATCCGACCCCATCGCCAATATTTAAAAAAGTACTAGCTGTCAAGCTTGTTAGCGAAAGAGCCGTTACTGTGGTCCCAAGGAACACCGAAGTGCTACCAAAAGTAATCGTGCTGTTTGCTAGCTGAGAATTTGGAATTGCACTGGTCCCAAACTCACCGGTAGTACTGTTGTACGTAAGGCCGGAACCAACAGCAACACTGAAGTAAGCCCGAGCATCATTTGCGGTGGGGCCGTTATAAGTAATAACCCCGGTGCTGTTGTCATAACTTAAAGATCCATCACCACCGGCGTCCGTAACAGAAATCTGTTGGCGAATGTTTGCAGAGGTAACGACACTATAGGTAAAAATCCCGGTCGAGTTATCATATGCAAGGCTGCCAAAACCTGAGCCACTATTGGCAGCCGTAAAATGAGCGCGAACCTCAGAAGCTGATGGACCGGTATAAGTGATAATACCGGTACTATTGTCATAACTTAAAGACCCATCACCGCCCGAATCGGTAACAGAAATTGATTGCCTGGCGCGAACGTCAGTGTAATAAAGATTTGTACCTTCAGTAAGATCGGTTGTAGTATTTCCGGCAAAATCAAGCTTATCCGTAGGAGTATCTAGCTCCTGAAATAAGCCGCTGACCAATACAAGTGGTTTTCTTGTTGCCATGCTATAAACTTACTCGATTCATTTAAGGCCTAAATGAATCATTGATGTTTCTATCCTACCAAAGCTACCGTCTTCAGCTTAATAAAATAGGCGGCTCCAGTTGGATAATAAACTGTGCAGCTGTTGCAGCTTCTCCAACCCGAGTCACATAATGGCCTGAAGTAGAAGGAGGAGTTGTTGTAATTGCCCCAGCACTGGCGGCAGATAAATAATACAGCTGGCCTGGGTTTAATCCAGAACTTGCCAGGGTACCTACAATCAGTACTCTTACTAGTTCTCCCGCTGATTTTGTCGTTTGCGCAAAACCAACGACTGTTGCTAAATCTTCAGTAGAGCTCGCGATTGCTCGCCCAACTTTTCCGTCGCTTAATCGAGCATAGAGCGCTTCCCCTTGGGAAACATTTTCAAATGCGGGAGCCTGAAAACCAGCAACAGAATACACCGTTTGATTCGCCATTGTTGACTTCAAGTCAATCAAGGCTTCTGTTAATCCTTGAGAATTTGGTGCATATGGCTCGTAATTACTAACACCAGGATTTGCCGAGGTTGTTGTATACCCCGAGGACCAATATCCGGGAATTACATAATTTGCCACAGTCCTTATGCCACCCTAAACCCAATTGCCGGGACTGCTACATTAACTAATTGGCTAGAAGCAAACGTCCAGGTTGGTGGGGCAGAACCAAGTGAAACTCCGGTTAATAGAATTGCATTTGCAATTGTTCCATATGCCAACGCAGACATCGCTGTAAACCCAAGACTTCTCATATCATTTGCTGGGATACACTGATATGAAGCAGTTGCTGCATCAATATGCATACCAACCCAATACAAAGTATTGGCAGAAAAGGTATAAGATAAAGCACCATTATTATCCCCGGCTCCAGAAGCATTTGTAATTGTAGACGTTTCCGCAACTTTTGACGAAGGAAGATTATCCGATCCAGCTGAATAAATCAAGATGCGAAAATCTTCTGTGCTGGCTCCGGCTGATTTCCAAACCCCTACTTGGTCAATCTGGGTGGTATAACCTAAACAAATAGGACTTAATTCAATGGTATCTGCATCAGGGGTACGTCCTGCGAATGTAACTGGAGTAGCAGATTGAGAAAAAAACAAACCCGAAATCGGTTCGAGCAAAGAATTATTGCTAAAGCGACCGGAAGTCCTGCTGGCGATAAAATTATTGTCAACCTCAGAGAATGTTAACTCTGAGCCTTTTACATTTCGAAGAGTGTAGTCGGACATTTGTCTAGCTGAGCAGAATAGGTGGTTCCAGTTGAATACTGAAGTCTGTCACGGTTGCACCTTCACCGACTCGGGTAACGGCTTGACCAGGAGTTGATGGGGGTGTAGTTGCAATTTCCCCTGGAGTTGTTGCACTAAGAAAATAAATGTCGCCGGGATCTATTACACCTGGCATTGTTTTTAGTCCAGCAACCAATACCTTAACTGTTTCTCCGGTCAAAACGGCAGAATTAGCAAACCCAACGACTAAAGCATTTTCAACGGTACCATCTACCGCACTAGCTTTCCCGACTTGACCATCACTTGTCCTCATGTATAGAGCATCGCCATCAGACAATGCTTCAAACGCAATTGCGTCAAAACCAACCCGAGAAGGGGCAAAAGCTGGGAAGCCCTCCTTAAGGTCAATAATTGCATCAACCAAGCCTCGATAATTAGGCTCGTACGGTTGACGAGTCATGGTGAACGCATTGGCCATCATGAGGTCAACAAGAACAGCCAAAGCACCTTCTATATTGGGTTCGTATCCTGTTGCCATTTTTTCCTTACCGTAAACTTATTTTAAATCGTTGCATCTCTTAGAATAAGAAAAAAATTACCGTAATCAGGTGACACCTGAATTTATTTTAGCCGTTCTGTCTGGCGCAGCTGGTGCATTTGCAGGTTTGACAAGGGCTCTAAGCAATTTTAATAGAAAAATTGAACGTCGCTTTGAAGCGTTAGAACAAGATTTGGATACTTTTCAAGATCGAGTCATCCACGATTACGTTTTAAAAGAAGACTTCTTGCGTGAAATACAAGCAGTTCACACCAAACTTGATCGAATTTTAGATTACATTTTAAACAACAACAATAAGCACAACTAGATTGCTATCCAAGCTGCTGTTGCAGAATCATACATAAATAAACCTGGGATTAATTTATCGTAGTGAAGTTGGCCATCCGTTGGGTTGACTGGTTTACCATTGCTGTTCGATGCTACAGCTTTTGGAGTCTGCCAAGACGTGCCATCAAAAAGATTATAAATGTATGTGCTGGAGGTGTCTAGCCATGATTCCCCTTTACTAAATACAGCATACCCAGCAGCGGGTGTATTGGGGGGAGAGGAGCCAATAAAGGTCGGCCCCACCTTAATCAATCCAGTAGACGGAGTTGCAATGTTATCGGAAAAATAAAGTCCGGGATCTCCAGGGTTGTTATTAATTGCTAATTCAGCGGTCCCGATTCGAATTGGGAAAGGGCGGTCGTGAAGGATACTGGAGCGCCGTGAAAGAATCTGAACTGCCATAATTAGCTGTTGATGTACAAACCCGCATCAACCAAGATATCTTGTGCGGTCAAAGGACTGTATGTGTCACAGTCTATCGTACTGGTTGCAGACGGAGGTTCAACGGGAATACCATTTGCGTATGTACCACCATCAATTAAACCGAATTCAAATTCAGGAACATAGTTAACGAGAGGCTCATCTAACATTCCGATCTTGGAACCCTGAACCAAGGATGGTTGAATGTTAAACAATTTACTTATCATCGAAATCATGCGATTCGATGTATTTAGTAGAATTCCATCTCGATCTAATTCACCTTCGGCATTACGACGGATTGAATCGGTTACCATCATACCAACAAGTTGGGGATCATAATCAGCTACCTGCTGTGGTTGATTTCGAGATCCTGTAATTGATTTACCACCAACCCACTTCATTCCCTGCTGCATCATCAACATTCGCTCAGCAGCTTCTTGTACTTTGCCAATTTCTTTATTAAAGTTCTTATAAAAAGCATCCAAATCATCCCCTACTGGGCGATCAGATGGCTCATAAACCCAGGTGTTAACAAAATCGTGTTCTCTTAAATTACTAACGGTGCAGTAACCACCTGTTGTCGCACTAAAAGGATAAACAACAACAAAAGTATCTTTATTGGGGACAGATGTAATTGTGTATTGACCTGATAATGCGGCCCCACTTGAAAAATCTAGTTGAATTTTGGTATTAGCAAGTAAGTTATGATCTGGCGCTTCAACTGTGATATTTGGACCTGATTGAGTATATTTTGCAGCAATAGCAATTGGTTCATTTCCTTCATCATGGAGAATGGAAAACATTGCTGCGTAAATATGTTTGCACCACCGAAGCTGGTAGTACATCAGATTTGGATATGAAAAATCTTTTGTATCTTTATACGTCGGCAGTTGATAAAAATTATTAATTGTGACGTAACCTAAATCAGAAAAAGATCCAGGGATGTCTCTTTCATTGCTTAAGTTACCTTCAGCATCTTCGACTTGCCCCGGTTTTGTAGATGTAATAGCAGAAACCGGGAATCTTTTGGTTGTCAGTTCGCTGTATAAATTGTAACCACTTCTTCTCATGTAGTCTTGACAAGAGCACTGCCAGCGAACCTCAGTTGTCAAAAATCGACCAACTTCAAAGCCTCGATGAGCTGGTAAGATTGTCTCAATTGTGCCACCAGTAGTGCGGGCTCCATAACTGTCGTCTTTTTGGAAAATAATTTCCTTAGTCGTTAAATCTACGCCAGTAACGGTATAACCTACATAATCATCGTAACGGAATCCAGGAATTAATCGATTAAGAATTAAATTACCAGTTGTGGAACCGCTGTCAATTGTTGTAAATGTGAGCTGGGTAGGAGACGTTACTGTAATGACATGCTGACCAGACGAGACCAGGCCGGTCGTTACCGCAACAAATACCTTATTACCGGTAGAAAGACCATGGACCGCTGTACAGTTAACAGTTACCGTGGAGCCAGCCCTGGAATAGGTAGAAAAAATTCCAGGATCTTTCTCAACAATTCGATCTGCCAGACGCTCACCAGCAAAAAATGCAACCGGTGTCGGAATAGATCTCAATCGAACCCGAGTGGTTGTCCACCGCTCATCAGTAAAAACGGTAGACAGATAAAAACTCACATTTCCGCTTGTAGTAGCCGGGGCTGATGCAGTAACAACGAACGTGTTCTGTGTTGCACTTACAATCGGAAGCGTCGCATCAATTCCAGCTCCGCTTGTAAAGTCCAAATATACATTTTCACCCACTCGGAATCCATGATCTGATTTTGTTACTGTTACGGTAGTACCACTTTGAGAATAAGTTCCTGCATTAATGGGGCCTAAGTAACGAACAGCAAGAATTGGAAGACCAAAATTATAAAAATTAAAACTATTTACATCGCGAACACCAACCATTTGTTCACCGATTTCCGTATTGGTGCTTGGGAACATAAACATCCGCGCAGGAATGAACACGCCAGGGAACTGTTGGAATACGCAATACATGCGGTAATCCCCACGAGATCTCCGTTCATCTGCAAATGACCCAAGCGTGGTTTGGGTGATCGTGTACAGCTCGTACCCGCGCCGCCACCGAGCCCACAAAGAGTCGCGATCGTAAAACCGGATACGGCTCTTTAATGTATTATCTTTTGGTGTAAATTTAAAAGCGTTTGTATCTAATTCCCACTCGGGAATTTTATTAAATTTAAAGTCCCCCGTAAATCCTTTAGATAGATCTTTGCTAAAATCTTGTTTTGAACGTGGATTAAATCCACCGACTCCAAAAGGCATCGATTTCATCAATAGTAACCAGCTTGAACGCCTACATAGAAACCGTTGGTCAATGCAACGGAACCACCGGCTGCCACGTAAAGAGCTTGTCCACGCTGGAGCATCAAACCACGGGTTTTAGGTGATGTGAGGCTGTTGGTCGAAGTGAAGTTTGTACCAGCCTGGACAACCGGGTGGTTAATTAACGGGAGAATATTATTAATAGTCAGGCTGTAGTTTTGATTTTCGTAAACGGAGGGGATGCTGGCAACAAACAGGGGGAAGAACTGGTTGATATTAGTTACAGTTCCAGCACTAACTAAATAAAAACAGAAGTTAGTGGGAAGGTAGCAGTTAACGTTACCAGTAATCGGACCGGCTACGGAAGGAATGGTTCCGGTAAAAGTAGTGGGGGTAACAGCCGTAACAGTGACAGCCTGATCAATGGGATCTGTGCCAGAGCTGTATGAGGTGAAATCCAGAAAAACTTTCTGACCAACCTGGAGAGAGTGGCCTCCAGAAATTGTTACAACAACAACAGTGCTGTCAGCCGAATAAGTGCCAGTCGTTGGGGTAACAGAATCAATAAATTGAGTATTTCGCTTGCTGTACTGGAACCAAATCTCATCAATATAAGCACCGCTGATTGACGTATCGGTCAATGCAGAATCAACATCAAACACCTTGGTGGCATTACCAACAGCAGTTGGAATCAGGCTAGTTGAAAAAGATTGACCAGATGCAACGGTAACAAGAGTTGACACGGTTGCAGGCCGATCAACCATCATTGGCTGCTTGTTTGAGCTGCTGCTACTCACGACACCATCTAATATTTAAATCTATTGTAGCGCAGTTGCCTTCTTGGCTTCTTTCTTCTGCTTTTTATGTGACAACCAAAGCTCAAAAAACTTAAGCTCTGCTGGGGTATAAAGCTCTGGATTTTTAAGTGCGTTCTTTACCAGTTTCTTCTTTTTTGTCATGACGACCCTTCCTGCTCTTTTCTTCCATCCTAACTCTGGCTTTCTTGACCGCTTCCTTACGACGCTCATGATCCCCTTCTTTTTTTTCTGAAGAAGTCTCTTCTTTATCGCCTTGTTTCTTTTTAAAATGCTCCAACAACTCCGGGGGCATTTTCTTCTTGTCGGCCATGTTATTGAGGAAGGTAGGGCGTCCTTAGTTCTGCACCTCCTATTTTAGGAAGAGGAAATACAGCAGGAGTACCTGGGGATTGCGTTAAATCTAAGTTTAAGATATCTCCTGCCATTCTGCTGCGTTCTTTTGGCTGCCGACCATAGAAAAAATCTTCGGCGTTGCTAGGCAACGGAGTTTCGTACGGTCTCTCTTCTACGTTGATACCGTACATGTAACCCAATTTAGCCTTTGGTTTAATCATTGCTTTTGTTTTCTCCTGCTTGACAGTTCAACAGCGCGTCGAGCTTTTTTAGCTCGTTCAGTGTTGGAAACAAATTGCTTTCCTTCTCGAGATTCTCGTTTTTTCTTTTCGTCTGTTTCTTTGCGCTCTGCGGGAGATAGTTTTGCCCATGCTGATTCAGGTAAGTACCTTTCAGTACTTTTCTTGCCAGGTTCGATCGCCTTGTCAGCAGCCATCAGCCTTGAATTGAGCCACCGTGGAGCCACGCATCGCAGGTTCGCTCCCCAGCACACTTAAACTTAAATAACTGGCAGTAGCCTAAATTTGCTCGGCACTGGACATCCCAAGGGTCTGCAGCTTCGGTTTCATTGATGCCTTGGATAATGCAATCAATAATTTTACCTGATTGATCAAATGCAGCACAGTTACAACAACGAGCGGTCATAACAGTATCGACATCACTGTTCCACATATCCGCCTTCTTTTCCCAAAATCCTGTATCAGGTGCATCGGGGTTCAGTGGACCATAACCAAAATTTTTAATGGTCCAATTACGATTTTTAATATTTTCTTTTACATCTAAAGTCGCAGAGGGGCACGAGTCACCAACCTCTGTTACGGTTTTATTAAGAAGGATAGCTGCTTTGTGGTTCATTTGTTTTTCTTCTCATACTCTTCTTTGGTCATCCATTTTTGTTCTCCCCAGCGTTTGAGGGATTTCTGTCCTTCGGTTTTACCGCCTTTATACCCACCACCTTTCTCTTTGTAGGCTCTGGCAAGCATCTGGGCCTTCCTGGCGGACCACTGACCGGGCTTCCCACCTTTAGACCCAGCTTTAATTCTAGCTTTTAACCTCTCACGAAGTTCTGGTTTTGTATACGCCATAAAAATCACTTTGTAATGGATTTCGGCCTAACTCCACTGGGGGGATAGGATCCGAATGTGAGCGAATTACTTCGCGATAATACGCTGGGTTGTTGAGCTGAAAACGAGGCTCCTCAATACCATTGTAAGCCACTACGTGTGGACAGGTCTGGTGCTTCTCAGTTCGTGCCATGTTGAAAGGATCTGAGAAGCCAGATGTCGTCATGCTTCCATCGCCATACAAATTTCCGTAGGTTACGGGGAATGACGAGTAATAACCAGGAACCGCTGCAAATCTCATAACTAAGCGTATTTAGTCGGAGTTTGCGAGAAAGCCTGCATCAACATTGCGGTCGGATTAAATGTTGATTGGATCTGTGGCATTCCCCCCATCAAAGATTCTCTTACATAAGCAGAAAGAAAATCTTCTGGTTCCTTTTGTTTTTGTCGACCGCCTACAAAAATGTAAGTGTCACCAACAGCTTGTTGCGGTGGTGGTAGTTCAGGAGCGGCTGGAGCTTGTCCGGGAATGTTAGCTGCCTGTCCTGGTTTCGTGTGTAGAAGACGAACCTCATATGGCGTGCCCTGTGGGTCCGTGGTTTTAATGGTGCTATAACCACGACCAGGAATATATTGTCCCGGTCCTTCCCAAGCTAATGGAGTACCTGCTCCAATAGCAAAATCTTTGCCTAAATGAAAGGTCGATGCTCCTTTAGTTGGAGCCGTTCTTTTACCATAGGGTGAAGTAATTGTATAACTAGGTTTCCACTCTCCACCAACCTGTTGCCAAAGGGGTTTTTGCTCCTTACCAACTTTTAAGCGCGTTAGAAGAGAGCGAATGGTGCTGGGATCGATGTACTTGCCATCTTTTAAAACACGGACATCTAAGTGGGCTCCCGTAGTTGGATAAATATCCTCCTTAGGATCAATAACCTGACCAACGCTCGTGATTGATGCCATTATTCATACTCCATTAATGGTTGACCTTGGAAAGCTCCCATCAGCATTGAAACAGGATCAAATCCTGACTTAATGCTTGGCATTTTATTTCTGTAGCCTTCGAGAAAATCAACCGGAGATACAGTTGCATCATCTCCATAAACAATGAAGGTCCTTCCCCCTTGTTGCTGTGGAGACTTGGCAGCTACCTGCGGCTCTGTTTTCTTTATTACATCGCTAAAGCTGAAATTGTCGGGTCCAATAATCTTTTGAACATAGCGATTTGTTTCCGCGTATTTTTTACTTGCTTCTACTGCACCAGGACCTGCATTGTATGCACGCAGACCCTTTTCATAAGCTTCTCTTAATTTGGAAGGATCGGAAACAGAAGATGGTTGTTTACCACCAAGATAAGTTTTGATGTAACCAGCCATGTTTTTGGCGGCCGCATCTAATGCTGCAACAGGGTCGTCGGGATTGACGCCCCAACCCTTTGCAGTAGTGGGCATAATCTGAGCGATTCCACGAGCGCCAGCAGAGGAAACAGCTTTTGGATTGAAGCCAGATTCCGCTTGAATTTGCCGCTCAAAAACCTCAGGGATCAGACCATACTTGGCTGCCTTTTGTCTTGCAATTTCGCGAAATTTATCAGACATGGTGAAATCGCTTTGTTTGGCCTCAACGGAAATTGGTTTCAAACATGAGCCTAGTGCCCACAGCAGTATCGGCAGGACCAGGAAGGGCTTGGATAAACTCAGCGCCTTCCCGATTAAACCGATACCGAGCTTGCTCGGGGTTTCGGTAATTCGGAACATAAAGATGAAGGGCTAGTCGATCCGTCTCGTATATGTAGATTGCCGTCCAAGTTTTCAGCGTGTCTTTAAAGTCAGAAGTTGCAATCGTTCGGTCAACATCACCTGCGATACTTTCAATACGATTACGGGGGACGGTATTATTGTTCACGCTGCCAGTCATATCGGTACGCTTTTCAGCTTCATCGCACCGATTGATCTGTTCGACAATCTTGGAATACCAGAACGAATCTTGGATATTATTGATAGCTTCCTCTAGACGAGCCTGGTCGCCAGCAGGGACCGATGTCAGGTTATATCCCAGGTGCCAGCGGACTTTCGACTTAAGAAAGGTATCTAATTGCATTACACAAAAGAAATGCGTTGTGGGTACATCCCTTAGATATACCCATTAACACACTAGCACGCGCAAATTATCACTCAACGCGAACTAAATTATCCTTAAAAATTTCATCCCAATCAACACGTTTAATTGATTTCAACTGCTCCAGTTTCAAGAACTTTTCACCCGGCATGGACATCTGAAGATCTTTGATGTCACGAGCAGTTTTCAGGCCCACACCGGGTAGAGCATCGGCGATTTGCCTAGCGCTGGCAGTATTAATGTTGATCCGGGTGTCCAGTGGGAATGACTCTCGGTTCGTCGGCTTGGCGGGCTTCACACCTTCCGATTCCAAAACAGCCGTCAAACGCTCTTCGGTTCGGATTTTTTCGTTGGTTGCCTCAAGGTGTGGAGCCAACAGCTCTTCTTCAATGTAGATGACTTCATCCTGAGAATCTACGCACATCAGGATGCCATCGCCATGTTTAGAAACAACTTCGACGAGGCCGCCCGTCAACTTGTATTGGTACAGCATAAATGCAGTTTTAGTCTCTGCCTAGCTTAACAAGGTTCACTTTTACTTTCAATAGACACAAAAAAAGCGGGCTCCGAAGAACCCGCCAATTTTGCCAGCCGAAAGATCAGCTGTCGGTACCGCCGACTTGCGAAGCGAAGTCGATGAAACCTTGGATGTCATTCCAGGACACACCAGCGGCAGGGCGCAGGTAGTTGACACGGGCCAGGATGTAAGCAGCCTTGCCAGCATCTTTGTCATCGGAGCTGATGTACACACCATCACCAGTGATGGTGGTGTTGGTCACAGCGTTCAGGTTATAAACCTTGAACGTCGTGTCCGCAGTCACGCGGTACATCATCGAGTTGGCGGCGTCAGTAGCCACGATGCCAGCGGTGGTCACCGAGGACCAGAAGGGCAGGTCGCCAGCGGTGGTGTCACTGGTACCCTGAGCAATACCAGCAGCACCAATGGTCAGGCTAGCGCTAGCGCAAGACAGGCCATTGGCCTGAGAGGCGGGAATACCGAAGGGAACACCAGAGTTGTCGGGACCCAGGAGCAGAACTTCAGTATCAGTGCCCAGCAGGTCAGCGGTTACAGGCGAGGCAGGGAAGCCAGCCAGACCACCAGCGGGATAGTCAGCAGCAACAGCAATCGAAGCGCCATAGATGTAGGCGGGACGAGCAGCGCTGGCTTGAACAACCAGCGAGGTGCGGTTGTCACGCACACGGTCATCAGGACGACGATCGGGCGAGGGGACGATCAGGTCGAAGCTCTTGTACGAAGCTTTGGTTGCGGCCAGGTTATCAACCTCGACATAACCAATCAGTTCGAAAGCTTCAACACCAGGCCAACCATACACACCTTCGGTGTTGTACGAGGACAGGCGGTTGATTTGATTACCGGGCTGAAGAATAGCACCGGCTTCTTCTTTGTAAGCAGCCATTGTTAGTTACCTCCTTATCACTCAGCGATGGTGAAGGCAGCGGTCACGAAGTCCTTGTTCAGGTTCGCAAAACCGGCGTACAGCTGCCAAATCAGGATGATGAAGCGGCTGAAGTCGTCGTTATTGTTGATCAGAACTTGGGCGTTCGGACCACCGATACCCACGCCAACGGCCTGAGGACCGAAGAACAGCGCAGGAGGGGTGGTGTAGGAGCCGGAGCCAGCGCCACCGCCCAGGTCGACGGTGATGGACTTTTCGGCAAAGTTGGTGGACTCGAAGAACCGCACACCTTCAAACACAAAGCCGGAAGGCATGACGGGCTCACCAGCCACAAATTGGGCTTGGCCAAACTGACCGCCACCGTAGATGGAGGCGTTGGGAGCCATGGCACCCATCAGGGGGTTGGGCTGACCCATGCCAGGGTAACGAGCCACTTCGCGGAAACCTTGGTCGGCACGCAGGTCCTTCATGAAGGAAGGATCGGCGATACAACGGTAGTAACCGTCAGCAAACACGGGCACGTTACGCTTACGGAGCTGCTTGACAACTTCAAGCAGGTCAGTTTTCACGTTGAACTTGAAGCGCTCGGAAGCGTATTCAGTCGCGGTGTAAGCGTTGAGCGAGGTCGAGGTAGCTTTGGTCTTGCCATTGGGGTAGTAGTAACCACCTTGGCTGTCAGACGAAGCACCGCGAGCTTCAGATTTCGAGAACTCGTCCAGGAAGACGCGATCACGCCAACGACGGTAGTCGTCGAGCAGGGTCAGCGAACCGATGGACTGGTGGAACATATTAAGGTTCCCGGTGTCCAGCAGCAGACGCTGAGCGGTCATCAGGGTCTCACGAGCAATCTTAAAAGTGCTCGGGAGGGTAGCGTTGTTCGGGTCAGCGGGGCCAGTGTACTCACGCAGAGACACAAGCACCTTGTCCTTCACGATCGAACGGCTGTTAGCGGTACCGATCGTTTGGTCTTGGGTGCGCTCACGCTGAGTTTTGGTCCCAGGGTTGCCCCAGAAACGATACCGGTCAAGTTGAACGGTTTGACCGGGCTGTTTGGTAAAATCGTGGACAACAACAGGCTCAGCTGCCATTTCCACAATATAAGCTGGATGGGGACGGTACAGCTCCGCACCCAGCAGCTTCGGGAAATCGTTATCAATAAACATGTTGGTTACTCAGCGTAGGGTTAGCTGATACCCGAGGAAAATCCTCTTCAATGGAATAAACATTCCACTAAAAAAATTATAGCAACAATTTATCAATCCGGATTAATAACTTTGACTATTCTTCCGGGTTTACCATGACGGGATAATTGTAACCAGGCAGCATATTACCTGCTGAGTACATCATTGGTGCCATGGAGCCCATCGCGTGGTAAGGATTCACAGTTGGAGGCTGCATGTCAGCAACAGGGGCCTGAATTTCAGGATCAATACCCATGCCAGCCAAAGCTTGCATTCCCATCATGGCTTCTGCTGCTTTGGATTCTTTCTTGCGAGATTCCGACTTTTTAACGGCTTTTTTAGCTTTAGATTTGTCCATTAGCGACCACCTTTTTTCTGGGGCATGGTAGGCATCATACCAACCGGAAGTTGACCAGTCATCTGCATGAATTGGTTATACATGCGTTGCTCGTTGGCAACGATGGCATCTTGCGTATACTCGGCAGAATCCAAGAATTGTGGCATCAGCATGCCGTTTCTAGGAAGCGGAGATCCAGGCAGATTTAATTTTAAATATGAGGCATCCAGGTCGCTGGGCATCCGAGGCTGAGGAGCATTTGGATTACCAACTTGAGGAGCTAATCCACGAGCACGAATCGCTGCGTATTCATCAATATTTCCAGCTTGTACTTGTTGAGCAAGATTACCAGCGCCAAAAGTAACCAACCCCGGTGACCCAATTGGTCCACCTGCCGTACCAATACTAGCTAAAAATTGCGCAGCCCTTTCGCCAGCACTGGCTTTCTTAGACTTCATGTTAACAAAAAGAAAAGGGGCAGCTATTGCTACCCCTTATTTTACTGTTACTTATTTTTCTAATAAATAGTGTTTACTCGTTTTCCTGATAAATGACATTTATCGTATTTCCGAGTATCACTCCATCACCAGCATCTTCTGGCGGAACACCTCAGGATTGGACTGAGCAGCGTTCAGGTAACGCCAAGCGTTAGCGGGATCGCGATCTGCCAGGCTTCCGAAGCTATTCCAGAAGTCCATGGGGTTACCCTGGGCCTGGGGCTGCGGGGGAGCAGGCATCTCAGGACGCTGAGGAGCAACCGGACGCTGGAACTGCTGACCAACGGCCTGCATTTGGGGAGCTTGTGCGTAACCAATCTCTTCATCAGGGATGGGATACGGACCGTTCTGACCGAAGAACTCGCAAGTATAATCAGCAAGAACGTCAGGATCAGTCAGGATGGTTTCGTAAGCACGATGCTCATTCGAAAGTTCCTGGAGCAGGTTGACAGCTTCGATCAGCTGCTGGTTGGTCTGGATCAGCGAATCCTCAAGCTGACAAGCGTAGTTATTGAGGATAGCAGGGACATCAGCACCGAAGTAGTTGATGACCTCAAGGCTTTCCGGGCTTACCCCGTTTGCCAGGAGCTGCTGCTGGCTGATTTCCTGCGAAGTTGGGGAAGAGACGTTGGAGTAGGCCTGGTTGTTGTTGATCCCAGGCATAGAGGTCGGCAGACCCGCGTTGCTGTACTGGAGAGCCTGTTGGGAAGCGTAATTCGCCGGGACGCCTGCTTGGCTCCCGATCGATTGTTGACCCTGGAATGGGAATTGGACGGGCGAACTCAGGAGCCCCACCACCCTGTTGAACGCCTCCTTGTACGGATTCTCCGCTTGTTGGGGCGCCTGGGGTGCTTGGGGGTAAGACGCTGTAGGGACTGATTGGTAGCTGGGGACCCCCATCTGGGCCTGCATTTGCGGGGCTGGGGCCACCGCTGGCTGGTACGGAGCCACCCACTGGGAGTTGGTCGCCACCACCGGAGCCTGGGCTGCCGTTTGAGCCATCGGAGCCGCGTAGCTGATCGGCTGGGTCGGGGATACTTGGGGTGCCGATTGGGTCGGCATTGCGGTATCGGCCTGCATAGGTTACCTCTTTTTGTAGGCTTTCGAGAGTTCGGTAAAGGAAGGGAGTAAGATCAAGTCTTGGATCCGCAGACATCGGTAAATTCGGTTGCTGCGGATGTGGTGTCCGCATTTCTAAATTGACAAGGTCAATAAATGCGGAGTAGGCCCTCTGTACTTCCCCCACCATTCGGAATGGAAATCCCGAGAGCATGCCCGCGATTTCGTCATCCGTTTTTGAAGGGAACAAATACTTCAGTGCTTCAATGCTATCAACCCCTAACTCTTGTAGATTTCGGGTAAAGATAGACTGGTTGAGTTTATCTTGAGCTGTGTCTTCATAAACAGGACCCATCCATCGCCAAGCAACAGTTCTGTCGCCGTCTGGAGCCAGGCCCAACACTCCGTCGGGAATTTCTTTTGTTTCAAGAGCAACATCGATTGCCTTTTGAAGTTTCTTCTCATAGGTTGCTTTTTGCTTTTCATATTTAGCAGTAGCAATTTCATCCGAGGGATCCTGAGGAGGAGCCGGATATTTGATTCCGGTGGCATAAGCCAAAGATTTACGGAAGATTTGTTCTTCCTGAAAAATCATTAACTCAAAGCACTTACAAACTCCGTAGGTGTAAAGCTGTAAGCACTTTTTCTTAGCCGTTGCACTTACGCGACCATAAGCCGATTTAATCTCTGTTGCCGTTACATTAGTAATACTGAGATCATCAATGCCACCAAGAGCAAGCCTAATTTCACTACGCAGCTGCTCCGCATAGCGAGCTTGATCAGTACTAACCGCATTCGGAGTAATAAAACCAACCCGATCCGTTGGTTCCAAATTGGCAATAACTCGAGGAACTCTCATGCCACTTCCTGGCTTGCCGATGTATCCAGGGGGTTGGCGGGTTACGTTATCCTGCTTATAGGTGGAGCTGGAAAGAAAGAATTCAGACTGGAAACCTGACTGACTAGAAATACTCGGCCGTTGTGCAACGTCAGTATCCCCGCTTTCAATGATGTCTTGCTTTGGACGAGATGAAAGCAGAGTTGGATTACCAAAAAATGAAAGGTTAGCGCGAATGTTTTTAACCATTTCATCATGGGCGATGATCTGGTTTGACATCCAATCAAATTCACCGGCACCATCAGTTCCGAAAGCATCAGGATTATTGAAAACTTCAACACAAGGAATAAATTCCATTGTATTGATAACAGTTTTCTTGTTGGTAACGCCAAACTCCATTTCGGGGGCGTCAAATCTAATTTCTTGCTCGCTATGATACTCTTCGATTTCAGTGGCGGTAATGCGCAACCGCATATATCGCTTGTCCGTATTCAATCCAACCCCCTGAAATCCACGGGTGGACTTAACCTTATACGGATAAATGATGATTACTTCTTCTAGATCACCTTCCGGAGAGTAGTAAGTTCGATAAGAATCTTTGTCGAACCAATACAGGCGATATGTTTTCTTGGTGGGGCGTATATAAAAAAGCCCTTTACCGTAACAAAGAAATCGATCCCAAATAGAATCCAGCCTGGCGTCAAGCTTGTTGAATTTTATGACTTGCTGGACAAAGTCAAACCGCTGCGTACCAAAATTATCTTGCTCTGGATAAAACTCAACACCCTGCCTGATGCCAAACATTCGCATCTGGCTGAGATGAGCATTGACCAGCATCGTGTCTGCCGGTCCA
>Ga0194122_10003231_pt1 | contig 16866 bp, 19 predicted proteins | sample TA2MahCa10mmetaG_FD_155487 | JGI IMG/M metagenome (GOLD analysis project Ga0194122, IMG submission 155487) | Freshwater microbial communities from Lake Tanganyika, Tanzania - TA2015021 Mahale Deep Cast 10m | ecosystem: Environmental > Aquatic > Freshwater > Lake | place: Tanzania: Lake... | reverse complement strand
CGGACGGACGTTCTGCCGATGCCCAGGCGACTGGCGATCTCAGATTTGCTGATACCCTCGCGCGCCAACCGCCGCGCATCCGCAGCCACCGTGGCTGGTATCGGCGGGCGGCCGAGGCGTTTGCCGATGCTTCTGGCGTGATCCAGTCCTGCGCGGACACGCTCGCGCAGAATGTCGCGTTCGAACGCCGCGAACACAGCGAGCAGTCCGGCCATAGCGCGGCCAACGGGCGTCGTAAAGTCCAGCGCTTCGGTCAACGACACGAAGCCAACCCCCAACTCGGTCAGTTCCTGGAGCGTGGAAACCAGGTCGGCCACCGAACGGCCCCACCGATCCAGCCGCCATACCAGCACTACATCGATCTCTCGCCGTCGTGCAGCATTGATCAGTTGTTGCCGTTGCTCGCGCCGCGAGACACCTGAGCCAACTTCCCTCACTGGCGCGACGACCACCCATCCACGTTTTCCGGCGTAGTCGCGCAGCGCACGGATCTGCATCGGCAGTGTCTGTTGATCAAGCGTCGACACGCGGGCGTAGATTCCCACCCGCAACATTTTCACCGGTTTGCGTGCCTGGCCTAAAACCCTCGTCGATTCCGGCTTCGAAAACGTGCGTTTGGCGGGCATTTCCGCAGCGTACCGCAGTCCGGCTAAAACCTATGGTTTTCGGCCACTACGCCGCGGCGGCGGGCTGGGCCAACCGATCCAGCGTGGCGCGGTAGTTCCAGGGCATCCATTCCGCTGGCTTCGCCCGCAACTGTTCGGCGTGCCGCTGCAACTCGGTCAGATAGTCAAACGGATTGGCACCGTTGAGCTCGCAGGTGTGGATCAGGCTCATGAACAGGTCGCCCACGGCGGCGCCGTTCATCGTCTTATAGAACAGCGAGTTTTTGCGATGCAGAATCGCCTTCTTCAACATGCGCTCGACGATGTTGTTATCCAGCGGCGCGCCTGCTTCCCGCAAGAACAGCGTCAGCTCTGTCCAGTGACGCTGCATGTACTGGATGGCCTTGCCCAGCCCGGAGTTCGGCTCCACCAAGCGATCGTCCCATTGCGTTTGCATCCAAGCCTCGAGTTCCTGCATCGCAGGTCCACTGTGCTCCTGGTGGAACAGCAGTCGCTGCGCCGGCGTCAACCCGCGCTCGCGCGCCAACTGGTCGTGATGCCAAACACCGCCGAGTTTCTCCAGCACATAGCGGCACTGCTCGGGAAAGTTCGCGGCCACATCCACGAACTGGCGCCGGCCATGCGCCAGGCAAAATGCCAGCAGAACCCGCACTCCCGCGGTGAGCTGCGGCGCGTTGCGACTCAGCGCATCACACATCTGGATCAGCGGCGCCAACCCGGACCCGCGGTGTTTCAGCACGTCGGCCAGGTTCTCCCCGGCATGCTTCCAGCCGCTGCAGTACAGCGCGATCATCCAGACTCCCACCTTCGACAGAATCCCCGTGGTGAACACACCGGTCCGCTCGGCTTTGCCGGCCAGCGCGGGCTCGCGCGCCAGTTTCAGGATCCGCATGCCCGTGTCTTCGTTGTGCATCACCTCGCCTTGCGCGGCTTGCCGAACTAACTCGTCCAAGGCCGGCCAGACCAACCCCGCAGCCTGTTCCACCACATCCCATTGCGTGGCCGCCGGCAGCGGAATTCCGAGACTGTGCTGTAACCGTTCCAGCCGCTGGAACGGCATGCCGCTGCCGTAGCGAAGCTGTGTGATCATCGCCGCCGCCGTGGCATCGTACTTTTCGCCGGCGGCTTCCAGGGGCGGCGGGGCCGTGAACACTTCCCCACAACCGTTGCAGCGCAGCGACTCCATCTCATACACGGTGGCTTGCAGCGGCGCTTGCCCCACGATGCGGATGCGCGCGTGCGGCTCTCGTTGCGGACACACTTTTCCTTGCTGGCACTCCGGACAACGGTCACCAGCCTGGAGCGACTCATGCCGGATCTGGATCCGCTCGGCTCCGGTGTACTCGGCCGCGCTGTTGCGCCCATGCCCCTTCGGCGCCGGCTTGGTTCGCTGCGCCCCGCCGTTCTCTCCCGCGATCACGTCGCGCGATTTCTCCGTGGGCCGCAAGCGCGGCCGCACACGCTTGGCCAACGCATGCAAGGCGTTCTTGAGCTTCTCGCCATCGGCTTCGCTCAACGGCGCGTGCAGGCCACCATCGATGATGCGGTCCAGTTCCTCCAGATTCACTTCGATCGGCGGATTGGACCTCGCTTTCATGACATTGCTTGCAGCAACTCGCGGAAACGCGGCGCCAGCGGCAGCCCCAGCACTTCTTTGATGGGCCGGTTGGGCTTGTAGGTGTGATCGTTCTTGCCGTGCCCGGTGGTCAGCCTCAGTAACTGCCAGTTGGCCGCGCGATAACACGTCCCGCGAAAGCGGCCCGGATCGATGAACGTTTCGGCGAAGTAGACCGGATGGCCGTACAGTTGTTCCCAGTCCTGCGAGAGCACGGCGGCCATGCGTCCGAGAATGTGCGACGCCAGATGCGGCACGCGCACCCACGGCAAAATCACAAAGCGCGTGTTGTAGGCCAGCAGATGAATGTTTCACTTGCGCGCTTCCGCATTCCAGCCGAGGTAGCGGTCGCGCGAGCCGAGGTGGCGCGGCGCGATCGACCAGGCCAGACACGCCACCGGCCGGCCTTGCGCGATCGCCAGATACTTCAGATGTTCTCCCACCGGCTGCTCGTAGCCGAGATAGTGATGCTCTTCCATCAGGCTGTTGAACAAGCCCTCGTCCGCGGTGCGCCGCACCTGCACTAACTCCACGGGGCGTAACTCGCACAAGGGCACTTCGATCGGCGCACGGTCGATCAACGCCGGCGCAGGACGCGCGCGGCGCGACAACAGATTGTTCGGTCGCACGCGCACCGCCGGCAGTTCGATGTGACCGGCGCGTTCGAGCATCAACAGCAGGCCCCGGCACACCATGTCGCGCAGCGCGCCGTTGGCTTGCCGCCAGTTCCACGCTTCGCACAACTTCGCGGACAGCTGGCGGCGGCTCACGCCGGGATGGGCAGCGATGAACTCGCGGATGGAGAGGATGTCGCCGGGCTCGATCACCCGGCCTCGGTACTTCAGCGTGGCCGCGCTTTCCAACATCGCAAGAACAGTATGCATCGCGATTTTCTGGAACGTAAGGGGCGCGGCGTGTTTTTTCTTCTTTTATTTCAGCGCGCGCACGCGCCGCCACATCGGCGCGGCTCTGACTCGCGATAAATCGCCCGCGGCTAACAGCAACTGCGCTTCGTAGGCTTCCAGGGGCTTGGCTGCGTGGCCCGTCGATTCCGGAGCCGGCCACCATACGAAGCGCCCTTGGCTCAAGCGTTTTTGCGCGAGCCAGTACCCTTGGCCATCGTAAGTGAGCAGCCGGATCGAAGTGCCGCGCCGGCTGCGGAACACGAACACGCAGCCGGAAAACGGATCTTCCGCGAGTTGGTCCTGGCAAAGCCGGACCAGGGAGTCAATGCCTTTGCGGCCGTCCACTGGCTCAATGGCTACCAGCACGCGCATCTGCGCGGTGATCTGAATCATTCGCCCGCATCCCGCCAGGCGCGCAGCAGACTGAGCCAATCCGGCGCCACCCGGCCGAGCCATTGCACGCGCATCTTGCCGCCGCGCGCTGACTCAAATTCGATCACGCAACACGCGCCTCCGCCCACTCCCGGCGGCGCTGGCGCGGCGGCCGGCACCAGCTCGACAAAGGTGTTCGCCTTCCGTGGGTGCTGGCGGCCGGATTTCGGCGCTGGCGGACTTGGATGAACACGCTGACTCAGTCCGGTGTGGTCGAGCCGCAGTGGATGCGCGACCGCGTACACGCCATACTGCCGCGCCAACTCCGTCGCCGCCTGCCACAGCCAATCCGCTAGCCTCGTCCGGACGCGGTGACTGGTTCGAAAGTCATCCACTTACTTTTGCAGCCGGAGGATCGGCTCCGGAGTCGCAACGCGTGTGGTCCGCTTCATGGTGTCCGCCTCCTGGCGTCCTCATGAAATTACCAGCGATTGGCTTCGGCGTCACGCAGCCTTGCCGGAAACTCACGGCCCGCCGCTTTCTTCCGGGATCGGGCGAGTCTACGTCCACCGCTCCGCGCAACCCGGGCGGCTGTATACTGCACGTCCCTTGCAACTCATGAAGGCGCGCGTGCCATGGAGGCGCGCGCCAAGCTACAATGAGTGCTTCTAGAGGCTCAAAACACTTGGCAATCCTGGGTAAACTTCTGCGGCTGTTCGGCTACGTCGCCAGCGCCGGTCTGTGCGTGTTCCTGATCGGAATGTCCCTCGTCGTGCTCTTGTCTGAATCCGGCACGTTCGCCGTGGAACTGGTGCCCTGGTGGACGGGGCGCGAACTCGCGAAATGGCTGCTGGGCGCAGGCTTGTTCGGCTTGCTCGCCAGCGCACTGGCGGCGTCCGGGCGGTTCCCGATTCTGCAGCTCGTGTGGACCGCCGCCGTCTTCGGCACCCTCGCCTATGGCTACTACTGGTCAAACTACAAGTGGGACGACTACGACGGCTTTCGCTCGTCGCTGAACATGACCGGCGCGGCGTTCACAGCGCTTATGGGCGCAGTCACCGGGATGTTCGCGCGCCGCCTGCCCGCGGCGCAGAAATAGCCAACGGCGCTATCGCGTCAGTGGGTCTTCGATCCACGGCGGCGTGGCTTCAATCAGTCGGCCGAGCGACGGCTCCAGCTCATCCATCTTCTGCTTCATCTGCCATGCCACTTCGCGATAGGAAAAGTGCCCCTTCACACCGGAGCGCAGGCGCGCGATGTACTCAGCTTCGGCGAAATCCATTTTGAACAGAAACCGCGAGCGCGCGGCGAACGGCAGCAGGTAGTGCGAACCCGGCGCGGGGAGGCGGCCGAAGGCAGCCCAGGCAAGTTGCATCGCCGCATCGTAGCCGGCCGTAAGGTGAGCGTCGCCAATGGCGGCGGGCGTAGAGTAGCCCAGCTTGCCTGAATACGCCTGCCGGTATTGATGGCAGCGGCGGTGGCGATGCAGGTCGCGATAAGCCCCGATGTCCATCACGATGTCGTAAACATAGAGGCCGCCGCGGAACTCGCGCAGCAATTCATCGTGCCGGGTGCGTGAGGCACAAGCCGTGTCGATCGCTTCGCGGCGCTGCGCATCGCTCATGGCGCGCGCGATTTCGTAGAGTTCGCGATACGGACGGTCCGTCACCGGATAAAGGAGCGTGGCGACGATGTCTGCCGGTGTGTCGGCGGGTTTGAGCAAATCGACGCCGGTTTCTTCGAGTGCGCCCGCGCGGGGCGGCAGGTTCTGCGCGGCCCACACCGTGAGATCCGCGCGCGACCGGCGGAGATGCGTGTCTTCCTGCACATACTTGGCGAGTGTCGGCGCGAGCGGCGCGTTCGCCGCGGTTTCGTCCCACGCACAGTCCGGGCGCTCTGCGCACGCCGTCGCCATCTCGTCCGCCAGCGCGCGAATCTCGCCGTACTCAGACGTCTTCATACGGCGGATCTGACGTTCCAGCGTACGGATACTCACCACCTGGCCCACGCCCGTGGGAATACCGAAAGGCAGAAAGTAGCGGGCCACGTCGAACGCACGCGCGGCAAGGTTCCGCTCGTAGGTATCCTGCTTCATTGCCTCAGGCTTGGGGAGTTTGCCGCAGAGGTGCGCGAACACGGCATCGTGCGTGGTGCGGTAGGCGGCCAGCAGCGCCTGCGTAGCTTCCTGGTAGTCCGCCGCTTGCGCCGCGTCAAACTCAGGCGGTGTGACGGCGCGCGCCTTGCCGAAGTCCTGATAGCGCGACGAGCGGGCCTGGCCGTCCCAGAGCTGCTCGTCTTCGGCCTCGGTGGCGGCGATCTCCGAGATGCCTTCGAGGCACAGCACGACGTGACCCAGGTCAGCGATGGAGGCATGCCCGTACTGGAAGTAGAAGCTGTCGAGAAACCTCGACGAGTCGTGGGTGCGGACCCAGGCGAGTGAGTCGCGAATCGAGTCGGGCGAGCGGCTGTATCGCGCCAGAGCATAGGCGCAGGCTTCCGGCGGCACACCAGCCACCGTGAGTACACGCTTCGGTTGTGCGGAGGTCAATTCGCTATGATAGCGGACTCATATGCAATGCAAAATCAGAAAGCTGCGTCCCGGCGCGGCGCTTCCCAACTACGCCCACGGACCGCTCGAAGATGCCGGAATGGACTTGTGCGCGGCCGAGGCGGCGGTGCTGGCGCCCGGCGTGCCGGCGCTGGTGCCGACGGGCCTCGCCATCGAGTTGTCGCCCGGGTTTGAAGCGCAAGTGCGCCCGCGCTCCGGGCTCGCGTTGAAGCACGCCATCACCGTGCCGAACTCACCGGGCACGATTGACCCCGCCTATCGTGGTGAGGTGAGCGTGATTCTGCTGAACCTGGGGCGCGAGCCATACACGATTGAACCGGGTGACCGGATCGCGCAAATGGTTATTGCGCGATATGAAGCCGTGGAGTGGGTGGAGGAAGACGCGCTGTCGGACTCGGCGCGCGGCGCGGGCGGGTTCGGCTCCTCCGGGCGTTGATGCCTCAGTAAGCTGAATCGTGATCGGGATGAAGAGAAAGCATTTCGAGGTACTCGTCACTCCTCCGCGCCACGGCCCGTCCAGGAGGAGAGCCATTGCGGGCCCTATTTGGTCCTTCGAACTCTGCGGCCCAGCGTAGCCAAGTTCGTTTGAGCGCGCTCCGTCCGGTCAGAGAAATCGAGCGCCCGGTCCAGACTCTCTCTCATTTCGGGCGTGTGGAGCCACCGCTCGTTGTCCGGAATCACTTGCGCGGCTCGAATCATCCAGACACCGCGCTCCGCTTCCTCCACTATTACGGTCCGGCCAGCGAACTCCTTCCCGAGGGAAATCTGGCCGCTGTTCCCACCGTCTTGATTTCTATGGACATGACAGCATGATGGCATGAAAGCATCCCGATCAGGCTCTTCCAGCCTTCTACTGTGAGTGGTACGCTGCCGTTATCATGACGCCGCTCCGCATCGCCCTGCGTTCGTTGTCCCGTTCGCCGCTGTTCACGCTGGCCGCCGTCGGCGCACTGGTGCTCGGGATCGGTGTGAACACTGCGATCTACTCGGCGCTGTACGGGCTGCTGCTCCATCCGAAATTCATTGACGACCCGAACCGGCTCTCGTTCATCGGCGCGGATTACGTGCGCCGCGGCGTCAGCGGTGGCTACGCCGGCGTGGTGGAGGTAAACGAGGCGCTCGCGGCGCGCGACCTGTTCGAGCACGCGGCCGGACAGGGCTGGAACAACTTCACCTACACGCCGCCGGGCGGAGTGCCCGAGCGCTTGGTGGCCAACTCCGTTTCGCCGGGCTATTTCGACGCCTTTGGCGCGCGTCCGCTGCTGGGGCGCACGCTGCGTCCGGGAGACGATGCGCCCGGACGCCATCGCGTGATCGTCCTCACGCACGGTGCGTGGCAGCTGCATTTTGGCGGCGACCGGAGCGCAGTGGGCCGGCAGGTGCTGCTGAACGGCGAGCCATTCGAAGTGGTGGGTGTGATGCGACCCGAGTTTGATTGGCCGCCGCCGGTGGAAGCCTGGCATCCAATGACGCAGCCGCCGGGCTTCTGGGCCACGCAACCGAAATTGGCCGGCGGCTACGGGCTGTACGTGCGCCTGCGGCCCGGCGTCACGCGCGAGAGGGCGGAGGCGGAGATGCGGGCGCGCGTGGACCGTGCACTGTCGGAGCGGGAGCGGCCGCAGGGTCCGCGTACGGTCTTTTGCCGCATCCGTGGCGCAGCGCGCGCAGGTGCAGCCGGCGGTGCTCATCGGCGCGGTGCTGTTTGTGCTGTTGATCGCGTGCGCGAACGTGGCGGGCCTGGTCTTGGCGTGCGGGGCGGACCGTGCGCCGGAGATGGCTACGCGCGCGGCGATGGGCGCCAACCGGTGGCAGTTGATGCAGCCGGTTCTGGTGGAGTCGCTCTGCCTTGCCGCCGCCGGTGTGGCGAGCGGCATCGCGTTTGCATGGGCCTTGCTGCGCCTGCTGGTGGCCGTGGCGCCGGCGCAAGAGGCGCCGGAGCGTTTGGTGCATTTGGAACTCCCGGTGCTGGCCGTGGCGACGCTGGCGGGTCTCGTTGCCGCGGCGGCGTTTGGGTTGCCCGCTGCGTGGCAGGACGCTCGCCCGCTCGCCCGGTTCCGCTCGCGCCAGCGCGGCCGGAGCGTGTTGGTGGTGGCGCAGGTGGCGCTGGCGCTCGTGCTGCTGGCTGGAGCGGGGTTGTTCCTGCGCAGCCTCGGCCAGATGCAGAGCGTGGACGCCGGGTTTGATACGCAGGCGCTGATGACGGCGGAGTTGCAGATTCCGATCCAACGGAGCCAGCCGGGCGAGCCGGAACGCGTGGCCCGCTTCTGGCGCGCGGTGACGGAGCGGTTGGCGGCTCAACCTGGCGTTACTGGCGCCGCCGCTGCCAGCGCGCTGCCGCTGGCGGCCGGCAGTGAGCGCTATCCCTTCACCATCCCCGGGCGCGATCTCACCGGTGATCCGTTCCTTGATCGCGGCCAAATTACCGGCGCCGCCACGCGCATCCCTCCCGGCTACTTCGCCACGCTGGGCGTGCGGCTCCTGGCGGGCGCCGAGTTCGACGCGGCAGCCGAAGCTGGCGAATTCACCGTGATCGTGGACGAGGCCTTGGCGGCGCGTTACTTTCCGCGCGGCGCGGTGGGCGAACATCTTCAACTTTGCAGCCGGCCTTTCAGGATCACGGGCGTAGCGCCGGCGATCCGCCAGACCGTGCCGGGCCTGGACGTGAACTGGCCGCGCTTCTATCTGCCGCTCTTCCACGACCCCGTCCCTTACGGGGCGTTCCTCGTCCGCGGCTCAGGCGATCTGGCACAAGCCGCTCGCCTCGCGGTGCGTGACGTGGATCCCACGCTGGCGGTCTGCAGCGCGCAGCTGCTCGAAGAACGCGTGCACAAGTTCCTCCCGGTAAAGCGCATCGCGGCGGCGCTGCTAGCGTTCTTCGGTGCGGCGGCGCTGTTCCTGGCGGCGCTGGGTCTGTACGGCGTGATCAGCTACTCCGTCTCCCGCCGGACGCAGGAGATCGGCGTGCGGATGGCGCTGGGCGCGCGCGGCCGAGATTGTGCGGCTGGTGGTGACACAGGGCAGGTGGCTGGCGGGCGCGGGGGCGGTGCTGGGGCTCGGCGGAGCGTTGCTGGTGGCGCGGGCCATCGCGCGGCAACTGTACCGCGTCCCGCCATTCGATCCCGTCGCGTTCGGCGGCCTGGCGGCGTTGCTCATGGCTGTGGCCGCACTCGCCAGTTGGATCCCGGCCCGCCGCGCGGCACGCGTGAACCCGGTAGTGGCGCTGCGGCGGGATTGAGTGCTCAAACCCTACTTCGCTCTCGGACCGATCCTGTCAACCGCAATGGCTTCGGAGGCACCCCCGCCGGAGCCCGATGCGCACCCGTTTCCGGCTTGAAGCATAACACGTCCTCGATGGTGACTTTCTCGCCCGCATCGAGCACCCAAGGTTGAGCCGGCGGGCGAACCGCCAGACCGGGCCCTTGGATCAGGTTTCGCCGGATCACATTACCCTCCGGCGGCACTCCGCCCGGCCGCGCCAGATAAGGAAGCACAGTGCCGATACCCGGGTACTTCGCCGCATAAGGAGGCTCAAGCACTTTCATCGCCTCCGCTTTCGGCTTCATGAGGACGTACACCATGTCCTGCCATACCTTGCGCTGGTCGAGCCCGCGCGCGTCCACGTGAATCGCGGGGTTGCACTCGACGAATACGTTGTTCTCCACGCGGTTGTCGCGCCCCCCGCCCACGAACGCTCCGTACTTCAGCTTGTAGAAGATATTGCCGTAGATGGTGATGCCCGAAGCGCAGTCGTCGAGGTAGACGGCCATCGATCCAAGTCCAACGCCGCCCAACTCGTGAATGTAGTTGTACCGGATGACGGTGCTGCGCTCCGTATAATCGCGTCCAATGTAGATGGCGCCTAAGTCACCCGTCTCAAGCGCAAGATGGTGAATGTTGTTGTATTCGATGATGTGATCGTTGCCGGTGATCAGGATGCCCGCGTGCGGCCCGTCGTGGATCGCGTTGTGCGCCACGCGGTTTCCCACACTATTCACCTTCGCGGCCGGGTTGTAGGTGCGCACCCATTCGCCCATGTGATGGATATCGGAGTCCTCGACGCGATGTCCGGCGGCGGTCAACGCCGCGCGGTCCCCTCCAGTGATCTCGATGGCGCTGTCGCCCGTGTGTGAGATCTCGCATCGCTCGACGGTGTGCTCTTTGCCGCCGTTCACGATCACGCCCACGTCGCCCACGTTGCGAATCTTCGACGCGCGAAGCGTCACGGCCTCTCCGCCCTCGATAGTCACGTCGTTGCCGCGGCCGGCCTCCAGCGCGAAACCCTCAAGCCGCAGTCCGCGCGCATCGCTGATTTTGATCAATGGCTGATCGAGCTTCGAGACAAACACCGTGGATTTGCGAAGGTCCGACGGAGGCCAGAAGTAGATCTTGCCCGCCGCGAAGTCGAGCCAGTATTCGCCTGGCTCGTCGAGTTCTTCCAGCACGTTGAGAAAGTAGTAGCGCTGGTTCTTGCAAAAACCGTAGATGCCATGCGGCGGCGCCGTCAAGATGGACTTGCCCGCCGTGTCAATCGAAGTTACCCGTTCATACGTGTCGGCCCAATCCCATGATCAGTAACCGTGAACCCAGATGTCCGGGGCGTTCTTCCACCCCGAGGGCCGGTCCCCCGCGTAACGGAATCCGAACGGGAGCCTTCCGATCCTGCGGCCGTGTCCATCGTCTTCAGGATCGGTGTCGGATGCCTCCGCGATACGCGTGAACTCCACATTCGGCCAGCGCGACACCGTCATGCGCTTGCCGTTGAAGAATAACTCTGAGTGCGCCGGCATGTGCTCGTGTCCGAAACCGCGCGCCTGAAACGCTCCCAGCCCGGCCACCGTGGCTACCATCGCGTTCCGCCGGGCGCTGACGGATAACAGCGCCAACACGGCCTTGTCGCTCACCGGGCGCCAGCCTCGCACCCGCGCACCGCCGATCAAACGCACTTCCGGATCAGCGATGTAGACGGAGCCTTCGGGATCGCGCGAGCCGAATTCAAGCGAGTGGTCCAGCAGATAGTCACCGGCCTGAATGCGCGCCGTGCCGGGCCGCCGCGAAGCGCGCAATGAATCGCGGGCCCGCTCGATGCCGGCGGCGCCGTGCTTGGCGGGCACGGCCACTTCGCCGGAAACCACGGTCGCGGCTAGTCCCAATACGAACGCGATTCTCATTGGTAGATTATGACGCGGTATTGTCATGGCCTCCAATGCAGCCGAAGCCGGGCGCGGGTGTAAACCAGTAGCCGTGCTCCGTTCGACGCAGGCCGGGCCGGCTATCGTCACATGCCCGCCCAAGAGCCGCCCGTCCCGCCAGATTCTGGCAACACGCTTCGAGACCATCGAGGTAGCGGACCACCTGATCTTCTTGCCACAGGCTACCGCGTCTTGCGAGGGCGCCTGATCGCCGCGCGAACGCGATCGAACGGATTTCCGTTGGCCACTCCACTTGCATCGCCCTCGTCGGTCGCGGCCCTCAGTGCGGCCAGCTTCGCCTCATACTCCCGCTCTTCGCGCTCCCAAGTCAGGAGGGCGGCGCGGACAACCATTGCCAAACTATCCAGTCCGCTCTTTCCTTCAAGGTAAAGCCGGTGATCGGCTTACGGTCCGGCAGGGTCAGATGGCAATCCGCTCAATCTCGTCAAGGGAGAGTTCGTCGCCGCGGCGGCGGTAGAGCTTCGTGGGGCTTACTGCCGGCGCGCGAGGGCCACCAGGAGAACTACCCCTGCCGCCACCATGGACGCGCTGCCCGGCTCCGGAACAGCCGTGCCACCATCCGCCGTGAACTGCAAGTTTGGCCCGAAGACGCCGGCGTCTCTATCCCACACCACGGCCGGGTCAGCCAATGCAACGCCACCATCGGTGATTCTGGCGCCGACATAGGTGACGGGCGAGGCAGTTCCCAGCGTCGCCAGAGGCACATTATTCAGGATCCAGTCGGTGTCCACCGGAAGCGACGAGTCGTAAGCGCCGATGCGGTAGGTTCCCGCCGTCAACAGGTTGGGGGCCGCCGAAACCCAGCAGAAATCGTTGGTCGCCGAAGCGCAACTGCCGCCTGGGACAACGGTCGCCGAGACCAACAGCGTACCGGTGCTGCTGAAGATGCCCACCGCATGCGAATCCCCAAGCCCTAGGTTGAGCCCCGCTCCGCCGATGCCATAGGACAGATCATAGACGCCAAGGGCAATCACGGTGATTGCGCTTGAGAGGGTAAATTCCCATCCCAGCGTAAGGCCCGTGGGGTGAAAGCCGGTGGCCCCGGTGTTCAGCGTGCGGCCTCTCACTGACGTCGTGCACGGCGTAAGAGCAATCGTTGCCCCAGGGGCGACGCTTGCAACCAACAGACAAAATCTGAGTCCCCAAGAAGTTTTCATCTTATTTCTTCTTCCAAAAGTGCAACAGGTGCTGCCGCCCATCGTCCATTCTGCGGGGCAGCCGCGATGCGGTAAATTGCGAACGAAAGGCGGCGGGAGCCGATTTTTTCCAATTCGAAGGCGGGCCCCGCTTTTCTCTCATGTTTCCGTCCTGGCCTGCCGGAGGCTCCCGGGGCCGTCGCCCCTCTGAAACACGCGCTTCTCCACCACCGGCGAAAGCGCCAGCGACGTGCCCGTCTCCTCAAACTGACTCAGGTGGCCAATGAGCACATCCAAACTGGCGACGTTGGGCACGGCCGCTTTGATCAGGAAGGAAGCGCGTCCCGAGACATGGTGGCATTCCAATACCCAAGGCAAGATCTGAACGGCCGTGTGCACCTTCGGAAAGTCCGCGCGTTTCACATGCAGATCGATGAACACGGTCATTTCCAGACCCAAGCCCTCTGGGCGAACCACGGCATGAAAGCCCCCGATCACGCCCGCGTCTTCGAGGCGGCGCAACCGTTCCGCCGCCGAAGGCGGAGAGAGGCTCGCCTTGCGCTCGAGTTCAGCATAAGAGATCCGTGCGTCCCGCTGAATGGCCTCCAGGATGATCCAATCAACCGGGTCCAGGGAGGTCTTGAGACTGCCCAAGGTTGCCGGTTTCGCCATTCGCCCTGCGTTTTGGGTACCGATTCGCTTTCACTACGGAAGGGCGCGGGCAACGCGCGAAATCGATCACGGCCAGAATGGAATTTTCGGAACCTGCTAACCTCGGCGCAAGCACCGCCAAACCTATTCGCCGATGATCTTTACCAAGACGCGCTTGCGGCGGTTGCCATCGAACTCACCATATAAGATCTGCTCCCAGGGTCCGAAGTCGAGTTGGCCGCGCGTGATGGCCACCACCACTTCGCGGCCCATGATCTGGCGCTTCATGTGAGCGTCGGCGTTGTCTTCGCCGGTCCGGTTGTGCCAGTAGGCGTCCACCGGTTCATGCGGGGCGAGGCGCTCCAGCCACTGGCCGTAGTCATGGTGCAGCCCGCTTTCATCGTCGTTGATAAACACCGACGCCGTGATGTGCATGGCGTTCACCAGCACCAGCCCTTCACGCACGCCTGATTCGCGTAGGCACTCGTTCACCTGCGGCGTGATGTTCAGAAACGCCCGCCGGCCTTTGATATCGAACCACAGCTCTTTGCGGTAACTCTTCACATCTTCATTTTGCGGGAACCTCGCCGCGCGCGCTGCGTATTCTGGAGTGGGGAGGTGTACGGATGGTCAAATTCCTGCTGTGGTGCATCCTGCTTGTAGTGTGCTGGCTGCTGGCGCTGATGGCGTTGGTGCTCTACCCCATCGTGTGGCCCCTGCTGCTGCCGTTTCGGATCCTCGGCATTGCGGCGGAAGGCGTGTTCGAACTGCTGAAGGCCGTGCTGTTTCTGCCGGCGCGCATGCTGAGCTCCAAGCCCGCCTGACGCCCTGCGAGTATACTGGCCCGATGGCCATCAAGCTCCTGGCGCTCGGCGCTCTCGCCGCGTCTCTATCCGCGCCGCAGTCCGCGCGCCCGCTTTTCAACGGCAAGAATCTCGACGGCTGGGAAGTGAAGGGCGACGGTTCGTGGACGGTACTGCCCGGCGGAGTGTTGCTGGCGCAAGCCACGTCAGGCGGGAAGACCCCCTTCGGCCCGTGGCCGGTGACGCTCGCCGAGAAACAATACCTCGACTGGCGCCAGACGCAGTCTTGGCTCTACACGACGGCCGAGTTCGGCGGGTTTGAATTGCACCTTGAATACTTCGCCGCGCGCGGCGGCAACAGCGGCGTTTCCCTGCGCGACGCGACGCGCGGGCAGTATTCCTACGGTGCGTCGCCCGACTTCAACCGCACGCCCGCGCACAACGGCTACGAGATTCAGCTCTACAACGGCATCAAGACAAAGTATCCGAGCGGCAGCATTTATCTCTTCGCGCCCGCCGAGTTCGGCCACGAAAAAGAGAGCGCATGGAACAGCCTGGATATCGAGTCCGGCGCCGGCGGCAGCATTCGCGTGCAGCTGAACGGGCACGCCGTGGCAAGCTTCGCGGGCGACCCGGCGCGGCCCAAGCGTGGGCCCATCGGCCTGCAACTGCATGACCGCTTCAGCACCATCTCGTTCCGGAACATCCGGATTAAGGAAAAGTAGGCGCTACCGCTCGTGCTCCATGAAGTTGTAGGCGATCATGTGGCAGATGATCATGTGCGCGTCTTCAATGCGGCCCATGTGCGGCACGGCCACCTGAATGTTTAACTGCGCGAGCGCGCCAAGGCGTCCGCCGTCTCGGCCGGTGAGCGCCACCGTTTTGCAGCCGGCCGCATTCGCATACTCCACCGCTTTGATTACGTTCGGGGAGTTGCCGGAGCCGCTGATGGCCATCACCACATCGCCGGGCTGCGCGAAATTCTTCAGCGGCTCGACGAAGACAACGTCATAGCCGACGTCGTTTGAATACGCCGTGATGGTGGGCAGGGAATCGGTGAGCGCCATCATGCGGAACTTCTTGTCCCGCTGGTAGCTGGCGCCTTTCACGATGTCACACACGATGTGCGAAGCCGTCGAGGCGCTGCCGCCGTTGCCACACGTGAAGACGGTGCGGCCCGCATCGCGCGCTTCGCGTAACCAGGAGATGGCTTGGTCCACTTTGTTGAGATCGATCTTGTCGATGGCCTCCAGCAGGCTTTGTTTGTAGAGTTCGGGGAAGGTCATGGTCGTATTTCCTTACAGGGTCTTGGACAGTTCCAGCGCGCCATAGAGCACGCTGTCGTCGCCGAGCGAGGCCGGCTGGACGTCAATGCGCGCGCGCGACCACGCCGTCATCTGGCGGCCGAGCTCAGCCCGGAGCGGCACAAACAGCTTGTCCCCCGCGTTGGCGATGCCGCCGCCAATCACAATGCGGGCCGGGTTCAACAGCATGATCACGTTCTTCAGCCCGCGCGCGAATTTCACGACGTAGGCGGCGACGAAGGCGGGGTCACCCATCAGTTCGCGCGCCGTGAGGCCATGATCGCGTTCCAGCCACAGGCCGCAACACATGCGCTCAAGGCACCCGTGGTGGCCGCAGAGGCAATCCGGGCCGTCCGGATCGATCTGCATGTGGCCGAGCTCCCCTGCGTATGAGTCCGCGCCGCGGTAAATGTCGCCGTTGATGACGATTCCGCCGCCGATGCCGGTGGACAGAGTCATATAGAAGAGCGGATCGGCGCCCGCGCCCGCGCCATGCCGGCCTTCGCCGAGCGCACCGGCGTTGGCGTCGTTGTCCATCACCGTCGGGACGCCGAAGAGGCGATGCACGTGGCGCGTGAGAAAGAAGTCGCTCCAGCCGCCGACGTGCGTGGACAACGCCACTTTTTGTTGGTCGAACAGCACCGGGCCGCCGAAGCCGATGCCGCAGCGCGCCAGCACGAATTCGCGCTGCCAGCCGCGGCCGATGAGCGCGATCTGGTCCAGCATCCAGTCCTTGCCGCCCGCGCGATCGGTAGCGCGCGATTCGCGGCGCACCATCCGGTCGCCGTCAAAAACGGCCATGGAGAACTTGGTTCCGCCGATGTCGATGGCAAGCGAGTACATGCCGGCGCAGGTTACTTCTGCTGCTTGGCCTCGACGGCCAGCACTTCTTCGGGCGTGGCGGTGCCCGTGCCTTTTTTCATGATGGTTACATTCGCCACCAGGTTGCCGATGCGCGCGGCCTCGCGGGCCGAGGCGGTGACCGAATAGGTGAGCGCGCCGCCCGCCGTGAAGCTATCACCGGCGCCGCAGATATCGGCCGGCGCGGCCACCGCAAGAGTAGGCGCCAGCGTGCGCCCGTTCTCATCCCAGATTTCAGCGCCTTCGCCGGCCCGCGTGACGATCATCGGCTTGGCGCCGATCTTGACACGCATGGCGTTGAGATCGAAATGGCCGAACATGCGCTGGCAAGCTTCGGCCGCCTCGCGTTCGTTGGGTTTGACAATCACGTCGCGGAATAACTCCGGGCGCATCCGCGAATCCACCCAGAAGGTCTTGGTGGAGTGACGGCGCGCCAGATCGCAGATCGCTTCGCGCACGCGCGGGGTCACCACACCGCCGGCGTTGGTCTCCGCCTGATCGGACACAATAATTACATCCCATGCCGCGGCTTGCGTATTCAGGCGCTGCACGATTTGCGATTCGATTTCCGAGGGCAGCGGCTCGGTGAAAACATAGTCCACGCGCGGCAGGTCTTCGTCGCCGGTCTTACGGTTGATGAGTTTGGTGTAGGTAAAAGTGGAGATCAGGTCTGATTCCACCAGCAGGTTTGACTCAATGCGCCGGCACTGCAACGCCTGCTTGAGTTCATACCCGAACCCGTCTTTGCCGATCGCCCCTAACACCGCCACGCGTCCGGCGCCCAGCGTCGCCAGATTGTTGGCCACCGTGCCAC
>Ga0194122_10003212_pt1 | contig 16911 bp, 19 predicted proteins | sample TA2MahCa10mmetaG_FD_155487 | JGI IMG/M metagenome (GOLD analysis project Ga0194122, IMG submission 155487) | Freshwater microbial communities from Lake Tanganyika, Tanzania - TA2015021 Mahale Deep Cast 10m | ecosystem: Environmental > Aquatic > Freshwater > Lake | place: Tanzania: Lake... | reverse complement strand
CACCCTGATCTAGTTTGTACTTATCACCACGACAGTGTAAATGAATTAATTTCTGTGCGTGATGTCGTGTAATCATATAACAGGCAGTTGAAAAATCATTCACAAATCTTTTATGAAGTTGAACGTGAACCTGTGCAGGATTAATAATTGCAAGTTGAACTACGTCATAATCATAAGGAACTTTTGCATAGAAGTCTTTCCAACTAAATCCCCAATGATGAGCGGTGCTTAAATCACAATCATCTTCAATCATAATCGCACAGGGTGCATCAGAAGTTTCCAACCAGTGTTTCATTGCTTTGAGGTGACTGGTAACACATCCAACTTCACCGGAGGTCATCATATCTGGATAACGACCTTTTAGAATCTCACTAAGATCATTATCGCCCCTACCATCATAAGCAGAGATACGTTCATAATTCTCAATTTCCCAATACTTAAATTGGTCTTCCATAAACTTCCAACGATCTGGTTTATCATCCAGATTGATGCAGTAAATGGGTGGAAGATTTTTGAGTTTGTATGCTGCCTTATTTTTGTCCACAAAATTACTCATTATTTTCAAATGTATAACAGTTGTATTTTCTAAGGTATTTTTGAGAATGATAATATTGAGTCAGTTGTTTTTTATTTAACGTCTGCAAATAATTCCACAACTGATTATTATCTGCCATATATGGATTATAACCTCCAGAGTTATGTCCTCGAAAATGCTCTAAGTGATAGACATATGCATCTTCAATTCTTCCAACATTATAACCCAATAACTTAAAACGAAAAAATCTTTCCTTATCCTCTGGAGACCAAGAAATAAAATTTTCATTTTCCATCCCACCAGTAATATAAGAATTAGTATTAAAAAATTGAACGTGCCCAAATTGAGACATAAAAATATCACTACTAGTTTCTAAAATTGCAAAATCAAATTCACTATTAATAAAATCACTCACTAATTGATCTGTTGAATAAATTAGGTATTGATAATTTCCAAATCCATAAGGATACAGTAAATCATATTTTCCATTCAAAATTAGATTAACAGATTCTACATATACATTTGGACGCATTAAAACATCGCAATCATAATTTACAACTACATCAGTTGTAACTTGATTTAACATCTCATTCAGAATTTTCATTCGATGAAACTCTAATCCACTTGATTCCTCAAATAGATACGTTAAATTTTTAAGTTCACGATCATCTAAAAATTCTTGAACTTGTTCTAAAACATATTCTTGCACATACGACTTAGAATCAACTTCCTTTAGTATAATCCTTGTATTAAAAGTTCTAAGAAGATAACAAAGAACTGTAATCAAATTTCTTGCTCTATCATCAGAATCAATTCTGATTGGTATTATGAAAGTGCAATTTGCTAAATCTATTTTTTTCATACCTTAATCCAATCACTTAAATATAAATCTTGAGTTTGATTCTTAGCGGTATTTCCTTCGGTTCCAAACCACTGCTCCGGAGCAATCACTTTTTTAGATTTTGCCAACCACGCACCCCACCAAGAGAATGAAGAGTTAGCAATGATATGGTAGTGACACATGCTCATTAAACACAAATCAATAAACCCATTATGAGATTCCGAAATAATAAATCGATCTGATTCAAATAACTTTTGAGACTGGCACCAACCAACATCATCAGAAAAAATCATTACAGGAATATCAGAATCAAAATATTTTAATGCCTCTTCATAATAAGAAAGATCACATGGGGGATGATTAACTGAGTTAGAAACATAATCAGTTCTTCTCACATGTAAGGAGATAATATTATCAAAATTAAAATTAGTCTCACAAGGTTCTAAAATATATTCTTTAAACTTAAAGTCTTCTCTAATACTATCTTCAATATGCTTGAAATATTTTTCACTCTGATAGTATCCATGTAAATTTACATTATCTGGACAGTTGTCAACATATTCGGCATCATAGTGAAATTGTTTTTCTGGATAAAAATCAACCGAAAGAAACCCAATGTTTTCTACATTCTTCATTTCAAAGACATCAAAAAGTTTATTATCTTTCCACTTATCCCCATAATCAGTTTTAGGAATACAAAAATTATAACCTTTAGTTGCAGCAATTCCCCTTAAAGAAGCATACTGAAACATTTGATTTGCCAGTCTACCGTACTGACCAAGATAATTAAATCCAATCATTTTACTATGAATAAAGAATAGTTTTTTTGTCAGCAGGAGAGTGAATCATCCTTGCAGAAAAGTCAAACTCATTATCAGGATAGTCTCCAGGTTTTGCAAAAGATGGATGCAAAATATGAAAACTATCATAATTTTCAAGGCGATAGCGATTTAAATGACTTTCATCGTGTGCTTTTGCCATCACTTCATTTTCTAAATCTTTTTTAATTCTTTCATCCAATTCATCAATCAACGCAAAGATTTCAGGAACTTTACCACCCCAAACACAACCTTGAAGATAAATATCGTCTTTTTCTTCACCTTCACTTACACAAGATAGAGACTTTACATTTCTCTCAAAGGGTAAGTATCCTACAAATTTAGACCAATGATTACTAAATGTAGGATGCTGTATACCAAAGAATAGTTTACTATCATCAAAAAAGTCTTGATATGAAATAACTTGATCGCAGCAATACATATCTGCATCAAGATAAACATACCAGTCATATTCTTTTAACTGGTCTTCAATCTTTTTGATTTCTCCAAATCTCCGAAGGCCGCCGATACTGTTATACATCAAGTTATACCAGTTATCTGAAGAGTAATGTGACTTATCAATTTCAAAATCTTCAGACGCATTGATGATTTGAATATTATCTGGCAGATCGTCTCCTAGTTCACCATCGGTAAATACAAAAAAATCTTTCTGACATTCTGGAACAAAATATTCCATAAAAGTCTCATAGTATCTTGGAAAAAACTTTAGATAATTTCCTGTGCCGATAAAGTTAATTGCTATCTTTTTATTCATATCACCCATTAGCAATGATTTTTTTAACTGAAGGTATATAATATTTTTGCAGGACTTCCTTCCACTCAAACTGTTTTGAATATTCCAGAATCTCTTGCCTATGATTTATCGAGTATTCACGATTCTCAATAATTTTTTGTTCAACGTATTCTAAATCTGAAATCTTATTCTCAGGAATAATCGTAATAAACTCTCTATCAATATCTAGGTTTGCTCTGCCCCACTCACATACCACTACACCAAGGCCAGCAGAAAGTGCCTCCATACAAACTAATGGATGAGCTTCACCATCTGAGAGTAGCACAAGATTCCCGTATTGAGTTAAATTTTTATATAGTGTATCTTTATTCCACTCACCCAGATAATTTTTAGAAGTATCAAATCTACCATCAGCAATATTACCAGCATACCAGAGACTATCAATCGACTGGAATGCAAACTGACGTTTTCTATAATCAATTTTTGCAAGATAGATTGAACGATCTGCATATTCAGGTGTTTCTGTAAATGCAAACTTTTCTCTGTTCACTCCATTGGGTGTTAAGAATAATTTGTCTTCAGGTAGATTTAACAACACCTTATACATATTCTGAATTCCTTCTGACAGGCAGAAGGTATTAGGTCTGAGACGAGCAAACTCATTAGCGATATTCACATACCCACCAAAAAGTTCTGGTCTTTCTAGGTAACCATAGTGACTTGTGATTGCTTTTGGTTGTTTAATATAAGGATACAAAGGAATGAATTCATCATAATGAATATGAACAAAGTCAGGCCCAAAAGAATTAATATCTTTTAGAATCTGATTGTAGTCCTTAGTATTCACAATTTGAACTTGATGCCCAAGAGATTCTAAAGCAATCTTAGTGTCCCAAATCAAAATCTCCACAGCACCCCAACCAATAGGTGGAATGGGCATAATACCTGGACCGATTAAAGAAATTTTCATAGAATCTTTCCAATCCATTCTTCTAATTTAACACTTGATTTCCAACCAAAAGTTTTAGTAATTTTTTTAGTGTTTGCAAGAGTGTATCTTGCCTCACCAGGTCTTGGTGGAATATTTACAGTATTATCAGAGATCCGTCTGGCAATCTGATTCACAGAATGATTTGTTCCCGTGCCAACATTATACACTTGACCAAACGCTTCTGGATCTGGGTTTGAGATGGCAGCCATCACATTTGCCTTTACAACGTCACTAACGTGAGTAAAGTCACGACGTTGGTTTCCATCACCAACGATGGTTAGAGGTTCTCCTGCTGCCCTCTGACGAAGGAAAATTCCAATCACAGGAGCATACTGACCACGAATTGGTTGACGTTCGCCATAGACATTAAAGTAACGGAAGCAAACTGTTTGAAGACCATAAAGATCAGTATACATTTTACACAGTTTCTCACCATTGACCTTTGAAACCGAATAAGGATTCAAACAATCATCTGGTTGAGTTTCAATATTGGGGGATTGATTCATTCCATATCCAGAAGAAGTGGAAGAATACATCACACGTTTGACTCCTGCTTCACGGGCACATTGAAGAACCGTCACAGTTCCAACGGAGTTGATACTGACTGCTTCAATCGGATTCAAAATCGCAGGTTGAATACGTGCCTCTGCTGCAATGTGAAATACATAGTCAACTCCGTCATAGAGTGGACGTGTATTCTCATAGTCACGAATATCATACTTATAGTTTTGTGCTTTGTCATTCCAATAAAATTGATCGTGAGCATCGGAATACTCATTATCAATCACAACAACTTCGTGTCCCATCTCAAGCAGACGGTCTACGAGGTTTGATCCAATAAACCCAGCACCACCAGTGACTAAACTTTTCATACCATTTCTTGGAATAAACAAAGATGATTTTTACCGTTGACTCTATGAAATTTAGTAAATAGATTCTCTTTTATTTTACAGAGATATCCAATTGCTATCTGCTCATTATTCACATTTTTATTTTCAATCATATAATTTAGAACTTGTTCTATTTCATCGCTTACATTTTCTATAGCAATTTTATTTCCACCAAACATACTACCACAAACAAATGAGCGATTGTCCCAAAAATAACTTTCAGATAGTGTTTGAGAATTTACAAGGTCAGGATAACACTCAGTATTATACTGGATTAAAAATGTATTGTCAATTTGCTTCAATGCTTGAAGAGCATCCAAAGAAGGATACTCACCTGAAGTATTACAATCATAAAGAAATCTGCTAGCACCTGCATCTAGCCAGAAGAAAAACTTAGAGTCAAAAGGATTAACTTCAGATGCTTTTTTCAACCATTTAAATTTAGAATATTGAATCACAGAATAGATTGAATAATTACATTCAACTCTATTAGTATCTCCCATATTTTCTTTATAGAATTCAGAGTCAATAACTTCTTGAATTGATTTCTTTAAATTATAATAAGGAATATTCTCTAGAGGTTCAACAATAATTTCAGTTGGTAAATCTCCCCTAACTTCTTTAATTAAATCAACGACTGACTCTTCAGTGTAGATAATAAAAGGACATTTAATCGCCAATGTTTTTGAGAACCACTTAAGATAGTCCTCCCATTTTCTATCATCGTCTCTTTGTAATTCTTTTACATTATAAAGAGAAGTGACAATTGCAAAATCAGTTTTCATTTCCATATGTGTTTAAAAGTTTTTTAACATAATTCAAATCAGACCCATTATTTCTAGTAATTTCAGTTTCAACAAGAACAATATCAATTAAATCATAAATTTTTTTTAAATTATTCTTATCTACATTTACATTATGATTTTTTTGAAGTAAAGTAAAAATAAGAGAATTAGTTGAATCTTTGTCTCTAGGAAATCCAAAATCTATAATGTCCCATCCTAAAATTTCCTTAAGAGATTCAAAAAATTCAAAACTATAATAATAAAAACAGTGTCCTAACCATTCTCCCAGATCAACGCTTTTTCGATAGTCAATACAATTAGAATAATAATATCCATTTTGCTTGAGAAATTTATTCATATTATAAAAATATGAAACTTGATTATCTACGTGTTCGCAAGTTCCACCGTCTACAATTAGATCATAAGTATCATCATAACCTTCAATGTCATAATTTAAATTTAAATTTAAAACCCCTGGATGACCATTAAAGTCCAGAGCATCAAATGCTATTTTGGGATATTTTGATCTCATAAAATCTACATACAACCCCCTAAATTGTGGTTCGGGTGGAAATTGATGCGTATTAAAAACTAAATCACCAACTATTAAAACTTTTTTAATCTGATTAAGATTATTATCAATTAAATAATTGATATCATCAAACAATTCCGGTAATACAGCCATTTTTATCTCCTATTTTTGAAATGATCAAAGTTAACGTGTTCAACCCAGTGCGGCCACATATTAACTTGTAAAGGTTTAGAAGATTCGTAATCAAAATTATTAATATAGAACTTAGAGTCTATCTTATACTTCTCATACCAATCTGTTGCTTGTTTATATATTATAGCACCGAAGTCGCCTAATCCAATGTTTAACTTTTGTCTGGAGCAAACTTCTATACAATAATCTCTTACGTGAATGACACCATTTTCATAAACACTTGGAAGAAATTCATACCATCCAGATAAAAACTTTTCCATAGATTCTGGTGTTCCTAAGAAAAACCAATCGCAAGGATTGTTAGGAAACTCACCAGCATAAAGATGTCCTCCACCCATTGAACTTTGAAAGTATATAGTATTATCTTCTAAAGTGACTTGAGATAAAATATCTTTAAGTGGTTTTATTAAAATAACATCTGGTCTAGATTTTACAACCACATCAATGTTAGTATATTTTTTTGTTTGTAAAAATGATTGATAATTAGAATAAGTTTGACTTAATATTCCATATATGACTATTGGTGTAATAACTTTATAATGTTCAATACTCTCACCTTTCCAAACGTCAAAATTAAATTTTTTAAAAAAAGTAAGATCAAAATCTTTATGATTTTCAATCACATAATCAGTTACTTTAAATTTTTCTATAAATTCTCTATCTAAATTTTCACCATTAAATCGATCAGTGAACCACAACTTATAAACTTTTCCATTATGAGATTTATCCCACCAAAGATGAGAGCAAACTTTATCATTTTCTTCTATTTGATAATTTGAAAAATATTCAAGATTTTGGTCATAAAAAGATGGTTGACCAGAGAACAAATAAGCGCAATTCATTTCTCAAAAATAAAGTTCGCAACTTGTAAAGTGTATTCTCCACAGTGAATCGTGAATGGATCTGGTTCAGAATAATCACAAGATCCAATTAAACTTAGACCAGACGACTCAATCAGTTTAACAACCAGTTCTGGTTTGATAAACTCACCAAACTCATTCTTAATATCAACGTCAGAAACAATAATAAATTTTCCACCAGGTTTCAGAACCCTATGAATCTGCTCAGCAATATCTTTCCAACCTTGATTATTAATTTTATTTGTATGAGAATTGTTAAAATGTGTTACCGCACAGGAATCTACAAAATAATCGACAGTATTATCTTGCATATCCTTGATTTCTGTCAACGCATCATTCAAAATCATTCGCACTAAACTTCCAGAAAATGCATGATTAATATCACTAATATCAATAGCAGAAACTTCATATCCTAAAGAAGAGATGATATGAGGTAAAGGAGAATTAGAACACCCTAAATCTACAACTTTCTTTTCAGTTTTATTAATTTTTTCAAAGTAATCAGCAATTAACCCCCATTTCATTATTGCGTCATCACTATGCCAATTTATATGGGGAAACTTATCAAGATACCCATACTCTTGAACTTTACCTTTACAGAACTCCAGATCAGATGCGCTCAGTAATTTACTATCGAAACTCATCTCAAACAACCTCTTTCCACTGTGCAGAATTCTCAACGACTTTCATATCAGTAATCAAACCAACTCCAACAATATCTTCGTGATATTCTGAAGTAACATCAGTATATGTTGGGACATAAAGTTTTGCACCATTCAATGCACCCACAACTTCACCAGGTCCACAAATCTTTCCACCACAGATATCATACTTAGCGTGTGCCACGTATGGGTTTTGGAAATCATCAATGAAGATGAAATAGTTCTTGAGTTTGCTTGTTACAAAATTAACTTCATCAAACAAGGGCCAGGAATACATATGCTGCCCATTCTCCATCCATTCTCCGTGAGCATCAAACCAGAAAACACTTTTCTTGTCTGTCCAATTTGATTCTTTACCTAACACATAATAAAGAATTTCTGGCGATGACATTTTTTGCATATCAACGTTATCAAAATCTTTCAGAATTTCATAGGACACTGAATGGCGATAATCGTCGATCTCACAGGTATAGACCTTTTTATCTGAAAAGTTATCTGCAATAAAGTAAGAACTTTCTGCATATGCGGTTCCAGTCTCAACAAAAAGATCAGAATCTTTCATACACTCGTATACCGTATCAATGATATAAGTGTCTCCGTGAAAGGGGTTACCGTGCGCCCAACCTGCAGGGTCTTTGCTAAAGTTGGCTATTTTGTATTTTGCCATTTTCCTCCGTAATTAATCGAATAAAGTTCTCTATGTTGATGTAGTAATGGATGACCAGAGTTTCTCCAATTTGGATTTCTGATGCACTCTGTTTGGTCTGGATTATCAGTATAGGTATAACCAAACAGAGAAAACAAGAAAGCGAGTAAGTAATCGTAACAAATCATTCTTGGATCTAGTTCTAGTCCACCAGATAGTTTGTCAGGGTCATTCATCAACCTATCATACATCTCATAAAATGAAGATGTTTTCATTACACCGCCAGCAGGTCCCCAAGTCCCGTTATTTTTACCTCCATTCATTATAACATACTTTTGAATGGTTTTGGGCATTATATTCACCGTTGGACCCACAAGGTCTGCTTCAAATGGGTGCAACTCTCCTCTAACTAAAACATCAGGTTCCATCAAAACCATATATTCAGTTTTACAAAAGTCACATCCGTTTTTTAATCTTCTCAAAAACTCCAAACAGATACCCATAAAAAGGTCCAGATCACCAGCGTGTTCTCTCACATATTCTTCCACATCTCTGGCAATGCCCACTACTTCTGTAGTTTCTTTTATAGTTTTAATATTTCCAAAATCTTCTTTCAAATAAGAAAAATCTAAACCATTATCAGATACTAAGTAAATTGGATTTTCTGGATAATATTCTCTAAACTTTTTTAAAGAATACTCAATCGCTGCCTGCTCTTTATAGCAGATATAAAATACACCTAAGTCCATATTATTTGATTACCAAAAGAATGTTATTATCAATCTGATTTTTTGAATTTGGAAGTCTCATCAGTTTAACATAATCCAAAGAATAATCATTTTGTAGATTCGAAAGTATTCTCTCAAATGAGTCATAAGTAGAATTTGTCAAATCTTCAACAATAAAAATACCACCTGGTTTAAGTTTATGAATTGACTCTCTAAAGAAGTTTAGATTTGAAATAAATTCGTGCTTACCGTCATCAATAATAACATCAAACTCAATATCATTCAGAGAATCATTTTTCCACATATCTTTAATTGCTTGTGGATTATCTTGATCGCAATAAAAGTATTCAACATCAAGATCTAAAATAGTTAAAAAGGTCTTATCATCAACATCTGCGGCGTAAATTTTTGCCTTTGAGAAATATTCTCTCCAACTTTTTACAGAAGATCCGTGATAGATTCCAACTTCAAAGAAGTTAATTTCTTCATCTCTGAAATGCTTGAAGAAATAATCATAAAGAGCAGAATAATTATGCCAATCTGAACACTTATCTGATCCGTGCTTTTCAAGAATGCTACAAAGGTCAGTTCTCTTTACCAATCTATCTTGATCTAAAAATGAAAGAATTTCATTTTCAGTAATTTCAAGTGAGTTATTTTCCATATAGTTTAATAGTTCAGTATTTTTTAATTCACTAATACCAGTAAAGTGATAGTTGTCATTATTTACACCACTCCAAAGAAATGGTCTATTTTCGTATCTTAAGACTCTGTATAAGAAAGAAAATCTTGGAAACGTTCTAGGCAGTTTCCCATCTAGTATATATCGGTATACCAAACAGTTCAATACGTCCTGATCTCCACAAGACCATTGAAACTCTGGATCTGGATTATGATTCGGACTCTTTGCAATTAAGTCTTTGTTCTTACATAATTCAAGATACTCAGAGATAAACTGCCTACCAAAATCATTATTTCTTACTAATACTCTTGCGGCATTAATGAGATAACAATTTTTGACTACTCTTTTTTCTTCTTCATTAAAAAAGTAATCTAGCGTATACTCTTTAACTGATGCCTTCACATAACAACCCTCACGCTCCATTTGAAACCAAACATCACTTGAGTTCTCACTTAGCATTGTTTCAGAAATAGATGTGATGTTCTCCCAATCAGTTTGCCAATACTGCTCATTCTTGACAAAATTACCATCGTGATATAAAAGTAAAGATCCCTCTGGAATATTTTTCAGAGTGTAATCAATCAAGAAGGGTTTAAAATCAAAGTAACCAAAATTGTGAACGTGTGTATTTTGATCTAAAGGTTCCTCATAGCAATTACAAATTTCTTCGCTACCAGGAAGAAGTTTTAATGTTCTTTTGGTATAAAAAATAATTTCTTCAAAATATGGTTTTAATTTTTCTTTTATTTCATTAGATAAATCAATCAATGAATATCCTTCATCATGGGGAGGGCCTTCGGAACAAAAGAATAACAGATACATAAGACTCAATAATTAACAACTTCAAGCAATTCTTTGACCCGATTTACATAGGTGTGATTTTCTTTGACAAACAGCATTTGAGATTTAATCAAGTCATAGTTCTCTCTTTCTTTCTGAGCATCAAAAAAGAGTTGGTAGGTATCCTCATTGTAGATGATATTACCATCAAAGAATTCATAGACTGGTTTAGAATTAGTAATACCTAATTGACCGTAACTAATGTTCTTAAAGTTTCGGCAAGGAATATAACCCCACTCTTTGAATGCCTTATGACGAACATCGGGAGCAAGATAAGACTTTTGAATAATCTTTCTCTGTTCTTCAAAAGATTGTGGACTTAGCCAAGGACAATTGTATTTGAACTCAAGACCATTCTCTTCACAAGCTTGAATAAAAGGATTCAAGTAGATTAAGTTATCATACTCCGGTGGTGCCGTTTTACAATCTTTTGGTCCTCCTTGACCACCACCAATTGTTCCGGCAAAGAAAACATAATTCTCTTTGGGAGCATACATATCCTCAAGATTTATTTCATCAGGTAGTAAATCAGTTGCCCAAGTTGTATAGAAGTAATCATAATCTGAACCTTTCTCAAAATAACAACCAGCACCAATCTTTGTTGCTTTGCTGCGATCTAAAGAATAGTTGTAATTTTTATCAACCCACTTATCAGCATTATATCTTACATCAATCAATCGACCAACTTTACCAAGATAAGCACCTGCTCCAGGATTTCCCTCAACACGAGTATCTTTATTGCCGATGTAATGAACCGCATAAGTTGAATTGCTAAACAAAGGGATATTCGGATTGCCAATGACTGCCCACTGTTCAGTAAAGATTAAAGCATCGTTGAATAGTTGAGGATCAAAACTATCTCTACCATCAATCCAATAAGTGTCATAACCAAGACTCTTAAAGGCATTGTAATATCCAGCATGAATATATGAATGTGTGTGAGAATAAAGTTTATATCCCCATATAATAACTCTTTGATGTTTCAAAATGATACTCCTAGATCAACTGCTTGTGTTTTTATTTGACTGTTTTTTAAATGATTTCTAAGTAAGAGTTCGTTGCAAAAAATATTTTCTTCAGAAATAACTTGGTGATATACTGGTTCAATATGATTATATACTCCTCCCCAGACATTCATCACTTTTGGAGATCCCATTCCAAACCAATCACTAACCATACCTAATGGGTGATTTAAATCCTGATAATAAAAAGTATCCGAATCAATTTTACTATTTACAAAATCTATTCTAACAGAAGGACTTACATCATATCTTAATGCAACAACAACATCATAAGTAATGTTCTGTTCTATAGAATACTTATCCCTCAAACAATTCACCATCATTTTACTATACCATTGACTATGGCAAATGTCAACAATATATTTTCCAAATGATTCTATTCCGTCTGGATCATTTAATCCATAATCAAAACACCTTCTTATATTTTCTTCAGTGATTTTCATATTTAAATTTTCCCAATGTTTTGATTTCTCAAAGACATAAGATTTTGGTTGATAAAATTCAATAAGTTTTTTATCAATATCAAGTTCAGACGCTCTTCCCCAATGACCAGGTGCTCTTTTACCAAAGTCTAGGTTCTCCGAATCATACCAACAATGAAGAAAAACATCAACATCATTACCATTAAGAATGCTGTCTTTTACTCGATGAGCAGTTTGAATGGCATTACGTGGTTGCCCAGACAAACATAATGCTATTTTCATAACGAAATTTCCTCAACAACTTTTTTAATCAGAGATTCAATATTTGTATCTGGATCCCATCCAAGAAGTTCTTTTGCTTTTTCATAAGATCCCTTAGAATATTTATTGGTCTCTTTGGCAACGACTTCTTTGCTCAAAGCATAAGGTCCATCAAATAGTTCTGGATAATTATCCCAAAGTTTTGAAGCATCTCTATAAACTGGTTGGATATCATTTTCAAAAAGTTCACGAATACAATTCACAATTTGGTTAACAGAAATAAGAGTTCCAGTGCATACGTTAAAAGTATCATCTGGTTTTTTTTCTAAACAAATATCAATTAACTTCACAACGTCATCAACATGAACATAATCTCTTTTCTGTTCACCATCTGAGTGTAGGATGGGAGGATTATTATTTTTAAGTTCTCTAACAATGTAATTAATTAGAGGTGGATGTTTTCTATGAATATCCTGTCTAGGACCAAAGACATTAAAAAATCGAAGTGTGGTAATCGACATATCATAATTAATGCGATAAGATTCACACACTTCTTCTGCCATCTTCTTAGACAAAGAATACCAAAGACGTGGATTAATGTCTAGATCCTCAGTGAATAGTTTTTCTTTATTACCCTCATACACTGCACTAGTGCTTGAAAAGATAACGTGAGGAACATTCCATTTTCTGGCGCACTCTAAAATATTCATAGTGCCAGCAACATTTACATTAATTGTTTCGACTGCATTGATTTCACAATCTGGCAGAGCAGTGACTGCAGCAAGGTGAATAATGCAATCGTATTGATCTTTAAGAACTTCAACAAGGTCTTGGTTACAAACACTCAGATTATAAAACTTACCAAATGTTTCTCCATTGATAGTTAGATTTTCTGCATAACCATTTCTTAAATTATCAACAAGTGTAAGTGTATGACCTTTCTTGTAAAGATAATATCCAAGAGTAGAACCAATTCCTCCAGCAGCACCAGTTAAAAGTATTTTCATCTTAAGAACTCCTTTAAATTATCACTATTTCGTGGTATGTTAATTGCTTCACAAGAAGGGTATGGATTACTTTTTGCAAAGTCATTGATGATAACTCGTTTACAATGAGGCAGACCCATAATCAACTCATCATATAAAATTTTCTTTTTGTCTAATTCTGAAACTGTCAGATCTCTCATATTTTTTGGTCTGCTAGTCGTCAAAACTATTTTGACTTTACCATCTTGACGTAAAGAGTTTAGATGGTCAATATTGCTCTGTAAAGAATCTCCATTACCAACATATGGTGGAAAATGAATCGATGAGTTTGTAACTAAGGTGCCATCAATATCAACAAACAAGCATTTATATTGGGACTTATATTTGTTCCAAGCATCAATCGTTCCCCAATCTTTGAAGTTTCTTGTCTTAGTCCCATAGAATGTTGAACCAGATAACATCATCTGGAAAATAAGGTGACTAATATAGCATTCACCCTCCATATTTTGCAGTTTCTCATAAGTAGCACAGAACTCTTGTGCTTCTGCAAAACCATATCCACCGCTTGAAAATGTAGAACTAATAACTTGTTTCTCTACAATATTCGTTACCATTCGATTGATATCAAATTCGACGTAACTTTTAGTTCGAGCATTGATATCATCCATATCATTAAGATCAAAATACGCAATTTGATTTTTTTCTTCTACCAAATTACACTCGTAATAACCGTCAGAATCCTTAATGAAGATAAACCCACTTATCGGATTATTACTCAAAAATTTATAAACAGTTTCTGATTGAGATTTGGTTTGATTGAGTAGCAAGACAATATTTGACTTTTGATTGAGACCAAGTTCTTCAAGTTCTTCCGTAAACCCTTTGACAAACTTATATTGATTCTCGTGTTCTTGTAGACAGATAAAGTAGATACTATCGAAGAAATCTAAGTTCAAACCCAAAATAGATTCTGTGACCATAAACCGATTAGTCATTGGATGCGTTAACATCCACTTGGGTCTCATATTTGGAAAACGGCTAGACCGTCCCGCCATAGGAACTATTAAAGTTCGCATATAAATTTGTTGATTTTACTATTGTATCAAGTATACTTCTTTGTTCAGAAGAAGTCAAGTAAGGTTCAATTCTTAAAGTATTCAATGCATCCAAAATATCAAACTCATTAGTGTCAATGAATTTAGAATATCTGTGATAAAGTTGATTCCAAATATGTTTATAAATTTGCTCTAATCGATTTGATTGTATATTTTGAGTTTTAATACTCCAAAGATAATAAAGGTCTTGTTTTAATTTGACCAAATCGGAAATAAAACTATCAACATAACAATCAAGAAAATCAATAAAGAATAATCTATTCTTATGAAAAATGATATTATTAAAAGTCAAATCTCCGTGACAAAACGTATTTGGTACGTAAACATTTTCAGTATTGACAAAGAGTTCAATACATTCTAAGTAATTCTTATAATGAGTTTTATTTTTTAAAGTTTTTATTTTATCACTAACATTTGATTGAACACTAATAATTCTATAGTTTGAAATGAGAGAATCAAAATATTGAAATAAAGTATTAACTACAAACTCTATATCATTTATTGAAGCGGTAGAAAAAAATTCAAAAAACAATTTTCCTGGAATATACTCCATATCAAAATAACCGTCTTGAATATTATAAACTTTTGGAGTATCAACATTCTTTAAAATTCGACGGGAAAATAAAACCTGCTTATCAACCTGTAAAGAAAGCCTTGAGTTATAGTTAACTGAAGAAGAATACTTTCTAAGTATTCGACTATCAATCAATTCAAGTTTGCAACCAGATAATCCAACAGAAAAATCTAACATTAGAAATATTGCTGTATGTTAAATCTGTTTTGTTCTATTCCGTGTGTAAATAACAATCTGTAGAACCTTCCAAAATTATCAGCAAAATGATTGCTCACATTTTGAAGAGTTTTTTTCTCGTCATTGTCTATCACATAGTCCCAAGATTTTGAACTTGGGTGAAACCTTTCTAACAAATATTGATAAACGTCTATTGGGTGCCTTTGTATTAATTTCTTACTGACTGAAAAACAGTGTGCGTGGTCAAAAGCATAAACCTTTCCAGGTAGATTATTTCTATCTGGAAAAATATGATTATACCAATCTTCAAACACTTCCCACCTTGTTGCTCTACCCTCAAAATTAAATGGATTACCAGTCACATATGGGGTATCTACATTAATATAAGTATCCCCGTCTATTTCTTTCAAATGTAAGTTGTCATTATTGTACCAAATATATGATTTTAATCCAGATCCAACTTCGCAATAATCATAATTAACACAATTATCAAGTAAATAATAAAAATTTATACTTTGTTCTTTCCAATTAATCTTTGTAAATACGGTATGGTCTGGCAGGACAGAGTAATTATCAACAATATAATTTAAAAAAGCATAGTCAGATTTTCCATAATTTGGTATTAAGATTTGATTATTAATTATTTGTCTTTCGCCTATTTTTAAAGTGTCAGATTTTTTATAGATAATCAAATTATAATCTTTCTGATTGACTAGATTAAACCAATCTAACTTATGCAAATCATCATAATAAGAAGTTATTACATTTACATCCATTTTTACAAAAAGCAATTCATGTAACTAGTTATTATACTAAAAAAGGTAGGTTAATGCAACCCACCTTTGGTAATTCAGGCTCGCCACTTGCTCTTTGACTAGAAGCAAGAAACTAGGCGGGAGTTACCCCATCCGCACCACTTATTTTTTAATGGGAAAACAAGAAACCAGAAGGGGTCAGATTGACTCCACCACTTGGTTTTATGAAACCAAGAAAATTTGGGTTAATTTTGATATCTCGGTAATACCAAAGAATACTATTAGAAATAGCACATCCCAGAGTTTAAGTTTGATCGCAAAAGGAATACCAAGGAGTCCCCCAATAAACTTAATGACCAAACCATATTTAAAACTTCCCCATAACATGATTTGATAACCAAGCATAAGGAGAATGTTTCCAAGATATCGTAAGATACTTGTTTTAGACATAAGGGGTTTGCTCCCGACCAGTGCTGTTATAGACCATCCGTGTCTTCTTCATCATCTCTCACATAGCAGGGAACTCTATCTGGATCTAACCATTTAGTATATTCAAAGTCTTCCATCGCTGTCATCAATTGCATCTCATTATCACAGTGATACATATCACGATAGCGACCAGTATAGGAATCTACTTTCTGAATACGACAATCAGGTTTGCCGTTAATTTCAAGTGTTCCGACCTGCACATAACGATACGGAAACCGCTCCATTAGAACGGTTGGTTTCCTTACGACGTTCATCATACTTCAACTGCCTCAAGGTCACTGGCAATATATTCCATTAGCATTTCATAGTCATCAAGAGGATCACCAGAAAATACCACCCCTTCATTTTCATAGA
>Ga0194122_10003203_pt1 | contig 16951 bp, 14 predicted proteins | sample TA2MahCa10mmetaG_FD_155487 | JGI IMG/M metagenome (GOLD analysis project Ga0194122, IMG submission 155487) | Freshwater microbial communities from Lake Tanganyika, Tanzania - TA2015021 Mahale Deep Cast 10m | ecosystem: Environmental > Aquatic > Freshwater > Lake | place: Tanzania: Lake... | reverse complement strand
CAGGGTGTAAGCATGCCTATAGCGGAAACACTGTACTCCATCTTCACCGAAGGGAAGAGTCCCCACGACGCGCTAAGGGATTTAATGGAACGGCCGGCCGGACTGGAAGTGGTATAAAGGGGCTACGTGGTTATGTCGCCGCAACCTTTTGACCGGGATGGGGTTTTGAAGGACATGATGGCAGTTGCAACTCTGGAGCGCGATGCGGAATTGATGCTGCGCGTCCGGGAGGGTGACACCGAAAGTTTTGCCCTCCTGTTGGAGCGGCACCGTATGCCGGTGATTCATTTCCTTTTCCGGATGGTGCAAAATCAGCCCGTGGCGGAGGAGTTGGCGCAAGAGGTTTTCCTGCGAGTGTACCGGAGCCGGGCGAACTACGAGCCGACGGCCAAGTTCACAACGTGGCTTTTCCGGATTGCGACGCATCTGGCCTTGAACTGGATCCGCGATAAACGGCATGAACGGGGGCAGGAGAGCCTGGATGTCGAGGTCCAAGAAGGCGTCTCCAGGCAGATCGCGGACCGCGCGATTTCGGCCGAGCAAACAATGGTGAGAGAGTCGCGATTCGACGAGATCCGTAGGGCGATCGCCGGGTTGCCGGAGAAGCAGCGCGCGGCGGTGCTGATGCACAAGTACGATGAAATGGAATATTCTCAGATCGCAACCGTATTGGAATGTTCGGAGTCAGCGGTGAAATCGCTGCTGTTCCGCGCTTATGAGACATTGCGCGCCCGGCTGGCGCACATGGCGTGAAAGGAGGAATAGAGATCATGCTAGACGCAAAAACAACTTGCCCGCTACAGACCGACAATGCCGATGTATTGCTGGATTACTGTTCCCGGTCCTTGGACCCGGCGCGCCGCGGCATGCTGGAACGGCACATGGCGTACTGTTCGGAGTGCCGCGAGATGGCCGCCGGGCAGGCGGAGATCTGGTCGGCGATGGACATGTTCGACGCGGAACCGGTATCGGCCGATTTCGACCGCCGCCTGTACTCGCGAATCGCAGATATCGAAAAGGTACCGGCGTGGGAGCGCGTATGGGCTCCCATCCGGGCGTACCTGCAGGGACAGCCGGCGTGGAAGCCGGTAATTTCGGCAGCGGCGGCATCAGCTGTGCTGGCCATTGTGATTCTAGTGCGCCCGGAAGCGCCAACGGCGCCAGTGGCCGCACCCATCGAAATTCAGGAAGTGGTGGAGGCCGAGAAGGCGCTGGAAGATATGGACATGCTGCGTCAACTGGACGCCGAGCCGGAGGGCAACTAACGTGCGCCTCGCCCTATCCCTGATTTTGGCTCTCACGGTTGCGGCAGAGCCGCAGCCCAAGCCAAAGTTCAAGGGCCCGGGCATCGGCGATCGCAAAGGCGGACCGATCCGGCCCGAGTCGTTCGAGAAGTTCCGGAACCTCTCGCCGGAAGAACGGCGAGCGGCTCTACAGAACCTGCCGAGAGAGCGCCGCGAAAACATCGAGCGGCGTCTGGCCGAGTGGGAAAAGATGTCTCCGCAGGACCGGCAGCGCGTACAAGGCTCCTACGCCCGGTTCCAGGAGATGACTCCGGAGAAGCAGAATCAGGTCCGCCAGCTTTTCCGGCGGTTTAGCGAAACGTTTCCCGTGGAGCGGCGCCTGCAAGCACAGGGCACGATCCGGCGGTTAAAGAAGGCGGATGCCGAGGAACGGAAGCGCATCATCGAGTCGAAGCGGTTCCTCGAAAGCTATACCGACGAGGAGCGAAAGCTGCTCGAGCAGATGGCGGACGAACTTCCGGACCGCCAATAGCTGATAGACTCCGACGATGGACCGGAGAGCCTTCGGAATCGCCCTGTGCGGCCGTCTGTCCGCGCAGCCAAGGGCGGACAAAGCTCGCGTGGACGCGTGGATGAAAGAGTTGTCGAACTGGGGCCGCTGGGGCAGCGACGACCAGATGGGAGCGGTTAATCTGATCACGGCGGCGACGCGGAGACGCGCGGCGGCGCTGGTGAAGGAAGGCATTCCGGTTTCGTTGGCGCGCGATACGGAAAAGAACAAGGCCGAGGACAATCCCCGGCCGTTCGTTCAAGAGATGACCGCGACCGGCGCCGGGCCGGGGCAGTTCAGCGTGGATCAGTATTCGGTGCTGTATCACGGCGTGGCCCATACGCATATGGACTCGCTTTGCCACATGTTTCATGAGGGGCAGATGTTTAACGGGTATTCGCAGAAGGAGGTTGGCACACAGGGCGCCTCGAAGCTGGCGATCAACGTGTTCAAAAACGGGCTGTTCGCGCGAGGCATTCTGCTGGATATCCCGCGCCTGAAAAACGTTCCTTATCTTGAGCCGGGCATGGCGATCTACCCAGAGGATCTGGACGCTTTTGAAAAGTTCGCGAAGTTGAAGACGGGTTCCGGCGATATCGTGTTCCTACGGACGGGCCGGTGGGCGCGGCGGGCGGAGAAGGGCCCGTGGAACGTGGGAATGCAGTCGGCGGGAATGCACGCGTCCTGCGCGGCGTGGCTGCGAAAACGCGATGTAGCGATGGTGGGCAGCGATGCGGCGACCGACGTGATGCCGTCCGGCGTGACCGGCGTCCGGCAGCCAATGCATCAGTTGTTGCTGGTGGCGATGGGGACGCCGATCTTCGACAATTGCGACCTGGAGGCAGTGTCGGCGGCGTGCGGTGCTCGGAAACGATATGAGTTCCTGCTCACGGCGGCGCCGATTTCGGTAACCGGAGGAACCGGGTCACCGCTCAATCCGATTGCGACGTTCTAAGTCTTGACCGTTATGCTAGAGGATTGAGAAAGGCCTGCCATCCGGACCCCGCTCACGACCACTAGTATTCTTCTGGCGCTATTGGTTTCCGTGCTGTGGGGCGGGAATATCGTCTCGATTCGAATCGGTGTGGACTCGGTGCCGCCGCTGTGGAGCGCGTTCTGGCGAATGCAGGTTGGCGTGATTGTCGTGACAGCTTGGGCGTGGAAGACCGGAGTCCGGATTTGGCCTGAAAAGGGGCAGTGGGGCCAACTTTTTCTGCTGGGAGTGCTTTTCACAGGGCAGATCGGGCTGCTGAACTCTGCGTCGGCCATGACGTCGCCGGCCTATGGGGTCGTGATCTTAAACGCCTACGCGGTGTTCGCGAATCTAGTGGGTCACTTTTTTCTGCCGCATCTGGAAGCACCGCTGACACGCGAACGGGCGTTCGGTCTTGTCATTGCGTTGACGGGTGTGGGCATCCTGGCGTTTGGGCAGACGGCGTCGACGCTGGCGCCCCGGCCACTGTTGGGAAACTCGCTGATGATCCTTTCAGCACTGTTGTTGGGCATTCGGCAGATCTACACGCGATGGCTGGTGCAGGGCGTGGAGCCGGTGAAGACGGTGGTTTGGCAGATGGCGTGGTCTGTCCCATTGTTTTTGGTGGTGGCGATCGTCTCCGAGCCGATGGTGTATGGGCAGGTAACGTGGCAGGCGGTGACGGCGATCTCCTACCAAGGATTTGTTGTGGCCGGAATTTGCTTTATTGTTTGGGCGGAGTTATTGAAGAAGCACTCGGCTGGAACGTTGTCGATGTTTGCGTTTCTGGTGCCGATCACGGGGATCGGCTTGAGCACTGTGCTTTTTGGCGAGAAGCTTCGCGCGCCGCTGGTGGTAGGGAGTCTGCTCGCGCTGGCTGGGGTTTGGATTGTGACGCGGTCAGATACTGCGGAGGAGTTGGAGAGTTAAGGTAGGATGGCTTTAGTTACGTTTCGCCAGGTTGAAGCGTCGTACGAATCAGATGGCTTTTCGAATTCTGCTGTGCATTTGGGTGTTGCCGGTGATCGCGGCGAGCAGTGATGTGATTGCCTTTGTCGACAAGAACTGCACCGGCTGCCACAACGCAGCGGTAAAGAACGGCGACATCGACTTGAAGTCTTTGCGAGGCGCTCGTACGTTCGACGCCGACCGCGAGGTCTGGGAAAAAGTCAGCGAAAAGCTAAAAACGGGTCAGATGCCGCCGCCAGGGTTTCCCAAGCCCGCCAGCGACGCGGTGAAGTCCGTGACGCACTGGCTGGAGGCCGAGTTCGCGCGCCAGGACCGGACGGCGAAGCCGGACGCCGGGCGCGTGAGCGCGCGCCGCCTGAATCGCGCGGAGTACAACAACACAATTCGCGACCTGCTGGGCGTGGACAACAATCCAGCAGGCGACTTTCCGGCTGATACGGCTGCGTTCGGCTTCGACAACATCTCCGATGCGCTTACTCTGCCGCCGGCGCTGATGGAGAAGTACGTCGACGCCGCCGAGCGCGCGGTGCGGACGGCGATTTTCGGCCCGGAGAAGCGTAAACCGGCCGCCATTCATTATCCGGCACCGGTCCGCATAAACGACTCGCGAGGCACAAGGTATTCGGGCCGGGATTTTTTCAACTACGACTTCACAGGGTTAAGCACGCCTCACTCCGCACACTTTATTCACCGGTTTCCGGTGGACGGCGTCTACATTTTCCGGGTAGTGTTGAACGGGCACAGGCCGAACCAATCAAGCCCTGCGCGGCCGGCGCTGTTTATAGACGGAAAACAGGTACACGAGTGGGAGATCGACGCTACAGATTTAGAAGGCCAAATCGTCGAGGCGCGGATGAAGGTTACGGCGGGCGAGAAGCTGGTTTCGACGTCGTATCTCAAGACCTATCACGGGCTGCCGCCCAGCTATGGCGGGCCGGAGCCGTCAACTCGGCCGGAGGTTGCGCTGATCAACGCGCAGGGCAAATTGACCGAAGCCGACATCGAAACGCTGCGTAAGTACGGTACGCGGATTAAGACCGACGCCGTGGAGACGCGCATCGACAATCGCTTTGAATCGCTGGACATCGGCGGGCCGTTCGAACAGACCGCGGGACCTTCGGCAGAGAGTGTACGCAGGATCTTCACATGCCAGGAAAAAACGGATGGGTGTGCGAGCAGGATTATCGGCGTTTTCCTGCGGCGCGCATTCCGGCGGCCAGTGACAGCCCTCGAAGTCGACCGGTATTCCGGATTCTATGCGATGGCGCGAAAGCACGGAGACAGCTTCGAAGAAGGCGTAGCAATCGCGTTGCAAGCGATCCTAGTCTCGCCCCAGTTTTTGTACCGGATCGAGCAAGACCGCGCCGCGACCACGCCTGCAGCGCCCATATCCGATATCGAACTGGCGTCGCGGCTTTCGTATTTTCTATGGAGCAGCACACCGGACGAGGAACTGCTGCGCGCCGCGGCCAACGGTACACTTCGACGGCCGGCGCCGCTGGAGGCGCAGGTGAAACGGATGCTGCGCGATCCGAAGGCGGCGGCGATGGTTGAGAACTTCGCGGGCCAATGGCTGCAATTCAAGAATATGGATGTGGTCCGGCCCGACCAGGAAAAATTTCCGGTGTTCGACGACGGACTGCGGCTGGCGATGCGGCGTGAGACCGAACATTTCCTGGAACACATCGTGCGGAACGACGGTAACGTGTTAGACGTTCTGGACGCGAACTACACATTCCTGAACGAGCGGCTGGCGAGATTCTACGGTGTGGCCGGCGTGACGGGTCCGGAGTTCCGGCGTGTGGACATGAGCGGGACGAATCGCGGGGGCGGAATCCTGGCGCACGCCAGCGTTTTGACTGTGTCCTCGTACTCGACGAGGACGTCGCCGGTGCTGCGCGGCAAGTGGGTGCTGGAGACGTTGCTGAACTCGCCAGCGCCGCCACCGCCGCCCGGCGTGCCGCCGCTTGAAGAGACAAAGGCGGGCAAAGGAACGCTCCGCCAGCAGATGGAACAGCACCGGTCGAATCCAGCATGCGCTTCGTGCCACGCGCGGCTGGACCCGCCCGGATTCGGACTGGAGAACTTCGACGCGATCGGCGCGTGGCGGGCCAAGGACGGAGACAACGCGGTGGACGCCTCCGGCGCGCTGCCGGACGGCCGGACGTTCCAGTCTCCCGCGCAGTTGAAAGAGATTCTGAAATCGGAAAAAGAAGCCTATTTGCGGGGCGTCGCGGAACGATTGCTGACCTACGCTCTGGGGCGCGGCCTGGAACGATTTGACCGGCCCGCGGTAGCGCGGATTGTCGCGGCAATGCCGGTGGCGGAGTACAAGTTCTCGGCTCTGGTGATGGGCGTGGTGCGGAGCCTTCCGTTCCAAAACAGGCGGGCGGCGGATAAGATGGTAGCGAGGGCGCAATGAATTTCATCACGCGAAAACACGTGGACCGGCGCACGCTGCTGCGCGGTGCGGGCGCGATTATCGGCCTGCCGTTGTTGGACGCGATGCGGCCGGCACTGGCGGCCCCGGTTGCGCGCGCGCGGCGCGTGAGCGTTGTGTACGTTCCGAACGGAATCGTGATGAAGGACTGGAAGCTGGGTCCGGACGGCACGTATGCGCGGATAATGAAACCGCTGGAGCCGTTCAAAGCCGACGTGACGGTGTTGACGAACCTGGCCAACCACGCGGCGAACAAGGCCAAGGGCGGCGGACACGCCAAAGCAACGGGCAGTTTCCTTTCGGGTGCGGCGCCCAAATACACGGCCGGCGCCGATGTGCGGGCCGGCATAACATTCGATCAGGTGGCGGCGAAGCAGTTCGCGAGCCAAAACCGTGTCAGTTCGCTGCAACTTGGCTGCGAGGACTCGCGGATGGTGGGCAACTGCGACACGGGTTCCAGTTGCGCCTACACAAACACACTTTCCTGGAAGGACGCCGAGTCCCCGCTGGCAGTGGAAACCAATCCCCGCTCCGTGTTCGAAAGACTATTCGGAGCCGTGGACCCAAGTCTGCCGGCGGACGTGCGGGCGCGGCGGGCGATGTACCGAAGGAGCATTCTGGACCAAACGCGCGAAAACACGCTGAAGCTCACGGCTACGCTAGGCGCGGAAGACCGGCGCAAGATGGACGAGTACCTGACCGGGCTGCGCGAAGTTGAGACGCGCATCGCGGACGCCGAGAAGAACCCGCTTATTCCGCCGATCGAAAAACCGTCCGGCATTCCGTTCGACTACACGGATTACGTGAGGCTGATGTTCGATTTGCAGGTGATTGCGTTTCAGGCCGATTTGACGCGCGTCTCCACGATGATGCTGGGCCGCGAGGGCAGCGTGCGGACCTATCCGGAGATTGGCGTGCCGGACCCGCATCACCCGCTGACGCATCACCGGGGACATCCGGATTTCATTGAGAAGGTGACAAAGATCAACGAGTACCACGTGAAGCTGTTCGCGGCTTTCGTGGAGAAGATGAAGTCGGTAAAGGAGGACGAGGGTTCGCTGCTGGACAACTCGGTGTTGCTTTACGGCTGCGCGCTGAGCGATGGAAACGCGCACTCGAACTTCGACCTGCCGCTGGTGCTGGCCGGCCACGCCGGAGGAATCCGGGGAGGCGTCGTGCACGCGGCGGAGAAGACTCCGGTGGCGAATCTGTTCGTGGCGATGATGAACGCGATCGGCGTGGAGACGGACTCGTTCGCCGACTCGACCGGCATTCTCGACCTGCGTTCGTAAGTGACGGAGCTTGCGGCACGGCACGCGGCGCACCGTTCGCGCGTTCTGCGCGAAGGCGACCGGCGCGCGCTTACGCGCCTGGCGTGGGGCACATTGATGCAGTTGCACCACGCGCTGACCTATCAACCTGTATGGGGCGGCGCGCCGGTTATCCTGAACGACTGGATCGCGCAGCAGATGACCGTTCCGCGGCTTCCGGAGCTGGCCGCGTTGGCTCCGGCCCTTGGGCTGGTGGCGGCCGCCGATTCGGTGGTTCGGGCGGATCGCTTGGCGGGGCTGCTGTGGGAGGCCCTGCGCTCCCTGGAGACGCCGCGCGCGGAGCGGGAGTTCGCGGCAACCCCGCGAAGCTTCGACGATTGGCGGGAGAAGGTCCGCGTGCCCAGGGCCGAGATCGTCGAAGAGTTCGCGCGCGCCCCGATCCCAGGGCTGCGATCACTGCTACTACAGGGCTCGCTTGCCGATGGCCGCGTGGTGAACGGTTACAGCGACTTCGACGCTGTCGTCATCCTTCGCGTTCCGGCGGCGAAGGAAGAGTTTCAGGAGCAGGTCCAGGCGTTGTTGCATCTGAATCACCATCTAGTGGCGCACAACCCGGCCATGCATCACGGGCCGATGGTCTACTTCGAAGGGTATTTGCAAGATGCGGCCGAAGCCGTGCTGCCGTCGGCGGTACTTGCGAATTCGGTGCTGCTGGCGGGCGAGGCGTGCACGGTCTATTACGGCGATAGCACGGAGGAGTCGTGGCGGATACTCGACTCGTTCGAGCACTATTTCTGCACGCGGTTTTCCGGCGGCGCGGCGGAGATTCGCACGGGCTTTGACGCTCTGTGGTGGATCTCCATGGCGATCATGATTCCGCTGCTCGATCATCAAAGGCGCACGGGCGTGTCGATCTGGAAGCGCGAACTTCTTCCGGCGCTCTCGCTGCCCTATGTACGGAGGCTGACCGAATGCCGGGAGGCGCTGGGCGCCTGGATGACAGAGCGAATCGGCGGGGAGAGTTGCTGGCCGCAAGCGTCGGAGATCAACCCAGGCCTGGGTGTCGCCCACTGGCGGCAGCGGCTGCGGCTGGATCGCGACATCGGGCTAGACGATTGGCTGGTGGCGGAGGTACGCGCCGCGATTCGCGACGCGGCGGCGATTGAAGCGCCACGGCGCGTGGCCCGCTACCCGAGGCCGGCTCTCGAAGCGGAGTACGATGCGCTGCGCGCGCATTGGCTGGGAGTGGCCGCGGCCGGCGCCGAGGCGGTCTATGAGTTTGGCTCCGTGGGGTGCCCGGGGCTCTCGGACTTGGACCTGCTGTTCGTGCTTCGGGATGGCGCGGATCCGGCGCCGTTCACGCTTGCGCGTTGTTCCGAACGGCAGAAAGAGTTGATGGGGCATGACCCGATGGTGGTTTCGCGATCGGCAATGCCTTACCTTCCGAGCGTTCTGCCGTTCGTGGCGGTTCGCCATTTGGCCGGGAACGCTTTTCATTTGCCGGTAGCCGAAGCGCTGCCGCACGACACGATAGCGTGCGCGATGACGGCTTACAACTTTCGAAAATATCCGGCGGATATCAACGCGCTAGCGGGAACGGAACCATTGAATTTCCATCTGACGCTGGCGTACTTGCATAGCTTTTCGCACGTGGCGCGGATGTTCGAACTGCTGGGAGAGGCGGCGCCAAGAGCAGTTGTGGAATGTGTGGACCTGGACGCCGCGATCCGCACTTCATTCCGTGCCGAGCGCGGCGTTGCGGCGGGAGAGCTAGCGGGAGCGCTGGCGGCGATGCGGGCGGGCGCGGAGGAGGCGATGCAGTCGTTGGACGCGTGGTGGCGCCGGCGGCTGTTCGCGCCGGGGGGGCGAATGCTGCCGTGGGTGTGCGCGTATCTGGCGGACCCGGAGTTGACACCGTATTTTCGAAACGCGGCAATCGACGGCGCACTGCAAGTGCTGGAACCGTACCGGATGCAAAAACGGGCGTTCCTCGCGGCAATGCGCGATGCCGGCCTGGCCGTGGACGCCTATCTGGTGGATTGGCGGTTCGCGCACGATTTGGGCTTCCGGGAAGAACGCTTCGCGCTGGAAGCGGCGATGGGCGGCGAGCCGGTTGGCATCCGCGATGCGACCGGGCGCGAGATCCGTTTCACGGCCGGCGACGATACCGGCGGAGTGCTACTGGGTGGTTGGTCCAGCGCGGAGGAGTGGGGAACGTGGACGGACGGCGGCTCGGCGCGGCTGATTGTGCGGACGGCGGGCCAGATGGTACGGGCTACCGGGCGCACGCTGTTGCTGGGCAGCGTGGAGCGGCAACGCATCGAAGTCCGCTGCAACGGCGAGTTAGTGGGCGAATGGGCGATTACGGAAAACGGACCCCGCAAGCTGCCGCCGTTCCAAATTCCGGGCGGCGCGGCGCTGCTGGAGTTCCGTTGCCCGGACGCAAAGAGCCCGAGAGAGCTTGGCTACGGAGAGGACGATCGCAAGCTAGGTTTGGGGCTCACGTCGCTGGTCTTTTACGATGGAAGCAATGAGTAATCCCGAACATATCGCGATCAGCAAGTCCCGCGGTATCGAGATCGATTGGCAGGACGGGCGTCATAGCACCCTTCCTCTGGAACTGTTGCGCCGCGAATGCCCGTGCGCCAATTGCACGGGCGCCCACGGAACGCCGCCGCAGAAGTGGCAACCAGACACGAATCCGCTGCGGACGTTCACGCCGAAGCTAAAAATGGAGAGTGTCGAGCAGGTGGGTGGTTACGCCATCCGGATCTTCTGGAACGACGGACACAACGCGGGCATCTACAGCTACGACCATCTGCGCAAGCTGGCGGAGCCGGTAGAATAAGAGCTGCGCGGGAAGTCGCGCCCTATCCGCCCGAGTCCGGAGCGCACCCGCCCAAGTGAAACCACTCTACATTCAGATCCACCCGCGCGACAACGTCGCCATCATCGTGAATCCGGAAGGCATCGAAACGGGCGCGCGATTCGAAAGCGGGCTAACGGCCTTTGAGCGCATTCCCCAGTCGCACAAGGTGACGCTGAATACGATTGGGCGCGGGCAGCCTATTATCCGTTACGGCGAGGTGATTGGGCATGCGCTCGACGATACCGGGCCTGGCCGGTGGATTCGCGAGGACATGCTTTCGCTGCCCGCGGCGCCGGCGTTGGACCGTCTGGAGCTAGCCACCCGGGGCGAGGCCGCACACGCACCGCTTGAGGGTCATTCGTTCGACGGCTATCGGAACAAGGACGGAAGCGCGGGCACGCGGAACCTGTTGGGGATCACGACGACCGTGCAGTGTGTCGCGCCGACCGTGGAGTACGCCGTGCGGAAGATCGAAGCGGAGATCCTGCCGCGGTATCCGAACGTTGACGGCGTAGTGGGAGTGACGCACTCGTACGGGTGCGGCGTCGCGATCGACGCGCCAGGGGCACGGGTGCCCATTCAAACACTCGGCGCGATTTCCCGGCATGCGAACATCGGGACCGATCCACTGGTGGTGAGTCTTGGCTGCGAGAAGATGCAGCCGTCGCGGCTGCTGCCATTCTACGAGCCAAACGTGATCCGGCTGCAGGATAACCGGGGCTTTCAAGCGACCGTCGCTGCGATTTGCGAGCAGGCAGAGAAGCGCCTGGCGGAATTGAACGGCCGGAGGAGGATCGCAATTCCGGCCAGCGAGTTAAACGTTGGCCTGCAGTGCGGCGGGTCCGATGCGTTTAGCGGCGTAACGTGCAACCCGGCGGTTGGGTACGCGTCGGACCTGCTGGTGCGAGCCGGCGCGACGGTCCTGTTTTCGGAGGTTACGGAAGTTCGCGACGCGATTCATCTGCTGACGCCGCGCTGCGCAGACGAGCCGACGGCGCGGAAGTTGATCGACGAGATGCGCTGGTACGATGAGTATCTCTCGCGCGGTTCGGCCGACCGTTCGGCAAATCCGACGCCGGGGAACAAACGGGGCGGGCTGTCGAACGTGGTGGAGAAGGCGCTAGGCTCCATCGCCAAGGCGGGCCGGTCGACGATCCACCATGTAGCGTCGCACGGCGAGAAGGTGACGGTGAAAGGACTCGTGTTCGCCGCCACGCCGGCCAGCGATTTTATCTGCGGCACGCAGCAGCTTGCCTCCATGAACCTCCATGTGTTCACAACGGGCGAGGGTTCGCCGTATGGATTGGCGATGGTGCCGGTAGTGAAGGTCTCCTCGAGGACGGCGTTGGCGGAGAAGTGGCCGGACCTGATCGACGTGGACGCGGGGACAATCGCCACCGGCCGCGCGACGATCGAGGATGTGGGATGGGAGCTGTTTCGGTACATTCTAGACGTCGCGAGCGGACGGAAGAAGACCTGGGCGGAGCAGTGGCGGCTTCACAACGCGCTGGCGCCGTTCAATCCGGGTCCCGTGACGTAGCGGCCCTACAGGCTAAGCCGGACGATCTCAGCCTCAGAGGTATCGAAGACCAGCGGAGCGCGCTCGCCGTATGTTTCCGCGAGGATTCGCCGGCGCCCGGAGATGACCGCGAGAGCAAGCAGGCACAGAACGGCGAGTCTGGCGTCGCGGGCCACAGCCCAGATGCCGAGTGAGGGAACGGCGGCCAGACCGAGTAGCGCAAGAAACGCATGCAGAACGCGTGTATGCCGGAACGCTTGCGAGGCGAGAGTAAAAGGGATGCTGCGCCAGTCGAGGAGAAGGCACTCGACCAAAATGACGCACAGCGCTGCTGTCGCGATGGCGACACGCGGAGAAAAGAAAAGCGCCGGGGCCAGCACGAACACGCCCAAATGCAGCCAGACGACGCGCCGGCCGATGCGGTACATGGAATCGTCCTTCGCCTGAGCGAGCATTCGAAAAATCCAGCTCGACGCCGGAGAAACGGCTATGCGGAAGGCCATGGGAATCGCAACTGCGACAGCATAACCGGCGAAAAAGGGGACGAAGACGGCTGGACCGGTTCGCAGTCCGGCGACGATCGCGAGCAGAAGCGCCGAGAGAACCAGGACGCTGGTGGACTCGCCGCGCCACAGCCCGCGAATGGCAAAGGGCAGCGCCGCGCACTCCAGCGGCGTGCGGCCCCAGCGGCCCAAAAACGCCGGCACACGCAGCGGGCGTGTGTCACGGACGAGACGGCCCTCCATCCCGCGCACAAAACCGGCCGCATATCCGGCGAAAGCAACCACTGCGCTCACCAGAAGCGCCCCAATAGCGAAGCGCACCAGAGCCGGATCCGCCAGATCCGGACGCCCGGCCAAGGGAGCGTATAGGGACTGAAACCAGCGCGATGGACCGCGGCCGGCAATCCACATGGCCAGCAGAAGCGCCGTCAGCGCCGCCCTTGCAACAACAGACGCAGCGCGAAACCAGCGCGAAGGCACGGCCACGAGGAGGATTCCCATCAACGAGAAACAGGCGCAGAACGTGAAGGCGCTGGCGAAGAAAACGATCGTGGCGTGCGCGAAAAACAAGCGGATAAACTCATCGAACGACGTGCCTGCCGCGACAACCATTGGATAGATGACCATGGACGCCGCGTTTACGTCCAGCACGAAAACGGCGGCGACAAGGGCGATTGAGGCGAGACTTGCGAGGAAGATGCGGCGCCGCGAGACGGGCAACGGACTGAGATTGAGTTGGTCGATGACGTCCGGAAGGATGCGATCCCACTTCCAAACCGTGACGAATCCAGTAATAGCCATTGAGAAAAGCAGTAGCGAGTGGCCATCCTCGAACGCGCGAGGAAAGGAGTTCAACTCCAAGCGCTGACCGCGGAAGTAACGCAGCAAGGAGGAGTATTTGTCGAGCAGGCCGAGCGCCAGGAAGGCGCCGGGCGCGGCAAGGAGGGCTAGGGCCGCGCCCAGGCTGCCCTGCAGTTCGCCGGATTCGCCGGATGACGGCTGCACCAAACGGCGGGCGAAGTGCTCGACAAGCTTCCGGAACATCAGGCGCTCCGGATCGCATCGACGATTTGCGCCGCGGTTTTGGCCGTGTCGGTCTCTTCAGCCATTCCGATGAAGGCGTCCTCCAGCCGCGTGTAGCCTAGCTGACGCAACGTCTCGGAGAGTGCCCCGGCGGCCACTTGCTGCCCTTTGCGCAGCAGGACGATTCTATTGGCGAGCCGCTCGATCACTTCTATAGCGGGCGACGCGAAGAAGACCGCTTTCCCGGCCGCGGCGAGGCGCTCAATCACCTGGCGCAGGACGATTGAGCTGGTGACGTCGAGCCCGGTGAAGGGTTCGTCGAGGATCAGAAGTTCCGGATCGTGCAGGGTGGCGCTAATGAGCGCGATCCGCTGGCGCATCCCCTTTGAATACGATGCGATGGCCGCGTCGCGGTGAGTGAAGAGGGTGAAGGCCTCGAGCAGCGCCTTCGCCTTGCGCTCGAAAGTCGCGCGTGGAATTGCCCGCAGCGTAGCGACCATTTCCAAATACTCCCAGCCGGTCAGGAATCCGTAGAGTTGCGCCTCCTCCGGAACGTAGCCGATGCTGCGTTTGAAGGCGACGACATCGTCGCGCACGCGCCGGCCGCGGTGGAGGATCTCGCCGGCAGTGGGCTCAAGAAGGCCGGTAATCATTTTCACGGTCGTGCTTTTGCCGGAGCCGTTAGGTCCCAGGTAGCCGAGAATTCCGCCGGCGCCGATCGAGAAGGACACATCGGCCACGGCGGTGAAACTCCCGTAGCGTTTCGTGAGTCCCCGCACTTCCAAAATGTCCATAGTCTGGGTTTAGAAACCAGCGAGCCGGTTTCAGTTCCCGGCCTCCAACATTTTCTCCAGACGAAGGCGCGCCGCCGGCCACTCCTCGCGAAGCAAAGAGAAATAGACGGTGTCCCGGACGTGGCCGGGCACGATCATGTGCTTGCGCAACGTGCCTTCGTAGACGGCGCCGATGCGCAGGATCGCCTTTTGCGACCGTTCATTGCGCGCATCGGTCTTCAACTCCACGCGGTTCAGCTCCATGGTTTCGAACGCGTGACGCAGCAGCAGCCATTTGCACTCGGTGTTGACGGCGGTGCGCTGGAACTCGAGTCCGTACCAGGTTGAACCGATCTCGACGCGCTTGTGAGCGGGCTCGAAGTTCATGTAGCGGGTGGAGCCGGCGACGCGGCCCGTGGATTTGTGAATGACCGCAAACGCGCCCGGACCGGCCGAGTCGATGTAAGCGGCCATGCCGTCCGCGGACTCGACTCGCACGGTTGTCAACGCCCAAAGCGAAGGGTCGAGCCCGACGGCGCAGAGGCCGTCCAGATGAGCCAAGGTCAACGGTTCCAGCCGGACAAATTTGCCTTCGAGAATTACGGGCGTTAGCATGACTAGACCATTATGCTTCGCCGAACCTTTTTGCAAACGAGCGCCGCGGGCGCCGCGCTTGCGCAGACGCAGCGCCCCAACGTGCTGGTAATCTATGCCGACGATATGAGCTACCGCACGATCCGCGCCTTGAATAACCCTGAGATCCGGACTCCGAATCTCGACAAGCTGGTGGCCCGGGGCACGGCCTTCACGCATGCGTTTATTCCGGGAGGTCTGCAGGCAGCCGTTTGCGTACCCTCGCGGGCCATGCTGATGAGCGGACAGAATTTATTTCATGCGACGGCGAACGTGGTGAAGCAGCCGGCATACGGCCCGGCAAACGATTTTCATTTGTGGCCGGAATTGCTGGCGCAGAACGGGTACCAGACGGTGGGAATCGGAAAGTGGCACAACGGTCCGCAACTCTATCACCGCGCGTTCCAAAAGGGCGGGCCGATCCTTTTCGGTGGCATGGCCGACCACTACAAGACGCCGTTGCACGAATGGAGCGAGACGCACGAATACGCTAAGACGGCGGTGAAGGCGCAAGACAGGCACTCGTCGGAGATCTTCGCGGACTCGGTGATTCGACACATTCAGACGCGGGACAAGGCGAAGCCTTTGGCGCTCTATGTGGCCTTCACGGCGCCGCACGATCCGCGGCAGCCTCCGAAGGAGTTTAAGGCGATGTACCCGGAGGAGCGAATCGAACTGCCACCCAATTATGCGCCACAACACCCCTTCGACAACGGCGAGATGAAGGTGCGCGACGAGGCGCTGCTGCCATGGCCGCGCACGGCGGACGCGATCCGCAAGGAGCGCAGCGACTACTACGCGATCATCACGCATTTGGACGCGCAGTTGGGCCGGATCTTCGCCACTCTCGACAAAGAGGGCATGACCAAGAACACGCTGATCGTCTTCGCCGGGGACAACGGACTGGCGGTTGGTCAGCACGGACTGTTGGGGAAGCAGAATCTCTATGACCACAGTATCCGCGTGCCGCTGATCCTGGCAGGCCCTGGCGTGCCGGCGAATCAGCGGGCGGAGACACTGGTTTATCTCTACGACATCTTCCCGACGCTCTGCGAACTGTTGCGCCTTCCGAAGCCGGCGACCGTGGACGGCAAGAGCCTGGTGCCAGTGTTGAAGAACCCGAAGGCAAAACTGCGCGACGCGCAGATACACGCCTACCGTCACGTGCAGCGCGGACTGCGGACCATGCGCTGGAAGTACATCCGCTACAACGCAAGCGGCACGCAGAACGCGCAGCTTTTCGACGTGGCGAACGATCCGTACGAAATGAAAGATCTATCCAAAGATCCGGCGCATAAGGAGACAGCGAATCAGCTCGACATCCTTATGCGCATGCTCTTGAAACAGGAAGGGGACCCGCTTGACCTGACCAAGCCCGATTGGGGGTGGAAGGCGTAGCAGCGGGCCGGACACTACAATACCGAGTCGGTCCAGTTCTCCAGGATCTGCTTGACGCGGCCGGTGAACATGTCGGCCAGCGCGCCATCGATCAGACGATGATCGAAGGTCAGAGCGAGATAGCAGATGGAGCGAATGGCGATGCCGTCGTTGATGACGACCGGCGTTTTCTCAATCGTGCCCACGCCTAGAATTCCAACGTTCGGCTGATTGATCACGGGCGTCGCAAAGACGCTGCCGAAGGAGCCGAAGTTGGTGATGGCGAACGTGCCGCCCTTCACTTCGTCGGGCTTTAACTGGCGCGAGCGGGCGCGCGCGGCAAGGTCGACGATCGATCGCTGGAGGCCGGTGACGTTTTTCTCGTCCGCCTGCGCGATGACGGGCACGATGAGCCCGGAACCGTTATCCAGCGCGACGGCGATGCCCAGGTTGATGTCGGAGTGGTAAATGATGTTGCCGCCATCGATCGAAGCGTTGAGAATCGGGAACTCGCGCAGCGCCTTAGCCGTTGCGGCGGCAACGAAAGACAGGAACGTCAGGCTGAAACCGTACTGAGCCTGGAAGGCGCCCTTTGCCTTGTCGCGAACCTTGGCAACGTTCGTCATGTCCACTTTGTGTACCGTCGTCACATGGGCCGACGTTTGCTTTGAGTGGATCATGTGCTCGGCGATCTTCTTACGCATGGTCGACATGGGCTCGACGCGAACCTTCGGCGCTTCAGAACGCGGAGGAGGCGGTGCGTAGGCCGGCGCCGCGGTGGCCGCAACCGCGGGTGCTGGCGTCGTC
>Ga0194122_10003197_pt1 | contig 16973 bp, 16 predicted proteins | sample TA2MahCa10mmetaG_FD_155487 | JGI IMG/M metagenome (GOLD analysis project Ga0194122, IMG submission 155487) | Freshwater microbial communities from Lake Tanganyika, Tanzania - TA2015021 Mahale Deep Cast 10m | ecosystem: Environmental > Aquatic > Freshwater > Lake | place: Tanzania: Lake... | reverse complement strand
CGACCCCGACCCCGACGCCGACGCCGACCCCGACGCCGACCCCGACGCCGACGCCGACGCCGCCTCCGGCGACGACTACGACGACTCAGGCTGCGTCGACCACAACGGAAGCTGAAACCACCAGCACCACGACTACGACGACGGTCACGACGACCACGACCACGACGTCCGGCACCTAAGACGTCTCGTCGAGAAAACAAAAACCCCGGCTGATCGCTCAGCCGGGGTTTTTTATTTCCGGTCGTGATCTGCTCTGAGCGCTATTTCTTCACGCAGAAGTAACCGCCGCCCGGAAACGGCTTTCCTTCAGCATTCAGCGCGCGCGGGTGATAACCCGCCGGCCGATACTTTTGAGTCGGTGTATCGAAGATGCGGCACACGGCCTCACCTTGCTTGAGCAACGCCGCCGGTACCGGCTGAAACGCACGCGTATTCACCCACGTCATTACGCCATTTCGCATGACGAGCCGCGGAACGTTCGGATCGTTTGGAGCCGCCGCGACGTGAACTGACGAGCCCGCCATGAGCGCGGCTACAACCAAGAGTCTTAACCCGTTCTGCATGAACCATTGAGTCGTACTACGCATCGATCACTCTCTTGAGGGTAGGATGTGTCGAGAATCATAACGCCGAGTTCCTGCTTCTGTGTCCACGCTTCATGGCTTGATCTCTGCCGCGCTGATCTATCTCTGGCTGTTGGCGGTGACGGCCTCGCTCCGCCACATGTTGCCGTCGGCGATCAGTCGCGTCGCGGCAGTCAGCCTTACGGTGTTGCTGTTCTTTGCGATCGAACACGCAGTCGGTCTCGGGTCTTTGCGGATGCTTTGGCCCGTACTGACTATTCTCGCGGTGTGGGTCTTGTGGGCACGACGAGCAGTACTCACGGATGTTACTTTTTGGCGTGCCGAGGCGCCGTTTATCGCGGTATTTGGGTGGGCGGCTCTCTGGCGTGGCCTCGATCCTGACATCGAGCCGACGGGCGAGCAGATCCCCAACCTGTATTTCATTTCACAGTATTTGACTGGTGCGCGTCTGCCACCGCCTGATCAATGGCTTGGTGAGACGCAGCGATTCGATTTTTACTACGCGTTTCAGCATTACGCCGCCGCCCTACTCGCGCGCGTGCTCGATCTCACGGGCGGCCAGGCGATGAACCTCGCGTTTTGTCTTTTGTTTGGATTTGCAGGGTCACTCGCCTGGTATGCCGCTTCAGCGTGGGGAGTGCCGCGCGCCGCGCGCGTCTTGCTCTTGGCGACGCTCTTCGTAGGTGGGTCGGGCCTGGCACCGGCGGTGCAGGTGTCGGTCTCAATGCCCACCGAGACTCAAGCCGAAAAAGCTTACGCCGCCAGTACGAGCATCTGGGCGTCGACTCGATGGTCAGGCCTTTATGAAGAACGCATCAATACGCCTGTAGGCGAGGCGATGTTTCGTGATCCGCGATGGAACGCGAACATCGAGACTGCGCCCGATCTGCCGCTAGAAACTTTTCTGTACTACGCCTTACTCGGAGATTTTCATCCACCGCTCGGCGGGTTTTTGATTTTGATTTTTTCATTGGCGTTAATCGCCGCGCTTCGTAGAGAAACCTCCCAGTTGCCTCGTGGAAGCGTTCGGGTCATCACAGGTCTGCTGACCGCCACGCCAGCCCTCACGCTCGTCACCAATGCATGGGTGTTTCCGCTGCAGCTCGGTCTAGTGGGCCTTTGGGTGGTCTTAAAATGGTGGAGGGGTCGAGATATCACGCTGATCCGCGATGCAGCGGTCGGCGCGCTGATCTCGGTGCTGTGTATCGCGCCTTTCCTGGCATCGTTTGCCTCGAGTGCACTATCGCCCAGCGTCGAGTTTGTTCCAAATTTTTATCGCACCCGCATGTCGATTTTACTCGCGGTGTTGTGGCCCGTCGGCCTACTGATGCTGTCGCTCGTCATCGCGAAGGTTCGCGATCTGTGGGCGTGGGTTCTTGTCGTATTTGTAATGACTGCAGCTCTGGCATCCGAGCTTTTATTTTTTGATGACCCGCTCCCAGTTCGATACGACCGATTCAACACGGTACTCAAAGTCTGGAGCTGGTTGTGGGTCGCTGTGCTCGCGGGGATTGCGCCGATCGTACTTTCCAGCCGCTCGACTTGGGCGCGTCGGGTGAGTGTCGCCACCCTAGCACTGTTGCTGTTGCCTGGTGCATGGAATGCCTCACGCTATCTCCTAAACGCTGAGTTCCCGCATTCAGGTCGTTGGAGCGGTGACGCTTGGTTGCGGCAAGATGCCGCGCATAACCAACTTTTACTGCAACTGCAGCGCTCACCCAAAGGCATCGTGCTCGAGAACCCACGTCGGGAGGCTTACTCATCTCATGCGGCGATGGCACTTTTTGCGGCACAGCCGTCACTCATTGGGTGGTGGGGGACACAGAGCATTTGGCGCGGCGGCTCAGAGGTCATCGAGCGCCGCGCGGATGAAAGTCGACGGCTATTCGCAGGGACGCTCGAAGATCAAAGAGACTGGTTGAACACGCACCGTGTGGATTACATCCTCTTCACTCGCGAAGATGCGACGACCTCGGGCGCTCGATTTCAAGCGCTATCGGAGTCTCTGGCTGAAGATTATGAATTCAGGGCATTTGAGTATGTGGGCGCGGTGCCCATCGGGCTTTGGCAACGGCGCAAGCCTTTGGGGACGGATGAGCGATGATCGATCTTGATTCTCAAATTGCGTTCACCACACTCCTCGTGCTCGCGCATTTGATGGCGCTGGGCTTGGCGGTGGGTCGATTCGTACCGGACCTCATCCTCGCCCGAGCGGCAATGATCCTCGGCCTTACGCTTGTGATGTTTTTCTTCGAGCACTTCGTGGGGCTTGGATCGCTCGGGTTCGCTTGGCCTATCACGACGGTCGCGAGCGCGTATGTCATCTGGCGAGCGCGGAATCGGTTGCGTGAGCGCGCGCTATGGCAGGGCGAGATCGTTTTTCTCGCGGGGTTCGCTTGGGCTTTTATTTGGCGCTTTGGATTTCCAAACATCTCGCCGAGCTCCGAGCGCCTGACCAACCTGTATTTCATCGCGAACTACCTGCCAGGCTCTCGTCTACCCCCCGTCGACAGCTGGTATCCCCCACTCGCCTTCGACTTTTATTACGGGCTGCAGCACTATGGGGCCGCCTTGCTTGTACGGTGGTTCGATCTTTCTCCCGCGCTGGGTTATCACTTTGGTTTCTGCATCGTGGTAGCGCTCGGCGTCTCGCTCGTATGGAGCTTCGCATCGACGGCACTCCACTCGACAGGATTGCGAGCGCTGGTCGTAGCGACTGTGGCCATCGGAGGCACTGGCGGAACGGTCTTTGCGCAGCTCACCGTCGACACACCGCCCGATACGCCGGCGTACATCGAAACCAACGATCGCATGTGGGGGGGCGCTCGCTTCGCAGGCGATTTTGATCAACGCGCCAACACCACACTCGGACGCTGGCTTTTCCCGAAAGCAGAGAATGGCTTAGAACCGCGATCTTTACCGAGCGAGAACTTTGGTTACCAAATAGGACTCGGCGACTATCACCCACCCCTCGGCGGTTTTTTTCTATTGCTGCTCGCCATTGCGCTGATGGGTGCAATCGAGATTTCTGCAGGCCGTACGGCGCTGATCTATCAGGCTCTGCTCGGTCTCACTGTGGCTGCACAACTCGCCACGAATGCTTGGGTGTTTCCGCTGCAGGGTCTTTTGGTTTTGTGTTGGATGCTCTGGCGTCTCGAACAAAGAAAACCAATGAGCTGGCTTGCGGTTATCGGCGGCGGATTCTCAGGAATGCTTCTGCTCTATCCGTATCTTCAGGGTCTTTCGACCGGACTCGGGGTGATCTCCCCAGCTCTGACTCGCGCGTCCGACTTCACGCCTATCGGGTCGTTCGTAGCCACGTTTTGGCCCGTGATGCTGCTTCTGGGCGTCGGGCTCGCTCAAGCGCGAACCCGTTCATTAGCGACGGTGTTCGTCGTGGCTTTGTCGGTGATGTTGTTTTTATCTGAAGTGTTTTATATCGACGACCCCTCGGCGGACCGATTCGAGCGGACCAATACCACCATGAAGTGGTGGGGCTATCTCACCACTGCGGCGTTCGCGGGGCTCGCGCCGCTCGTGTTGGCCTCGGGAAAGTTCGCGATCCGCGCGGTGATCGTCGCCGCGTTGCTTCTGGTGAACGTGCATCTTGTTGATCAGTACCGTTACTGGATTATCCAAGACTCGACCCACCGCGGTGACCTTTCGGGCGAAGGGGTTTACGCCAAAGACGAACGCCTCGCAGGGATGATCAACTATTTGAAATCCTCCGAACGCGGAATCGTCCTCGAAAACGTCACCTGCACGGCCTACTGCGACACCGCCGCTATTTCGATGTTCGCAGCGAAGCCCGTACTGCTTGGGTGGCCTATGCATCAACAAACCTGGCGTGGTACGGCGTCGGGCGTCTGGCTACTTCGCGATCAAATCGTAACCTTCTATGGCGGCGGAAAACCCAACCCCTTACCGTGGTTACAGTCCTCTGCCGTTCGTTACGTGCTGCTGACTCCTGCTGACGTTCGTGCGGGAAGTCGCTGGTCGGCGCTGCACGAGAGTTTGAGAGCCGATTTTCAATGGGTGGAGTTCGGACGCGAGGGGGACTCGCCCGTCGGGCTTTGGGTACGTCGAACGCGATAAGTCCAGAAGTGATGCATCAAGAAGTTCGTAGGCGCGACGACGGCCGACACGAATACGACTCCTATAATCGGCGACCAACCCCACGCGAACGCCGTCTCTCCGAGTACGCCGGCCATCGCGAACCCGATTGCGGTGACCACGCCATACTTCAGCGCATTATCACGCGTAGGCCGTGACCCGAAACTCCAGAATGTATTGACGACGTATGAGACGGCAGTCGCCGCCAAAAAGGCCGCTGCATTCGCCGAGCCTGCCGAGAAGCCAACGCCTGCAACCAAGCTAAGTGCCACGAGCGCGTGAACGGCGGTATTGCCGAGACCGGTGATTGCAAACCGCAGCGCGCGGCGCTTCATGTGGACGAGTCAGTGTACCGACGACGAATGACGTAGAGCGGTCGCCGCTTAGATTCCATGTAGGTGCGCGCGAGATACTCTCCGAGCGCACCGATGCCGATGAGCTGAATGCCGCCGAAGAACGTGACTGCGACCATGAGCGAGGCATAGCCCGGAACGTCGACTCCATACACCCACACTCGCACAACGATCGTCGCAGCGAAGATAAAAGAGGCCAGCGAAATCAGACCTCCGAGATAAGTCCACATGCGCAGCGGTGCCGCGCTGAAGCTCGTGATGCCTTCGAGAGCGAAATTCCAGAGCTTCCAACTGTTGAACTTGCTCTGCCCTGCGCTGCGCTTTGGCCGAGAGTAATCGACCAGACAAGACCGAAAACCTACCCAAGCAAAGAGACCTTTCATGAACCGCTGAGTCTCGGGCAAAGACTTAAGGACATCCACTACAGTCCGGTCCATCGCCCGAAAGTCGCCGACATTCGCGGGTAGCGGCGGATCAGAAATGGCGTTGTGTAAACGATAGAACCAATCGGCCGTGAGGCGTTTCATCAGCGGATCGCGCGACCGATCGACGCGTCGCGCCAAGACAACGTCATAGCCCTTCTCCCACTGTTCGATCATCACCGGGATGAGTTCCGGAGGGTCCTGCAGATCGACATCGATGGGGATCACGACCTCGCCCGTCGCCTCGGCTAACCCGGCTGCGAGCGCCGCTTCCTTGCCGAAATTACGACTGAGATCGAGTGCGTGAATCGCGAGTGGCGCAAAATTCGATCTTTGGCCGAGGATAACGTCGAGGGTATCGTCGGTGCTGCCGTCATTAACGAAAAGCACCTCGCCCTTTAAGCGCGGCGTCGACTCGAAAACCGCCTGGATGCGCTGTAAGAAAAGAACGATCGTGGTGGCCTCGTTGAATATGGGTACCACTAAAGTCACCGTAATGGCGCGATCGATCTGCCGAGCTTGCAATGCACCGCTCATGGGTTGATCACCAAATGACCGATGGAATACATACCGTCCCCCTCGAGGGCGGAGATACGAATTTGGGTTGCCTGCATCGAGAGCGGTAGATCTGGTGCAACCAATTGACGCCTCGCCAAACCAAAGCCTTCGATCGGCAGAATGTCGCCGATCGGAATATACCCGTCGGCAGTGAGGATCTCGACCCGGTACGTGTCATTGTGGTCAAGCGATACATCAATCGACTTGATTTCGATCGCCTTGGGTAAATCAACGAGCAAATCTACCGTGAAGACGATATTCCCGGGAGCATTCCACGCGCCGCCCGTCTTGACGTTTTGTAGTGCGGAGAGCGGCGCCCGGACAGCCTGATCCGGTGCGGCGGCGGCGACTGCGGGTGGCGACGACGGAGGCGCCTCGACACTGCCGTCTTCACTCGTGGCAAACCAACGGGCGGCTACGAGCAGCACAAGGGCCGCCCACGCCAGCCAGATCAGCCGATTCGTCGGCATCAGGGGTTCAGCCTGCGCAAAATAAAGCGCGGACCGCCGGGAAATACCGAAGCTTCGATCTCACGAACTAATGATTTCCCGTCGTACTCGACGACGTGTGTGGATACGACCGACACTCCATCGACCTCGCCACGACAGGTTTGGCGCCACCCGAAACGGTCGCTGCTCAATCGCCACTCGGCGGCGGGCGTACACCGAGCCCGACGAACCGGAAAAGACTCCTGCGAGTACCAGCGCTGTTCTTGTCCTTGCGAGTTGAGCTCTCGACCCGAAGCGTACTGACCAAAGCCCCCTGGCATGTTTTCAATCGAGATGAAGCTCTCACCATCCCAAGTGACACGCATGCCGAAGTCGTTTCGAAAATAAACCGTGCGCCCCTCGACTTTCATGGCATAGAGCCGATATTGGGCGCCACCGACCGAGAAGGACCATGCGTAAGCCTCTAGTGCTTTTTGATCAGAAGACTTGAACGAGAATAGGCGTTTGACGGCCTCGGTTTGCGGCGTCACCAGCTTACAACCCGCCAGCAATAGCATGCTCAATACGCCCAACGACCATAGCGCTCGCTTAATCATTGGTGGGTACCATCCGCTCGCGCGAGTCTTCGAGCATGTCGCCGTGCGTCGACCTCATCGATTCCCACAACTGACCCGACCAATTCTCGATCATCCGGCCGCCGTCACGATTGATGGAGCGAAGGATGGTGCGGAACGCCCCTCGAGAGTTTCGGCTCGAGTAAGAATCGAGGGGGATGCGGAAGATCAGCCCCTTATCGAAGCTGCCCTCGCCGAATACTTCGAACGGCACATCCGTGAGTGTGGCAAACGCACCGACGGACCAACCGTTGGCGAACCGCTTCTGGATTTCGAGAGTGGCGCCGACGTCCTTGGCGAGATAGCGGCCCGCATGAACGACGACGTCAAAATTATGGAATCCGGTCGACCAGTAGCCGCTCACGTGCCCGATAACGGTTTTGTAATCGCGCAAGCCAAACATCTTGTCATACTCGCGCTGCTGCACGGCCATCACGTTCACGCCCACCGCAAAAGGCAGATCAGCCCGACGCCAGAGTACTTCGGCACCGACTCCTGAATACATTTCCTCGAGTATGCCGCCGAATACTTGGTAATAAAGATCACGGTTGATTTTGCCGCGGCGAAGCAGCGCGAGTCGCTCAATACCGCTCTCGCCTTCCTGAAGGTAACGCTTCAATTCAGTACGAACAGGTGGCAGCTGGGAGTTTCCATCGCGAGTAATACGATCGAACTGGTTCGACAGGCTCTGTACCCATTCGCTATCGAGACCCCATCCGCCACCGAAATCCACCGCCCCTCGCACGTTGATCGAAGGCTGTAGCAATAGCGGTGCATCAGGATCGAAAAGATAAGTGCGTACATTCATGCCGACCGACAACTCGCCGTTCGGATACTTGAACTTGCGCAGCTGAGTCGGACGCTCGAGCTCGACCGGACGATCGATGGAAATCCTCGGCGGCAAGAGCTCGGTAAGCTCCCGGTCACGCGAGGGCCGCACGATACGCACCGTGTGGGTAGGTAGTGACAACGCATCGCCGGTCAACTCTACGGTGTGTACGGTACGCGGCGCGTAGAGTTCGACGAGATCCATGACCCGACGGATCGCATCGGCTTCCATCTGATAGGTCATGTTGCTGTAACGCATGCGCAAGACTCCGTCGCCCTCTTCTTGCAAGGCGCGAAGCAGAACCCCCGATGCTTCGGCATCACCCGCCATGCGCGGGAACCAGCCAAATTTCATATCTCGCTTATTGATTGCAGCAGGGGAATTCGTGGCACCGAACCCGTTCGGTGGCTTGCGAGGTGACTCGAACCCCGTATCGAGCGCTGCAGAAAGTTTGAGTGCGAGGTTGTTCCCCTGCTGCCAACTGGCCGTGAGACGAACCCCCGGAGTCGCTTCCCACTCTACGCCGACACTCACAGGGTCGGCGGAGTCGAGCGTACCGAGCGCCCGTTCGCGAGCGTAGCTGTCGCTGTTGTATGCCGCGAGTAAATCGACTCGCCACTGCGGGATGGAATAACGAACCGAGCCGAAAGCGCCGATGTCAGAACCGCGGAAGTAGCTCTTAACTGAGAATTCGCCGCCGAGACCGAAACTAGTATCGCGAACTCCGAACTGATCGCTGATATAGGTCAAAGGATTCTCAGTTATGGATCGCTCTGAGAATCGACCCCAACCGATACCGACCGACAGATCAAGATTCCCGAACTGCTTGTTGGCAACCAGATATTCGCCACCCCAAGCGCCCGTGCCGAGTAGGTCGCGGATTCCGACCTGAACTTCAGGCAATAGATCGGACTCTTCGAGCAGTTGAAGCTTCACTTCAAAACTACGATCTCGAAGGCCATCGCAGAAACTCGCGTTCGCGATACAACGCGTACCTGGAATCGGCGACTTTTCGCGCGCGTTGAAAATCGTGTATCGAAAGCTCGCCTCGACTCTCGGCATCACTTGGTACGTTAGCGCGTAGATATCCGCCACATCACGGCGAGAGATCGTCGCCGAGAAGGTGTTGTCTTCGGGGCTGCGCGCGCTTGGCACATCGAGCACACCACCGACTCCGAAATCATTGGTCTGTGCGAGCGCGGTGCCGCTGCCCAGACCCAAAGCCAGCAAAATCGTGAGCACGGTCAGAGGCTGAAGGTGACTTCTCAGAGCGAGCATCACGTCATCAGCCCCGCAGCCCTTCGAGACGCTCGCGCACGGAGGCGAGGCCCATTATTTTGTCGGGCGCGCTCAACGCAGCGAGCGTCGAATGACCGATTTTCTTACCAAGCTCGACGCCAAACTGATCGAATGCATTGATGCCCCAGACCACGCTCTGCGCATACACCTTGTGCTCGTAGAGCGCGATCAACGCGCCGAGCGTCTCGGGCGTGAGTGACTCGAGCAAGAGCACTGACATCGGCCGTGAGCCTGGATGCACGCGATGCGACTCACCGCCCTGCCCGACGGTAAACGTCTCGATCTGCGCGAGGCCATTAGCGAGTGTAAGTGTTGCGGCCTCGTCATCACCCACGGGCGAGCGACGCAGGAGCAGCACGTCGAGTGCCGCGAGCAAACCACCTTGATGCAGAAGCTGAAAGAACGAGTGCTGCGCGTTGTTGCCCGGTTCGCCCCAGATGACGGGCGCCGTTTCACAGCGTACGGGCGAACCATCGCGCAGCACGCTCTTGCCGTTGCTCTCCATCTCGAGCTGCTGCAAGAACGCGGGAAATCGCGCAAGACGATCGGTGTAAGGCAACACCGCAAGCGTCGAGATCTTCTGAAAATTGATATTCCAAATACCCGCGAGCGCGAGCAACACGGGCAAGTTTTGATCGAGCGGCGCGCTGAGCGCATGACGATCCATCGCTCTCGCTCCCGCCAAGAATCGTTTTAAGTTCTCGGCGCCGATGGCAATCGCGAGCGAGAGCCCGATCGCCGACCACACCGAGTAACGCCCACCGACCCAGTCCCACATCGCAAACCGCTGATCGGGGTGGATTCCGAAGGCATCCATCGCCGGGGCATTCACCGAGACTGCCGCAAAGTGCGCCGAGACATCACGATCGCCCATGTGCTTTTTGAGCCAAGCCTTGGCGCGCTCGGCGTTGGCAAGCGTTTCTTGGGTCGTAAACGTCTTCGAGCAAATGATGAAGAGAGTCCGCTTGGGATCGCTCTCCTCGAGCGCATCGTGCAGCGCGACAGCATCCACGTTAGCAACGAACCGAACCTTAGGCGCGCCCTTGCTAAAACCTTTGAGTGCCGCAGTCGCCATGGCGGGGCCGAGATCTGAGCCGCCGATGCCGATGTTGATGACCGTATCGTAGCGACCACTGCTACGAACACGCTCCGCAAACGCGATCATCTTCTCGCGACCTTCGAGCACGAGCCACTCGATGTCGGCACCGCCGACGGCATCACCCGGGTTTTGGCGCAGCGCCGCATGCAGCGCAGCACGACCCTCGGTGTTGTTGATCTTCTCGCCCGCGAACATGGCCCGGAATGCGCCCGGAATATCGACCTCTCGCGCGAGCACGATCAGTGCGTCAAAGATTTTTTGATCGATTCGTTGATGCGAGAGATCGAGCAGGAGTCCTGCAGCCTCACGCGTATAGCGGCTTTCTCGAGTGGAGTCTGCCTTGAACGCCGCCGCGACATCTGCGCCCGCGCCCTCTTCGGCCAAGCGCGAGAGCGTGGCCCATGCTGCGCTCTCGGGCCCGATCATGCATGGAACTCGGTAATGACATCGACCACGTACTGCAGCTGCTCGCGCAAGAGCTCAGGGAAGATGGGTAGCGCTGTCGTCTCGGCCGCGGCGCGCTCGCTCTCGGGGAAGGCGCCTTCCGCGTAACCCAAATAGGCGAAACACTGCTGCCGATGTAGCGGCACGGGGTAATAGATTTCGCTACCGACACCCTTGGCCGACAAATGCGCCCGCAACGCATCGCGCTTCGGCGAGCGGATGATGAACTGGTTGTAGATATGGCGCGCTCCGGGCAAGGCCGCCGGCAGCGTGATCTGGCTCTTGAGGCCTGCCTTGTCGAACGCGCCAAAATAAAAACAGGCGTTCTCTTGGCGACCGCGGCTCCAGGCATCGAGATGCTTGAGCTTGATGACGAGCACCGCCGCCTGCAGTTCATCGATACGGAAGTTTCCGCCCACGAGCTGGTGGTAATACTTGGGTTCCATGCCATGCACACGGATCATCGCAAGCTTCGCCGCAAGCGCCGCATCGTTCGTGACGCACATGCCGGCGTCGCCAAACGCACCGAGGTTCTTGGTCGGAAAGAAACTCAAACACCCGATATCGCCGATGCTGCAGGCCCTGCGGCCTTGACCATCGGCCGAGCCAATGGCCTGCGCCGCATCTTCGATCACGCGCAGCCCAAATTCTTGGGCGAGCGCCATGAGCGGGGTCATATCGACCATCTGCCCATAGAGATGCACGGGCATGATGGCTTTGAGCGTGACGCCGGACGGTTTATGAACGAGCTTTGCGCCCTCGCGTTTGCAGTCGTTCTTCAAAAATGTCTCGAGCGCGGGGATCGAGAGGTTGTAGGTCGCGGGGTCGATGTCGACGAACACCGGCCGTGCACCGACCCGGGCTATCGTCCCGGCGGTCGCAAAGAAGGTATAGGGCGTCGTGATAACACCATCGCCCGCCCCGATGTCGAGGGCCATGAGGGCGGCGAGGAGCGCATCGGTGCCCGAAGACATACCGATGCCATGGGTGCAGCCGCTGTAGGCGGCGACCTCGGCCTCGAGCTGTTTGACAGCAGGCCCCAAGATGAAGGCCTGCGAGTCGCAGACCTGCTCGAGGGCGGTGAGGATCTCGGATTTTAGGGCCCGGTACTGGGGCTTCAGGTCGAGCAGCGGGACCTGCATCGCGGGCGGAGACATGCGCCTGAGTATATTACTTTCGGCCGCGAGCAGCCCAACAGGAGCCGTTCAGACCTTGTAATAACCCCGATACCAGTCTACGAACGCCCGAATCCCCTGCTCGACAGAGGTCGCCGGCTTGTACCCGACGTCTCGCATCAGGTCGTCCACGTCCGCATGGGTGTCTGGGACGTCTCCAAGTTGAAGAGGAAGCAGGTTACGTTTTGCCTTGACCCCAAGAGCCTCCTCGAGAACCTCAATGTATCGACTGAGATTCACCGGGTTGTTATTCCCGATGTTGTAAATCCGGAACGGCGCCTTGCTGGTGGCGGGATCGGGCTGAGCTCCGGTCCATTCCGGGTGGGGCTCTGCGATCCGGTAACACGATCGAACAACACCCTCGGCAATGTCCGTGACAAACGTGAAGTCCCGTTTGTGATGCCCATGGTTGAAGACATCGATAGGCTTACCTTCGAGCATGCTGCGGGTAAACAAAAACAAGGCCATGTCAGGTCGTCCCCAAGGCCCGTACACCGTAAAAAAACCTCGGCGCCGTAACAGGCAAACCAAAGAGCGCCGCGTAGTTGTGGCACATCAACTCTCCAGCACGCTTGGTCGATGCGTACATGGAAAGAGGATGATCCACACCTCGGTGCGGCGAGAAGGGCATGTTGGTATTCATGCCGTACACAGAACTAGTCGAAGCAAAGACCAAGTGTTCAACCCCATGGTGCCGACAGCCCTCGAGAATGTTCACGGTACCGGTTACATTGCTATCAATGTACGCATGCGGATTCGTCAGCGAGTAACGAACGCCCGCCTGCGCCGCGAGATGAATGACTCGGTTGAACTTACCTAACGAAAACAAAGCCTCCATCGGCGCCCGATCAGCGATATCCAGCTTCTGGAATGAAAATGAAGGAATCGATTTAATCCGCTCGAGTCGCGCCAGCTTCAGATTGACATCGTAGTAATTGTTGAGATTGTCAACCCCGACGATCTCGTGTCCGTCGACCGCAAGGCGTTGAACGACATGCGAACCGATGAACCCCGCTGCACCCGTCACCAGGATTCTCATAGACGACCATCCGTATGCGCAGCGGGCAAAATATGCTTGATGTCGTAGATGACGTGACGCGCCTTGCAATAACGCAGAATTCCCCGCCGGCCGAGGACTCTGAACTCATCGTGCGCGACAGCAGCCACGACCGCATCATATTTTTTAGACGCTGGCTTCGACACTAACCTTATCCCGTACTCATGCCGTGTTTCCGCGGGGCTCGCCCACGGGCCATACACATCTACCTTGGCGCCAAAATTTTCGAGTTCGCGTACGACATCCGCTACCTTGGAATTTCTGATATCCGGGCAGTTCTCTTTAAACGTAATGCCAAGAACTAACACTCGCCCACCCTTGATGAGAATTTTTTTCTCATTCATCAGTCGCGCAATTTGTCCGGCGACATAACAGTGGCATATTGTCGTTGAGTCTGCGGCCCGCGAGGATCATCTCGGGGTGATATCCGACCTCTTGAGCTTTATGGGTCAGGTAGTACGGATCGACACCAATGCAATGCCCGCCCACTAGGCCTGGCCTGAACGGCAAGAAGTTCCACTTGGTTCCTGCAGCGGCAAGCACTTCTTCGGTATCGATATTCAAGCGATTGAAAATGAGCGCAAGCTCATTAATCAGGGCGATATTGACGTCGCGCTGCGTGTTTTCGATGGCCTTGGCGGCCTCAGCCACCTTGATCGACGATGCCTTGTGCGTGCCAGCAGTGATAATCGAGCCATACAACTCGTTAACGAAATCAGTCGATTTCGGATTCGAGCCCGCCGTTATTTTCTTGATCGTCGTCAGACGATGCTGTTTATCGCCCGGATTGATGCGCTCGGGGCTATAGCCAACGAAAAAATCTCGGTTGAATTTCAGTCCCGAAATCTTCTCGAGAATGGGCACGCAAATTTCTTCGGTACATCCCGGATAAACGGTCGACTCATAGACTACGGTGTCGCCCATTTTTAACACTTGGGCGACCGTGGCGCTCGACTTTTCTAGTGGCGAGAGATCTGGTCGGTTATAGCGATCAATCGGCGTCGGAACCGTCACGATAAAGACATTGCACTTCCGAATAGCCGACAGCTCGGAGGTGTACGACAGATTTTTTGCAAGCCGTAAATCTTTGGAGTCAACCTCAAGCGTAGAATCGCGCCCTCGTTGAAGTTCGCGGATTCGTTCGGGTTTAATGTCAAAACCGACGGTTCGGTACTTCTTGCCGAACTCGACGGCAAGAGGTAACCCCACATAACCCAATCCGACCACAGCCAAACGAACAGGACGCATAACAATCGACTCCGAAAACAAGAATCTTCGAAGGGGATTATCCCTCACCGAAGAACGATTTTCCGCTCAACTTTTTGATTTTTGACATCATCAGCTCGTGAAGCTCGAGCTCCTTGTTGCTCGATTTGACGATGGTCAAGGGCGAGGCTTTAGAGCGCTTCCATCGATTGCCCGAATCGACCGCCTTCTTCTCATAAGGAGTCGCGAACAACGTCAGGGCCGTCTGCCCACCCGTCATCGCCAAATACACATCGGCAAGAATGCGGGCATCGAGCAGCGCGCCGTGCAGTTCACGCTTAGAGTTATCGACGCCATAGCGCTTGCAGAGGGCATCGAGGCTATTGCGCTGCCCGGGGTGCAGTTTGCGCGCGACGGTCAAGGTATCGAGCACTGTGCAGCGGCTCTCGATCGTCGCGGCCTTCGCATCGAGCCTTGCGAGCTCGGCGTTCAAAAACCCAAGATCAAAGGGAGCGTTATGAATGACGAGCTCCGCCCCCTCGATGAAATCGAGAAGCTCTTTCGCAACCTCGGCGAACTTGGGCTCGCGCTGAAGCTTGGCGAGCGTGAGGCCGTGAACGGCCGAGGCGCCCTCGTCGATCTCGCGTTCGGGGTTCAAATATTTATGAAACTGCCGGCCCGTGAGGCGCCGACCCACGAGCTCGAGGCATCCGATTTCGATGAGCCGATGGCCCTGAGCGACTTCGAGGCCGGTGGTTTCGGTATCGAGAATGATCTGTCGCATGGGTGACCGAAGTTTAGCTCAAAAGCCCATCGATCGCCGCATTGGCAAGGGCATCCACGCGTTCGTTGCCCGGCACTCCGGAGTGCCCCTGCACCCAGCGCCACTCGATGTCGTGCTGGCTCGAAAGTTCATCGAGACGCTCCCAAAGGTCTCTATTTTTCACGGGCTTTTTATCGGCCGTTTTCCAGCCTCGGGCTTTCCAGTTTCCGATCCACTCCGTGATGCCGCGGCGCACATACTCCGAGTCGGTATGGATCCGCAGCGCACTCGAACGCTTGAGCGCTTCGAGCGCGCGGATGACGGCGGTGAGCTCCATGCGGTTGTTCGTGGTCTCGGCCTCAGCACCAGAGAGCTCTCTCAAGTGTTCGCCGAGTTCAAGTGTGGCGGCCCAGCCGCCCGGGCCCGGGTTACCGCGACACGCGCCATCGGTATAAATCTCGACTCGTGCACTCATGAGGGATCGCGATTGACCGAAGGCTCGGTGAGCCCACCGAGCACGCGTGAACGTCGCGCCTCGCGTAGGCGCGGTCGGAGCGGCGTGAGTGCATGCATGCGTTTGCGGGCCTTAAAAAGATAGGCCCCCGAGGGCCAGGGCGCGAGCCAGCCTCTTCGTAGCTGATGATCGACACTCGCCGGCTCCCCCCAAGGCAGGCCGTATAGGTAATGTCGCACTTCGAGCACGTCGTAGCCCAATAAATGCAGCCAATCGCGCACGCGCCGCTCAGGCAGCACACGACGCAACCCCGGCGGAAAACCCCGTCGGCTCGCGCGGGCACGCAAGCCCCACAGACTCATGGGCGAGAACCCGAGTACGAGAAGCTTCCCCTCGCCGGCGAGCACGCGATCGGCCTCGCGCACGAGACCATAGGGGTCGCTCTCGAACTCGAGCGCATGCGCGAGCAGCACGACGTCCATGCAATCACTCGCGATGGGCAGCTGACTCGGGCGACCGACGGCATCGAGGCCTTGGGTGGAGTCGATATCGAGCACGGTCTGCGAGCGCGTGCGGGCATGCGTGATGAGCGAGCGCGTCTCGCCCCACACGCCGATCTGCAGCGCCTCCCACCCAAAACAATCCTCCAGCGACTCGGCGATGACGCGCGCCTCGGTGTCGAGCAAGATCTTGCCGCGGGCGCTGGCGAGCCAAGTTGTCAGACGGGGGTCGAGCACGGGGCGAAACCATAGCAATTTTCGGTGAGGGTCGGTTAAATACGCGCCCAATGCGATTCGCTTTCCTCACGCGCCTGGCGCTGCTCTTCGCGATGCTCACGCTCGCCGCCTGCGCGACCCTCGAGGACTCCTCGGTCGGCCGCTATCTCGCCGCCCCGCGCCCGGTGCCCGAGCCCGTGCTGCAGACCCCGCCGCCCGGCCCGCCCTTCGATGAAACCCGCGCCGAGCGCGCCCCACCGGCGCCTGCGCCTTCTGTGTTGATCCCGGCGGCTGCTGCGGTGCCCGCGGGGCCTGAAAATTTGATCGAGCGCATCCGCTCGGGGTTCCAGCTTGCCGAGGAAGAACGCTCGGCGATCGATGTGCAGCTGGCGTGGTATGAGCGCAACCCCGCGCATCTCGATCGGGTGTTCGGACGGGCCTCGCTCTACATGCATTACATCGTCGAGGAGGTCGAGCGCCGCGGCATGCCGATGGAGCTCGCGCTGCTGCCCGTGATCGAGAGCGCGTTCGAGCCCTTCGCCTACTCGAAGGCACGCGCCTCGGGCCTGTGGCAGTTTATTCCGGACACGGGCAGTCGTTTTGGTTTGCCGCAGAACTGGTGGTACGACGGACGGCGCGATGTGATGGAATCGACGCGTGCGGCGCTCGATTATCTGCAGTTCCTGCACGATGAGTTCGAGGGCGACTGGTTGCTCGCGGTCGCGGGCTACAACTGCGGCGAGAACTGCGTGGCGCGTGCCGTGGCGCGTAATCGCGCGGCGGGACTGCCGACGAGTTTTTGGGATCTGCGCCTGCCGAGCGAGACGAGGGCGTATGT
>Ga0194122_10003195_pt1 | contig 16975 bp, 21 predicted proteins | sample TA2MahCa10mmetaG_FD_155487 | JGI IMG/M metagenome (GOLD analysis project Ga0194122, IMG submission 155487) | Freshwater microbial communities from Lake Tanganyika, Tanzania - TA2015021 Mahale Deep Cast 10m | ecosystem: Environmental > Aquatic > Freshwater > Lake | place: Tanzania: Lake... | reverse complement strand
GCTGATATAATAATTTTTGGTGTAAGCAGAACCAGCAAGACACCAACAAGCATTTATTTAGCAAATAGAGGTTATAAAGTTGCAAATATTCCACTAACCGGAACAGAAAATATAGATTCGTATTCAATTGATTTCAAAAGAAAAACTGTTGTTGGTTTTGTTATTGATCCCCACAGATTAGAAGATGTTAGAAGAACAAGATTAAATTTAATAACCGAGGATAGACACACAAATTATATTAATATTGAAAGCATTCAAAAAGAAGTGGAAAACTCAAAAAAACTTTTTAGTTTAAAAAGCATACCAATTATTGACGTTACAAGGCGCTCCGTTGAGGAGACTTCAGCTTCAATTATTAAAATTCATGAAATTAAGCATAATCTATGAAAGATCTAATTCTTGCCTCCTCAAGCGGGGTTAGAAAAATAATACTTGAAAAACATAACTTTAATATTTTAGTACACCCTCCAAATATAGATGAGGAGGAAATAAAAAAATCATTATTACAAGAAAAGGCAACACCAAAACAGGTTGCAGAAACGCTTGCAAGATTGAAGGCAGTAAAAATTAGCGGAAAATACATAGATCGAACCGTTATTGGTGCAGATCAAGTTTTAAGCTGTGACGGAAGCATATTTAATAAGCCCAAAGATAAAAAGGAGTCAAAACTTATTCTTCAAAAACTTAATAATAAGGAACATGAACTCATCAGTTCCATATGTCTTGCTAAAAACGGTTCATCCATTTGGAGTTATACAGAAAGTTCTTTTTTAAAAATGAAAAAATTTGATGATTTATATCTAGATGAGTATCTTAATAATATTTCCGATGATATTCTTCAACGATATGGAGTTTATCAGATTGAAAGTGAAGGTAAAAAACTATTTTCAGAAATAAAAGGCAATGTTTTTTCTATAATGGGAATGCCAGTAGATGCATTAATTAATCATTTTAAAATTAATGAAAAAAAATAAAAAAAAATTTTTAGTTATAGGAGATCCAATAAAACATTCTTTATCACCAGTTCTACATAACTATTGGTTTTCAAAGTATAAAATAAATTCTTTTTATTTAAAAAAGAAAGTAAAGAAGAAAAATTTAGGTAAAATAATCGAAAATATAAAAAAAAAAATTTTTTATGGAGCTAATGTAACTTTACCTCTTAAATCATATGTAATTTCTTATTTAGATATGATCACTCCTCTTGCAAAAGAAACAAATTCTGTAAATACGATCTATATTAAAAATGGAAAATTATGCGGGGATAACACAGATGTTTTTGGATTTTATTATGGAATATTAAGAAAGATTAAAAAAAAATGTAAAAAAATTTTAATTATTGGAGCTGGTGGTGTTACCCCTTCAGTAATAGTTGCTCTTAAAAAAAAATGGAGACTAAAAAAAATCTACCTTACGAACAGACATTTAACAAAATCATTTAGCCTTAAGCGTAGATTTGGAAAAGTTATTGAGGTCGTAAAGTTTGAAAATCTTCAAATTTTTAAGAATAGTATTGATTTAATTATTAACACTTCAAGTTTAGGTCTAAGACCAAAAGACAAAATTAAACTTAATTTTTCTCATTTCAAAAAAAAAATATTTATCGATTTAATTTACAATCCAGAGCAAACACTATTTTTAAAAACAGCAAAAAATTTTAGAAATTATATTTATTCAGGCCTACCAATGTTTATTTCCCAGGCACAAAAATCATTTAAGATATGGACGAATATTACGCCCGATATAAATCAAGGGACTTATAAATTACTTAGAAAGTATTTGTGATAGTCGTAGGAATAGTTGGAGAAATTGGTTCTGGTAAGACTTATGCTGCAAAAATTTTTGAAAATTATGGTTGCAACGTCTTTTATGCAGATAAGTTTGTTCATTCATTATATAAAAAAAATAAACTAATTAACTTAGAAATATCAAACTTTTTTAAATTAAAAATTAAAAGAAACAGAGTAAATCTTAAGGATGTTTCTAACTTAATTATAAAAAATCCAAATAATCTAGGTAAACTTAATAAAATTATTCATCCTGAGGTTAAAAAAAATCTATTATATTTTATTAGAAAGAATAAAAAGAAAAAATTAATAGTTCTAGATATCCCCTTACTTTTAGAGACTGATTTTAAAAACTTTGTTAATATTGTAGTCTTTATCAAAACAGAAAGCAGAAATTTAAAAAAATTTAGAATGAAGAGACAAATTGATATAAAATTAGTAAATGTTTTAAAAAAATTTCAATTTAACGAGGAGGTTAAAAAAAATTTGTCAGATTTTACAATAAAAAATTTGAATTCAAGATTTTTAAAACTTCAAATTAAAAACCTAATCAACAAAATCACTCTAAATGACTAAAGAAGTTGTTTTAGATACAGAAACCACAGGTTTATCAATCGAAAAAGATAGAATAGTTGAGATTGCATGTATTGAACTTCATAATCATCTACCTACAAATAATTTATTTCACGCTTTCTTGAATCCAGATGGTGTAAAAGTATCCGAAGATGCTTTTGAAATTCATGGTTATTCTAACGAGTTTTTGAGTGATAAGCCCAAATTTAAGGACATTGCAAAAAACCTGTTAGAATTTTTAAAAGAAAAAACAATAATTATTCATAACGCAGATTTTGACTTAGGTTTTTTAAATAAGGAACTAAGAAACCTAAATCTTCATGAGATAAATAAAGATCAAATAATTGATAGTCTTAAATTGGCTAGGCAAAAATATCCTGGAGCTACTGCAAAAAATTTAACGGCTTTATGTCGAAAATTTAAGATCGATGTATCTAGTAGAGAAAAACATTCTGCTTTACTTGACTGTAAGCTTTTATCCAGGGTTTATTTTGAATTAATAGATAAAAGAGAATTTAATTTCTTTTTGCAAGATAATAATCGTGAGCCCACAGATACTAAAAGCGGTTTTATTTCAGCAGGAATAGTTATTAAACCAACCAATGATGAATTAGAAAAGTATAAAAGGTTTTTAAGAAAGATTTAGATTTATATTTTTTTTTGATTACTTTCAAAAAGCTCTAAAAAATCAAAATTTTTCTTAAAGGTAAAATTATTAAAACCAGAAAATTTAAACAAAGCGTCAATAATATTGCTAAGTTTTGATGAATACAGGTTTGGTATTTCGGCTAATATAATTTTTTTCTTTTCAAAATCACTTAGTTTATCATCTAAAAATTTAAAGATTATCGCAAGACACACCTCTATATGTATTTTATTAGCTAATTGGTTAGGTGCTGCCAATATTAAGTTACAATTAATTTCATGTAATTGATTTTTTAATACTTTATTTGAGATATTAATTTTAGTTTCATATTTAGAAATTTCTTGGTCTAAATTTATATAAGCCTCAGCTGACGGAATTTCAAATGAGATATCTTTTATAAAATCCATTACTATCTCAAATTTTGAGTTCTTATCATCAAAAGAGATTTCATATTTATTATTCATAATCAGTTTAAGTTAAGTTTTGAGCAAGTTTAATCCATTCCTTACATCTATTAACCCAATTAAATTTATTGTGCACATCCATCATGGCTTCATATTGTTTTGCAACCCAATCATCAAAATTATTCTTTTTTTGGTTTAGTTTTGAAATAATTAAGTTAGCATATCTTTTTGAAAAGCTTTCTAGATTATCTTTTTCTTCAAAATCTAGAAAACTGCCATATGGATAATAGATTTCTTTCAAACAACCTAAATTTGATGAAATGACTTCACAACCTGCAGCTATCGCGTCAATAGCAGAGCAACAAAAAATTTCAGCATAAGTACTTGGGTATAAAAAGTATGACTTATTTTTGTGTGCTTCAGCGAGTATCTTTTTTTTAACTGAGCCAAAATAATTAAATTTTTTTTTTTTTTTCTATCTCATAAATAAGTTTTAAATATTTAGTATCCTCTTTTTGATATATTTTCATAGAAGAAAAGATATCAATTGTCATATTTTCAGATCTTAAATATTTTTCCGAGTTTACTAAGATTTCTAATCCTCTATAGGGCACAGAGGTATATATGCCAAAATTTTCCTCCTTTTTACTTTTAAAATCATCAAAAGAACTGAATAAATTTTGAAACTCAACAGTTACTCCATGACCTATAACTGCTGATTTAATATTAGAAACGTCCAAATTTTGGATGAAATCTCTTTGCTGCCATTTAGATGCGTAGACGATGGTATCAATACCAGAACTAATATTAGTATCTTTAAGATGACTTTCCCTACCTTGGTTCGAAGCTTGGTGTGCCCAATAAATCAGTGGAAGGTTTTTTTTTTCTTTTTTGAGAGAGGCAATTAAGTTTGTGGGCCCTATATATACAAGAATATCCCCGGAAATCTTATTTATGTCAGAAAAAGCATTCATATTGTATTGGTGAAAATTTTTTTTTGATTTTTTATCTATATGTTCATGAAAAAAATGAACTTCTTGATCAAGTTTCAAAAGGTGTTGAATTAAATAAATTATGCAAGACTCTGTCCCACCAATAGGTCTTTTATCAATCGTTTCCATATCAAACGGATAAGAACCAACACAGGCAAAAATCCAGCGCATTTTTTAATTATGTTGAATAATAGCAGTGTTATAGTTATCTTTATAAAAATAACAAATGAACGAAAATTTTGGTTTTATTGATATAGTACTTTTAGCATTTATTGCTGGTCTCATTATTTTAAGGCTAAGAAATACACTTGGTAAAGGAGCAGATGATAGTATTTTAAGAGCTAAAGATTTACATTCAGCAAATATAAAAAATTTAGAAAAAGTTGAAGTTGAAAGTCATAAACTAAAAGCTGAACAATTTAACGAAACAAATTTTTTAAAAGGCTCACAGTTAGCTTACGAGATGATAGTAAATGCTTTTGCGCGAGGAGATAAAAAAGTTCTAAAAGATTTAACAGATCCTGAAATATATAAAAAGCTTACTTCTGTAATAGATGAAAAAATTAAAAAAAATTTAAAGAATGAATTTACTTTTATTGGAGTTAAAAAAGCTAAAATTGAAGAAATAAAAAATAAAGAATCTTTATATCAAGTTAAAGTAAGATTTATCAGCGAGATTATATCGTCAACAAAAGACGAAACAGGAAAAATAATTGATGGAAGTAATGATGAAATCCAAACAGTAAATGATATTTGGATTTTTAGAAAAGACTTAAACTCAGATGATCCAACTTGGTACCTTGCAGAAATTTCTCAAACTTTAGATGAGAAAGATAAACAAAATTAAAAAAAAAAATATAATTTCAAATGAAGATATAATTTTTTGGGAAAAATTTAAAAAGCAAAATAATCTATTTTTTGAAGACAAGGATTTCCATGTCCATCAAAATACAAAAAAATTTAAATTTGACCTTAAATTTGATTTTCACGGATATTCAATTGAAAAAGCTTTTAAAAAAGTTGATGAAATTTTTCATCTCTGCAAAGAAAAAAATTTTACTAGTGTTTTGATTATTACAGGGAAAGGTTTAAGATCTAAAGTTTCTGTGGATCCCTATAAATCAGAAGATTTAAGCTTATTAAGGTATACTGTACCTGACTATATTAAAAAAAATTATCAAAGCAGAATTATTTCAATTTCAGTAGCAAGTATTGAAAATGGTGGCGAAGGTGCTTATGAATTGAAACTTAAAAAATTATAATATAAATTTTGAAAGATCTTTATCTCCTTTAATATCTCCAAGATTTTTTTGCACATAGGATTTGTTAATTAGTACAACTTCACCACTTCGATCAGGGGCGTTAAAACTTATATCATCTAAAATTTTTTCTATGATTGTATGAAGTCTTCTTGCTCCTATATTTTCGATTGTGGAATTCACATACGTTGCAATCTCTGCGATCTCATCAACTCCATCATCTAAAAATTTTAAACTCACGTCTTCAGTTTTCATGAGAGCTTCGTATTGCTTAATTAAACTATTATCAGGTTCTTTAAGTATTCTTATAAAGTCCTCTTTAGTTAATGGATTTAATTCCACTCTTATTGGTAATCTTCCCTGTAATTCTGGTAATAAATCAGATGGTTTTGCAAGTTGAAAGGCTCCAGATGCAATAAACAGTATGTGATCTGTTTTAATTGTACCATGTTTGGTATTTACAGTTGTTCCTTCGATCAAAGGAAGTAAATCTCTTTGAACACCTTCCCTTGATACATCAGCACCGATTCTTTCGCTCCTTGCTGAAATTTTATCTATTTCATCAAGAAAAACTATTCCATTATTTTCAGTTGTAAATTTTGCTTCTTTTAAAATTTGATCTTGGTCTAAAAGTTTTTCTGACTCTTCATCTATTAAATAATCATAAGATTCTTTAACGCTTATTTTTCTTTTTTTCTTTTTTATACCCAAGCCCTTTCCAAAAATATCTCCAATACTAATCATCCCTATTGTTCCTGATGCTCCAGGAATTTCAAAAGAGGGAGTTGCTGTATTTTCTTGAACAGAAATTTCTATAACATTATCATCAAGATCTCCTGCTCTTAATCTTTTTCTATAACTTTCTTTAGTTGCAGAAGTTGCATTTTTTCCAACCAAGGCCTCTAGTACTCTTTCTTCAGCAGCAAGTTGGGCTTTTGTTTTGACCTCTTTTCTTTTTTGATCTTTAATCATAGAAATAGCAATTTCCATCAAATCTCGAATAATTTGTTCAACATCTTTCCCAACATATCCAACCTCAGTAAATTTTGTTGCTTCAACTTTAATGAAGGGAGCTTGCGCAAGTTTCGATAATCTTCTTGATATTTCAGTTTTTCCAACACCTGTTGGACCTACCATCAAAATATTTTTAGGGAGAACTTCATCTTTCATGTTATCAGTTAGCATTTGACGTCTCCATCTGTTTCGAAGCGCAATAGCAACAGCTCGTTTTGCTTTATTTTGGCCTACAACGTACCTATCAAGTTCAGATACTATTTCTCTTGGAGAAAAACTTGTTATTTTTTCTTCCTCTTTTTTTTTTACTTTAGAGTTTTTCAATTGTGACATTATTATTTGTAAATACGCAGATTTCAGATGCAACCTTAAGCGATGCTAAGGCTATTTCTTCTGCTGTTTTGTTTGTATCCATTAAAACTTTTGCTGCAGCAAGAGCATAATTACCACCTGAACCAATGGCTATAACTCCATGTTCTGGTTCAAGCACATCTCCATTGCCACTTATCATAAAACTTTTTTCTTTGTCTGCCACAGCCATTAATGCCTCTAAACGTCTTAAGTATTTGTCTGATCTCCAATCTTTTGCAAGTTCAACAGCTGCTCTTGTTAAGTTTCCAGCATGTTTTTCTAGTTTTGCCTCTAGTCTTTCAAAAAGAGTAAATGCATCCGCAGTTGATCCTGCAAATCCAGCAATCACATTTCTATTTTCAATTTTTCTAACTTTTTTTGCAGTGCTTTTTATAATAGTATTTCCAAAGCTTACCTGACCATCGCCTGCCACAACGACATCTTTATTTTTTCTAACAAGGACAATAGTTGTGCCATGCCATTTAAAATCTTCGCTCATAAATTAAGAAATCACTTAAAAAGAGATGGTTATTAATTAAAATTATTCAAGCTTAGCTAGAATTTATTGATAAACCAATCTTTTGTTTATATATCAATTAATCTCATGAGATCTGCAAAAGTAGTTAGAAAAACTAAAGAAACTTCCATCGAAATTAAAGTTAATTTAGATGGAAAAGGTAAGTCTACTATAAACACTGGAATAGGTTTTTTAGATCATATGCTTGAACTCTTTTCAAAGCATTCATTAATAGATCTTAGTTTAAGTGCAAAAGGAGATCTTCATGTTGATGAGCATCATACAACTGAAGATACAGGAATTGTTTTAGGACAAGCAATAGCAAAAGCGCTTGGAAAAAAAATTGGTATAAGAAGATATGGAACAGCTTACGTTCCGATGGATGAAACTTTAACTCGAGTATCAATAGATATTTCTAGTAGACCTTATTTAATTTGGAAAGTTAAGTTAAAACTAGAAAAACTTGGAGAGATGGACACCGAGCTATTTAAAGAATGGTTTCAGGCTGTCTCACAAAACGCAGGTATTACGATCCATATTGAAAATTTATATGGAGATAATAATCATCATATTGTTGAGTCTTGTTTTAAAGCATTTGCTCAATCCCTTCGACTAGCCTTAGAAATAGATAAGAGAGGTAAATTTTTATTGCCTTCAACTAAAGGCAAGCTTTAAACAATGCACGTAGTTATAGTTGACTACGGAACAGGAAATTTAAGATCTGTTTATAGAGCTCTAGAAATCGCCGGAAAGAATTTTAATAAATTTAAGATAATTATTTCCGGTTTACCTAGCGATATTGTAAAAGCAGATAAAATTATATTGCCTGGTCAAGGGTCATATAAACAATGTATAGATTCAATATTATCTATTAAGGGTCTTTACGAAGAGCTAAATAACTTTGTAAAAGTTAAAAAAAAACCCATTTTTGGTATTTGTGTTGGAATGCAATTATTTTCTTCAGAAGGATATGAAGAAAGGAAAACAAAGGGATTTGGATGGATACAAGGTATTGTAAAAAAAATGCAACTAAAAGATAAAAATCTTAAGTTACCTCATATAGGGTGGAATAATATAAATATAGTTCAAAGACAAAAAATTTTTGAAGGCATAGACCAAAATTCTCATTTTTATTTTGTTCATAGTTATGAGTTTATAATTCAAGATAAAAAAAAGATTTTTGCAACTGTAAATTATGAAAAAGATATAGTCTCTTGTATAGGTAATGAAAATATTTTTGGTAGCCAATTTCATCCCGAAAAAAGTCAAGAAAATGGAATCAAATTATTAGCTAATTTTTTGAGGTATTATTAGTGTTAATTTTTCCAGCTATTGATATTCAAAATGGTAATTGTGTTAGACTTCTTAGAGGAGATATAAAAAAAAAAACTATTTATAATCTAAACCCCTTTAATCAAGCTAAATTTTTTGAATTATGTGGTTTTAGAAATCTACACGTTGTTGATTTAGATTTTGCAATAAAAGGAAATCCTAAGAATCAAAAAATAATTAAATCTATTGTAGAAAAAACAAAGCTTTCATTACAAATAGGTGGAGGAATACGATCTTATAAGGATGTTAACTACTGGTTTAATCTTGGTGTTGATTCAATTGTTTTAGGGACGATGTTTTTTGAAAATAAAAAAGATTTTGAAAAAAGTATTAATAAATTTCCAAACAGAATATCTTTTGCTATGGATTTAAAATCTAATTATTTAGCAATAAAAGGTTGGACAAAACAAACTACATTAGAAGCTTATAGTTTGATAAATGAACTAAATAATTTTGATCTAAAATCTATTATTTATACAGATATATCCCGTGATGGTACTAAAAAAGGTCCAAATTTTAGAAATTTAAAAAAATATTCAACTAAGATTAAAGCTCCTTTAATAGCCTCTGGAGGTGTTGCGAGCATAAGAGATATATACAATTTAAGAAAGATTAAAAAATTAAAGGGAGTGATTATTGGAAGATCTATCTATGATGGTTCTATAAATTTATCAGATTTAATAAATTTACAATTAAATGCTTAAAAAAAGAATTATACCTTGTTTAGATGTTGATAAGGGCAGAGTAGTTAAAGGTATCAATTTTTTAAATTTAAAAGATGCAGGAGACCCAGTTCAGCAAGCTAAAATTTACAGTGATAGTGGTGCAGACGAATTATGTTTTCTTGATATTAGTGCTTCAAATGAAAATAGAGGAATTTTGCTAGATAAAGTTACCGAAACAGCTAGTAGTTGTTTGATTCCTCTAACTGTAGGAGGAGGAGTTAGGAATATTGATGATATAAATAATCTACTTCGAGCTGGAGCTGATAAAGTTTCAATAAATACTGCTGCAGTAGCTGATATGGACTTTATTAAAAAAAGTTCAATAAAATTTGGTTCTCAATGCATTGTTGTAGCTATTGATGCAAAAAAAATTAGACCCGGTAAATGGGAAGTATTTACCCATGGTGGAAGAAAAAAAACTGGATTAGATGTAATTAACTATTCAAAAAAAATTGAAAAATTAGGAGCAGGTGAAATTCTTTTAACATCTATGGATAGAGATGGTACTAAAAGTGGATATGATATTGAGTTAATCAGCAAGGTTTCAGAGGCAACAAAAATTCCTATAATAGCTTCAGGTGGAGCTGGAAATCTTGATCATTTATTTGAGGGTTTTTTTTTTGGTAAAGTGAGCGCAGTATTAGCAGCATCAATATTTCATTTTGGTAACTTTTCTATAAGTGATGCAAAAAAATTTTTATTTAATAAGGGTGTAGAGGTTAGAATTTAAATGTCCCAAAGAACTTTAGAACAATTATTAAGTGTAATAAAAAAAAATAAAAAAAAGAATATAAAAATTTCTTATACAGCACAATTATTCAATTCTGGTTTAAAAAATTGCAAAAAAAAATTTTTAGAGGAAGTAAAAGAATTTATTATATCTTTCGAAAAATCTAAAAAAAATATTATTCATGAAGCAGCAGATTTGATTTACCACTTTCTAGTTTTGTTAGAATTTAAAAAAGTAAGTTTTCGTCAAGTTGTTGCAGAGTTAAAAAAAAGATCAAAAATTTCTGGTATACAAGAAAAATTAAATAGGAAACTTAAAAAAAAATAAATATTTTTTAATGGTAAATGAAAATGTTTCTGAAAGTGTAATTTTTAAAGATATTATTTATTTAATCCAGACCAATAAATTAGATGAAGCAAAAACAAAAGCTAAAGAGGTATTAAATAGTTTACAGTATAAGGATCATTTTTTTATTTTGTACTTATTGGGTACAATCTGTGGAAAGTTAGGCGATGTAGACGAGTCAGTAATTTTTTTTAAAAGATCTATTAAATTAAATAAAAACTTTGATCCTGCATATTATAACTTAGGTCTGATTTATTTTAAGAATAGAATGCTAGAAGATGCATACCTTTCTTTTGAAAAGGGACTTAATATTAACTCAAGTAATTATGACTGTCTTTTTATGTTGGCTAAAATTAATGAGGAACAAAAAAAAAATTATGAAGCAATAGAAATTTATAAAAAGTGTATTAGGTTAGATTCTAATAAATCTGATGGATACTTAGCAATATCGAATTTATATTCTTCTGTTAATCAAAATGAAGAAGCTCTAAATGTTTTAAACGATGCTTATTCAAAGTTCAAAAGCAACTATAAGGTTTTAAATAATTTAGGTTTAATTTTAAAAAAAATAGGAAAACTAGAACAGGCTATAGTAACTTTTTACGAAGGGCTTAAATTAAAAGCTGATGAGCAAGAGCCTTTAATTAACATTGCTCTCTGCTATTTAGAAAAAAAAGAATACCAAAAAGCTTTAGAAACCATTGATAAGGCGATAGCTCTAAATAATAAGTCTTTAGAGGCACATTTTACCAAGTCCTTAGTTTTTGAAAAAAATAACCAGCTAGAAGACAGTCTTATATGTTTACAGCGTTGTTTGGAAATTGATACGAATTTTGTAAAAGCTCAGGCAAGAGTTATTGAAATTAATATAAAACTTTTCAATTTTTTAGATATTCATAAGTTATTTGAGAAAATAAATTTTGAAAAATTAGATATAGAGAATTTAGGGTTATTAATTTTTTATTCAAATTATATTTCTAATTTGAACAATTCTAAATATGAACAGTTAATAAATATACATAATAAAAAAATTAAAGATCAAAATTTCACATCTATTAAAAAATTTTCCTTAGAAAAGAAAAAATCTAACTTTAAATTATTAGAAAAAATAAAATTAGGTTTTGTATCTGGGGATTTCAATAATCATCCAGTATGTTATCAATTGAAAGACTTTTTTATTAAATTATCAAAAGATAATGATTTTGAATCTTATATTTATGATAATTCAGAAAAAGAAGATGATTTAACTCTAGAATTAAAAAAAAATTTACCCAATTGGTATAAGATAAATAATATTTCTGATTACGATGTTGCAAAAAAAATATTTAGTGATCAAATCAATATTTTATTTGATTTGTCAGGGCATACTACAGGAAATAGGTTAGGTATATTTTTATTTAACCCTGCTGAAATCCAAATTTCATGGGTCGGTTATTTAAGATCAGTTGGAGTAGATGGAATTAATTTTGTTTTAGCCGATCCATATGTAATACCAAATAATCAAAATTTTGAAAATTTATACAAAGAAAAAATAATTCGATTAGATAATTGTTGGTCAACATTAAGCAGTATTAAATTAGATGATAAAATTAATTTTAATATTTTACCCTCAACAAAAAATAATTTTTTAACTATCGGTTCTATTAATAATTATATGAAGTATAATTATGAAGTTCTCGACGTTTGGTCTAATATTTTAAAATCAACAACCAATACCCGCCTTTATTTATCTGGTAATAAAATATTTAATAATTTATTTTTTAAAGAAAAATTTTTAGATTTTTTCAAAAAAAAAAATATTGACTTAACAAGATTAGTTCTAGAAGGAGCGTCTAGTAGAGATCAAAGTTTAAAAAATTATAGTAAAATTGATTTTTGCTTAGATCCCTTTCCTTATAACGGAGGAACAACCAGTTTAGAAGCAGCATTTATGTGCGTTCCAGTCTTAACTTTAGTAGGAGATATTTTTATTTCAAGATGTGGATATAGTATTAACATGAATCTTAATATCAATGAATGGAATTGCACTTCAAAAGACGAATATTTATCAAAGGCTATTGATTATTCAAAAAATCCAGATTTTATTCAAAAGTCAAAAAAGAAAATATATGAAACTGTGTATGTAAAAAAACTTTTTTCATCTGATTCTTTTTTTATTAATTTTAAAATGTTAGTTACTAAATTATTCAAGAAACACATTTAAAGTTTTATGTACGACTCAAATAATATATTTGCTAAAATTTTACGTGGAGAAATACCATGCAAAAAAGTCTATGAAGATAAATATGTTTTAGCTTTTTATGATATCAATCCACAAGTTAAGATTCATGTTTTGGTTATTCCAAAAGGACCCTTTATTGATTTGGTTGATTTTGTAAAAAAAGCTAGTAACGAGGAAATACAGGGTTTTTTTAAAGGTATCACTAAGACAGCAGAGATTTTAAATATTTTGGACTCCGGCTTTAGATATTTGGGTAATAATGGAAAAAATGCTGGTCAAGAGGTGGCTCATCTTCACTTTCACTTATTTGGGGGAGAGAAGCTTGGAAAAATGATTTCTAAATAAATTTTTAAGAAATAAATTAATAAAAAGTAAATAAGTAATGACTGTACAAGAGAAATTTAAAGAAGCTGTTATTTTTTTAACTCAGAATAAATTAAAAGAAGCTAAAAAAATTTTATCTAAAATATTATCTGATTACCCAAAGCATTCAGACTCGATAAACATGCTTGGAGTTGCAGCCTACTTAAGTAAAGAATACAAAGAAGCAAAAGAATTATTTGAAAAGTCTATTATTTTAAATCCTAACAACAGCGCCTATCACAATAATTTTGGAAATCTTTTAAAAGATGCTGGAGATTTTGATGGTGCTTTAAAGAGTTATTTTATTGCATTAGAATTAAATAAAAATGACTTTGGAGCATGCAATAATATTGGGATTATATTTAGAGAGCTCAAAAAATATAATGAAGCAGTTTTATACTATAACAAAGCAATAACTATTAATCCAAATTTTGCCGATGCTTACTATAATCTTGGAATACTTTTTGAACAAACTTTAGATATTAATATAGCTTTAGAGAATTACACAAAAGCAATAAACTTAAACCCTTATCATGCTAAAGCAAATTTTAATAAATCTTTATGCTTGTTAAAAATTGGTAACTTTAGTGAAGGTTTTAATTTATATGACTGGAGATGGAAAGCAGAAGATAGAGAAGGTTATCAGAGGCCTTTATTTGATATTAATAAAAGACTATGGGACGGAAAGTCTTTTAATGGAACCTTGCTAGTATGGTCTGAACAAGGTCTGGGTGATCACCTTTTGTATTCTAGGTTTATATTTTTTTTAAAAAATCTTAAAATTAAGATTTTATTTTTAGCTGATAAAAGAACTATAAATTTTTTTAAGAACCTTTTTAAGTATAATAATATTAACAATATAGAAGTTACAGATATAGAACGTGGTTTAAAAAAAAGTTTTAATTATCATATACCATCGGGATCCCTAGGTAAGTATTATTTTAATAAGATAAGTAAAATTAACGATTATAAAGTAGGTTCGGATATTTTTATCGATAAATATAAAGATCCAGGCTTTATAAAAAAGATCAATAGTTTACAAGGGTTAAAAGTTGGTATTTCTTGGAAAACTTTAAATAAAAATGAATTGTATCGTTCTATAGATTTAAAAAATTTTTTAAATATTTTTCAATTAAACAATTTTCATTTTATTAATCTTCAATTTGGTAATGTAATCTCTGAAATAGAAGAAATGAAAATGAAGGGAGTTAATATACATTTTAGTTCAAAATTAGATTATTCAAAAGATGTAGATGATGTTTTTTCTTTAATTAGATCCTTAGATGTGGTTTTAAGCGTTCAGAATAGTGTTGCGCATATGGCTCTTACTATAAAAAAAAAGACAATTGTTTTATTGCCCTCACTAAATAGATGGTACTACGGATTAAACCCACATAAAACAATTTGGTATTCTGAGGCAGATTTATATAGACAAAAAAATAAAGATTCTTGGCAGAATGTAATATATGAAGTTAAAAAAAATCTTATGTCGATAAATGGAAAAATTTAATATTTTTATAGGTTATGATAAAAGAGAAAAAATTGCTTTCCATGTTTTGTCCCAAAGTATAATAGAAAATTCTTCGATCCCAGTATCCATCACTCCTATAAACTTAGAGAACTTAAAAACTTTTTATAACAGAAAAAAAGGAAAGAAAGACTCAACTGAGTTCTCAATATCGAGATTTTTAACGCCTTTTTTGTCAAATTATAAAGGATACAGTCTTTTTTTAGATTGTGATTTTATAGTAAAAGGTGATGTAGCAGATTTATTGAACATAATAAAAAAAAATAAAGATAAAACGATTTGGTGTGTAAAGCATAAAAACTATCTTCCAAAGCAGAAAAGAAAATTTTTAAAAGAAAAACAACTACCTTATCAAAAAAAAAATTGGTCTAGTTTTATGATTTATAATAACAAAAAATGTAAGAAATTAACTCCTTCGTTTATAGAAAAAGCAAACGGATTATATTTACATCAATTTAAGTGGCTTAAAGATAAAGAAATTGGATCATTACCTCCTGTGTGGAACTGTCTTGTAGGTGAACAAAAAATAAAAAAAAATTACAAAGCTCTTCATTTTACTTTAGGTGGACCCTATTTTAAAAAATATAGATATTGTTATGGTTCAAAAATCTGGTTTTATTTTAAAAAGTTAACTGAAGAAGGATTTCAAAAATAATCTATCATAAATATTCTAAATTAATTTTTAAGTAAAATAAATGTTATATTTATGAATAATAAAGTTTTAAGATTTTTTTTAGAAATAAAATCAATAAAAGAACTTAAATATTCAATTTGTAAGGAAAAAAATCTTCTAATACGAGAGGAGATTAGTTTAAAAAAAACTGCTTTATCAAGTTTCTTATATAGAGAGATTGGAAGAGACTTTTTTTGGAAGGATCGATTAATTTGGACTGAAGATGAATGGGAAAAAATAACCAGCAATGATAATTATCAGCTTTTTATACTTCAGAAAAGCAATGAAATCGTTGGTTATTTTGAACTTATATCAGATAAAGATAAAGATTTTGAGATTTCATATTTTGGAATTTTTAAAGAATATTTCGGAAAAAAAATTGGAGGCTATTTACTATCTAACGCAATTCAGATTGCATTTAATCAATCTGCAAAAAGAGTTTGGGTACATACTTGTACTTTAGATCATCCAAATGCCTTAAAAAATTATATAGCTAGAGGAATGAAAATATTTAAGTCCGAGGAGTTAAATATTAATTAATATTTAATCAAATGAAAAACTACCAATATTTTGAAGGTTGGAATATATATTTTTTAAATTAAATTCTAAAAAAGTTCCATCATAATTTATTACTCTCCAGCCTTTGATGAGATAATCTTTTCTATCGAAGTACAAATCAATAACCTCATTACGTGAAAAATTAAATTTTATAGAAATATGATTATCAATGATTTTGTAATCTTTAATATCTTTGAGTGCTTTTATTATTTCATCTTTATTTGTTAGAAATAAAAAGGAAGTTCCAGTTATATCTTGATTAGACTTATTATTTAGTTCATCAATTAAATATAGAACATTATTATTAATCAAAATTTTTTTTTTATTTAATTCATTATAATGACAGAGGAATTTATTTGAAAATTCTAGTATACAATTACCAGTTTCAGTAGATTTATCTAAAGTTTGGATAAAATCAAATTTAAGATTTTTAGTTTCTTCTAATTTATCGATTATTTTCTTTATTTCGTTTGAATAGGAATAGTTAGTGCAATAAATAAAAAAAAAAATAAATAAAATTATTTTTTTCACTAATTTAATAAATTTCTCTTTTTCCTATATGGTTAGCTGGACTAATAATTTTTTCTTCCTCCATTTGATCAATGATTCTTGCTGCCCTATTGTAGCCTATGCCCAATTTTCTCTGCAAAAAGCTAGTGGATGCCTTGCCTTCTGTTTTTATTATCTCAACAGCCTTATTATATAATTCATCTTTTCCATCTTGATTTAAAATTGGTTCATCGTTTTCTAATTCATCTATCTTAGTAATTTCTTCAACATAAACTGGGTTTCCTTGAAGCCTTAAATATGTTGCGACTTTTTCTATTTCTTTTTCAGAAACATAGGGACCATGAATTCTTACGATTCTGCTTGCTGAGGACATAAAAAGCATGTCACCTTGACCAAGTAAAAGTTCAGCACCTTGCTCTCCAAGTATAGTTCTACTGTCAATTTTAG
>Ga0194122_10003188_pt1 | contig 17009 bp, 10 predicted proteins | sample TA2MahCa10mmetaG_FD_155487 | JGI IMG/M metagenome (GOLD analysis project Ga0194122, IMG submission 155487) | Freshwater microbial communities from Lake Tanganyika, Tanzania - TA2015021 Mahale Deep Cast 10m | ecosystem: Environmental > Aquatic > Freshwater > Lake | place: Tanzania: Lake... | reverse complement strand
GGCGAGGTCGGTGTGGACAACCAGCTAGTCATCCAAGCCGAGGAGGAACTCTTCGAGATGAACAACGGCTGCATCTGCTGCACCGTCCGCGGCGACCTCATCCGCATCCTCAACCGCCTCGCTAAACGCAAGGATCCCCTGGACGCCGTGCTGATCGAGACGACCGGTCTCGCCGATCCCGGGCCCGTCGCGCAGACTTTTTTCACGGACGGCGATCTCCGCGATAAATTCCGCCTCGACGGCATCGTTACGCTCGTAGACGCGAAGCACCTTGCGCAGCACATTGATAACGCGCCGGAGGCGAAGGAACAGATTGCGTTCGCGGACACGATCCTGCTGAACAAGACCGATTTAGTCTCCCCCGCTGAGCTCGACGCCATGGAGTCGCGGATCCGCAGCATGAATGCGGTTGCGAAACTCCACCGCACGCGAAACGCCGAGATCGCCCTTGATCGCGTGCTCGGCCTTGGGGGCTTCAACCTCGACCGCGCCCTTGAGGTCGACCCGCAGTTTCTTGAGCCCGAGTATCCCTTCGAATGGGGCGGCGCTTACGAGCTGCCCGCCGGCACCTTTACCCTGACGGTTAACGAGGGACCTGATCCCAGCATGGATGTTGTGCTCCTGCCCGTTAAAAGCCTTTCCGAGTCCGATCTCGCTGCCGCCCGCGAAGCTGCGGTCCTCGCGTTTTCCGACTGGGAGACGATCCTCAAGGCCGGCGACACCCTTTTGCCCAGCGGAACCCTTCAGCGCCTCGTCTTTTCGGCGTTTCCGGCGGAATTCGCCGTGCGCGTCGCGCGTGCGGGTCAATATGCGCTCTTCACCCAGCACCACCCGGAAGAGTTTAATGCCACCCTCAAAGCGTCTGCCGAAGGGCTTAAGCCCGCGTGGTCGCACGTCTTCAAACCCGATCACGAGCACGACGACGAGGTGAGTTCCGTTGGCATCACGACGCCCGGCGACCTCGACGGCAAACGGCTCAACGAATGGATCAGCGAGCTGCTCCGCACCAAGGGTAACGACATTTTCCGGATGAAGGGCGTGCTCGCCATACGTGGCTCGAACAAGCGCATTGTGTTCCAAGGCGTGCATATGCTCTTTGATGCCAAGTTCGACCGCGAGTGGCGACCTGGTGAGGCGCGCTCCAACACCCTCATCTTCATCGGACGCAGCCTCGACCGCGAACAACTCAACGCCGGCTTCCGTGCCTGTCTCGCGTAGCGGGCGGCCGCCGCAGGTTTCGCGGGTCGCCCAACAGCCCGCCCCGCCCGGGCCTCCTCCGCCATCATTGTCCGCCGATGCCCAACTTTGTTCCATCCTTTGATCCTGACGACAGCCCTCCTGCTGGCGCCCTCGACCCCACGCCTGCGCACGCGGTCGCGGTGAAGCAGTGGACCCGGGACTTCCTCCGACTCAGCGACGATGCGGTCGTTACGGTCATCGAACTCGCCTGCGCCGATCCCAGATGTCCGCTTGTCGAAACGGTGATCGCCGTCTTCGAGGAGGGTCGCACGCGGCAGTGGAAGTTCACGCGCCCGAAGGCGGCGATCACGAAAGTGATGGTCCAGCAGGCGCTCACGGCTTCAGGGCTCCCGCCCGTGCTAAACGCGCCCGACCGCCGCTCCGCCTGAACACGGAAATCCGCTGGTGTGTCGCCCGGCAGCTGATTCGCCCTTTGAAGCGACCGCCGTCCTGTGACCCGCAGGGAGAGTCAGTCTGAGCCTGCCGCGAGCAAAGGAGCTTATAAAAGGCATGCGAGCCGCGGCCGCGGGAAAATCCACAACGTGCGGGAGGCCAACAGCGGCCGAAACCCCGAGGAGGTCTGCCGGTACCGTAACCTCTCCGAACAATCGTCCCATCGCTGAAAGCGCGAATTGGACATGATGGACATCATCGAGGCAAAACGGCTGCAGGAACTGGAGCGGGAGAACAGGGAGCTGAAGAGGATTCTCCCCGGCTCGGTGCTGAAGAACCGGTTGCGGGAGGCGATCCACGCCAAAGTGGTGAGCCCGGAGCATTTAAGAGGGATAGCCGCTTCGCCCTCGCAGGCGGCCTGTGCTCTGGGCGGGCGGTTTGCCGCTATCTGGTTTTGGCGCGGGCCGCCGATCGCGAGCGGGCGCAGCCGTAGACCAAGCACTGCTTGCTCCCGGTGGCGCGCATCCCGGACCTTTCGGCGGCCGAGCCGCGCTTTGGCCTCCGGCGGATCGTGGCGCTACTGCGCCGCAAGGCCTGATGCGTGAGCCGCAAGCAGGTGCAGCGCGTACGGCGGGCGGAGGGTCTTCCGGTGCCACCGCCGCGCACGCGCCACGTTCGCCGAGGTGTGTCTACTGGGCTGCAGGCTCGGGCGACACATCAAGGACCTGCAGGAACGTGGGACTTAATTGCAGCTACCACGGGGCGTGGCGGAGCATTACCGATGCTCGCGTGCTCGGCGAACACACGATTGAGGTTTATGTCCTGCGCCCCGGTCGGCGGATCGGTTCGGCCGATTTCATCGCCTTGGTCAATGGTGCCGTCGCCGCCTAGAGCGCGCCGCAGTTCGTCCACTCCGCGACGGCCCGGATTTTATCGCGAAGATGCGATTGTAATGGCCGGCCGACCCGAACATTAAAACGATCTCCATCACGCCAGCGAGCCATTGAGAAAACGGGTTCGTCGAAAGCCTCCACCGTCCTTCCGTGACGCATACCTGAGCCGGCAGCAACTTGGGACCTGACGGAGGCGCGCGTGGTCACCGAAGAGTTCTGTAAGGAATACGAGCTCGAGCGACCGCAAAGCTCGCGTGGGGATGAATCTTCCTGACACTTCGCGGCGCGAAAAACCTTACAGATTCCACGCTCCGGGACGGACCACCAACTTGGTCCGCCCCTCCGCCCAGAGCCGCCGACGACCGCCAAATCCACCTCATAACTACCGCCTCAGACTGACATCAAAGGTGAAGCAGTTCCGGCGCCCTCTCGCTACTGCGCAGCTGCGCTAGCGACAATCATCATTCCCGCAACTCGCGGCTTTGCGGCGCCAGCTCGCGCTCTGGGAGCAGGGCCGCCTCAAGGCCTGCGCGAATCGCCGCCTCATCGAGCCCCACCCCAATGAATACCAACTCTTGCCGGCGGTCGCCATGCGGTTCCTGCCACAGCGCGACTACCAATTCGGGCCGCTGCGCCAGCCCCACTCGTCCGTTCTCGATCAGCGCCGACCACCAGTAGCTGAGAAAATCGTATCGCGCCGCGCCGCCTGCGACTGACAACAAGCCCATCTCATCCGGCCGCTCCTGTGTCCAAAAATGACCTTTCGCGCGCAGCAACCCCGGCATGCCACCCTCGATCAGCGCGAAAAATCGCCGCGCCGCGAACGGCCGGCGTGCCTGAAAGACAAAGCTGCGGATGCCATACTTCGCTTCGTGGCTCGGGCTCGCGTGTGAAAACGCGGCCGGGCGCGCCACCGCGGCGCGCAGGCCCACCGCGCCGCCGGCTGCTGGCAGCAGAGCCGAAAGGGACTTCGACCACGCGGCCGCTCGCAGGGTCTCCTTCGCGTCAAAGCGCGCGCGTCCCAGCAGGAAATCCGCCTTTACCTGCGAATGCACGGAACGCACGATCTCGGCGCGAGGGTTTAGTCCGCGCACAATCTCCTCCAACTCGTCTAGGTCCGCGACGTTGACGAGATCGGATTTGTTGAGCACCAGCACATCGGCGCACTCGGCCTGCTCGATCATGAGCTCGAACACCGGTCGTTCGTAGCTCGTGAGCACCTCGCGACCTGTCGCGCGGGCTCGGTCCTCGCGCCAGCGGCGGAGAAAGTCGGCCGCATCGATCACGCTCACGAGCGACGCCAGCGTTGCAAAGTCACCCAAGCTGCGGCCGAAGGGGTTTTTCTGGATAAAGAGATTCCCGATGCTCCGCGGTTCCGCGACTCCGGTGGTCTCCAAGAGGATATGCTCGAAGCCTTTATCGGCCGCGCTCGCGGCGAGTTTCGCAATCGTCTCAGCGAGTTCATCCCTGCTGGAACAGCAGACACACCCATTGCTTAGCTCCACAATGTCGCGATTCGTGCGGGCGTCAGCGCCGGCGCGAACCACCGCGCCGTCGATGTTGATGGCGGCGACGTCGTTGACGACCACCGCCCAGCGTCGTCCGTTTGCCTGCGCGAGCAGATGGTTGAGGAGCGTGGTTTTGCCAGCGCCGAGGAAACCGCAGAGCACGGTCACGGGTGGGCGCACTCCACCGCTAGGTCGCTGCTCGCGTAAACTCATGCGCCGTCCTCTGCCATGCTGATCCGGCCGCCGATGAGCGCGGCGGCCTGCACGCCGTGGATGCGCGTCAGCCAGACCTCGCGGCCGCGCGAGCGCCAGAGCGCGGGGGTCGCGCCTGTGAGCGCAAACGCATCCGGCGAGATCGCCTTGAGCTCGCTCAGTTCCTTGAGCTGGCAGGAGCACACATCCTCAAACTCATCCAAACGGTAGAAGCCGATCCGTTCGTCCAGCTCTGCCAAGTTCTCTACGACTGCGAGCTTGTAGGGATTGTCGGCAAAAAATGCCTTGGCCTGCGCAGGCGATTTCTCCAAGGGCGAAAAATGCCGGCACTCGACGAGGATGCTCCGCATGTCGGCCTCGATCTGAGCGATTTCCGCCTCCGTTGGTGGCGTGTCGCCAAAGCCGAAGTCGCCGAAGAATCCGGTGCAGGTCTCGCCGCAGTCGCCAGGCCGCACCTGCGGCCAGCGCCGCGCAACCGCCGCTGTGAGCACATGTGTCAGCAGGTGGTTGATTTTATGGAGCTCGGCGGGCGTGGGCATGTGAGGAAGCTTCCATACTAGCAAAGTCGTCAAGGGGTCGGCGGCGGCCGGCCCGTTTTTGCTGCCCGCGGTTAGGCGCTGAGGCCGCGAATTCTCGGCCGACCGCCGGCCGAGGGCTTGCCTTTGGCCGGATGTGAAATGATAAGATCAAGACCTCTTCTGCATGGCTCTTTCAAAGCTACCTTCGGCGGAACCGCCGGCCCGCCTCTCCTCGCTCGATCAGTTCCGCGGTTACACGGTCGCCGCGATGTTTCTGGTCAACTTTCTCGACAACTACCGCGCCACCCCGGCGATCCTGCGCCATCATCATACTTGGTGCAGCTTTGCCGATACCGTGATGCCGCATTTCTTTTTCGCGGTCGGCATGGCCTTGCGTCTCGTGATGCTTCGAGAAGAGGCGAACCACGGCACCGCGCCGGCCCTCTCCCGGGGAGCGCGGCGTGGATTAGGTCTCATGCTGCTCGGCGTCATCTGGTATCATCCGGGCCGGAGGTACGCGACCTGGGCCAATCTCACGGGCGCCGCGCCGGAGGACTTCTTGAGGGATGTATTTCTCACGAACGTTTTCCAAGCGCTCACCCACATCGGGGCAACGACGTTGTGGGTGCTGCCGGTGATCACCCGCAGCGCCCGGATGCGGATCACTTTTGCCCTCGGCTCTGGGGCGCTGCACCTTTGGCTCTCCCACGCTGGCTGGTATGAGACCCTGCATCGCTGGGATGTAATTGATGGCGGGCCACTGGGCTTCCTGACTTGGACGCTCCCCGTCATCTTCGGATCGCTTGCCCTTGATGTGGTGCGCAGTGGCGCAACCGGCGGCATCCGACTGCTTCTTGTCGGCGGCGCGGCAGCCATGATCGCTGGCTATGGCCTTTCCTGCTTAACCCAAGGAGGCGCACTGGCCGCGCCACCGTTCTTTCCTCCATGGCACGGGCCGGACCTGTGGACGATGAGCCAGCGCGCCGGAAGCGTGTCCTATCTGCTCTTCTCCGCCGGATTGTCTCTCGCAGTTTATGCCGGATTTGTCGCTGCCTGCGACCGCCGCGGCCAGCGCCTCACGCTCTTCAGCGACTTGGGCAAGAATGCTCTGGCCGCCTATTTGATCCATATGGTCCTGATGGGCTTTCTTTCCCGCATCGGTCCGAAAGACTCGCCTCTGTGGTATGCGCTTACCCTGACCGGCCTCGGTTGCCTAGCCTCATGGGCCGCAGTCCGCTGGCTCAACGCGCGCAACCTCTTTCTCCGTTTGTGATGTTCCGCATGTTGCGCGGGCGCGCTATCAGCCGATTCGGTATTGCACCAAGGTGCGGGGGCCCGACGGGTGCTCCGTCCAGACCGGCTGTGAGCTGCGACTGCCGCCGCACTGCGTATTAGCGGACGCCGGTTATGGCGGACCGCTCGGCGAAAACTCCTCCCAGTCCGATGCTGCCAACACCACGCCGGCTTTTTAGCTGGCAGCCGATTGGCGGAGCCGCCTCAGGCCGACAGCGACACCGGAGGCAGATAGCAGGAGCCCGCCAATGCAGAGCGCGAGGACAAAGATGTCCCAGAGCGGCCGCCGCGACCAGAGCCACCACCAGTCGAGCGAGTGGAGACCGTGGTAGAGGTGACGGTGGAGGCGGTTGACGCGGGTCGATCGATCGACGACGGCCCCGGTGGAGGGGTCCAAATGGAACCATGTGCCGGCGGCGTCCTCGAAGACCACGCGCAAGACCGGCAGGGGACGGCGTCCGAATTCGGGATTTCGGGTGTAATAGTTGCTGTCGTACGCGAGTAAGCGCTGAATGGCAGGGGGTGGGGTGTCGGGCAGGAGCGCGGGGGCGAGCTTGCGCACCCTAGCTTCCGAGGGAAGCGCAAGCGACGGTACGGAGGGGACTACCTGGCGCTCGCCGGTCCGAAGCGTCGCCAGAATGAAAGCTCCTCCGTCGAACGAATGCAGCTCCGCTTCGACGGTCCCCGCCGGAAGGCGCGGCACCGGGGGAAATTCGAGCAAAACGCGGGAGGGCCCTTCGAGCGTCGCGCGTTCGGAAGCGGACGGGGCGGCCGGGGGGTTGAGCTGGCCGGGGTTCATCGACATCCAGCCGCTGAAGACGAATGTCAGCGTGGTTCCTCCAAAAAGCAGGCCGACGACCCAGTGCCGCCGGATCCAGCGTTGTGTCCCTCCGCTGCCGGCGCGCAGACTCGTGCGGTGAATCCGCAGGACGCCCACCGCCAGGCCAGACAAAGCAAGGAGCGTCCCGGCGAAGGCGAGAATGTTGACCGTCCAGCTCCATGCCTCGGGATGACGTCTAAGGACGTGAGGGTAGATCCAGTGGGTGACCGCTCCGACCAAGTTCAGCCAGCGTTCCCGACGCTGGGTGTCGCGGACGACTTCGCCGGTGGTGCTGGAGACATAGACTTCGGTTCCGGAGGTATCATCCAGACCGATCCGATGCAGCGGCCGGTGAAGATTGAGACTGGAGGAGACGGTCCACTGGTCCGACTGCAAGACCCCCAAGTGACGAGGCACCGTCCCGGGGCGGAAAGTGGCGGCGGCGGCGACGGCATCAGCGCTTAAGACGGGCCCGAGCCGCTCGCCTGTATCGGCGAAGATTACCCGGGGTTGGGCGGCGCCGGAGTGGACGACAAAGGCCGGGCGCCCCTGAATCCGGGCTAGGCGGACGAAGTCGAGCGAGGCGAGGGCGCCCGGTTCCGGAACCACAATTGGCTCTTGTCGCGTGGGTGTGCCGCGAAAACGGAAGTCGCTCGCCCGCAGCCCCGCCAGCGCAATGGCCGGCGGCAGCGCGTTCTCCGGCCAAGCCAGTTCCGGGAGGGCGGCGCGACGTTCCGGGGGCGTTAGCTGCGGAAATGGCACGTACATCATGACCATGCCGCTGACGAACCAAGCCGCCATCAGCAGGCAGAGCAGGATTCCCAGCCAGCGGTGGATCAGGTGGAGCGGGCGCTTCCAATTCATGGGGATACCGGGATTAGCGGTGCAGATCGAGACCGATCTCGAGGGTGCGCGGGGGTCCGAGGAGCCATTGGCGGCCCGCGTTTCCGGTAGTAGTGGCGTAACGTTCGTCCAAGACGTTAAATATCCGAGTGGTGATCATAGTGGTGTCGGAGTAACGCCAACGGAGCCGCAGATCGGTCACGGTATAGGAAGGAACGCGCAGAGTGTTGGCGCTGTCGACGAAGCGCTCGGCGACGTGACGAATCATGGTAGCGGCCTCCCAGCGGGGGAGGAAAGTCCAGGTGACCTCAGCGTTAGCCGTCACCCGTGGCACGTTTACCGGGCGCAGGCCGCGGCGATCGACCGGCAGCCCCGCCACAACTTCGAGAAACCGGTCAAAGGAAGCGTCGACCCAAGCGGCATTGCCGCTGATTTGGACGGTGGGCACTGGGCGCCAGAGAGCAGTCCCTTCGAGGCCGCGGGAGGACTGCTCGCCAATCTGCTGGGTCAAGGCTGGATTGAGCGGGTCCCGGCTGAGTAGATTAGTCTTCACGAGACCGAAAGCGGCCACCGTCGTCTCCGCCTTTTGTCCCCAGCGTCGCTTGTAGCCGACTTCGAATTGGCGGCTTTTAGCGAGATCGAACGCGCTCTGCGTGACCGCAGTGGTGATAAGGGACCCGCCCACCGGATCGGCTGCGGTCGATACCTGCGCGTAGAGAGCTCCGGCAGGGGACTGTTGCCAAACAAGGCCGAGGCGCCCGTTGCTGAAGCGGTAGGAGCGCTGGAACGAATTCGCCGCCGCCCGGGCATCGACCCGATCGAGATCGACCTCGTCGCGTCGGACCCCCGCCACGAGCGACCACGCGCTGGGGAGGGCAAGCCGGCCCTCAGCAAAAAAGGCGTGTTGGTCGGTTTTGGAAGAAAAACCCGGCCCGAATGGCGACGTGGAGGCGAAGATGCCAGGAACCAGAGCGAAGGGATCTACAGTGTCTCCTCCAGCATACGGCGCATTGTTGGTGTGACGAAAACGGATGCGATTGAAATCGGTGCCGGCGAGGAGGGAGCGACGCCCATCGGCCGATCTCCACAAGCCCTCGATCCGGCTCCCCGTCTGGACTAGATCGTGGAGGATGTGGATCGGGCTGGTCCGAGCCAGACGACCGGTGGCGGCGGTCCAAGAGTAGCTCTCGATATTACGCCAGCGGCGATCTGCGGTGAGGTGATGAAGCGAATGCCGCACATTCAGCCGGGCGGAGGGGGTCCAACTCGTTACGAGCCGTAGCCAGCGATCCGTGTAGCGAATGAGGCTATCAGAAACGTTGAAATTCTCCCGATCCAAGCGTCCATCGAGCTGCCCGTTGATGAGCGGGGTTCCGAAGTAACGCTGGGGCTCCTGACGCGAGATGTCGAAGCTGAGGGTGGACGCCCAGGACGAGGAGGGCCGCCATCGCACCGATCCAGTCCCGGCCAAGCCCTTGGTGGCGTTCCGAGCACGCTCCGTATCCGAGCTCCGATGACTGAGAGCGAGCCGATAGTCGACCGCGGGGCCCGCCGGGCCGCCAAGATCAAGGTGGGCGCGACGGGTCTCGAAGGCGCCGATGGTGATTCCGGCGCGAGCGAGGCGCGAGGATACGGGCTGCTTGGCGACGTAGTTGACGGCCCCGCCGGTCGCCGCGTCACCGTACAGCACGGACGCGGGCCCGTGGAGAATTTCGATGCGGTCGAGAAGGTCGGGTTCCAGCGGAAAAGAGACCGTGCCAGAGGCGACATAGAGGCGAGTACCGTCGAGCAGTTGCATGACGGCGCCGTGACCCGTGAAGCCCCGCGCGCCGAGAGAGGTGCCGCCGTTGCCCGGCGCTCCCAAATTAGTGAAACCGGCGGCCCGGGTGACGGCCTCAACGAGGGTCCGGTCCCCGCGCGCGGCGAGCACATCGGAGGCGATAACGGAGATCGCGGCGGGGGTCGCGAGGGAAGTCAGGGAGAGCCGTGAGGCTCCACCGGCGGACTCCTGCAGCGTAAACTGAGGTGAGGTCAGCGGAGTTGTGGTCACATCGACCCGCTCGAGCTGGACTGGGCTGTCCGGCGGAGCCGGGGCAGCGAGTAGGTGCGGAATCAGAGGACTGGCGCCAGCGGCGAAGCACGCGGACGCAAGGAAAAGGTTTCGGTAACAAGGCATGGAGATGCGGCCGTGGGAAGTGACGCGAAGACGCGAGGCCGAAACGCGACTTGCGAAGAGGGCCCGGCTGCCGGCGGGCGGAGGGCGGGCCGGAGAACCGCAGTTCCCGGCTTGGCACTTAGGGGACGTCAGGCGACGTCGGGGGGCCCGCAGGAGGGAGGGCGCTCCGCCGGTCGCGTTCGGCGCATCTGCTCGCAAGAGGAAACGATTGTGGCGACGCGCAGCAGGTGCACTGTTTGGGCGGCGTCCCACGGCGCGGGCGAAGCTGCGTGGTCGGAAAAGAGAACAACCGCGCAGCCCCCGTCGCAATCAGAGCCGGACCCAGGCTGGGCTGGCGGATGCTGATGAGTGCAGCCACCGGAGGTGCACCCCTGAGCCAGCGCTCCGGAAGCGGACGGGGCAAGACCTACTGGCGTCGGCCGCCCCGCGGCCTCGTGCCGGTGAATCCAGTCGTGAAGTCGAACGTCCTGCGCAGCCCACGTGAGCCCGAAAACGAGCACCAAACCGACCACTGCCGTGGTCCGCATCCAGAGCGGGGCTGAGCTACGGAGTGACGACGAGCGAGTCATTTTTCGAAGGAGCGTAGCACAGACGTCAACCCCCCCCTCCTCTACAGCTGCTGGAGCAAAACTACATTGCCGAGCATCTCGTGGCTGGCACGCAGGTCAGCGCCAGTGCTGAGCGGTGGCGAGGCGAAAATTTTCTCGAGCAAATGGGTCTTCAGCTGGAAGGAAACCGAATTTTCAGGGGGATCGGTTCTAGGAGGGGTTTTCTGCGTCGCGGTTCAGCGATCTCGCGTAACCTTAACTCGGTTCAGATTTACGACCGTCGACCTTGGTCAGTCCGTAGGTGCGCAGGTAACCCTTCATGGCGTTGTCCACGTGCTCGAAGAATGCCTTTTCAGCTTTCGAACCGTTTCCGAGCGCAATGACCTCGACCAACTTGAGATGCATTCGCGAGGTGGCAGTAGGGCTGACAGTCCGCAGGTAGTGGTATTGGTCCCGGCGACCCAGCACTCGAATCTGACTCATGTTGTAGGCGCGGATCAGGCGGGTGTGTTGAGTCGCCTGGACGATGACCCGGTGGAAATCGAAGTCGCAATCGCGTTCGGACACATGCAGGTTAAGTTAATTCTCCCGCTCTGCGCCGCCGTCCTCCGGCGCGGATGCGGCTGAAGCCGCAGCTGCTTTCCAAGCGGATGCGCGGCGTAAAACTCCGATGGTCCCTTGGTCCTTTAGTCCCTTAGTCCCTTTGTCCGAGGCGCAGCCTCGTCACTTCTGCCTCGACGGACCGTTGAACCAGATGCCATTGGGCGCATCGGAGCGGGCCGCGACGATGTCGGGCCAGCCGTCGCCGTCCAAGTCGCCGAGCGCCACCCCGTAGACCGCGCCTTGGCCGTCGCCCCAAGCGGTTTCGGTAAAACGGGCTTTATTCGGGCTGCTCTCGTTGAAGAAGACCGTCCCCCGCGCCTGCTGCCGGCCCACGACCAGATCCGGCCGGCCGTCGCGATTCATGTCCATCACGCCAATCGCATACGGCGCGCCGGACTTTTCGCCCAGCGCCAGCGGCTCGGCAAACGCGCGCCGGCCTTCGCCGCGGAAGACAAACATCCCGGTGTTGGCGTCGCCCACCACCAAGTCGACACGCCCATCACCTTCGAGATCGGCGGCGACGGCGGCACGCACGTTGGAGACTTTTGGTCCCACCGGCACTGGCGCAGCCGGAAATTTTCCACTCCCGTCGTTCCAAAAGATCAGGCTCTGTCCGCCATCGCGATGCGGCACGAAGAGATCGACTTTCCCGTCCCCATCCAAATCCGCCGCGACGATGATGGTCGCGGACTGGGTCGGCAGGGGAATTTCGGTCGGAAACGCGCCCGTGCCGTCGTTCACGCACACAAAGCACGGCACCGGACGGGCCGGGTTGCTGGCGCGATTGGCCACGATGATCTCGGGGCGGGCGTCGCCGTTGAGATCGGCCACGGTGATGTAGCGCGTGGACCACTCGGGCCGACCGAAGGTGCCGGCGGACCGAAAGCCGCCGCGCCCGTCATTCAGGTAGATCACCTTGCGATCCGGGCGGTCATTGCTGACCACCAGATCCAAGGCCCCGTCGCCGTTTAGATCCGCCAGCGCGGCCGAGTAGGTCCGGTCGGCTTCCGCGCGCAGTTTCTCGGCCGTGAAGTTGCCCTTGCCGTCGTTGCGCAGAACGAGGTTGTCGAGCGGCCAGTGCCGCCCCTTCGCCAGCACGAGGTCGAGATCGCCGTCGCGATCGATGTCGCCCAGACTCGCTCCGGCCGAGGTCTCGCCCTTGGGCTCGAGGAGCTGCACGCGGTCAAACGTCCGCTCTTCGGCCGGCCACGCCGGACCGGCTATGACCAGGAGCAATAGCAGCGCGGCGGTTGAAATACACGGCGGCCAAAGCAAATCGCGGGCCGGATGGAATTCACGTGAGGTCATGGCCGTTCCTGCCCGGTTGGCATCCTCTGGGCAAAAGTTCTTTCTTAGAAATTCTTCTTCACGGTCAGGTAGACGAAACGCTGCATCGGATCGCTGAGCGGGCTGTAAAACATCCCGGCGATCCCGGTGTTGGCGATGCCGGTGAAATAGAACGGCACGTCGCGATCGAGCACATTGCTCGCGCCGATCGTGACCTTGGTGCGATCGAACCACCGAAACACCCCGGACCGTCCGCTGGCGGACGGGAAGGTATAGCTCGCCTGGACGTCGAACTCCGACGCACTGGCCACGCGACCGCCCGTGACGAGATCGACGGCCGGAGACGTGGTAATCCGGTAGGAGTCGAGGTAGCGCCACGTCACGCCCAACGTGATGGCCCGGCGGGTCCAGTACACGCGCGCGTTGCCGCGGCGCTGGAGCGGAGCATTCGCTGTACGATAGGGCCAGCCGACGTCCTCGCGCGAGGGCTGCCCGATGGCCAGCTGGGTTCGGTACTTGTCCACGAAGGTCCCGAGCGCGCTCACAGCGAAACGGTTCTCGCCGACTTCAAACCGGTAGCTCGCGTTCAAGTCCATGCCCTCGGTCAGCAGCTCGGTCGAGTTGATCGGCGTGGTATCCAGAAAGGTGATCAGGCCGGGCAGGCCGGCGGCCTGGTCGGCGGCGGTCGGCGCGGCCCGCGTGATCCGGCCGGCGGGGAACAGCGCTTCGTTCGCCAGCAGCGTCGCCGTGGATACGCCGACGATGCGATCCTGCTTTTTGATGCGATACAAGTCCGCGCTGATCCGGAAACCCGTGAGCCAGCGCGGCTGAAACACCACGCCGGCGTTATAGCTCCGGGAAATCTCGGGGGACAGGTTCGGGTTGCCTCCACTGACGGTGTCAGCGACCGTGTAAGACTGGTTGCGGCGCGGATCGGTGATGGTCACCGGAGTCTCTCCGGGCAGAGCGGGGCCGATGTTGCCCACGGATGGAGGAGTGAAGCCCTCGCTATAACTGGCGCGGAACGTCAGGCCAGTGACCGGCTCGTAGCGCAGGCCGGTGGCGGTGGTGGTGCTGCCGTAGGAACCCTTGCGGCGGGCGCGGGCGGCGCCATCGACCTCGCCGGACTGGTGCTCGTAGCGGATCGCCCCTGTAAGTTCGAGGCGCCGAGCGAGCGGCCGGGCGTTTTTCGCGTCGATCAGCGGCACCGTCGTCCCGATATAGGCGGCGTAGGTCTCGCGAGTGATATCAGGCGTAAGGGTCGCGGTGGGCGGGCTGTCGGTACCAACCGAGATGTCGCCGTTGAGGCCGTTGTAGGCCCCGTCGGTCCGCCACTGGAGCCCGCCCGTGAGCTGCGGCTCGAACCAGGGCAACACCCGAATCGGCCCCGTGACCCGCACGGAACTCGACCACATTTCGGTGCTGGCGGCCTGAACGTTGGTTCGGCCCAACTCAGCGAGCAGGGCCGGATCGTTGCCGAGACCGCTGGCGGGCCCGATGAAGGGATTGTAGAATCTGCCGGTGAATCCCGCGAGGTTGCCGGCCAGAGCCGAGGTCACGCGCGACGCCAACACCGTATCCAACCGGCGACTCTGGGCGGCGTGGCCGTAGGAAACGTCGCCGCTCCAACGCCATTCGCCAGGGAATCTTCCCTTCAGCGAGCCCAGCAGATTCCAGGTCTGGGATTTGGTGTTGCGCGGATTGTTGCCGAAGTCGTGCAGGCGCGACGTGATCAACACCGGAACGCCGGCGGCACCGAGCGCGGCGGTGCCGAAGGGGTTGAATGGGTTGGCGGCCGGCACCGAGATCTGGATGAGCTCGCCGTCTTGGACCTGCGCCGCGTTCTCGGCCAGATTCATCTGAAGGGTCGCCTCCGTGTCCTTCGTGAAACGGTGTGTCACCTCGGCCATCAGGGCGCGGATACTTTGCTCCTGCCGCGTCCAGTTTTGTCCGCCACCGCCGCGGGCGCCCCAGCCGTCCCGAGCGTTGTCATCGAGCTGCGGGATGAGCTGCGCCGCTGGCAGGAGGCCGTTCGAATTGCGCGGGACGGACGCGTAACGCGAATTAAGAATGGGCAGGTTGGTGGTGGCACCCGTCACGCGCTGGATGTTGATCGTCGAGCCGATCGCGGGAAACGCCAGCCCGGTGAAGAGCGAGGGATTGCGCTCCAGCACCCGCGTCCGCATGCGCTCGTAAAACCCGCCCTCGTTGTTGGACATGCCGTTGCTGCGCGAGAAATTCGCCGACATCATCAACTGGGTCCGGCCCTGGTTGAACACCAGGCCACCCGAGAACGAAAGGCCCACCTTGGCGACATCGCCGGCGCTGGTGCGATTGCCATAAGTGGCGGAAAGCTCGAAGCCGCGGTAATCGCTGCGCAGGATCAGGTTCACCACGCCGCCGGTGGCGTTCGCGCCGTAGATCGCGCCCGCGGAACTGGGCAGGAATTCGACGCGCTCAACGGCCGAAAGAGGGATGGTATTGAGGTCGGTTTGGCCGGACGCGGCTGAGGACGCCGACCCAGCGGGCATGCGCCGGCCATTGACCAGCACCAGCGTATCTGCGATGCCGAGACCACGGGAGTTGATCACACTCACGTTCGCGTTCGTGTTGCCGATGCCCATGGGGGCGACGGCATTGGAGGTGTTCTGCGGCAGTTGGGTGATGAAGTCCTGCATCGAGATCGCGCCACTCCGATCGATGAGCTCCCGGTCGGCGACCACGTAGGGGGTAATGTCGTTCTCCGAACGGGGCTGATCCACGTTACGGGTCTCGAAGCGTTCGCCCTTGATCAAAAATTTCTCGAGTGCGATCGCGGTTTGGCTGGCGGCAGCGGCAGTGGCTGCGGGCAGCGCTTGGGCTCGGCCCGAGGCCACCCATCCAAAGAGAACGACCGCGATCGCCGCGAGGAAACGAGTTGGAGGGTGCAAGGTGATGGTAGCGTTTTGACGGGGAAGGCGCGGGCGCGCCTCATTCCCGGGTTTCGATGCAATAGAGGGCCTTCTGGGCGCGGACTAGGAGTTGTCGGCCAACGGGCACGAGCGACGCATCCACGCCGTCTCCGAGCACATTGGTCGCAAGCACCTCAATTTTTGCGCCAGGCCGCAGCACGACGGTAGTACCCTTGCGATCCGTGAAGTAGATGCGACCCCCGGCATGGACCGGCGATGAATAGATCTGCGACAGACCCGGGATACGCTCGCCGTCGATGATGGCCGCGCCCGTCGCGGCGTCGCGCACCGTCAGCACATTCTCCATGTGCTTGGTGAAATACAGGTGATCGCCCACCAGCACGGGCGACGGCACATAGGGGTTGCCGGTTTTCGTCCGCCAATTGACCGGACCATCGAGCCCTAGGTCGCCCTGGGAGGACAGGGGTACCGACACCCCACTGTTGCCGCGATAGCCGCTCAGGATAATCGCCGCGTCCTGGTAGCGGATGGCCGAGGGGATCGCATTTTCGGTCATGCCGCTGCACGACCAAATCACGCGCCCGGTCTCGTAGTCGTGGCTGCGGATGCGGCGCGTACCGTTGAGAATCACCTGCGCGCCACCGTTGAATTCGGTCACAAGCGGGGTCGTCCATGTGGTGATTTCGTCGCGGACGGCCTTCCATTTCGTTTCCCCGGTCTTGGCGTCGATGCAATAGAGCGCCGAGTCCACTTCCTGATCCCAGTTGAGAAGAAGTCGGCCGTGGTGCAGCACCGGGGTCACCGCCTCGCCGTAGCCGCGGCGCGTATTGAGCCGGCCGAGTTGCCGCTCCCAGAGAAGCTTGCCGTCGAGGGCGAAGCAATAAACTCCGAACGAGCCGAAGGAAACGTAGAGACGCTCGCCATCGGTGGTCGGCGAACCGGCCGCGTAGGAATGCGTCGCGTGATGGCCTTCGTGCGGCACCAACTCGGCGACGACTTTGCGCCAGAGTAATTTCCCGGTCCCTCGCTGGTAGCTCGAAACCAAGAAACGGTAGAAATCGGTCGGCTCGGTCGTCTGGCGCTCGTAGCCCGGCCGCGGCGGCGGCCGGTCCAGCGGATTGGGAATCTCCTCCGGCTTCGCTTTGCGTTCGGTCTGCTCCGCTGAAGCGATAAAGATCTGTTCGCCCCAAACGATCGGGGTGGCGCTCCCCTTTCCGACCAGCTCCGTGCGCCAGCGGATGTTCTTTCCGCTCGGCCCGTCCCAAGACGTGGGTGGCTCAGCTCCGGGCGCCGTGCCGTTGGCGTGCGGGCCGCGCCACTGGGTCCAGTTCGCCTCCGCGGCGAGGCCGGTGGACACCAGCCCCACCATCAGGCCGAGCAACGCGCTGCGCGCACGGCGAAACGATGAATGCAATTCAGGGGCAAGAGGGCCGCCATGAATCCGAAGCGAAGCAAGGAGAGTCATAAGGGCGGTCAAGGAGGAGCCTTGTTTCTCTGAGAGGACCCCGGAAACTGCGCCGGGTGGAGTGTTAGTCTGCGGTGATGGTTGATGTGGTGGTTTCGGTGGCGGAATGCAATTCCGGGCGGAGGGACGGACCGGCTTGGCGGTCCGGCCCGGAGCCTGAGATTGGTAAGGCGTTTTTGGCCGCGAAGCGTCGCGGCGATTCATAGCCAAGCGAGCTGTGCGGCCGCTCGGTGTTGTAGTCCTGGCGGAAGTCTTCGATGACGACGCGTGCCTCCGTCAAGGTCCAGAGTTGCTCGCG
>Ga0194122_10003171_pt1 | contig 17051 bp, 9 predicted proteins | sample TA2MahCa10mmetaG_FD_155487 | JGI IMG/M metagenome (GOLD analysis project Ga0194122, IMG submission 155487) | Freshwater microbial communities from Lake Tanganyika, Tanzania - TA2015021 Mahale Deep Cast 10m | ecosystem: Environmental > Aquatic > Freshwater > Lake | place: Tanzania: Lake... | reverse complement strand
ATGGCTTCTGCCACATTGCGAGGAATTTCCTCGTAATGGCTGAATTCCATCGAGAAGATACCCCGACCCTGGGTCATGGATCGGAGCTGGGTGGCGTAGCCGAACATCTCGGCCAGAGGCACCTTGGACTGGACCTTGGACTGTCCGCTTTCCACGGATTGGCCCTCGACCTGTCCACGGCGGGATGAGAGGTCGCCGATAACGGAACCGAGGTAATCCTCGGGAACCTCCACCTCGACCTTCATCATCGGCTCAAGCAGCACGGGGTTGCACTTCTTGACGCCGTCCTTGAAGGCCATGGAGCCGGCGATCTTGAACGCCATCTCCGACGAGTCCACATCATGGTAAGACCCGTCGACCATGGTGACCTTCACATCGATCATCGGGAAGCCTGCAATCACGCCGGATTGGCAGGTTTCCTTCATGCCGGCTTCTGCCGGACCGATGTATTCCTTCGGCACGACACCGCCAACAATTTTGTTGACGAATTCGAACCCGGAACCCGGCTCGCCGGGCTCCATTTCGATCACCACGTGGCCGTATTGGCCCTTGCCGCCGGTTTGACGAGCGAACTTGCCTTCACCCTTGGCGCTACCGCGAATGGTTTCCCGGTAGGACACCTGAGGTGCGCCGATGTTGGCTTCCACCTTGAATTCGCGAAGCATGCGGTCCACGAGGATTTCCAGGTGGAGTTCGCCCATGCCGGCGATCACGGTCTGGCTGGTTTCCGGATCCGTGCGAACCCGGAAGGTGGGGTCTTCTTCAGACAGGGATTGCAGAGCTTTGGAGAGTTTCTCCATATCGCCCTTGGTCTTCGGCTCGACGGCCACGGAGATCACGGGCTCCGGGATGTAGAGCGATTCCAGAATGATGGGATCGGTGTCGACGCACAGAGTGTCGCCAGTGGTGGTGTCCTTCAGGCCCAGAACAGCACCGAGGTCGCCAGCACGTAGCTCGTCCACTTCCTCGCGATCGTCGGCTTTCAGCACGATCAGGCGGGAAATGCGCTCTTTCTTGTCCTTGGTGGAGTTGAGCACATAGCTGCCCTTCTGCAGCACGCCGGAATAGATGCGCACGAAGGTGAGCTTGCCGAAGGGGTCGGCCATCACCTTGAAGGCCAGCGCACTGAAGGGAGCGCTGTCGTCGGCAGGACGGGCGGCTTCGCTGCCATCGGGCAGTAGACCCTGGATCGGGGGCACATCCACCGGAGCGGGCAGGTAATCCACCACGGCGTCGAGCAGCAGCTGAACGCCCTTGTTCTTGAAGGCGGAGCCGCACAGCATCGGCACCAGGCCGTGCTTGAGCACACCTTCGCGGATGCCTTTGTGCAGTTCCTCTTCGGTGAGTTCCCCTTCCTCGAGGAACTTCTCGATCAGAGCCTCATCGGTTTCAGCGATGGTCTCCATCAGAGTGGCGCGCCACTCATCCACGAGATCCTTCATGTCGGCCGGCACGTCGGCCTCTTCGATCTCCTTGCCGAGATCATCTTTGTAGATGAAGGCGCGGTTCTTCACCAGGTCGATGATGCCGCTGAGCTCGCCCTCAGCGCCGATCGGCAACTGAATGGGAACGGCGTTGGCTTTGAGGCGATCCTTGATCTGCCCGTAGACCTTCAGGAAGTCAGCGCCGGTCCGGTCCATCTTGTTGACGAACACCATGCGGGGAACGCTGTAGCGATCCGCCTGACGCCACACCGTTTCCGACTGGGGCTGCACGCCGCCCACGGCGCAGAACACGGCGATCACACCGTCAAGCACCCGCATGGAACGCTCCACCTCAATGGTGAAGTCCACGTGGCCGGGCGTATCAATGATGTTGATGCGGTGATCTTTCCAGCTGGTGGAAATGGCCGCAGCCGTGATGGTGATGCCCCGCTCGCGCTCTTGGGCCATCCAGTCGGTTACCGCGGCGCCGTCGTGCACCTCACCGATCTTGTGAACCACACCCGAATAGAACAGGATGCGTTCAGTGGTGGTGGTTTTGCCAGCATCAATGTGCGCGGCAATACCGATATTTCTTACGCGTTCTAGGGGATAGGCGCGAGCCACGGGGCAGATCTCCGGAGGGTGTAATCAACAAAAAAGCGGGCGTAACTCTACAAGCCGGCTCTGCCGACCCGTTCTGGTGCAGGGCCGCCCAGGCCCTGCAATCGCTGCGATTTAGTAGCGGTAGTGAGCGAAGGCCTTGTTGGCTTCGGCCATCTTGTGGGTCTCTTCGCGCTTGCGCACAGCGCTGCCAGCTTCGTTGGCGGCGTCCATGAGTTCGCCAGCCAGTTTCTGAGCCATGCTGCGGCCGTTGCGGGCGCGGGAGAAGTTCACCAGCCAGCGCAGCGCCATGGCGGTGCCGCGTTCCTGACGCACTTCCATCGGCACCTGATAGGTGGCGCCACCAACGCGACGAGCGCGCACTTCCACCAGGGGAGTGGCGTTCTTCACGGCGGTTTCGAACACTTCCAGGGGGTTTGCGCCGGTGCGCTCGCCGATCAGTGAGAAGGCATCAGACAGGATCCGCTGAGCAGTGGATTTCTTGCCGTGCTTCATCAACCGCGCCACGATCATCGTGGCCAGACGGCTGTTGAACTGAGGATCCGGAAGAATCGGGCGCTTCTCGGCGGCGTTGCGGCGGGACATAAACCTGGTGAGTGGAAGTCAGGAAACGGCTGGGAGGAGATCAATCCTTGGGCGTCTTGGCGCCGTACTTGGAGCGCGACTGACGGCGATCCTTCACACCGGCGGTGTCGAGAGTGCCGCGGATGATGTGGTAGCGAACGCCTGGCAGGTCTTTGACACGACCGCCGCGGATCATCACCACGGAGTGCTCCTGGAGGTTGTGGCCGATCCCGGGGATGTAGGCCGTGACCTCGAAACCGGAGGTGAGACGCACACGGGCAACCTTCCGCAGAGCCGAATTCGGCTTCTTCGGAGTGGAGGTGTACACGCGGGTGCACACACCACGGCGCTCAGGGCAGGCGCGGAGGGCAGGCGACTTGGTCTTGCGGGTAAGGCGCTGCCGCTCGCTGCGGATCAGCTGCTGAATCGTGGGCATCGAGGGCCGGTTAGGGAGGTCGGAAGCCCGACCGTTGCGACAATCCGCCACATTACTTTGTCGCCTGCACCCCCACCCCGGCCGCCTCGTCGCTGGGGCTGAAGGCGGCGCCGCAGGCGCAGATCCGCAGCTCGCGGCCGGCCCGCACCAGGAAGCCGCCGCCGCTCAGATCGCCGCGGTAGTCGAGCTCAAGCGCCCCGAGGCGCTCACATTGCTCGCCTGGGGCGAACAGAGTGATGCCGTCGGCACGGGCCACAGGCACCCCCGAGAGGTGCCCCGGGCGGATGCGGATCACCCAGCGCTCGCAGCTGCCGTCCACCAGATCCAGATGCATCATCCCGGGCGTCCCCGCCACCGCTGCCTGCCGCCCGAGTTCGGCAGCGGCCGCTGCAGTGAGGCGCAGGCTGTGGCCCTTCGGCATGACTCGTGATCGGCGCGATCGGCCCAGTGTGTCAGGGGTTGATCCGCTCAGCGCCGGCCTGCTGCCATGGCCCGTTGGCCTGGAGATCCGTCGCGCGGCACCAGGCCGAGCCCGTTGTGCACCGCTGCCGCCACCCCGCGACCCTTCACCGTGTGCACATCCGCCAGCACCAGGCCAGTGGAGCTGCCGCCATCGAGGTTCAGGGCGTCCACCAGTCCTTCCTGGCGCATCAGCAGGGCTGTTTCAAGCAGCGTGGGTCCGGCGTTGTTCACCCCTTGCAGGGTGATCAGCCACAGCTGGCGGCCATCGCTGCCAATCACTGTGCGCGGGGCGGCCTGGGCGATGAACCCCGAACTGAAGCCCTCAGCAGCGCCATTGAGCACCACCTGGCCGTCTTTCAACAGCAGTGGCCCCCCGCCCAGCACGTTGGCTTTCTGGCCGACGCCACTGGTGGGCTTGCTCTCCAGGCTCAGGAGCTCGCCTGGTTGCCAAGGCACGCTCACGCCACCGCGGGCCACGATTAATTGCTCGCCGGGACGCAGCGCCACCCCTGCGCTGAGCTGCCCTGCTTCGAAGCGTTCGCTCACCGTGCCGTTGCGCAGCAGCACAGCCATCTCGCTGCCGGTGATCGGTTGGTAGCGCGGGCCCCAGTCGGCTGTGTAGCGGGCCAGCCCCTTTTGCACGTAGCCGCTGTTCACGCTCGCGATCGGCCAGCGCCGGCCGCTGCTGTCGGCCACCGATTCGATCAGCATCAGCCGATCGAAGGTCGGTAGCTCACCTGCGCTCCAGCCGGCAACGCCGCGGTTGAGGATCGGGCCCGACATCCAGCGACCCTGCTCGCGCATCGCCCCCAGCGGTAGGCGATTCACGCGATTGAAGTAGCCGCCGTTGATCGCGATCAGCGCGTCTTCCTGACGGGCCAGCTGACTGAGGCTGCTGAGCCCCTGCATGCCATCACTGCGGTTGAGGGGCCGTAGCTCCAGTGGCACGGCGCGCGGATCCAGGCGGACGCTGTTGATCAACACCTGCCGCGAGCCGATCCGGCTGATGCGTCGCTCCAGCTGCAGGCCCTGGTTCTGTAGAGCCAACAGCCGTGGATCGCGCTCCGGGCTGGGCGCCGCTGGCGTGCTCGCGGCGCCTTCGGCTGCTGGTAGATCGAGCACCAAGCGCCAGGGGCTGCCCAGGCTCAGCCGCTCCCCCTCCTCGGGTAGCTGCAGCGTGAGCCAGCCCTGGCTTTGGCTGGGCCTGAGCCCCAGTTGGTTCAGCTGCTCCAGCTGCGGGCCCGTGGCTTCGGTGCCGATCAACAGCCGTCCGTCGCCGCTGCGCACCAGCGCTGGGGCGCTGAGATCGAGCACCACACGCCGGCCGCTGATGCCCTGGTCTTTCCAGCGGATCGCCTGCAGTGGGCGAGCGGGCAGCTGCAGTTCCAGCTCTTGCCCCTGGGGGCGCACGGACACGCCCACGGCTTCGAGCAGTGCGCTCACCGGCACCGCCACTTCATCGTCAAGGCTGCGCTGGCGTGCAGAGGGCACCAGGGCCTTGCGGCCAAACCACTCGAGCTCGATGCCGTTGGCAGCGTTGCTGCGGCTCACGCCCAGCTGCACTTCCAGCACCTCCAGGGGGAGCCACAACTCCCCTTGCTCGAGGAGCCAGAGGGCTTGCTGGCGCTGGCCGTTCACGCTCACCACGCTGCCCTGGCTTCGGGCGGTGCTGGACGGCCTTCGCTGCGGCGCCACCACAGGCGCCACGACTTCGGGCGGCGGCGGTGGCGGGGTGAGGGGGATGCCTGGAAGCAGGGCTGCCAGCGCCGTCAGGGGGGCCATCCATGAGTGGCGGCGGGCCCGGCCACGCTAGCGAGCGCATCCAGGTCCGCCCAGGGGAGTTCAGCTCTTAGGATCAGCAGTTCGCAGCGCGGCCTCAGGTCGGGCGAGCCAGGGCTTCGGCGGTGGTTGCGGTGTACCTCGTGTGCAGATCCGCCAGCTGCCCCATTGGAAGTCGGCACCGCTGGTGCCCCCCGATCTGTAGGTGGTTGGTTCGCTCTAGCGCTGGATCAACTCGTACAAGGTTGTCGCCGGGTTATGTCGCAGTTTTCTCGCCCCGAATGGCCCCATCGCGATAGCCCCGCCCCGGCGGCGGTGGCCGGCGAGAAGGATGCCTGCGGTGTGGGTTTTCTGGCCAGCCTGAAGGGTGAGGCCAGCCACTGGGTGCTGCGTCAGGCCCTGCGCGGCCTCGATTGCATGGAGCACCGCGGTGGTTGCGGCGGCGATGGTGATTCCGGCGACGGTGCCGGCGTGCTTTGCGGCATTCCCTGGAGCTATCTGGATGCCGTCTGGCCTGAAGCAGCTGCTTCAAGCGCCGGCCCCCGCGGCTTGGGCATGGTGTTTCTGCCGGCCGATGCGGCTCGCCGCGAGCAGGCCAAAGCGTTTTGTGCTGAAGAAGCGCTGAAGCTCGGCCTTACCAGCCTGGGCTGGCGTGCGGTGCCCGTGGATGCTGCGGTGCTTGGCCCCCTGGCAAGGAGTACCGCTCCGGTGATCGAGCAGTGGCTGCTCGCTGCCCCTGACGCTGGTGATGGCCTCGAAGCGCTGCTGTTCCGCCTGCGCCGCCGCTGCGGCGATCGGGCTCGCGCCGCCTGGGGCGCCGGCCCCAGCGACCTCTATTTCGCCTCCCTGAGCTGCCGCACCGTTGTTTACAAGGGGATGGTGCGCTCGGAGGTGCTCTCCGCGTTCTATGGCGACCTGCGCGATGAGCGCTTCGCTGTGAGCTTCGCGGTGTATCACCGCCGCTTCAGCACCAACACCCTGCCCCGCTGGCCCCTGGCCCAGCCGATGCGCCTGCTCGGCCACAACGGCGAGATCAACACCCTGCTCGGCAACCTCAACTGGGCCCGTGCCTCCGAGGCCGATCTCGATGCGGTGTGGGGCGATGCCGCCGCCGACCTCAAGCCGGTGGTGAACCCGGCCTTCAGCGATTCCGCCAACCTCGACGCCACCCTCGAGCTGCTGGTGCGCAGCGGCCGCCCGATCACCGAGAGCCTGCTCACCCTGGTGCCGGAGGCCTTCCGCGACCAGCCCGAGCTGGCCGATAAGCCGGAGATCCAGGCCTTCTACGAATATTCCGCCTGCACCCAGGAGCCCTGGGATGGCCCAGCCCTGCTGGTGTTTGCCGATGGGCGCAGCGTGGGCGCCACCCTCGATCGCAACGGGCTGCGCCCGGCTCGCTACTGCATCACCAACGACGGTTTCGTGGTGATGGGCTCGGAAACCGGTGTGGTGGAGCTCGAGGAGAGCCGCATCATCGAGAAGGGTCGCCTCGGCCCCGGCCAGATGCTGGCGGTGGATCTGGAGAACGGCCGCCTGTTGCACAACTGGGAGGTGAAGCAGGAAGTGGCGTCTCGCCACCCCTATGGCCAGTGGCTGGCGGAGCATCGCCGCAACCTCACGGCCCAGCCCTGGGTCCAGGAGCGCAACCTCGGCGATCTCGAGCTGCTCCAGCTGCAAACAGCGTTTGGTTTCACTGCTGAAGACTTCGATTTGGTGATCGAAGACATGGCTGGCGCCGGCAAGGAGCCCACCTACTGCATGGGCGACGACATCCCCCTGGCGGTGCTCTCCGATAAGCCGCACCTGCTCTACGACTACTTCAAGCAGCGTTTCGCGCAGGTCACCAACCCGCCGATCGACCCGCTGCGCGAAAAGCTGGTGATGAGCCTGGAGATGCATCTGGGCAAGCGCGGCTCACCGCTGCAGCCCCAGGCTTCCGCCGCTGCCGCGCTGCATCTCGACAGCCCCATCCTCAATGAGGCCGAGCTGGCCGCCGTGGCGCAGCAGGGCATTGCCTGCCGCACCCTCTCCACCCTGATGCCGATCACCGACGGGCCTTCGGGCCTGGCGGCTGCTGTGGAGAAGCTCAAGGCTGAGGCTGAAGCTGCCGTGCGCGGCGGTAGCCAGATCCTGGTGCTCTCGGATCGGGGCATCACCGCTACCACCACCTACATCCCGCCGCTGCTGGCGGTGGGTGCGGTGCACCACCACCTGCTCAACCTCGGCCTGCGTCTGCAGACCTCCCTGGTGGCCGACACTGCCCAGTGCTGGAGCACCCATCACCTCGCCTGCCTGATCGGCTTCGGTGCCAGCGCCGTGTGCCCCTGGCTCACCTGGGAAACGGCCCGCCACTGGCTGGCGCAGCCCAAGGTGCAAACCAACATCGAGCGCGGCAAGTTGCCCGCCCTCAGCGCCGATCTGGTGCAGGCCAACGTGCGCAAGGCCCTGGAAGACGGCCTGCGCAAGATCCTCTCCAAGATCGGGATTTCGCTGCTCGCCAGCTACCACGGCGCCCAGATCTTTGAGGCGATCGGCATCGGTGCCGACCTGATCGAGCTGGCCTTCAAGGGCACCACCAGCCGTGTGGCCGGCCTGAGCTTGAGCGAGCTGGCCAGCGAAACCCTGAGCTTCCACGCCAAGGCCTTCCCCGAGCTCAACCGCACCAAGCTCGAGTTCATGGGCTTTGTGCAATACCGCACCGGTGGCGAATACCACCTCAACAGCCCGGAGATGGCCAAGGCCCTCCACGCGGCTGTTGAGGCCGGCCCTGGCTACGACCACTTCTCCACCTACAAAACCCTGCTCGAGAACCGGCCGGTTACGGCCCTGCGCGATCTGCTCGAGCTCAAGCCCGCCACGGCGCCCCTGCCCCTCGATCAGGTGGAGAGCGTGGAGAGCATCTGCGCCCGCTTCTGCACCGGCGGCATGAGCCTCGGCGCCCTCTCGCGCGAAGCCCATGAGGTGCTGGCCGTGGCGATGAACCGCATCGGTGGCAAGAGCAATAGCGGCGAAGGCGGTGAGGATCCGGCCCGCTTCAACACCCTCAGCGATGTGGATGGCGAGGGCCGCTCCGCCACCCTGCCCACGATCAAGGGCCTGCGCAACGGCGACACCGCCTGCTCCGCGATCAAGCAGATCGCCTCGGGTCGCTTCGGGGTCACCCCCGAATACCTGCGCAGCGGCAAGCAGCTGGAGATCAAGGTGGCCCAGGGGGCCAAGCCCGGCGAAGGCGGGCAACTGCCTGGCCCGAAGGTGGATCCCTACATCGCCTGGCTGCGCAACAGCAAGCCCGGCGTGGCGCTGATCTCACCTCCGCCCCACCACGACATCTATTCCATTGAGGATCTGGCGCAGCTGATCCACGATCTGCACCAGGTGCACCCCGCCGCCAAGGTGAGCGTGAAGCTGGTGGCTGAGATCGGCATCGGCACGATTGCTGCCGGCGTGGCCAAGGCCAACGCCGACGTGATTCAGATCTCCGGCCACGACGGCGGCACCGGCGCCTCACCGCTGAGCTCGATCAAGCACGCCGGCGGCCCCTGGGAGCTCGGCCTCACCGAGGTGCATCGCGCCCTGCTGGAAAACGGCCTGCGCGATCGCGTGTTGCTGCGCGCCGATGGCGGCCTCAAGACCGGCTGGGACGTGATCATCGCCGCCCTGCTCGGTGCTGAGGAATATGGCTTCGGCTCGATCGCGATGATCGCCGAGGGCTGCATCATGGCCCGCGTTTGCCACACCAATAACTGCCCGGTGGGTGTGGCCACCCAGAAGGAAGCGCTGCGCAAGCGCTTCACCGGCATCCCCGAGCACGTGGTGAACTTCTTCCTGTTCGTGGCCGAAGAGGTGCGTCAGCTCCTCAGCGTGCTCGGCGTGGCCCGTCTCGAGGATCTGATCGGCCGCACCGAACTGCTGCAGCCCCGCGCTGTGCAGCTGGCCAAAACCAAGGCGATCGATCTCTCCTGCTTGCTCGATCCCATTCCGCAGGCGGCGGATCGCAGCTGGTTGCGCCATGCCACCGAAGCCCACGGCAACGGCCCCATCCTTGAAGACCAACTGCTGGCTGACGCCGAGCTGGTGGCCGCGATCGAGGGCCATGGCCGCCTGGCCCGCACCCTGCCGATCATCAACACCGATCGCAGCGTTTGTGCCCGCCTCGGTGGTGAGATCGCTGCCCGCCATGGCAACACAGGCTTCCAGGGCCAGCTGGATCTCACCTACGAAGGTGCTGCCGGCCAGAGCTTCGGGGCGTTCACCGTGCAGGGCATGAATGTGCGCCTGGTGGGCGAAGCCAACGACTACGTGGGCAAGGGCATCAATGGCGGCCGCATCAGCGTGGTGCCCCCGGCCGGTGGCCGTGATCCCGGCAGCCAGGTGATCCTGGGCAACACCTGCCTCTACGGCGCCACCGGCGGTGAGCTGTTCGCCCTGGGCCGCGCCGGGGAGCGTTTCGCGGTGCGCAACAGCGGTGCCCGCACCGTGGTGGAAGGCGCCGGCGACCACTGCTGCGAATACATGACCGGCGGTGTGGTGGTGGTGCTTGGCAGCACCGGCCGCAACGTGGCCGCCGGCATGACCGGTGGTGTGGCCTTCCTTCTTGATGAGACGGGCGGCCTGCGTGAGCGGGTGAACCCCGAGATCGTGGCGATCTGCGAGCTCACTACCCCCGAGCAGGAAGCGCTGCTGAAGCCTCTGCTTGAGGCCCACCTCGAGGCCACCGGCAGCAGCAAGGCCGCGGCGATCCTGGCCGATTGGAGCACCTGGAAGGCGCGCTTCAAGCTGCTGGTGCCCCCCAGCGAGAAGGCCAATGTGGGCCTGGCTGAGCGCGAGGCGGTGGCGGCCTGATCGGTTAGCCGGCGCATCGGTTCGGTTCACGCTCCCGCCGGTCGGTTCGCCCCACCGGAGGGTTCGGTTGGCCCGATCCCTCTCCCTCACTGGGCTGCATAGCTTGCCTGCAATCGCAGTGGCAGCCATGCCTCCCGAATTCGCCCAACACATGCAGCAGCTCTTCGCCCGCCAGATGGCGGTGGCGTTCCTTGAGCACTGCGCGCAGCTTTCTGCTCCCGTGAGCCTGGTGAACGCCCGCATCGATGAGCTGGCCGCCGGCCCGCTGGCTGTGGAAGCCTGTGCCCTGGAGGCGGAGTTCCTGCTCGAGCCCTAGCGCGGATACTGCGCCATCAGCCGCTGCACCTCGCCGGCGTGATAACTGCTGCGGGTGAGGGGTGTGCTCACCACCTGCAGGAAGCCCAGCTCCTGCTCGCCATGGCGCCGGAAGGCTTCAAATTGCTCCGGCGTCACGAAGCGATCCACCGGCAGGTGTTTGGGCCCGGGCGAGAGGTATTGGCCGATGGTCACGATGTCGACCCGGTGGCGGCGCAGATCGGCCAACACCTCCAACACCTCGGCATCGCTTTCGCCCAGACCCACCATCAGGCCGGATTTGCTGTAGGACTTGGGCCAGCCCTGGCGCACCCGCTGCAGCAGCTCCAGCGAACGCTCGTAGATCCCCTGGGGCCGGGCTTTTTTGTAGAGCCGCGGCACGGTTTCGATGTTGTGGTTGAGCACATGGGGACCGGCATCCATCACCACGGCCAGGGCGTCCCAGTTGCCGCAGAAATCGGGGATCAGCAGCTCGATCGTGGTGAGCGGTGAGCGCTGCTTCACCTGCTCGATGCAGGCCACAAACTGGCTCGCCCCGCCATCGGCCAGGTCGTCGCGGTTCACCGAGGTGATCACCACGTGCTTGAGGCCCAGGCGGGCCACCGCCTCGCCCAGGCGTTCGGGTTCGGTGGGATCGAGGGCGCGAACGCTTTTGTCGAAGTCGATGTCGCAGTAGGGGCAGGCGCGGGTGCAGCCCGGCCCCATGATCAAAAAGGTGGCGGTGCCGCCGGCGAAGCATTCGCCGATGTTGGGGCAGCTGGCCTCCTGACACACCGTGTTGAGCTTGAGATCCAGCAGCAGATCGGCCACCTCGCCGATCCGCTCCCGCTGGGGAGCCTTCACACGCAGCCAGTCGGGTTTGAGCACAGCGCCACTTCCGCCCGCAGGCGCAGATCAGCATGCAACTCTAGAAACCGGAGCAGCGGGGCTTAGGCCCCCAGAACCCTGGCCGGGCGGCCATCTCCTACACTCCCGGCATCGGGATGTAGCGCAGCTTGGTAGCGCACTTCGTTCGGGACGAAGGGGCCGCAGGTTCGAATCCTGTCATCCCGACTTTCAGCAGAGCTCGGCGCCTGGGTAGCCCCGCGGGGTCACCATTCGGCCGCCTTCCACCCGGCTACTGCTGTTGCCGATCAGCACCAGCGTGAGCATGTCCACCTGCTCGAGCGGCAGCGTTGCCAGTTCATGCAGGCTCACCGCTTCCTCCTCGCGGCCCAGCTGGCGAGCTAGCACCACCGGCGTGTGGGGCGGCCGCTGCTCCAGCAGCAGCTCCTGTGCCCGGCCCAGCTGCCAGTCGCGTCCCTTGGAGCGCGGGTTGTAGAGCGCCACCACGAAATCCCCCGCCGCTGCGGCCTGCAGCCGCCGCTCGATCACCTCCCATGGGGTGAGGCGATCGCTCAGGCTCACGGTGCAGAAGTCGTGCATCAGCGGTGCGCCGGCCCGTGCCGCTGCTATTTGGAGCGCGGAAATCCCCGGGTGCACCTGGAAGGCGGGCCGATCCTGCTCCGCCAGGGCCATCCATTGCTCCAGGGCCAGGCCGGCCATGCCGTAAATGCCGCTATCCCCCGACGACACCAGCGCCACCGTGAGTCCCTGGCAGGCCAGCTCCAGCGCATCGCGGCAGCGCTCACGCTCCTGGGTGAGCTGGCCGTCACTGCGCAATTGATCAGGCCGGCGCAAGGGCTCGAGCAGATCCAGGTAGAGGCCGTAGCCCACCCACACGCAGCTCTCCGCCAGGGCTGCGCGGGCATCGGGTGTGAGCAGCGCCAGGCTTCCAGGCCCGCTGCCGATCAGGTGCAGCGTCCCCCGCTGGGGGGCCCATTGCTGAGCGGCTTGCGCGATGGCGATGGTGGCGGCGCCCTGCTCAGCTGTGGCGGCCCGTTCGATCTGTTTCTCCACCCGAAGCTGCGGCGCTCCGGGTCCGCAGGCCAGGAGCGCCGCAGCTTCGGCCACGCTGGCGGTGCCCAGCTCCGCCTCCACCACGTTCGAGGGGTTGGGAACAGCCACGGCACTCAGCTCTGCGCTGCTGAAACAGCGCAGGGACCAGTCGTGCTCTGCGGCCAGTTGCAAGAGAGCTGGCTCATCGGCTTTGCGATCGGCACTGGCCAGGCCAGCCACGGCCTCGATCGCCAGCCCTGCAGCCTCAAGCCCTTGCCGGAGCGCGCGCCTCAGCAGCTCCAGGCTGGTGCCTCGTTCGCAGCCCATCCCCACCCAAAGGGCCGGCGGATGCCAGCGGCAGTGATCGCTGCGTTCGACGCCAACGCTCAGGCGGGATCCACCGGCGCTTGAGCTGGGCAAGCCCTGCAACTGTTGCCAGCGCGGGCTGCCTGCGTGGTGCTCGAGCTCGATGGGTTCACCGCGGGCAGCGGTTTTCATCAGCTGATCCCAGTCGCCTGGGCCGCGGCGCCAGCCCCAGGCCGCACCGAAGCTGTCGAGGGCAAGGCGGCCGCTGCTGGCTGATCCACCGGTGAGCACCGCGTCGCCGCCTAAAAGGGCTGCCACCGCGATGGCCAGCTGGTCGGCGCCGGCGGCGTGCCCCCCCAGGAGCGGGATCGAATGGCGCCCCTGCGCATCCACCACCACCACCGCGGGATCGCGGCGTTTATCGCTGAGCAGCGGTGCAATCAAGCGGGTGATCGCACCGCAAGCTCCCACCGCCACGAAGGCGCGGCTGCGCGGCCATTCGCTCTCAAGCAGGCGTTGCAGATCGCCGGACTGCCAGCACTCTCCATAGGCCGGACTGGCGATCCGATCGATGACTCCCCGCTCCAGCAGCTGACGCAAGACAGGCAGGGAGGCGGTACTGAGGGCAAAGCCCCAGCTCAGGCGTTCACTCATCCCCCCAGCTTCTCCCGCAGCCCGGCTAGTGGACCGCGGGAGGGTGGTTGCTGAAGAGAGCCATCGGCATTCACCTGCTCGCGTGCCGACCCGCTCAGTCGGGTCTGGGGGGCGAGCCGCTCGCTGGGCTCGCTGGCGCCGATGGGGGCAGGCTCGGCTGGAGTGGCTTCAGCTGCTGGTGGCTCGCTAGCAGGTTCCATGACCGGAGGGATGGTTTCTTCAGGTTCCGGTGCCGGTTCCAGTGCCGGTGCGATCGGCGCTGCCGCAACGGCTGCTTCATCAGAGGTGGTGCTGTCCGCTTCCACTGGGGGCTCGTCGAGCGGAGCGGCTGGGGTGGGTTCCGGCTCTGAGCTCGCCGCCTGCTCAGGTTCGGCTTCGGGTTCCGCTGATGGCACGGCGGGCGTAGGAGGCTCGGCTGCAGGGGCCGCAACTGGCGCCGGTTCTGGTGCGCTGAGGGGTTCCGGGGCTGGCTGCTCGCCGGCCAGGCGTGCGAGCTCCGCTGCCGAAAGGCTGGGCTTCAACCAGGCTGGTCTGCTGCCCGATCCGATCACCACCTCGCGCACCACACTGTTAAACGGTGGGTTCAGCGGGTCACCGCGGCCATCGAGCAATTCCAGCTGCACGGCATTGCTGCCTCGCTTGAACCCTTTGAGCCACAGAGGTGTTAGGCGGTCCACCAGGAAGCTGTCGCCATTCACGCTGATCCGCAGGCGCCAGCGGGCGTCATCACCACGCAGGTTCTGCAGGGGGGCATCCAGCAACAGCCAGTCCACCAGCACCGGCTCCATCTGTTGTAGGGCATCGGGGCTGGCGGCGATCAGCTGAGCGCTGCCGCTGCTGGGCAGCTCTGCGGCGTTTCGGGCCACACGGTGGATGCGGATCTGGGCGCTGGCACCAGGAGCCTTCACGGCTTCGCCCCAGGGCCTGGCGGCATACACGGTGACCCGGTGGCTGCCCGGCCGCAGATCGGGCATGGCGATGTTGGCGGCAGCGTCTCGGCTGCTGATGCGAAGCGGCTCCTGGTCGTCGAGTTGCACTACCAGGTGGGGGCCCAGCCCCAAATCGCCGGCATCCGCCAGGGGCCAGTCCTTCACCTGCAGTTGAAGCGTCCAGGGCCCAGCCGGCAATAGAGCGTTATCGGCTGGGGCGAGCACCCGCACCTGGGGGGCGCGTTCGTTGAGTCGCTCATTGAGCTGTTGCACTGCACCGGGCGGTGCAACTTCCTGCAGGGCACCTGAAGGGGCCGAGGCGGGCAGGGTTGCTGCACCGCCCGAGGCTGGGGCCGACCTTGTTTTGCTGACGCAGCCCCCACTCACCAGAGTGAGAACCACCAGCACCAGGGCCACAAAAGCCCGCCGCGGTGCCGCCAGCATGCCGTTACCTCCTGATGCTCGGGTGGAGCTGTTCGCCACATTCTGCAGCGTTGCGCACAACAACAAGCCCTGCAAGTGTTGATTGCTATCAGGAATGCAGCGTTAATTGCTGCTGGATGAGTATTTAAACCCCGCAAACTCGCGTTTTTTCGCTGATGGTTTGCTCCCGCGAGAGCTCAGTCCCTGACTGGCTCGGCTCCGGATTGAACCTTTGTAACTGACGGGCCAAAGGGCTTGGAATTCACTTTTATACTTCCGCCAGCGGTCCCCTTTCTGGGGCCCAAGCTCCAGTCACGAAAAGGGGTTTCGGCTTCGGCTGAGCTTTCTCTTCCGTCTGGCGCCCATGGGCGAACGCGGCTTTGCCGCTGCGTCCGTGGCTCCACTGGTCAGCTCCTGCCGGCTCGTCCGGCGCTGCAGACCGGAAGGGTGGACCTCCACCTCGATCCCGTCCCTCGAGGAACGTCTCGATGACCATCAGCCCACCAGAGCGTGGGAAAACGGCGAAAGCCCAGGTCGACCGGGTGAACAACCCGGCCACCTTCGAACTGTTCGGCAAGCCCGGCCATTTCGATCGCAGCCTCGCCAAAGGTCCCAAAACCACCACGTGGGTTTGGAACCTCCACGCCAACGCTCACGACTTCGACAGCCACACCAGTGATCTCGAAGAGGTCAGCCGGAAGATCTTTTCGGCCCACTTCGGTCACCTGGCCGTCATCTTCATCTGGCTGAGCGGCGCCTTCTTCCACGGCGCGCGCTTCTCCAACTACTCCGGCTGGCTAGCCGACCCCACGCACGTGAAACCCAGTGCGCAGGTGGTTTGGCCTGTGTTCGGCCAGGAAATCCTCAATGGCGATGTGGGTGCCGGCTTCCACGGCATTCAGATCACCTCCGGCCTGTTCCATGTGTGGCGGGCCTGGGGCATCACCAACGAAACGCAGCTGATGGCCCTGGCCATCGGTGCTCTGGTGATGGCTGGCTTGATGCTCAATGCCGGCGTTTTCCACTACCACAAGGCAGCTCCCAAGCTCGAGTGGTTCCAGAACGTTGAGTCGATGCTCAACCACCATCTGGCCGGTCTGCTTGGTCTGGGCTCCCTCTCCTGGGCTGGACACCTGATCCATGTGTCCCTGCCCACCACCGCGCTGATGGATGCCATCGACGCCGGCAAGCCGCTGGCGCTGAACGGCAAAACCATCGCCACCTATGCAGACATCCCTCTGCCCCATGAGTTCCTGAATCAGGACCTCATCGCCCAGCTGTTCCCCGGTTTCGGTGCAGGCATCAATGCCTTCTTCACCGGCAACTGGGCCGCTTACAGCGATTTCCTCACCTTTAAAGGTGGTCTGAATCCTGTAACCGGCAGCCTGTGGATGAGCGACATCGCTCACCACCACCTGGCGATTGCGGTGCTGTTCATCGTGGCCGGTCACATGTACCGGACCAACTGGGGCATCGGTCACAGCATCAAGGAGATCCTCGAGGGCCAGAAGGGCGACCCCCTGCTGTTCCCCGCCTCCAAGGGTCATGACGGTCTCTACGAGTTCATGACCACCAGCTGGCACGCTCAGCTGGCTGTGAACCTGGCTCTTCTGGGTTCGCTGAGCATCATCGTGGCTCAGCACATGTATGCGATGCCTCCGTATCCCTACATCGGTGTCGACTACCCCACCCAGCTCTCGATCTTCACCCACCACACCTGGATCGGTGGCTTCCTGATCGTTGGTGCCGGCGCCCACGCCGCCATCGCGATGATCCGCGACTACGACCCCGCCAAGCACGTGGACAACGTGCTCGACCGGGTGCTCAAGGCTCGCGATGCCCTGATCTCACACCTCAACTGGGTGTGCATCTGGCTGGGCTTCCACAGCTTCGGCCTCTACATCCACAACGACACCATGCGTGCCCTGGGCCGTCCCCAGGACATGTTCAGCGACTCCGCCATTGCCCTGAAGCCCGTCTTCGCGCAGTGGATCCAGGGTCTGCACGCCGCTGCTGCCGGTAGCACCGCTCCCAACGCCCTCGCCGGCGTGAGCGAAGTGTTCAACGGCACCGTGGTGGCTGTGGGTGGCAAGGTGGCCGCCGGTCCGATCCCCCTGGGAACGGCCGACTTCATGGTCCACCACATTCACGCCTTCACGATTCACGTGACGGTGCTGATCCTGCTGAAGGGTGTTCTGTATGCCCGCAGCAGCCGCCTGGTTCCCGACAAGGCGAACCTCGGCTTCCGCTTCCCCTGCGACGGCCCCGGCCGTGGCGGTACCTGCCAGGTTTCGGCTTGGGACCACGTGTTCCTGGGCCTGTTCTGGATGTACAACTCCCTGTCGATCGTCATCTTCCACTTCTCCTGGAAGATGCAGAGCGACGTGTGGGGCACCGTCAACGCTGACGGTTCCGTGT
>Ga0194122_10003158_pt1 | contig 17098 bp, 17 predicted proteins | sample TA2MahCa10mmetaG_FD_155487 | JGI IMG/M metagenome (GOLD analysis project Ga0194122, IMG submission 155487) | Freshwater microbial communities from Lake Tanganyika, Tanzania - TA2015021 Mahale Deep Cast 10m | ecosystem: Environmental > Aquatic > Freshwater > Lake | place: Tanzania: Lake... | reverse complement strand
CAACCGCACGATGGGAAAGTGAAACACCATGCGAAAGTGAAACACCATGCGAAGGTGAAACACCATGCGAAGGTGAAACACCATGCGAAGGTGAAACACCATGCGAAGGTGAAACACCATGCGAAGGTCGAACACAGTGCGAAGGTGAAACAAGGTGCAGCAAGGAGGTAGGCAATGACAGAAACACGCAAACAGCAGATATTGCAACAGCTCAGAGAACGAGTGATAGAAATGAATCAAAACCGGCACAAGCCCAACCGCACTCAAATTGATCAAATGAAACAGCAACTGCAGAACCTTGCACCGGATGCACACGCTGAACACGCTTGCATCAGCGTTCCACAGCGCACCTCGCTATCCGAAACAGTGGCTAATGCGGATTAGCTGCGGTTTTGGTCCCGTGTGGGCTGCTTTTGAAACTCTTGATTTTGCTGGACATAAGTAAACATGACATTCCGATCGACTTTCAGAACCCACGGCATTAGGCTGATGGAGTACGCAAATCACTATTTTGGAGAGGACACTCACACATGAAACAAGCCAGAGTGCTAACAGCAGAAGAACTAAACGCAGTCATAGCTTATGCAGTCAATCACACCGGAAAATGGGCACGCAGAAATCGCATGCTGCTGCTGCTGAGTCATACCACAGGCATGCGGGTGGGCGAGATTGCTGCACTGCAGATTGCGGATGTCTTGGACATAAACGGCAATGTTTTGCAGGAGATCTTGCTCACAGCCCACAAAACAAAGGGGTCAAAAGCACGCCGAGTTCTGCTGCCACAACGCACGCAGACAGAACTTCGAACCTACATCCGTCATCAGTTTGCACTGGACAGCCTCCGAGGCATTGCTTATCAGTGGGGCGCGAAACCCTTGTTCTACTCGCAAAAACGCAATGCCTTCACTGCCAATCAGCTGAGCCAAACATTCAGCAGAATCTACGCCTCTGCCGGCATTGTGGGCGCCACCAGTCACAGCGGCAGACGCAGCTGGATTACTGCTTTGTGTGCACGGGGGGCGAATGTGCGTGCCATACAGCTGCTTGCAGGACACAGAAACTTGAGCACGACTCAAAGGTACATTGAAGTTGGCGAACATGTGCTGCGTTCAGTGGCTGAGATGGCGGGTTGAGGTCCTGCACACCGGCACGCTGTGGACTCCGCAGCGGTCGCACTCTTCACAGCGTTCGCGCACACGCTGGGGCTGTTGGGGTGCTGAGAGTGTGCAGCGCTTGCGACAGAGCGTGAAAACGCTGTTCAAGCCAGCGCCACAGTGCGTCGTGCGTCATCACGCAGATGGTAGTATGTGCGTTCGATCTGTGTGACGCTGGTTCCCGCAATCTGCGCAATCACATCAAATGTGCATCCCGCAGAGGCCTTTTGCGTAACCCAAAGATGCCGTAAACAGTAGGGCACCAACCGGCGTTCAATTGCAGCGATTTTCAGCAGCTGCCGCCAATGATGCAGCAGCGCACTTTCGCTAATTGCACTTGTGCCGTTGACGCTGAACACCAGGCTGTCGCCACTCGGGTTGAGGATTCGCTGTAGGCGCCGAAGCAGGGGATGCGTGTTTGCCAAAAACTCGCGCGAAGTTCGGACCTTGCTGGTCTCAGCGCGAATCTGAATGCGATTCAGCACCTGACCCGCATGTGTTTCGGTGGCAATGTCCGTCCAGCGCAACTGTCGTTGTTCTCCTGTGCGCATGCCGGTTGCTGCCTGAACCAAAAAAAACATTGCGGCAATTGTGCGCAAACGTCTGTTCGGAATGTCATCTGAAGTTCGTTTGCGCGGATACACCTGAGCCTGCGAGCTGAATCGTTGCCATTCCTCGTCAGTGAATGTCTGTCTGCGCTGCGCTTCAGCTCGATAGTCTGTTTTCGGCAATCGCTGCCATTCCAACCCCTCCAACTGCGTGTACCCCTGTCGCCTGCACCAGCGCAGCAGCGCATTCACACTGGTCTGTTCATTCAGCACCGTCACCGTGCTCACACCCTGCGATGTGCGCCAGCTCCCGTAGCCCACGCCATCACCAGCCTCAATGTCACGCACACTGGTGCTGCGATTCAGATAGCGCACAAAGTGCTGCAGATGCGTGTGAATCGTGGTCCATCTTCCCTTCACAATCACTCCAGCTGAAACCTCAGTCTGTCTGTGCGTGAGATACTGTTCCACAGCTTGTGCCAACGTGATTGAGAAAAACTGTTTGCCGATGTCCAGGTCACGCAGCACCTGCAAATACAGCTGTTTGCCTCTTTCAATCGCGGTCTCTTCATTTCTTGTGTGCAGACTGCGTCTGAGGCTGCGTTTTTCCTTCGCGATCCAGTATCTGAACTGCCACTGAGCCCCACGCCGATACACCACAGCGCTATCCCAAATCGCCACTTCACCAGTCTTTACTCGAATCATTCTGAACCTGTTCCAGCACACACAGCAATTTATGAAACACATTAGTTGGCTGAATGTGCAAGTGTTTGTGTTGACGATAATTCCGCTGCACCTGCGAAGTCAACAACTTAGGGGGTTGCTCTGCTGCGCTGTGCAACTGCTGAAAGTCAATGATCACAAGCAGTTACGCCTGGTCAATCACTCCCACTCGATCGTGGCCGGCGGCTTGTGCGTAAGGTCGTAGAAGACCGCGCAGATGCCGCCGATCTCCAACAACTCCGACGCCATCGCATCCAGCAACGAGCGCTCCATCAGCACCGCTGACGCCGTCATGCCGTCCACCGAGTGGATAGGCCGCAGCACCACCGAGTCCGGCCGCAGCGCGTCGCCCACCGGAATCACCACCACCGGAAACTGCCACACCTTCTGATCGAAGCCCGACTCGTGACTCAGCCGCCGTAGGATGGCGTCGGCGCGCACGAGGCGCGACAAGCGGCCCGCCGAGAGAAATGCCGGACGCACGCTCATACGCTCGAGAGGCATGTGGCTGGCCGCGAGTCCCACCACTCGATTCACGCGCGCATTGCGATTGATCGCCTCGGTGGCGCGTTCGAGTGAAAGCTCGCCTTCCATCGCCAGCACCGGGCGGTAGCTGCGCTCATCTCCCTGCACGCCCACCGAACGCACGGGCAGAATCCAGCCGCCGCCCTCGGCTGCCTCCACCGCCTCCGGTTGCGTGGCGCACAGCAGCCGGATCGCGAGGCCCGGCCCGGGGAACGGATGGCGGTGCAGCAACTCGGGCGCGAGGCCGAGTTCCGCGCCCACCTCGCGCACTTCGTCCTTGTAGAACGACGTTAGCGGCTCAATGATGCGCCCGGCTTCCTGCAACTTCTGAATCCCGGCCACGCGGTTATGGTGCGTCTTGATCACGTCTGCCTTGGCCGTGCCGCCGGATTCGATCGTGTCGGGATAGATCGTGCCTTGGCCCAGAATCCAGTCGCCTTCGAGGTAGTGGCCCGACTGCAGCACGCGGTCCTGCACGGTAACAAACATCTCGCCGATGATCTTGCGCTTGGTCTCCGGTTCGGTGACGCCCGCGAGCGCCTGCAGAAAATCGGCGCGCGCATCGACAATATCCACGCCCAGCGACGACCGCACAAACTCCGTCTCGCCTTCGCGCATGAAGCCTGTGTCCACGTACGCGCCGCGCACGCGCGACTCGCCCAGTGCATCGCGGCACAACCGGTACGCCACCGACGAATCCACGCCGCCGCTGACGAAGAAGAACACGTTGCGCCCGGCCGCGGTCGCGCGGATCTCCTCTTTAAGCGACGCAATGCGCGCGCGGGGATCCCAATCCTGCACGGCGCCGCAAATATCGAAGACAAAATTGGCGATCACGCGCTGTCCGTTGGGCGTGTGCACCACTTCGGGATGAAACTGTACACCGTACTGGCGAGCCGCCCCGTGGCCGATCGCCGCCACCGGACACGTGCCGGTGCTCGCGATCGTTTGGAAACCGGCAGGCGGCGTCTCCACCTGATCGCGATGGCTCATCCACACCTGCTGCGTTTCATCGAGACCGTGAAACAGCGGCGACCCGCGGTCCACGCGCGCCACGGCGTGGCCGTACTCGCCCTTGTCGCCTTTGCGCACGTAGCCGCCCAGCAAGTGCGACATGAGCTGCTGGCCGTAGCAGATGCCCAGCACCGCCGCGCCCAGTTCGAACACGCCGCGCTCCATCGTGGGACTGCCCGGCGCGTAGACGCTGGCCGGACCGCCGGAAATGATAATGCCCCTGCGCCCGGCGAGTTCGGCAGCGGGCACGTCGGAATGCTTCACCTCAGCGAGCACGCCGAGTTCGCGCACGCGGCGGGCGATGAGATGGCAATACTGGCCACCGGCATCCAGCACGGTGATCTGTGGAGAAACGGACGATGTGGAACGGCTCAATCTATAGAGGCTAACGCGCGCGCCGCTGCACGAGCAACTGCCGCGCTTTGTCCAGCAGCTCCTTCGCCTTCGGCAGCGACTCGATGGCCTTCCAAACCGCCGGGTCCGTCTCGATGGTCATCTTCTTCGAACGCTCCACGTCGAACACGTTCACGAAGACTTCCTTGCGGAGTTGCTGGCTGATGAAGCCGTCGTTGTCGGCAAGGTCCGCTTCGGTCAGCTCGAAGCCCTGCTTCTTCAGCGATGCCTTGAATTCGGCCACCATGGCGTCAGAGGGCGTCCAGCTCTCGGTGATGCTGTTGCGCTGGTTGGTGGAGAAGTACTGCGTGACAAAGTTCAGGAACGCGTAGCCGCGGAAAAGCGTGGCCTGCACGCGGTTTCCCTTGGGCTCTTCATACTTCTCGTCGGGCGCGATGCCGCCGCCGCCGTAAACCTTACGTCCGGTGTCGGTCATGCCTACGTCGTTGGTGTTCTTCGAGTCCAAATCTTTGCGGTAGTAGTAATCGAAGAACGACTTGTTGGCATAGTCGCGCTGGATGAGCCGGTTGCTGGGCGTGTAGTAGCGTGCCGTCGTGAGCGCCAGGCCGGTGTTTTCCGCCATCGGGAACACGGTTTGCACCAGGCCTTTGCCGAACGTGTTCTCGCCGAAGATCCACGCGCGGTCATGATCCTGGAGCGCGCCCGCGACGATTTCCGCCGCCGACGCCGAGTAGCGATTCACCAGCACCACCACGGGGTAGTTGCGACCGCCCCCTCCGTGACGCGCTTCGTAGCGGCGCTCGGGTTGCGCGCGGCCGCTGTGCTTCACCACGGTTTGCCCGCGTTCGAGCCAACGGTCCGCCACGGCCACGCCTTCATTCAGCAGGCCGCCCGGATTGTTGCGCAGGTCAAGGATCAGGCCCTTCACTTCACTCTCCGGGAGCTTCTTCAGGGTATCTTCGAGTTCGCTCGACGTATTCTCATTGAACTGTTCAATCGCGGCGTAGGCGATGCCCGGCTTGACGAAAAACGCCTCTGGCACGCTCTTGCGCGAAATCTCGCCGCGCACAATGTTTAAGGTGAGGTTCGACGGCGCGCCCTCGCGCGACACCACCACCTGCACGGGCGTCCCCTTGGGGCCTTTCAGCAGGTCCGCCACTTCATCGGTGCGGAGGTTTTCGGTGGACTTGTCGTTCACGGTCATGATCACGTCGCCCGGGCGGATGCCGGCCTTGTAGGCGGGCGAGCCTGGGAACGGCGCGATGACCATGGTGCGGTTGTTCTTGGGCGCGACGGTCATGCCCACGCCGTAGTAGTGGCCCTTCTGCTCTTCGCGCAGTAACTGGAAATCGCGCGGATCGAAGAAGCTCGAGTGCGGGTCGAGCGTGCGCAACATGCCTGGCACTGCGCCTTTATAGATGGCTTTGTCGGCGGTGACCTTGTCGGCGAAGTTCTCCTCGACGAGGTTGTAAACGCGGCTAAACGTTTTCAGCGCGGCTTCGACGTCGTTGCCGTCGCCGGTGGCGGCTGACACGCCAGTCAGGCTAGGGCCGAGGATACTGCCGACGAACGCACCGAAGGCGATCACGACAGGTACAAAAAGATAGCTACGCCAGCTGGCTTTCAAGCGCCGACCTCCCGGGCTTATTTCAGTATATCCCTTTTGACGTTCATGCTTTCGAAACGGCGTGAAGGCGTTCGCGGAGGAACTCGTCATAGGCACCAGGATTCAGAAGACGAATTTCGCCGCCACCTGAATCTGCCGTTGCGTGCGTTGGAACGAAGTGGGCGATCCGGCCGAATTGATGATACCGGCGTTCGGAGTGCCAATCACCGCGTTCGGCTGATTGAATTGCGGCGTATTGGTCACGTTGAAGAACTCGCCGCGCAACTGCAGCAGCCGCGGCGTATCGGATTTGCTCAGGTAGAAGTTGCGGAAAACAATGAAATCGAAGTTGCGCGTCCCAGGTCCTTCGATGAGATTGCGCCCGGCGTTGCCGAACGAGAACTGCGCCGGAATCGTGAAGCACGCCGGATTGAACCAGCGTCCGGGAGCCGGATTGTCGAGGTTCCAATTGCAGCCGGGCACCACTTCGGCGCGCTGGAAGCCGGATCCATCCAGGTTCTTCGGGCCGACGGTCGGCGTCAGGAACTGCCCCGTGCTCAGGCGCAGGATGCCGTTCACCTGCCAGCCGCGCGCCAGCGCCGCGGCGACGCGTCCGGCGTCTTTGCCGAACGGCAACTCGTAGTTGAAGCTTGCAACGAACGTGTGGCGTGTATCGTAAGGCGACAGGCCGCGGTCCAGACGAAGATTCAACACGTCCTGGTGATCGCCGCCGAAAATGCCGGCGTCGTCGATGTTCTTGCCCCACGTGTAGGAGCTCTGAAAGCTGAGCCCCTTCGCGTAGCGCTTCTCAATGGTCGCCTGCAGACCGTGGTAGTTTGAGTTCCCGCGGAACGCCGTGTAGGCGATCGCGTTGGAGACCGGATACAGGCGGCGCGCGGGCACCGCGCCGGGGCCGGGCCGCGGCTGATTGATGTCGATCTCGTCGCGCAGCACCAGGTCTGCGGCTGGAAGAGCCGCCGCCGCGAGGAAGAGGAAAGCCCACAATCTATGCAATGCCAACCGCCGCCCCCAGTCTGATCGATTTGCCTGCTTCACTGGCCGGAATGCGCGTATTCACGGCCAGCCGGTAGTAGTGGGTGAACAACTCGGGCTTCGCCGTCCAGGCCGGCAAGTGCTCGCGGCGCAGTTCGGCGAAGCGCCGCTGAAAGCCTGCATCGGGCGCGCCGGTATGCGGGTGGCGCGACGGCACCGCGCACCGCTGGCACGGATTCACTGCCTCCACCTGCACGTCGCCGATCATGATCGCGCGGCCATACCAGGCGTCTTCGCCGAACGGCGGCTCGTCCTCAATCTCCACGTTCGCGCGAAAGCGCAGCCGCACTTCTTCGGCCTCCATTCCGAACCACGCTGCCACCGCGTTGATCGACGCTGTGGTGATCAGCGTGGGGCCGAGCGAGCCGGTGTCATCAGGAAAGCCCGTAATCGCATCCTCGTGCCACTCCACCGGCTGATCCAGATGCGCGGTGAACCGCGCGGCGATCTCCGGCCCCTGGCGCGTGAGCGAAAACGTGCGCCCGTCGAGCGATACCTCGCTTTCCGGCAGGCCGTAGGTGGCGCGGACGAGATGGAGCCGTGGTTGGTTTTTGCCGTTGAGCGCTTCGCCCTGCCGGTTGAAAAGCGCAAAACGCCGGTCCCATCGCAAAGCGCCCGAAGCCAGTACGTCCGCCTTATCAACCACGGCAGGGTCCAAAGACTTAATCGGGTAGAAGCGCACCTGCCGGACGATCCCCATTTACCTCATCGTACACTGAAGGCCTGATGCGAGCCATCTTTCTGCTCCTACTCGGCGCTGCATGTGTTTCGCGGGCGGCCGACAACCAGCTCACGCCGGAGGAAAAGCGTGCGGGCTGGAAGCTGCTTTTTGACGGGCGTACGCTCCGCAACTGGCTCGATCCGGCCAAAGGCAACATCCCCGGCAATGCGTGGGCAATTGAAAACGGCGCGGTGAAGACGGTGCCCGATCCGATTGTGCGCGAAGACCTGCTGACGCGCGAGTTGTTTACCGACTTCGAACTCGTCTTCGACTGGAAAGTGGCGCAGGCCGGCAACACCGGCGTGAAGTACCGCATCCAGGACACCATCTTTATCGATGAGACGCAGCACCCGCCAAAGTCGCGCTTTGAGGATATGGTGGGCCGCGAGTACCGCGAACGTTCTTCGAATCGCGCCAAGCTCAAGCCCGGCTCGCCCAACCAGGTGTACGTGGTTGGTTACGAGATGCAGTTGCTCGACGACGAGCGCCACCCGGATGCCAAACGCGACCGCCGCCACGTCACCGGCGCGCTCTATTCCATGATCGAGCCTGCTCGGCGCGACGCGGCCAAGCCGGCCGGCGAGTGGAACACCGGCCGCATCGTCGTGCGCGGCCAGCAGTTTGAACACTGGATTAACGGCATCAAGGTGAACGAGGGCTCGCTCGATGCCGAACCCGTGCGCGCCGGTGTGGCCAAGCGCTGGCAACCCGCGCCGCCGGTGCGCGACATGCTCTCCAACCCCAAGCCTGCCGGGCGCCTCGCCCTGCAGCACCATCAGGACGAAGCCTGGTTCAAAAACATCAAGGTCAGAAAACTGAAGCCCGGCGCGAAATAGCCTGAGAGTTTCCGCGTCCGCACGGCACTAATACTGTGTAGGACCCTGTGCAGCAACTGTCCCCCCTCCCATGAAGGCTCCGGCCTGAAGCCCCGCGAACCCGGCGCTGCTGAGAGCGCCCATGAGGGCACGGATACGCGCAGTCCCGAACAGTCGATCACCGATTTGACCAACGGCTTGCGCGCGCTGGCCGGATCGCACGCCGCCGAGGCCGCTTCCGACGCGGCATGGCGCAGCGAAGTGGAGCGGCAGGACAAACGAGCGGTGGTCTATGACGCAGTCTATGAAGGACTGCTGTCCTGTTTCCGGGCCTATGAAGACTGGACTACCGAGGCGATTTACTCGGCTTGGTACGAAGGCCGCGGACGGCTGCTGCTGGTGGGATGAGGCACGGGAGGACAACTGAAGCGCCTGTCCCAGCGCATGCCTGTGAAGTTGATCACGGCCATTGACGTCGCGCCCGAGATGACCAAACGGGCGCGCGAGAAAAAGCCGGCCATCCATGAAATTCGCACTGTTCCCTTCGATCGCTACCAACCCGCGGTGCCCTTCGACGTAGTGGCCTTCACCGGCGCGCTGGCCGCCATGCCCGATCTGCGCAACGCCGCCAACCACGCCGCGCAATTGACGCTGCATGGTTCGCGGATTGTGGTGTGCGCACGCAATGGAGACTGGCTCTGGCGCAACCCGGCCAGCCACGCTTCGGCGCGGCTCCGGTATCCCATGAGTTGGTTGGGCGCGAGCGTGTGGCGGCGCAAGTGGGCCGCCGCGGCGGCGGATCGTTTGGCTGGCCTGACGAGTCCGCATCCCGATCGGACGCCAGAGATCGTCAAGCAGGCCTTTGGCAGCCGCTTCGGCCTGCGCTCGGAATTAACCGACTTTGGCGTGACCAGGTTGTTTGAGTACGGGTTGGCGATTCCTGCGAGTCAAACGCCGGAGACGTACGGTCCGACGGGGGAACGCCGGCCGTGGACTCGCGCCATGGACAGGCTCAAGGCGGCGGACGAGGCGTTTGGAAAGAAGCATCCGCTCGAGGGCGGGCACTTCGCGCTGCTCTTCGACAAGCTCCACTGAGAGGCGGCGCGGCGTCCGCGCATCCGGCCCTGGCCGTATTCCATTCCTCTCGCCGATGCGGTACTGGTGGGAGTAAACATGGCGCAGCCTCTCCATTCCGCCACTCCTGCCCTGCTCGCCGGACTCCGCCGCCGCGGACAATTCGTGATGGCCGCCTTGTGCTTGCTCGCGCTGGGCGGTTTGGCCGTGGCGCTGGCCGGATGGCTGGCGGTGTTCTTTCACTACGGCGTGAGCCTCGCCGAACGGCTCCGGGTGAGCCTTGGGTTTGTGCCGCCGGCGCTGGGTACGCCTGACTGGTATTTGCTTACGATTCTGGCGCTGCCAATGTTATTGGGCGTTGCGGCGGCTCTGGCGGCGTGGGGTTGTTACGGGCGCGTGCGGTCCTGGCGGCTGGCAGGCGTTTGGAGCGCCACGCCGGGCGCATCGCGGCATGCGCGGTGGACGGATGACCGCACCAGGCAGACCGAGTATCTGAACGCGCTGGCCGCGACACCGGCATGGTCTGCGTCGTTGGGCGCTCATGCCGCGCCGGAAGCGCGGTTCGAGGCGGCTCGGGCAGACATCGAGCGCGCGTTCGCCACGGGGCTCGTGGTGGGCGTGGGCACGCATCGCACGCTGGACCTGATTGCGATCTTCGCCGCGGCGCTGGAATTGCAACTGCATGTGCTCACGCGGTTGGGCAAGCGCCCGTCGCTGGCGGCCTGGCGGCTGCTGATCGAACGGTGCGGCGCGAGCCTGTTCGTCAACCAATATCTTTCGCGGCAGGATGCGTTGCTGATCAATCTGGCGCTGAAGAAGACGGCGCTCGGGCTCCATGCGGCGGGTGACGCGGCTGTGCCGCAGATCACGTCCACGGATCTGGACCTCGATGATTTGCTGCATCTCAATCGCCTGGACGGGGTGCCGCTTGCCGGGCTTGCCACCGAGGGCCTCGAAGTGGCCGCGACCATGACGCTTACCGTCGGCAAGCAGGGGTTGCACGCGCTGGGGCATCTGGTGGAAACCGCCGGTGACGATCTCGCGCAGGGTGCGATTGCCGCCGCCATTCTCTATCACCACGGCATGGCGCTCGCCGGCGATGCGCTCGCCGTTGATGCCGGGCATCGCGCGCAGCCGGCGATGAATCGCGGCTTTGCGCAGGGTATCGAGCGGATGGTGTCGCTCGCCGGCTCAATTCTGCCTGATGCCGTGCGTCAGCGCCGAGCGGCGTTCCGGGAGGTGCGCACGGCCGCCGTACGGCAACTGCCGAAGGTGGCATCGGGCGGGATCAAGGAGAAGGTGGCGGGTTGGTTCGGACGCGCCAATCAGGCAAGCGATGCCGACGCCCCGGCGCGAGCGAAATAGGCTACCGCAGCGTGAAGCCGTGAGGAACGCCACCTCAACGCCGCGCCCGAAGGCAGCGCCAGGGAGATCAGCGCCAGCACGGCTGCCATGGCAAACCAACTGCGTGCGAGACCGCGTGCTTGGAGCCGCGCGAGGCTCACTTCGACCTCCATCATCCGGTTGATCGTGCCATAGATGTGCAGCACGGCGGGCGTGAGCGGCGCGGCGGCCTGGTGATGGCCCGATGATCTATCCGTTGCGGATACATTTCAAGCTCTATCCGAGCGCGGAGGACACGCGGGCGTACAGATCCTGGCACACGCTTTCCTGACGTGCTTCGACAGACATGCGCAACAGCGGCTCGGTATTGGAAGCCCGCACGTGAATGGAACGGTCCGCCCAGATGAGCTTCAGTCCATCGGTCCGGTCAATCTCAGCATCCGGGAACGCCGCCTCCACCGCCTGCATCAGCGGCCCGAGCCGGCCGTGGGCAAACGCGGCCTTTCCCATTTTGCGGAAGTAGCGCGGCAGGCGCGCGGCCAGCGACGAGAGCGGCTCGCCGGTGGCGGCCAGACGGTCGAGCACGAAGGCCATGCCCGTGTAGCTGTCACGGCAGTACTGCACGGCGGGGAAGATGATGCCGCCGCTCGAGCCTTCGCCGCCGATCACCGCGCCCACGGCCTTCATACGTTCTACAACGTTCGCTTCGCCGACCGGCGTGCGGTAGACGCGGCGGCCATGCGTGCGGGCAATATCGTCAATCGCGGCGGAGGTGGTGAGGTTCACCGCCACGTCGCCGGGCAGGCGCACCAGCACGGCGTCCACCACCAGCGCCAGCACGTCGTTGTTGTCCAGCACGCGGCCGGTTTCGTCGATGATCGCCAGGCGGTCCCCGTCCGGGTCCTGCGCGAAGCCCAAGGCGCAGCCACGGTCCCGCACCAGCGCGGCCACTTCGCCCAGCACTTCGGGCGTTGGCTCGGCGGGGCGGGGAAAGGTTTGCGCCGGGTCAACGGCAATCGCTTCGAGCGTGCAGCCGAGTTCCTCGCGCAGAAAGCGCTGCGAGACGATCGAGCCCGCGCCGTTCACCGCATCGAGGCCCAAACGAAACGCATGCGCGCGGATGGGCGCCGCGTCCACACGCGCCAGCACACGGTCAAAGTGCAGGCGCATGGGGCGCTCGAGGTCATCGGAAATGCCGCGGATCTGTGCGTTGGTGGAGTGGTGGAAATCGCTCTGATGATAAAGGTCGATCAACTCGCCGCGTTCGTAGCTGTTGAAGAACAGCCCTTCGTGATTAAACAGTTTCAGTGCGTTGTACTCGGCCGGATTGTGCGATGCCGTGATGGCGATGCCGCCGCGTGCATGCGTGGCGCCCACGTACACCTGAATCGTGGGCGTGGGCAGAATGCCAACGCGTACCACTTCGCAGCCGGCCGCGAGCAGACCGCAGCAGACGGCATGCTCAATCATCGGCCCGCTGGAACGCGTATCGCGCCCCACCACCACGCGGCCGCCGCCCACGTAGGTGCCAAACGCCTGGGCAAAGTCAGCCGCCAGTGCCGGCGTGAGAAATTCGCCCACCACGCCGCGGATGCCCGAGACGCCGATCTTGAGATTGTGCTCGCGTGCCGTGGCCATCAGCTCATCCCCCACACACGTTCCATCACGGCGTTGTACAACTCATGCGGCGCATCGCCGCGCCGCTCGGCAATCACGCGCACGATCGACTCGGTTTGCGACACGCGCACATGAAACCACTCATTGGGCCAATCCACGCGCAAACCGTCGAGCGTGTTCTGGCGGCCCCCGGCAAACTCCTGCTGCAAGGCGAGCAACAGCGCGGGCACGTTGCGCGGCGCCAGCGGCGCCTGGCCCTTCAGCATGCGGTAGCGCGGATAACCGGCCAGAATACGGCTGACCGGTTCGCCCCGTTCCGCCATGAGCGAAAGAATACCGAGCATCGAGGTGATGCCGTCATAAACAAACCGGAAGCGCGACAGCATCACCGCGCCCGTGCCTTCACCGGCCAGGGCAATCTGCTCGGGCCGGTGAGCGGACAGCGCGTCCATCGCGGCTTGCCGCCCCACGGGCACACGCACCACGGTGCCGCCGTGACGGCCCGCGATTTCTTCAAGCAGCGCCGTTGTCGACAGGTTCGCGATGATGAGCTTGCCTTCCGAACGCGGCAGCACGTAGTCCGCCAGCAGCGGCATCACCATCTCTTCGCTCGCTGCATCGCCCTCTTCGGTCGCAATTGCCACGCGATCCGAGTCGACATCGAACAGAAAGCCCGCGTCAGCCTTCAGCGGCTGCACGAGCGGCGCAAGTTGCAGTCCAACGATGCGCGCGCTGGTATTGGGCTCATGTGCAAACTCGACGCCTTCCACGCGCTCGTTGATCAACACAAACGGCAGATGGAAGCGCTCCATCAGCCGCCGCAGAATCAGGCCCGACGTGCCGTTGCAGCAATCCACCACGACGCGGAAGCGCCGGAGGTGGTCAAAATCGTACACATCGGAAAGTTCGGTCAGGTAGGCATCGAGTGCGCCAGATTCACTCCGTACGGCGCCGAGGCCGCGATAGCCGGTGAAGTGAAACTTGCGCAAGTGATAGATGTCGAGCAATTCAGACGCCTCTCCGGTTGAAAGGTAGGTGCCGTTTTGTCCGAAGAACTTCAGCGCATTCCACTCGGCCGCATTGTGGCTGGCGCCGATCGATATGCCGCCCGCCGCGCCCAACCGGCGAATGGCGTGCTGCGTTACCGGCGTGGACACCACGCCGAGGTCAATCACATCGTGCCCGGTGGCGGCAAGCCCGGACTTCACGCCTTCGCTCAACATCAGACCCGAGGCGCGCGGATCCCGGCCCAGCACCACCGCGCCGCCCTCCGGTAGAAACGTACCGAAGGCGCAGGCAAAATCAATTCCATGGCGCGCGGTGAGACCGCCGGGCCCGACGATGCCGCGTAATCCGACGTGCGAGATACGCAGCGAACGCGCGGGTGTCATCTAGTTCCCGCCGCCTAGCACCAGTGTGCCGAACGCTTCCGGTGTATGGTGGCTGGGGTTGCGCGTGGGTGTCCACATGGTGGACGTGCGCTTGGGCGCGGCGCCGGTGAGGCGGTACACGTTCACACGCATCTTGTCGCCGGCCTTGGGCGCGCGGTTCATGATTGAACGGATCGGAATCATCATCTCCCCGTACCAGATCTTTTTCGACTTATCGACCCGCGCCGCCACTTTCATGCCCGAGTTCCATCGCCAGCCGCCCTCGGGCAGCGGCTGATTGCGATTGATATCGAGGTCGACCCACTCTGCTTGCGGCGACACCTGGTACTCGCGGTAATGCGTGATGTTGTCAAAGTCCGCGCCGACGAAGATCTCGGTCACATCCCACTCCCACAGTCTGTTGGTTTCGTTCTTCGTGTCCGGAGCCGGCTTGAGGTTCAACTGGTCATACGGGCAAATGAACAGGAAGTAGAGATTCTCGTCCGTCCACAGCACCTTGAAATCGAACGCATCCGCCGGGCCGGCGGCCTCGCCCATTGGGTTTACCGCACCGCGCAGGACCGGAGCGCGCTTCCAGGCTGCGGCCTTGGGATTGGCGGTGGGCGCAGCGTCGCGCTTGGCTCGCGTAACCGTGAACTCGGCGGCGCCGAGAGTACCGGCCACGGCCAGCGCAGTAACAAAGAGGTGGTGGCGCATCATGCCTCCATTATCTAACGCGGCTCGGGCGTGGCTATCCGCGGAGCGCGGCGATGTGCGCGGCGATCCGTTCACGCTCGGCGCCGGTGAACGGAGCGTACGGCGCGGCAAGGATGTTCTGCAGCAGACCCAGCTCGGCGGCGGCGCACTTGATGCCGCATAGATAGCTGGAGCCGTAGGTGCCCACCGAGTAGAGCCGGCGGCTGAGGTCGATCACGCGGTCATGCAGCGCACGGATCTGTTCTACGTTGCCCGCGGCCGCGGCGTGATAGAGGTCGACGTAGAGTTTGGGGAACAGATTCGACCCGCCGTTGACGCCGCCATGCACGCCGAGCAGTACGGCCTCGGCCATCAGTTCTTCGGGCCCGATCATCAGCGTGAAGTCCGGCCGCACGCCCGATTTGACAACGGCGCGTAGCAGGTTGTGGAGATACTGCACCTGGCCGGAACTGTCTTTGAGCCCCACGATCTTCGGGACGCGCGCCACTTCCACCACAGCAGCTTCTGAGAACTGCACATGCGTGTGGCTGGGCATGTTGTAGAGAAACACAGGGAGCGGCGAGGCACCGGCCAGACGCTTGCACCAGGCAACCAACTCCGGCTGCGCGACAGGGAAGTAGCAGGGGCCGGCGGTGACCACGGCGGCGGCGCCGGCTTCTTCGGCGGCGTGCGCCAGGAGCACCGCGTCGTCAAACGCGGCATGCGTGATGCCTACAAGCAGCGGCACGCGTCCGCGCGCCGACGCACCCGCGCGCGCGATGCAGCGGCGCATCGCTTCGAGCCCGAGCGCCGGGCCTTCGCCGGTGGTGCCGAGGATGAAGATACCGTGGACGCCGCCCGCGATGACGTGATCGATCAATGTGCCGAGGGCCGGTTCATCGACCGTGCCGGGCGCGGACAGAGGCGTAAGGAGCGGCGTGACGATGCCGCGCAGCGGAATGGGAAGTGGCATGAGGGAGACTCGGGCAGCATATCGACGCGGGGTGGCTTGAGTCAAACGCGTGCTGCCACTGAATCAGGCCCATTTCATTGGCTCGGCATGCGGCGCAACAGCAGGGGCGCGGTCTGCGTCAAGCACAAGGGATGCGTGCGAGCCGCCGTTGACGTGCCGAACCTGGTCGAAAATGCCGCCGCTGAACACGCCCAGCGCCGAGACGAGAACAGGCGTCTGAACTCCGAGGGTTTCGGTTCAGGCGCTTCGGGCGGCGTGATGTGCCCGTTCGGCATTACGACAATCATCGGCTTCGCGCGAGCCGCTGCCAGCAGATCATCCATGACCGCTTCGGCGCGCCCGGCCGCGGTTCGCGACGCTTCCGTATCTCCAGATCCGTGCAATAGGTACAGCACAGGGAAGCGTCTTTCGGTTTGCGGTTGGAGTCCGGCGGCGTGTAGACGATCGCACGGCGCGTTCCCAGGCCCTGCGTGGAAGTGTACGCGTGCGTATGGAGGTTCCCACGCGGGGAGCGGACAAATGGACTGCGCGCCCGTGCCGATGCCGAGCTCCTTGTTGGCTTTGGCGTTGGCCACCAGCCCGGGGACAGGAAGGAACGACATGGCGTGACTCCTTGAAACGTTACGACGGTTTGCGGCGCTCGGTGAGCGCGGCGGCGACTTCGGCGAGTGAAAAACCCGCCGCCCCGGCGCGGGCGGCCACATCGGTGGCAAACTGCTCCAGCCGACGCTGGCGCGCCAGTTCATCCACCGGCACGGTTTGCGTCGAGATGAAAGTGCCGGTGCCTTGCTCGGTGGTGAGCACGCCGCGGATTTCGAGTTCTTTGTAGGCGCGGACGACGGTGTTGGGATTGATGGCGAGGTCGACGGCCACTTGGCGGACGGTGGGCAGACGGTCGCCGGGACCCAGCACGGCGCTGGCGATGGCGGCGAGGGCCTGATCGATGAGTTGGCGGTAGACGGGGATGCCGGTCTTGAGATCCAGCCGGAAGGCGAACGGAAGGGGGTCGTTTTTGTCGGCGGCGTTGCGGGCGGCGGTAGCCACGGGATTGTCCTCGTGATCTGGTGTACTAGTTTTCTAGTACAAGTCAAGAGCGCGGTGTGTTACCGAAACCTCCCGTGCTGCACCTGGGTAAGTGATGATCACCTCATGCCCGTCCTGCGGAACCAAGAACCGAGTGCCAGCCAAACACCTGGCGGACCAAGGGCGTTGCGGGTCCTGCAAGGCGGTGCTGCCGCCGCGCGCCGCGCCGATTGAGGTGGACGGGCTGGAGGCGTTCCGCGGGATCGTCTCACAGGCCGAGGTTCCGGTGCTGATGGATTTCTGGGCGCCGTGGTGCGGGCCGTGCAAGATGATTGCGCCGGAACTCGAAGCGCTGGCTCGCGAGGTGGCGGGCGAGGCACTGGTGGTCAAGGTGAATACCGAGGAGTTGCTGGAGATTGCCAGGCAGTTTCAGATCCAGTCGATCCCGACGCTGATGGTGTTTCGTCAGGGGCGCTTGGTGGCGCGGC
>Ga0194122_10003142_pt1 | contig 17161 bp, 17 predicted proteins | sample TA2MahCa10mmetaG_FD_155487 | JGI IMG/M metagenome (GOLD analysis project Ga0194122, IMG submission 155487) | Freshwater microbial communities from Lake Tanganyika, Tanzania - TA2015021 Mahale Deep Cast 10m | ecosystem: Environmental > Aquatic > Freshwater > Lake | place: Tanzania: Lake... | reverse complement strand
CGACGAGACCAAGCTCAATGCGGCACTCGTCGCCAATCGCGACCGGGTGGCGGAGCTCTTCCAGAGGGTCGACACGAGTCCGACCGTAACGCCCGTTGGGGTTGCGCGAAAACTCGTTGCCTACCTCGACGAGGCTCAGAGCACCAGCGGAGTCTTCAAGACCCAGCAACAGATGGTGGACAAGCAGACGCAGTCGCTCGACAAGTCGATCAAGCGGCGCAACGAGCAGATCGAGCGGAAGCGCACCCAGTTGCAACGCCAGTTCACGCGGATGGAACAAGCGATGGCCAAGATGCAGTCCCAGCAGAATGCGTTCGTCAGCCAGATGAACCAGATCACCCAGCGGTGAGGAGGCCCATGATGAATCCGATGGCAGGCAACCCATTCGCCCAGTACCAGGCGGCCCAATTGGAGACGTCACCGCCCGAGCGCATCCTGATCATGCTCTTCGATGCCGCCATCCGCTTCGCCGGCCAAGCCCGGCAGGCCATGGTCGAGAAGCGTCACGAAGAGGCCCACAAGAACTGCGTGCGGGTACAGAACATCCTGACCGAACTCATGGCGACCCTGCGGTTCGATGTCGGGGGCGACATCGCCAAAAACCTGTTCGACCTCTACGAGTTCCTGCATCACACCACGGTGCAGGCCAACATCCGCAAGGAGCCAGGGCAGATCGACGTCGTGACGGGCCATCTCAAGGACCTTCGCGAAGCTTGGAGCCAAGCGGCCAAGAACGTCGCCAGCCAGCGGACCCGCACGGCGACGGCATGACGAGCGACGCCCCGGGCGCGCCGGCGTCGCCCTTGCCGCTCTACCGCGACACGCTGCAGCTGGGCGAGGACTTGCTCAGGCTCGTCGAGGCCGGAGACTGGGATGCCGTCGTCGCGCTGCAGGAGCGTCGGGACCAGCTTGCCGCCAGGAGCATGGAGCTGATCCCTGCGCTCGATCCGTCGGACCGCGCCGAGGCGATGCGCCTCCTTCAGGCCATCAACGTGCAGTTGCTGCGCGAGGGCCACGCGATCCGCCTCGCGATGCAACAGAATCGCACCGAGGCGCTGCAGGCCAGCCGGACGTCCGGTGCCATCCAAGGCTACGGCGTAGCCTCGATGCCCGACAGTGTGGCCCACGACAACGAGGCCTACGGCCTCGACGTGCAGCAGTGAGGCCGAGCCGCTGGCCAGCACGCATCCTTACCTGATCCCGGGCGATGTCCTGACCAAGGACCTGCTCGCGCCGGACACCGGCACCGTCCTGGTACCGGCCGGCACCGTCCTGAATCACGATGCCATCATCCGCATCCGTTCGGCAGGACTCGAGCGGGCGACCCTGCGACTCGTCGTCGCGGCCCGCAACGCCGTGGCCTCGGGCATGAATCTCAAGGCCTTCGGGGGCAAGCCGGCCGGTCTCGCCAGCACGATCGTGCAAGTGCGCGCCAAGCGCATCATGTCCACCACCGCGGGCCTGCGGGCCCTGCTTTTGCTGATGGTCCTGACCTCGGCGGCACTCGCGGGCCTGACGGGCGTGCTGTCGCTGGCCATGTTCTCGGCCCTGGCCTTTTCGGTGCTGGCCTTCGTCACGCTTTCCACCGGTTCTGCCGCCCACACCTACACCAAGCATCTGAAGGAGCTTCGCGCCGCCGAAAGAGCCGCGCGCCTGCGCCAGCAGAACCTCGAGCACAGGGCCCAGGAAGGCGAGGTCATGGCGATTCAGGAATTGCTGGCCGAGCAGACGCTGGGGCCCGAGCACAACCTTGGCCTTGCCGTCGGCAAGGGCTGGGTCGTGGCCCACATGCTGTTGCCGGATGCCCGCCTGCTGCTTTCACCGGCCGGGCTGGGTTTCAACTTGCCGGCGGGCCCGGCCCAACCCGTTGCAGCCGAGGCGATTCAGGGCGAGGAACTGGCCACACCCGAGCCTGAGCCTCCCGAAGTCAATGACACCGACGCAGGACCGACGGGGGACCCACCGGAAGAGGACGTCGCGTCCGCAGCCGAGGACGTGCACGAAGCCGATGCCGCGTTCGGGGCTGACGGCAAGGTCATGGGCGAGGCGATCGAGAACGGGGGCCAAACGCTTCGGCTTGCGACCGGTCCCGCCATCGAGGCGCTCTACAGCCACGCCGCCCAGATCATCTCAAGCGTGATGTCCGCCAGCCCCATGACCAAGCATGTCTCGGTCTCGTTCTATGACGCATGCATCCGGACGGCCCGCCCCAGGCAACCCTACTGGGGCTGCGTGGCCAACTTCCGCATGGGCCGCGACAACTACCTGGAGGGCCAGCGGGAGAACCAGTTGCCTCTCTATCTCGTACGCAACCGCAACGCCCATCTCAGCTACGAACGGGACCGTCCCCTGCTCGAAATCTTGGCCGTGCCGCTGAAGAGACCCACGGATGTCCTGCTGGATCCCGAGGAGGAGGCCAAGCCTTCCGTCCTCCAGGAACTGGAAGCCGACTAAGAGACCTGGCCCAGCGCCGCCGGGGGCCGCGAACGGCCCATCAGGCCCATCAGCGCGACCAGCGTCAGCACGTAGGGCAGCATCTGCAACCACTCGGCCGGGACTTCGACACCCAGAGTCTGCAAGAATATCTGCATCGCGTCGGCCAACCCGAAGAGACAGGCCGCCGCGAGCGACGGCAGGGGCTTCCAACGACCGAAGATCATGACCGCAAGCGCAATGAAGCCCTTGCCGCTCGTCATGCCCTCGTTGAACTGGCCGATGCCCTCGAGTGTCAGGAAAGCACCCGCGAGGCCAGCGAGGCCACCCGAGATCGCCATGTTGACGTAGCGGGTCGCGAGCACGGACAGGCCCAAGGAGGTCAGCGTCAGGGGATGCTCGCCAGAAGCCTGCGTGCGCAGGCCCCACGGCGTCCGGAAGAGCACGACATGGGTCAAGAGGCACAGCACGACGGCAAGGACCATCAGCGGCGTGAACGAGACACCCACGGGACCATCCTTGCCGTTGACGGACCAAGTCAGGATGGCCGGCAGGGTTTCGGGCAGCTTGGTGCTGCCGCCGACGTCATAGACCAGACGGAGGGCATAGGCCGTGACACCGACGGCCAGGATGTTGAGGGCCGTGCCGCTAACAATCTGGTCAGTGCGGAACCGCTGCGTCCAGAACGCGTGCACCAGGCCCAGCAGGGACCCGACCATGACGGCGGCCAGCACGCCGATCCAGAGATGGCCCGTGCCATCCCCGTCGAAGACGCCCGCGTCCAGCAGACGTTCGGCGACGACGTAGCCGGCAAAGGCACCCGTCAGCATCATCCCCTCGATGGCGATGTTGACGACGCCCGAGCGCTCGGCCCAGATGCCGGACAGGCTGCCCAGCAGCAAGGGGGTCGCCAGGCGCAGCATGGCGGCCAGCAGGCCGATCAGGATGGCGGGTTCCATCAGGCCTCCTGACCCTGGCCAGATGTCGCGCCAGCGGCGGGCAAATTAGGGGCCTGCGGGGGAGCGGGGGGTGACGGCGGAGCGACAGCCGCCGCCTTGCGGGCGGCCTTGAACTCGCGATCGCGACGCAGGCCGGCCTCGGCGGCGACGAACAGGATGACGAAGGCCTGCAGGACGCTGATGATCTGGCTCGAGACGTCGGCCTCGATCTGCATCAGGCCGGCACCGCTGCGCAGAGCAGCAAACAACAGGGCGGCGGGCACGATGGCGAAGGGATGGTTGGCACCCAGCAACGACACGGCGATGCTGTCATAGCCGTAGCCGGCCGAGAAGCCTTCCTCAACCAGGCGATGGTCGACACCGGCCAACTGGACCGCCCCGGCCAGGCCCGCGAGGCCTCCCGAAAGGGCCAGCGACCCTACCAATGTACGCACGACCCGGACGCCGGCATACTCGGCCGCCTCAGGGTTGAGCCCTACGGAACGAATCGCCATGCCCCAAGGCGTATGCCACAGCAGCCACCAGAGCCCCCCGGCCACGGCCAGCGCCAGCAGGAAGCCGGCGTGCAGGCGGGTGTCCGCCAGCAGCACGGGCAGATGGGCCCCCTCGGCGATGTAGCGGGTCTGGGGGATGGAACCGGGGCCATGAAGAGGTACGCGCACCAGCCAGCCGACCAGACGGAAGGCGATGTAGTTGAACATGATGGTCGTGATGACCTCGTGAGCTCCGAAGCGCGCCTTCATCCACGCGGGTACGGCCGCCCACGCAGCGCCCGACGCCATGCCGGCCGCGAGCACGATCAGCATGTGGAGACCGCCCGGCAGGCCCGGAAGGGCATAGCCGGCCACGACGGCCCCGAGGCCGCCCATCAGGAACTGCCCCTCGACCCCGATGTTGAAGAGCCCCGCGCGCAAGCCGAGCGCGACGGCCAGGGCCGCCAGCAAGAGCGGCGTCATGTTGACCAGCGTCTCGGCCACGGCATTGGGGCTGCCCAAGGCCCCCTTGAGCAGGGCCCCCAGGGCATCGGCCACGTCGTAGCCCGATACCGCCAGCACCACGCCCCCGGTCAAGAGGGCCGCGAGCACGGCCGCAAGCGACCACGCCAGATTGCGGAACGCGTTCATGCCGGTGTCCCCAAGTCGCCCGTCATGCGGCCACCGATCATCAGGCGGCCCAGCTCCTCGCGGGTGACGGTGCCCCGCGCACGCCACGCCACGATCTCGCCGTGGTAGACGACGCCGATGCGATCCGACAGGGCCAGCAGCTCATCCAGTTCGTTCGTGACGAGCAGGACGCCCGCACCCCGATCACGCAGCGCCCGCATCTCGTCATGGATGGACTCGGCGGCCCCGGCGTCCACTCCGCGGGTGGGCTGGGCGATGAGCAAGACGTGGTAGCGGTCATCAAGCTCGCGGGCCATGACGACCTTCTGCTGGTTGCCGCCCGAAAGCGTACCGACCGCCGTCTGGGCATCCGGTGCCTTGACGCGGTAACGCGCCAGCAGGTTGGCGCCCCGCTCGCGAATGGCGGCATGGTCCAGACGTCCCGCACGTGCGTAGGGGGCCAGATGGAAGCGATCGAAGACCAGATTGTCGGCAATGGACCACGGCTTCAGGACGGCCCGCCGCAAGCGGTCCTCGGCCACGTGGCCGATGCCGGCTTCCCGACGGGCACGCGGCGTGGCCCGCGTCAGATCCACGTGCGTTCCGCCGGACCGGGGCGCAAGCAGGACCTTGCCGCCCGTCACCGGACGCAAACCCGCCAGCACCTCGACGAGTTCACTCTGCCCGTTGCCCTCGACACCGATCAAGCCGACGATCTCGCCAGCCCGGACTTCGAGCGAGACCTTGCTCAGGGCTTCGAGACCGCGGGAACTGCGGCAAGAGACGTTCTCGACCCGCAGCAGCGGAGCACCACCCTCGGAAGCCGGCGCATCGGGCGGGGCCTTGAGCGGACGCCCCACCACCAAAGCTGCCAGCTCGGCCGCAGTCGCCTTGCGGGGATCAGCGACGCCCACCTTGCGGCCGGCCCTCATTACCGTGACGTGGGTGGCCACAGCCTGGACCTCGCGCATCTTGTGCGTGATGAAGACCAGCGCCTTGCCCTCGGACGCCAGGCGCTGCATGACCTGGCCCAACAGGGCAATCTCCTGCGGCGTCAGCACGGCGGTGGGCTCGTCGAAGATCAGGATGCGGGCGTCTCGGGCCAGGACCTTCAGGATTTCGACCCGCTGCTGCATGCCGACGGGCAAGTCCTCAACGAGGGCCGCTGGGTCGATGGGCAGGCCCACCCGGTCGGCCAGGGCTCGGACCCTCTCGTGTGCGGCAGCGGTATCGACAAGGCCCCAGCGGCGGGGCTCCATGCCCATCAGGATGTTCTGGGCCACCGTGAGCGTGCCCACCAGCTGGAAGTGCTGGTGCACCATCCCGATGCCGAGGCGGATGGCCTCGCTGGGGCTTGCGATAAGGACCTCGCGTCCCTCGAGCAGGATGCGTCCCGAGTCGGGCGTCGTCATCCCGTAGAGGATGTTCATCAGCGTGGACTTGCCGGCGCCGTTCTCGCCCAGAAGCGCGTGGATTTGCCCCCACTCGAGCGTCCAGTCGACATCCTGGTTCGCGATGACGCCCGGGTAGATCTTGGTGATGCCCTCGAGGGCGACGGCCGGGACCATCCGTTCGGACCTCAGTTCTCGTCGGCCTTGTCGAGCTTGACCTTGATCGTGCCGTCCGCCAGCTTGACGCGCAGATCGTCGAGCTTCTTGCCGGTCTCGGGCGCGACCTGCGCCTCGAGCTTGCCGAAGGGCGCAAGGCCCACGGCATCGTCGGCAAGCGTCAGCTTGGTGTTGCCACCCTTGAAGGACTTGTCCTTGACCGAGGCCACGGCCTTGACGACAGCCAGATCGACCTTCTTGAGGGCACTCGACAGGACGTAGTCGGGCGCGATGCCGCTCTGGTCGGCGTCGACGCCGATGGCCAGCTTCTTCTGCTGCTTGGCGGCGTCGATGACGCCGATACCGCTCGCCCCGGCCGCCTGGAAAACGATGTCGGCACCGTTCTGGTACTGCGATGTCGCCACCTCGGCGCCCTTGGCGGAATCCGTGAAGTTGCCGGTGTAGCCCGACAGGATCTTGACCTGAGGGGCAGCTTCCTTGACGCCTGCCTCGTAGCCGACCTTGAAGCGGTGGATCACGGGGACGTCCATGCCCCCCACGAAGCCGACCTTGCCGGTCTTGGTCGTCAGCGCCGCAAGGGCCCCGGCAAGGAAGCCGGCCTGCTCCTCGGCAAAGGTGTAGCCGGCGACGTTGGGCAGGACCTTGTCGTAGCGGAAGTCGACGATGGCGAAGCGGGCGTCGGGGAAGCGCTCGGCCACCTTGCGGGTGGCGTCGCCCATCATGAAGCCCACGCTGATGACGAGGTCGTACTTCTCGCCGGCGAACTGCGCGAGATTCTTCTCGTAGTCGCTGGCCTTCTGGGACTCGATGACCGAGGTCTTGACGTCAAAGTCCTTCTTGGCCTGCTTCAGGCCCTTGTAGGCCAGCGAGTTGAAGCCCTGGTCATTCAGGCCGCCCACGTCGGTCACGAGGCCGACCCGCAGCGTGCCGGTGCTGTCCGCCTCGCCCTTGCAGGCGGAAAGGCCGATGGCACAGGCCAGCGCGGCGGCGAGCAGACGAGGCAGCGAACGGGGCACGGGTCAGGTCCTCGGGTGAGAAGGGGGTGCGTCGTCGACACGCCGGCGGGGCGTCTTCAAGGCATCTTACCAGACGGGCTCCACCGCCCGGGGGTCGGCCTCGAAGGCCTGCTCGAGGTCGTATTGCAGGGCAGACAGCGGGGCCTTGAGCATGTCGAGCATGTGCAGGGCGCCACCGGCGTCGAGGTCCAGCATGCCGAGCAGGAGGTGGCCGGTGCCGACCTGCTCATGGTGGCGGGCCAGCGCCGCCTGCCAAGCCCGCGCGCAGGCCTCGCCCATGTAGCGCGACTGCACCGGGTTGCGGACAGTGCCGGACCCGGGGCCGATGACACGGTGGACGATGCCCCGAACATCATCGACGCCCAGGCCATGACGCGAGAGGACGGCGGCAGCCGTGCCCCCCGCGGTCTCGAGCAGGCCCAGCAGCAGTTGCTCGGTCCCGATGATGTGGTGGCCCGCCGCGCGCGTCTCGGCCTCGGCCCGCTCCATGGCCTGCCGGGCCAGGGGGGCGAGCAGACGGGGATGATAATGCCGGGGCAGAGCCTGGACCGAGGCCTGAGGGACGGCGTTGCCGGCCAGCTCGGCCTCGCGCGCGGCCATCAGCCGATTCAGCAGGGCCGCCGTGTCGATGGCCATCGCACGAAGCAGTTCATGGCCGCGGCCCTCCGTCTGAGCCAGAATGGCCCGCAGCAGGTCCTGGGTATCGACGAGCAGGGGACTGGTCTGGCCGGCGATCGCGACAGCCCGCTCGAAGACCTCGCGGGCCTCGTCAGCAGGAATGATCTGCTGGGCACGCTCGTAGCCGCGTCCCCAGATACGGCCGGCCGCAAGGCGCGCCCGGCGGACGTCGAAGCCCGCCCCCGCCAGCGCCTGCCCGGCGAGGCCGGCGGGATCGGACGCGAGGCCCATCACGACGTGAGCCGCGTTCATGCGGCTGAATTCAGCCCGGCGGGCCTCTTCCTGAGCCTGGCGGATGGCGGCGATGGCACCGGCCGAGAAGTGCTCGAGCATGGGCCTATCCTAGCACCGGGACCGTCCCGTCGCCGCAAGCTTCAGAGGAAGGTGGTGCGCGGACCGGCCAAGGGCGTCGTGAGCGCGCGCGTGGGGGCCGGCCGCTGCACGAGGGGGACCTGCGTCAAGGCTGCCGCACGCGTCCGCCGCGCCTGGAACGCACGACGTCGCTCCTCATTGCGGCGCCAGCGACGTACTCCCCGGACGACAGCCCGCGGCAGCATCAGGGCCAGCCAACCCGCCACCAGCAGGCCGAGGCCCTGAAGGATGCGCACGATCCAGGACGTGGCCTCGCCGACGTCCCGCGTGGCCACGAGCGGCCACCGGCCCAGTTCACGACCATCGCGGACGGCCACGAGATGCCCGAGGGTCTGACCTGCCCGGATGGGCGCCTGGACCTCGGAAAGCTCCGTGAAGCTGCGCGGGGTGCGGGTCCCCTTGGGCGCCACCAGCGCAGCCGGACGCGACAGGGCGAAGGGCACCTCGCCCAGTTCGCCATTGGCGATCGAGACCGACCCCATGGGCGTGCCGACCTGTCCCAACTGGAAGATCTGGAAGCGCCGGATGCCGAAGTCGAGCAGATTGGCCGCGTCAACCCACAGGCGAGGGCTGTCGAGGATGGCCTCGATGACGTAGCGACCGTCTCGACGGGCCGAACCCACGAAGCAGCGGCCCGCGACGGAGGTGTAACCGGTCTTGCCGCCCCAGGCACCGGGGAACTTGCCCAGCAGCTTGTTGTGGTTGACGAGGCGCCGATGCCGCACGAGGCCGTTGCCCGGCAGGTCGATGACCCGCGTGGCGGCGATGTCGGCGACCACGGGATTGGCAAAGGCCGCGCGCGCAATGAGCGCGAGGTCCCGGGCCGAGCCGTAGTGGTCGGGGTCGGGCAGGCCGTGGGGGTTGGCATAGTGCGTGTGGCGCAGACCCAGCGCACGGGCCTTCTCGTTCATGCGCACCACGAAAGCCTCGGGCGAGCCGGCGACGGCCTCGGCCAGGGAGTGGGCCGCATCATTGCCGGAGACCAGAAGGAGGCCCTGCAGCAGTTCGCGGACGGTGCGACGCTCGCCAGCCTCGAGAATCATGGAAGAACCCTCGACCTCGGCGCTGGTCGTCGAGATGGTCACGATGCGATCGAGGTTGCCGGCTTCGGCGGCCACGAGGGCCGTCATCAGCTTGGTCGTGCTGGCCTGGGGCAATTCGAGGTCGGCGTTGCGCGCCGCCAGGATCTCACCGGTGTCGCCATCCATGAGCACGGCCGCGCGGGCCGTGAGGGCCGGCGGCGCTGGCGGGGGGACAAGGGGGACAAGAAACATGGGACAAACGAATCCTGACGAACGACAGCAGGCATGCTAGCGGATGGCGGAGCGCATGGCCACACCGGGGGGACAGGCCGCAGCATCCGTACCAACATAACGGCCGCTTGACGGTTCCCATGGTGTGACGGGTCACATTTGACGACCCGAAGCCGGAGGTGGTACCTTGTCTCTTCCCGGGCCGTTAGCTCAGTTGGTAGAGCAGCTGACTCTTAATCAGCGGGTCGAAGGTTCGAGCCCTTCACGGCCCACCTAGGAACGAAGCGGGTTTCGGCGATTTCGCCGGGACCCGCTTTTTTGCTGGGGGGACGCCGGGGGGACGGCAGGAGTGAATCTGAGTCGCTCGAGGCAAGCCTCACCAGACCGACGTACGACTTTTGGCGGGTGAGTGGGAGGCTTGCTTCCGACTCCTAACAGCTGGGTCTGACCCCTTTCGGAGCGGCTTGATCGGTCTGGGTAACCTCGATGCTCCATACAAGAAACGGACGGTTCTTATATTTTGTCGGGACTGATGGCTCTCGAGGCCCGGAAGCGAGGGGTACCATCACCCCACCCGGCAAGCGAAAACGCCTTCTAGGCCCTTGTAGAGGGCCGCTTTCCGCGCCGCGGTCCGGCTTCGCTACGGACCGGGGCGATAGGGTCAAGGGACAAAGGGTTCAAGAGCCAAGTGACAAGCCCTCGGCCTACGGCCTCGACCTGGCAAGGCGGAAGCCGAGGCGGTAGTAGCGGCGGCCGGGGAAGTTGCTGTCGCGGACCGCCGCACGCGCGTTGGACGCGTCGAGGTTCCACGACCCACCGCGGAACACCCGGAGCGAGCCTGATGTGGGACCCACCGGGTCCGTCACCGTGCCTGGGTAATCGCCATACCAGTCCCAACACCACTCCCACACATTGCCCGCCATGTCGTACAGGCCCCATGCATTGGGCTTCTTCATGCCGACCGGGAGGGTACCTCTTGCTGATGGCAGTACAGGACCAACACCGTAAACGGGCTCGTATAGGATGTTACCTTGCCTATCAATCTGCCTTGCACGTACGTATGTCTGCTCGAAGCTACTGTTGTCACTGAACCACGCATACGTCCCCAAGAGTTTGCTGTCGGAACCGAAGTACCAAGCCGTGCTGCTGCCGGCACGGTACGCATACTCCCACTCCGCCTCCGTGGGCAGGCGCCAGCCCGTGGTCGCATAGGGGGTGGGGGCCGTCAGCGTCACATTGTCGCAAGAGTAGTTTTCTTTGCCCGGGGTACCGGAACAACCGGACAGGTCGTAGGCTACAGGCAGGCCATCCGCGACCGACAGAGCGTTGGCGTAGGCTACGGCGTCAAACCAACTCACCTGCTCGACAGGGCGGTTGTAATAACCATGGCAACTGAATTTCGATGGGTCGTTATTCATCAGGCTTATCCACTGCCGCAGCGTGACCTCCGTCTCCTGCATCAGGAAGTCTCGCGAAAGCGTCACCCGGTGCTGGGTCTCGTCGGAATCACGACCCGACTCGCCTGAGGGCGAGCCCATCTGGAAGGTGCCTCGTGGCAAATGCCGCAGATTATTGCCTGAGCTGTCACTTCCGGCGGGAGTAGCCATCTTCCGTGATGCTGACTTGACCTCTGTTCTCTTTGCGGCAACGGCCTGACCAACCGGCAAAAAGGCAGCCAAAGACAAGAGGGCAATCCAAGGTCTCATTATGCTCACTACCTTTTCAGAGCAAATCCAAGCGTCCCAGTTATTCTAAATGGCCCTCGTCTCATCTGCCCATTGGATCACGATAGTCTCGGGTAGCAGGCCCTCATCCGTCCGCCTGTTCCGGCCCCACTCTGCCGGGTAGCGTCTCTCGAGCCACCAAGCCGCCGCCTGCCATGTGCCGGACGCAGCGGCATGGGTGATGGCCCCAAGGGCTGCGGCCACGGCCCGGGATTCGGCAGTCTGGACCGCCTGAGCAAAGTCCTCGTCTTCCGAGATCCAGCGGGAAAGGGTCGAGGCCCCCACCCCGGACAGGGCGGCGGCAGTACCCCGACACTGGCCCGCGGCCAAGGCCTCGAGGATATGAGACTCGACCGCGGCGGACTTCTTGGTGGGGCGTGGCATAGCCTATTAATGACGGATACAAGGCGATGACTTCAAGCCAATATAGAGTCAGTCTCTTTCCTGTTTTTCGGCTTTATTGAACAGAAACAAGCCTCTGATCCATAAAATAAAACTCAACCCCAAAAGAAAAGCATTTAGACTTTCATCGCCTTCACCTAAGCGAAGGCCTATCCAACACATGAAAAAGAAGCTGAGAAACGTTTCAATAGCGTACTTTTCTCTTTTACTTTTGCCATCTGACACGACAAAAAAGAAAATAGAAACCAATATACCTAAATTAACAAAGCTATATGGATACATTACCGTAAAATCCTCTTCCACCATGGCCGGGGGGCCGGGGCCTCGAGAAGGCGGATCCGATCCTGGGCCGCGGACAGTTGCTCCCGGAGCATGTTGTTCTCGGCCTCGAGGCGCCCGACCTGTCGGGCCGCGGCGGCAAACTTCTCTGATAGTCCGGTCTCGGCCCGGATGACGGCTGAGACCTGTTCCAGCATAGCGGCCATGATGGCCTCCTGTCCGACTGCAGACGGGCCGGGGTTGTCCTCGGCCTGTCCCCTGCCCGTCACGGGCTCGTCTGCGGACGGACCGCGGTTGTCCGTCCGGATGGCCCGGCGGATGGTCTGGTACCCCATCCCCTCGCCTCTGAGGGCCTTCACCTGTTCCAGGACGGCCAGAGCATCGGGATCCAGGCGACGGCGGCCATGGCTGTCCGTGGGGGCATCTATCGGCAGACTTGCAAGCCACGCCTTGAGAGTCGAGGCCGGAACCCCTAGACGTTCTGCCGCCTGTCGAGTGGTAAGCATCGGGACACCCTGAACCGTCCGCGGTTGTCTGCCATCGGCCCGCGGTCCGTTCCCGGATTGTCCGAGGACAGGCCACGGTCCGTCCGTGATCTATCCACGCTTGCCCGGCTTCTTCTTTTTATGGGCCTGCCGAAACAGCCTAAACCCTACCCTCTCGAGGCAAGAACGGATCTACTGAACAAGTCTCAAACCCTTGCAGGAAGCCACGCTGCACAGGGTGAACAAGTCTACTGAACAGGTCTAAAAACGGCTGAAACCCTTACAGGAAGCTGCGCTGCACAGGGTGAACAAGTCTCAAACCCCAAAATGATCATGTGTTTTACACACACGCGCATCCCATACACCCCCCTCTCGCCCTGCAGTTGGGTCTAAAACTTCATGGGTGTTTTAGTATTTAGACTTGTTCAGGTTGTGCAGAACCGCATGGATACTGGGTTTTTGGCATTTTTAGACTTGTTCAGTAGACTTGTTCAGGTTGTGCAGAACCGCATGGATACTGGGTTTGAGACTTGTTCAGTTGCGACGAAAACCCCCTCGGCAACTTGCCGAGGGGGCGGATTCGACTGGCCAGGCTAAGTCCGGCGCCAGTAACGGTCCCTTTTCCCGCCTACTGTTTCTTGTTTCTTGGCCCACCCGAGTCCCGTCATGACGTTGCTCACTCGGATTTGCTCCCTCTGGCTCTGGCGGTCCTTCGGGATGTCGAGAGCTTCGGACAGGATCATGGCGGTTGTGATAACCGCGCTTCCGTACTGCTGTTCCAGCCACTCTTGAACGACAGAGGCCCATGAGTCCTCCTGAGTCCGTGATTCTTGAATCTCACGGGCCTTGGCCCTCACGCTCTCGTCCTCGACCCACCAGGGTTCCCCGGCCTTGTAGAGGGCCACGCCCTCGGCAAATAGCTGATCCCGGTTTGCGCGGATCCAGTCCAGGTCAACAAGCTGGACCGGGATGGGCCAGAATCGACGCCCCCCGGTTGGATCCCGAAGGTACTCATGGTTATTGGTGGTCCCCACCAGGACACAACGCCGGCCCAGATCCTCGACAATCCGCCCATAAGGCTTCCGGATGGGGTCCGTCTGCCTGCTCAGGAATCCTTTGATTCCGTTGGCTTCGGCCTTGTTGAATCCTTGCAGTTCCGAGATCTCGACTGCCCAACGGCCTTGGATCTGCAGGATGAAGTCCTTGTCGTTCGGGACGTATTCCAGGTCCGCAAACCACGCGGCCCCGGTTAGTTCCCGGATGCTCTGGCTTTTCTTGATTCCCTGCGGCCCCTCTAGGATGGGCATGTCGTCCATCTTGCATCCCGGGGATAGGGCCCGGGCCACCATGCCGAGGATCCAGACCTTTCCCGCGGCCTCGAGATAGGGGTCCAGCGTCACCCCATAGGCTTGTTCAAGCCACGTCCGGATCCGCGGAACCCCATCCCATGTGAGGCCCTGCAGGTAGTCCGCTAGGACATCCCGCTTCCGTTCCCCGGCCACCAGCATCACCGCGGCCTCTGTCGTCCGCTCTGAGACGGTCGAGAGGCCCCCGTGAAGCTGCAGAAACTCTTGAACCTGCAGCAGGTCATGGTCCGTCCAGGGGCGGGCCTGCTGGCCCTCGAGGACGGGCCCGGGGATCACATGCAGCTTGTTGGTGAAGGTCTCCATGAAGATGACCCCGACTTCCGCGGTCAGATCTCGGATGGCCTGGGCCGTGGTCGAGAGCGTGGCCCGCCCCCTCTTGGTGGTTTGTCCCCCGTCCCCGTCACGGCTTGCCGCGGCAGGTGTCACCAGTTCCATGAGGCAGGCTTCACGGTTTCCCAGTTCGGCCACTAGGGCCGCCCTCATCTCGTCTGGGCGGGTCAGGACTGTTCCTTTGCCCTCTGGTTCAGGATCCGTCCATCCGTGGCCCCAGGCCCAGTCCTGGACATCATGCTTCTTCTCTTGGTCAAGGCCCGGCAGGTGAAGGACGCTTGTCCGGATTCCTTGGCCTAGAAGGGCCTTGGCCCAGGTTTCGGCCTTCTCTTTGCCCGGCTTTTTGCCTGTGTTTGGGTCAATCGGATCAGCGTCCGGCAGGATGGCCCACTCAAGACCACAGGCCGCGGCGGCCTCAAGGATCTCGCCCGTGACGCTGCCCGGGATGAACGTGGCAGGAAGACCCGCGTCAAGAATAAGGTCCGCCTTCTGCTCACCCTCGGCCAAGAAGATGATCCCGTGGTTCTGAAGGGTTCCGGACTGCAGGCCTTCTTGAATTCCTGTCCAACGGTAAAGGAAGGCCTTTCGGCCACCCAAGCCCGATACCCACCGTCCGTCCCCTGCCTGATGAAGCCATTCAATGGACTTGTCGGGCTTCCCGTCTTTTCCAATCCCTGATCGGGTGATTTTCTTCTTGAGGCAGAGTGGCCCGTCCGGGACTTCCCGGTAAAGAAACTCGACCACATCCGGGCGTGGCCTGTAACCCCTCTCTTCGGCCTTAGAAGGCGTGTTTCCCGGGCCTTGTGGCCACTCGGGCACAATCACTCGAGGGGCTGCCTGTTGGGCCTGTGAAAGGCTTCTCTTGGATACCTTTCGTCCTTGTCCGCTTGGCCAGTAGATCCGCTTGGATTCATCTTCAGAAACGCCTAAAGCCACCTGAATCAATCCAAGTATCCCGCCTTCGTTTTGGCAGCGATGGCATTTCCAGGCCCCCCCAAGGCCGGAGTCCGGCTTGAAGTTGAACGTGAAGTTCTTATTCTTGGATTTTTCGTGTTTGCAGAGAGGGCAATAGGCCCGATTTTCCCCACGCTCAGGCCATCGGGCGGCCTCTGGTATCCCGATTTTCTCGACAAGGATTTCCCTGTCGCGCTCGACCGTGAATCCTTGGTGCGACATCATGCCGCCCCCATTTTCCGGCGGGGGAGCGTGGAATGGAATTCCGCCTGGCGCCGGGCGAATACGCCCTTTGCCCATGCTATGTAGGCCGCGGAAAGGCTTCTCATCCATGCCGATTGGGCGGCGGAAGGGAATCCTTTTCGCTCACCTGGTGAAGTTGTCCCGCGCGCAATTCGCAAAAGAGCCGTGTGGGGGATTTGGTCAAACCAACAGTCCTCGAGGCCTTGAAGGTCCGAAGGGCAAAGATCCCAAGCGAAAAGGGCGTCCATAAACGAGAGATTCATACGCTCTCTCAGGGCCCGGACTGGACTGATATCAGCCGCGTCCATCATGGCCGATCACCCCCGGTCAGGGCGGTCCGGTAGGCCCCGCGCCATGCCTGATAGTCCTCGGCAATGGTGGGGGACAGGGGGGACAGGGCTTCCAGGACGTCCCCGGAAAGGCTTTCACGCCCTCCGTCCTCGAGGGATGACAGGGAAGAGCGGCTCACGCCCCAAGCCACGGAGGCCTCGGACAGGGTGAACCCATGGGCCTCTCGGAGGCCCCTGATGGGGTTGTTAGGCGGTTTCACGCGATACCTCGGATGTTTGTCCGATGGCCCGCGGAATCTGCGCCCCCCCCCCTCCCATCACAATCAGGGATGTGGTTTAGTGGTACACAGATAACGCGGAACCACCAGCCAGAAGGAGCGGCAGGGGGATCCAGTTCACAGAAGGCTCGGGGTTGCCGCCCTGGGTCTTCTTCTTTTCGGGGTTAGCGGTTGTCCGCGTCCCCCCTGTTTAGGTTGGATTGCACCGCGAGTCTGGTCAAGACCCCTGCGTGACGGCTTTCCGCGCATTGATTCGGAACGGCGAGAGACTTCACGATTCGGGCCGAAAACTCTCGAAATCAGTAGATCCAGAAGTTCGCAAACCCTCGAGGATCCGGGTCAGAGCCTCGGACCGGGACAGCCCTTTCGCCTGGGCCCGTTCGTCCAGCCACTCGGCCAGGTCCGGCGGCAGGCTGAAGGATACTGTCCGGCGGGCGTCTGTCCCGAGGAGCTTCCTGCCCCCGCCCGGACGCAGGCCGCCTCGACCGCCTTTCTTGTCTTCCGTCATTGCTCAGTCACTCCCAGGCGGGAAAGGGCCGCCCGGCCCGCGTCACCCGCCCAAGCTGCGGCCAGAGCCAACAGAACCGGGCGTGGCAGGGACTCGGCAAAGGACCGGGCGCCATCCGGATCCCGAGGGAGATACCCGCGGATCCTCGAGGCGGCGGCCCGGACCTCTTCGCCCCGGGCCATGAAGGTCCGGACAGATTCCTCGAAATCGACCAAGGATTCCTCTACCGCGGCTCGGCCAAGGATAGCCACGGCTTCTGCCCGGGCCCGGCCACGGGCCGTCATGCGGCCCGCCCAAGGACGTTCTTGACGGTCATGGCATACCAACGCCCGCCCCTCTTGGTGGCCACGCCCCGGGCGTTCAGGGTCTCGGCAATGGCCTGCAGCGTGGCCCCCTCGGCCCGAAGGGACTGAATGACGGCCACGGCTTCCGCTTCGGCCTCGACTGCCACCAGGGCGGTCCCCTCAACCCGGGACCCGAAGGGCACACCCCCCACATGCTCGCCCTGGGCCTGCTTCTGGGCCAAGGCCGCGGCGGTCCGCTCCCCAATGGCCTCACGCTCCCACTGGGCCACGCTCACCAAGACGTTCAAGACAAGACGCCCCCCGGCGGTCCGGGTGTCAATCTGGTCCGAAACGCTCATGAGAGCAACGTCCTTGCCAAAGTAACGGTCAATCAGGGCGTTCCAGTCAGCCACGTTCCGGGTCAGGCGGTCCAGCTTCAGGATCACCAGCCCCTCGGCTTCCCCGGCCCCGATGCGGGCCAGAGCCTCGGACAGGCCGGGGCGATTGATGCTCTTGGCACTTACGCCCGCGTCCGAGACCACGGCCACCAGCTCGATCCCGTACAGGTCCGCATAAGCCCGGATCTTGGATTCCTGGGCAGCCAGGCTATATCCCTCGGATGCCTGTTCCTGGGT
>Ga0194122_10003130_pt1 | contig 17194 bp, 15 predicted proteins | sample TA2MahCa10mmetaG_FD_155487 | JGI IMG/M metagenome (GOLD analysis project Ga0194122, IMG submission 155487) | Freshwater microbial communities from Lake Tanganyika, Tanzania - TA2015021 Mahale Deep Cast 10m | ecosystem: Environmental > Aquatic > Freshwater > Lake | place: Tanzania: Lake... | reverse complement strand
CGCTGTTGCTAACTTTGCCGGCGGTGCTAATCGTTGCCAGCTTGGTATCTGCAATCGCGGCAGATGCGTTGATATCGCCGTTGACGATGGTGCCGTCAGCGATCATCGTGCTAGTCACCGTGCCAGTGTCACCCGTGGTGATGACGGTGCCAGAAATATCAGGGAAAGTAATGGTCCGATCAGCCGTCGGATCCACTACCGCCAGATATGTTTCGTAAGCATTGGCGCTGGCACCTTCAAATGCAAGGCTGCCCGTCGTGCCAATCAGCAGTTCGCCGGTAACAGTGCCGCCAGCTTTGGGCAGTTTTTCGTTATCAACTTCCTCAATCGCGGTTTGGACGTTGGTGGCTGCAATATCACCAGCCGGCGTAAAGCTGACGTTGCTAGCAACCTGCGCTGTAATGGTTTGGGAAACGTCAATTTCAGTCCAGTTGGCGCCGTTTGACAAGATGATGTCCGGCGGAGTCAGCGCAACTTGAGGCGCGTTACCCGAGGTGATCGTGCCAGCCTCTGACACCACCAAGTAGTAACGATTATTAGCAGTAGCGGCTGCTGGCAGAGCTTGGCCGACAACCAAACCAATAGCTGTACCCTCGGCGGTAACGGAAGCGATTAAACCCGTGCCACCACCACTGGAGGCATCAAACGTGCCAGCAAAGATAATTTCACCAACTGAAATACCAATCGGCTGAAAAACGTTGCCGTCCCAGAGGAATAGGTCGCGGGATAGTGGATTAAAGAAGAACTGACCAATATGGTCTGCAGTTGGCTGCGTATCGCCAATCTTGCTTACTGCATAGTTTGCTAATTTTTCACCAATAATAGTATTTGTGCCAACACGAGCAATATCTAATGTGCCTGCCGTAAGCAAAGCAGCACTATGGTTGGGAAGGTCGGCATCAGTCAGGACAGTGCCCGCTGCCACATGGCCCTGCGAATCAATTGTGACTTTCGTATAAGTGCCAGCAGTGGCAGAATTAGTGTGGTTTAACACACCACTTGCACTCACTCCTAAGCCAGTACCAGGCAACACGGCTCCAACTACGCTTGCAGTGGCAACAGGCAGGTCTGCGCTCGTAATAGCCCGACCATCAAGAATGAGTCCTTTAGCGTTGTAAGTGACAAGGCTATAAGTGGCGCTAGCGCTTAAATCATTGTCAATTTCCAGGACACTTCCGTCAACGCGAAGACCTTCTCCATTGATTGCCACGCCACCACGCCCGCTTGCAGTGGGAACGGGAAGATCAGCGCCAGTAATGGTGCGATAAGAAACCGCGCCAGAATTTGCTGCTGGGCCGGCCAAGAACTGTGCAGCAGCTCCAGTGTTGTCCAGTGAAGGAACAAGAGTGACGGTATCGCCCGAGGTGGTGGCCGTTAAATTCACCACGCCTGAAGTGTCGCCAGTAATCGTATTGACCGACCCCGCCGCTTTGATGCTTAGCCAGCTACTGCCGTCCCAAACAAATAATTTTTCAGTGGAAGTGTTGAGAGCGCCTTGGCCAACAAACTCTCCACTGCCAGGCAGGCTTGTAACTAAATCAATCGTGCTCTCATTAGCCAGCTTGACGCCAGTAACAGCATCAGTGGCAATGGTGGCAGTAGTAACGGCTCCAGAAGCTAATGCAACAGTGCCGACCTCCCCGCCGCTAAAAGTAATCTTAGAGGCAGCAATGGTGCCGCTAGGCAGCAGGCCAATGGCATATTGAGTGAAGCCGCTAACAACAATCTTTTTTGTTTCGCTTGCAGACGTATCCACCACGGGCAGTAAATCACCGCCCGCTAAATCTACCCCAGAAAGACTATTAAGTTCGGAAATCCTAAGGTCGGCCATCTTAGTAAACTTTGCTAAGCAACAACTTCTTGCAACAGTCTAGCCGTCGCATCTTGCTCAAGCAGGATATCATCTGTATTCTCCTGTAAGATTATATTGCTAGTAATAGTTTTGGCCCTCAATCTTATGGGGCCAGTTGTCACGAAATCAATGGCTATTTCAACATAGGCGTCAGCCCCATAGCTAACGCCCGCCTGTGTCACAATGGCATCAATTTCATACCACAATTCATCATCAGCAGCAGTGCCTAATGAATAATCTCCAGCCGTTTTTATGTAAAGTTTAGCCGCAAAACCACTGCCAATTTCAGTGCGCAATGCAAGTTGCATTAAATAATGTACTGTTTCAGCGGGATTATTATCTACTTCCGTTGGCAGATATTCCCAAACAGCTCGTAAATTCCCACTGCCTGAAATCAAACTAGATTGATTGCTTCTAAATTCTTCTCCCAATGCAGTGGTGTCTACTGTTTCTCTGTTTGTATTCAGTTCAAAAGAAGTGCATTGCGCCAAAATGCGGGCAATGCTATTGACAATCTTGACGGAAATAGGAATGTTTGTTGCAATACTTTGAAGAGCAATGGCATTTACAGATAAGCCTTCTAATGCATCGTCAAAAGAAGAATAAAGGCGAATGCCGCCAAGATCATCAATATATACATACCAAGTGCCCGCTGATTGCTGCTGGCTGTTTCCCCAGCCAGCAGCGGCTACAAAAGCAAGAATGCTGCCATCAGTGGAACGAATTTCTAGCTGGTCACCACTATGCAATAGGCCAATGTCAAAATCAAAGCTAAATCGTTTTTTGCTGGTGTTAATATCCGATGGATTGACAACGGAATATTTCAAGCCATCAAAAGATTGACGTTTGAGTTCAACTTGTCCAAATCGCCCGAGATATACGCTCATTACATTGTCACCGACGAAGGAGCACCAGTCACTTGGAAATTGATATCAGCCTTGCTAATTTCACCAACAGCAGCACCAATAGAAACGCTAGTAATATAAACAGTGAATTTCACGTCTTTATTGGTATTGCCATCGCTCAGGCGCAGTGTAAGTTCAGCAGTATCGCTGGCGCTCACTCCACTAGTTTTAACAATTTTTCTCAGCAATGTACTGGCGTCATTCCTATTGGCATCGTCTGAATAATACAATAAACCTGCGCTGCCACTGAAGCTTTGCAAGCCAGGCACGTAAGTTTTCTGGTCGTCCCCAAGAGTGGTGGTTTCTAGCGTTTCTAGCTCGCCCTGAAGCGACCACGAGGATACTTTCACTAGCGTGGTGCCACCTAGCAACAAGCTTCCGTCTCTACCAGTGTAAATTTTTGCCATAATTAAAGCCTCGTGCTATTAGTCTACAAAACTCCGACTAATTGTACTTGCACACTACTTCTTCCGGGCTTGACAGAAGAAATTTGCGGAGCTCCTTCATATCGCCAGGAATTACCAGTGGCCACGTCAATAGTTGAGGCGCTTCCAGTCCAACCGTTTTTAGTGATCGATGGAATGGTAAATGTTCCATAGCTTCCATTTACTTCGTCATAGTGATCAATAAAAGCTTGCGCATCTCCATCTGCAATGTTGTCATAAGACAGTTCTAGTTTCATGCCAGTGCGCTGGCTGCCATACAAAATACGAATTTCCACGCCAGATTGTGATCTAAAATTTTTGATGGGATATTCTCCGGCATCAAAAACACGACTCGTGGGAACCAAGTTGGGAAATGCCATTAGCCCTCCACTTCAAACTGAGCGGAATTAGTTACATCCTTAGCAATAAGGCTAACCAATTGATCGTCACATGGGAACTCAGAGGCGGAAACTAATACCGTCCCTTCATTATCCAAAGTAAGTTGTTCAATCATGTAGACGTTTTGAGAGACAGTGGAAGTGAGAACAGTGAAAACATTGTTATACAAAGAACTATCCTGAACAATGCCTCCACTAACAGTCATGATACTTTCCCTGGTTTCATCAGACGACGGGCCGTAACTCAAGATGCGATATTGACCATCAGTAAATTCTGTGGCGCTAGTAATCACGCCTGTAGCGCCAATGCTGCCATTCTGAGCCGAGCTATAGGGATTGCTTTCCGTCACTACTCTCACATAGTCACCAGGGGCAAGATCCATGCCGTAGGGCGTGGTTTTAAATTGAATGGTATGCGTGATGCGACGACGCACCGACATGAAGAATCGTGCCACCAGCTCAGCATGTTGCTGACTTGTGCAATATTGCAACATATCAAATTGTTCCAATGGATAGGAGCTACTATTGGCTTCTTTCCATCGCACCACAATGTTTTTCTCAGCAGTGAGTTGATTTTCGCGCTCTTCCCTAAAACGCATGGCAGCTTGAAAATCCTTGCGTTGTTCTGCAGTTAAATATGTAAGCTCAAAAGAATCTTCGATAATATTGCCAGCAGTAAATAACTGCTTGATTGTGATTGGGCTAGTGCTAATTGATCCATTCATATTGGCTGGTAATGCGGGGACTAGCGCAAATTTCCCGTCAGTAATTGCAAAATTGCAAAGCATAAATGGTGCCGTATCGGCAATAAATTGCCTCACGTTAATGCTGCTACCAATGATGCCATCAAAGAACAATTTATTGGCCCTAAGGAATTTGCAAGTGGTAGCCATTTGATCCGAATCAATTAACGGAGCATTGTCATGAGACATATTAAGAGTGTTGCCAACTCCGGCCACTCTGTCTGTTAATAAGTAATAAACAAGATCAGTGAATAAATTGCTGGGGCCTATTTCATTGTTATCGCCTGGATGCAAATGCTTCACTGGGATGCCATTTTTCAGCCAAAATCTCACTTGGTCTAAGTTGGTAAAATTTCTTGAAGCCTTTATCGCAAGTCCAGCAATAGTCATGCGGTCATATAAAGGAGCTTCTTCATTACGCACAATCTCATTAACATAGACCACGCTATGTTCAGGATTGCTGGCGTTAGATTTTTCCACTAAATTGCCGTATAAACTAATGTCGGCATATTGGCTTTGAAATTCAAAAACACGTCCTGGGTAAACAATATTGCGAGAAATTGCTGCGCTTAAACTTTCTAAAACCAGCCGAACGCCGACTGTTGATCCTGGTATTCTGTAAGGGTTGGAGCCACTCACTGTTTTAGAGTCGGTATAAAGATCGCCGCGCTGTAAATTAAACCCCCCGCCAACGCTTGCAATTTCAATAATAGGATCGGTCCATTGATTGCTTTGACCAAAATTACCAGCAGCATCAACCACTGTACTTTTTAGACGCACAACCATTTGCGACGACCAATTAATGTCATAAGTTTGCAAATATCCGCGAGCATAATTATTAGCATTGCCAAAAGCTTCGCGATAATACCCTTGCCTTCTTCCAGATGAACTATCTCTAGTGATAACACCGCTAACGCGATATTTACGGCCAATCGTTGAAATGAGAGGAGCGTTCGGTGGTGAGCGGAAAGGGTTGGAATTGATTGTGTTGAAGGTAGCAATAAATTGCCCAAGCCCTTCCCAATTATTAGAAGCAGAAACAACGTTCTCCTGTTCAATTACCCAACCATAAATTTGCCCAGAAAAATGACTATTAGTTTCCGATAATTGCAACTTATTTAATGTGTAGCGCATGATATACCAGCGCCCGCCAGTAAGATCATGCTTATATTCAAATGTTACGCGGGTGCCAGCATTGCCTGGATAGTCATCGGCGGATCCAATGCCAGCTAAGCGTGTGAGTTCCCAGGTAAAAGATCCTGCACGCCCACCAATGGGAGCATAATCAAACGTGGCATTTGTAAACCAATCAAGCCATTCAACAGCAGAAAGAGTGCGATCTAAAAACGCGCCATCATTGGGAAGATAATCGAGAATACCAACGTTAGAAGGCTGCGGAGTTTGCGTGGTAATTTGTGTTTCTGCTGGCTTTGTCATAAACTCATTATTGCCTTTAATTTCTCTCTTTTTAACTATTTGGCCAACGGAATTAACTTTAAAGCTGCCATAAATATTAGAATAAGTACTAACAAGTTCCTGGCGAGATGCGGTTTTGTCAACGCCATGGTGGAGATGCCAAAGAGATTCTTCATCGCTAAAGTTTTGCCCAAAATCTGTACCATTAATTGGTACTAGTTTAAATTCGTACTGGCGTTTATCAGGATGTTCAATGCGAATAAAATTGTATTGTTCTTTTGGCTCATTACCAATAATGCAAAACTCTTCGCCTAACGGCTGCCAAGTAAATTCGTTTCCCGAAGAATTAGTGCCAGCCGGGCGCAAATAAATTGTAAATATTGAAGAACGAGTGATAACGGCATTGACAGTGCCTGTAGTAATCGAAATGCGTTGACTCTCTAAATTTTTTAATTGCTCCGGGCTAGGAATTGTCTGGAAATTACATAAGCCGTTAATGCGTTGATACACATTACTACGAATGCCAATTTCAGTGGCATTACAAGAGCGCGTGTTGCGCACAACAGCTTTTGCTACTTTCATCAATGGAAAGAACGCAGCGCCCGCATTATATTGATTGGAAGCCGCTTGATCTTCACTATCGCTCAAATAGTCCCTTGTCAACATTCCATTAGAGACAAGGCCAATGTTTTTCACGCCAGCCAAGCTTATATCAATGCATTTGAGGCGAATCTTTTGCGTGCTGCCAAGCCTCCAAATGGCAAGATCACGAGAAATAACTTGCCAAGTGGTGCGGCCAATCATTACAATTTCACCCACCTGCAATGCATCGTCTGCGGCATTGCGCATCTCCTCTGTGGCATCATTAATGTCGTCAACACTAATTTCCCTGTTTGGTCCCTTGTAATAACCTTCAGGAATTTTTCCGCCATCAATGGTAAAGACAATAATATCTTCCCGAGAAACAGGACGAATTTGAGTGCCGGCACTTTCTGGCACTTCTACGTCATTTAAATGAGTGATGCCCATGCGGCGGCTGTAGTTACGGCCAGTGCCGCTCATTCCCAAAGGACGAACACTTTTGTATCCACCACCATCGTCCCCTTCGTTCGTGAATCCAGTGTCGTTTCTACTGCCAGCAATTTTTACGCGCTCATAAGTGAGATTTTCGCCAGGATCATCTCGTTGACCTTGTAAATGAGGAATGGGAATAACGCGCCAATTAACGCGATAATTTGAGCCATTTGCAATGGGTGCATAGCAGCCAAACTCTGCATTATTGCTTAAACTATGGGCGGCGCAAAAAGCTGGAGAATCCAACTGCGCTCCAACTGGACAAGTAAAAATATCATTATTATTTTCAGGATCGCCAGAGGCTAGTGAACCGCGAGTGCCGTAAGTAAGATTGACGGCTTGCATTCGATAGAAATTAGAAGCTGTTGTGTTGCGCTTCCAATAGAAAGCAAATGATTGCTCATAAATGGCGTCCAACACGCCATTGCCAACAAAAATACCAGGCAATGCAGGGGGCGGGTCAATACCATCTGGCGCAATAAAATCTGCTACGCCTTGCTCACCAACAACAAACAGCATCTTCACGCCTTGTTGTGAGCCGTAACTAAACATGCGGCTCCAAACAAGCTTGGGCGTAACTAATAGCCCACCAGTAGTGCCTGTCCAGCGACCAAAAACAATGGGAATGGGATCGCCGTAATTTGCTAATTCAGCCTGACTATTGAAACCATGCGTTGGAGAGAATCGCTGGTTTCCATTGATACTATCAAGAGTGAGGGTGCGAGTATCTTGCGCTTGAATATTGGGGGCGCTTGGCTTTGGAGCCAAGAAATAAGCTGCTGCAGTACTGGCGGCGCCTAAAACAAGGCTAATAACAATTGGTATCCAAACAGCTTCCGCCGCCTGAATATCGGGGATGTTGTCATATTCAGCAGGGCGCACTCGCGCCCGTTCTCTGGCTAAATAAACAAATCGCCTGTATTCTTCTTCGCTACATCCAGCAATCTCAATTAATTGCTTTTCATACGGTAACAATGGGCCGCGATAACGCCCGTCAACGGCATCCACGCCACTCGTTCGGAAAGGCGGTTGATATACAGGACGCCCTTCTGCCATACCACCCCAAAACTCCAGTGTTCTTGCTTTTGTAGCACAACATCTCCATCATAGAGCGGAATATCAATGCGACGGCCCCATTCTCTCAAATCACGCATGATTTCTTTAGTGGAAGCGCTATACCATTCTTGCTTAAATTGAGGGGCTGGAATATTAAGTTCTTTTAATACTGCATATACAAGGTGAATACAATCTATTTCTTCTCCGCTCCCGTCTGCACCAAGGCAATACTTTTTGCCAATCAATGAATAGATCACTGTAATCGGACGTTAGCAGTGGTCGGAATGTTGCCGATTAAACGCTGCGTAAGGCGCCGCTGTGGCGCATCAGCGCCCACAGCGTCCAAAACGGTATTCAGCGTGAGGGATAGTTCCGCCTCGCGCCATGCACCGCCAGAGATCATGCTCACGTAACGATGCACGCGATCAAAGCTAGTGGCATCATCTGGATTTAATAACACTACGTCCACTTGCGCTAACCATCTTTTGTCAAGGGCTTCAACCGCCCAATTGCGACTTAATGCATTATTTGGAAATACCAGGTCGGCCTCAGTATTGTCTCCAGTTCTGTTAATTGTCACGCCAGAAAAACCAAACGGCAAAAAGCCAAATTGATTCCCTTCATAGACAATGGTTTGATTGATAAAAAAGTTTTGGAAACGTTGTTTAACGTTTCCCCTTTCTGTAAGAATAAGAAAATTGCCTAGTGCTAGTTCCATTAAATGCCAACCCTCCTTCTAGTGGAAGCGCTCATTTGAAGGCGCTTTAATGTGCGCTGTTCGCCCTGCGCAGCGCCTTGTCGCGCTGCTTGAGCCAGTCCCACTTGGAACTGGTCTGCCGTCACATAATCTACGCTATTAATCCGCTCCACGTCATACCTCACATCAATTGGCCCCATCATGGCTGCCATGGCATCTGCGCCACCTCCACCACCTTCAGAGCCAGTCGGAATAACGCCAGCCCCGCGAGCGCCTGCTGCATAGCGCTCCATGGCGCCACGCATTTTGCTTTGCGGAATAATATATTCGGGCTCGCCACCTTCGCCTACAAGGCCAAGTGTGGGGCCAGTCACCATGCCTCCGTTGGCGAATGCTTGGAAGCCTCCAGTAAAATAAGCCCCTTCCGCCGCAAGAACTGCACCACCTTGTATTAAGCCGCCAGGTGCCGTTTGATAATCAGATGGTGAAATTTGAGCGCCAGAACCACTGCTACTGGCAGCACTACTGAATCCAAATGCAAATGCTTTAGCGATACCAATGGCAATGTAAGTGGCAATCATTTGAGCAGCGGCTTGCAGCAATGCATCGCCAACGGCCTTAAGGAAAGAAGAAAACACTTCTTGAGCAGTGGCCGTGCCTTGGATAAGTTGCGTAATGCCTTGAGTCATCATCGTGCCAAAAGCATCGCCAATACCACCAATGGCGGTTTGAATGCCACCAAATACGCTCTCTAGCTGCATGGCCTGGCTTTCTAGCTGGGCCATTTGTTGCGCATAATTCATATTGCCATTGGATTCCAGCAGTGAACGTTCGTAAGTTTGAGCAGCGCTTCCATAGAAGCCTGCCATCAAGCCACCACCGGCTCCGGAAATACGAGCCCTTACACCAGCCAAATTGCGTTCTTGCTCCAACAAGCGATTATTTTCAATGCGAATTTGCACTTGTTTTTGCAATGCGCCAATTGTATTCTCGATGGCGCGATATTCATCGGCTCTTAGATTTTTAGTCTGCTGTTGAATATATAATTGAGCTTCCTGCTCGGCAGTCAGTCCGATATAACCATTGCGCAGATTATTAATCTGCATCTCCTGGCTATCAATCTCATTATTTACATCTTTAAGAGCATCCTTGAAAGGAGAGCGAATTTCTTCAGTTGCCTTTTTGATGGCAAATTTACGCCGCTCTTCAACAGCAAGCAACTCATTTGTTTTGGTTTTTTCTAAATCAAAAAGCTTGAACTTTTTATCAGCCGCGCTCATATTGTCGCGGTTTGTTTCAAGCACTTTCAAGCGGTATGTTTCCTCTGCTTCTGCTTTCTCTTTTATTGCAGTTAAATTGGCAAGCGCTACGCCATAGGCGGTCTTGCTGATTTTTTCCGCAAGCAACTCATTGTCTAATATTTGCTTTTTCTTGTCAAATGCTTGCTGAATTATTTGTAACTGGCCCCTGTCATATGGCTGTAGTTTTTGTCCTTTTCCAGCCTCTCCCTCGCCAGGCGGAATAGCGCCAAGTGCAGGAGGAGTCGTCAATTGTTTTTCTCGAAATTTCAGTTGCTCTTGTCTAAATCTTGATTCAGCAGCAAATTGCTCTTGCTGTTGAATCAAGCCAGGTATCATTGTTTTCTCTATAAACTTTCTTCCCGTTAAGCCTGTTTGCACTGGAATGCCAGCGGCTTCAAAGCGGCTGGCCATTTCAGGAGATACTGCTACATTTCGCTTGCCAAGTTTATTGGTTGATTGTCCCATTAAAGATTGCAAGTCCCTAATGTTTCGTTCACGGGCAAACTGTTCCGTCCGGGCTTCCGTTGCAGACATGCTGCGAATAGCTTGCGCAGCCCCAGCGGCTTTAAGTTTGGTTTCTTCTAAACGTTGATTAAGCGACATAAAACGCTCAATCAATGCACTTATGCCAACTAAAACAAGGCCAACACCGGTAGAAGCAAAAAATGTACGAAGAGTCAAGCCAGCCGTGCGAATAGATGCAGCAGTAACCTGAGCTGTATTGCCAGTTGCGGCCATCATTCCACGGAATGCCGTTAATGTACTGGTGCCCGCTAACACGCGAGCATTAAAGATTAATAATTGCGCAGCATTAGATATCCACAATCCTCGTAAAATATTTAAGGCAAGGTTCAATGGAAGGACGATTACATACAATTTTGCTAAATATCCAACCACTGGATTGCCAGCAATCTGCAGCAAAATTCTTGACAAATCAAGAGCTACTTTTGCAAAAGCGCCTAATTGTTGCACAACGCCAGAAACATTGGCTTTAATGCCATCAAAAGCTGGGCGAAGTTTTTCAAGCTCTTTAGCCAATGCAAAACCACCAGCGGTTTTAGCCTGAGCGCCAGAAAGGAATGCATTCATTCCATCGGCCACTTGCTTAATGCCCTGCGTCAATGGCGTAACAATGCCATTCAAGAAGCCAACAGCTACAGGCTCAAAACTTTCATACAGCAATCGCAGTGAATTTTGCATGCGATTAATGCTGCCTTGGAATGTCCGGGCAGCGCCTTCTGCGCCAGGTCCAAATTCTTGCGTCATGACAACGCCTACATTCTTGAGCAGTGCCACCATTGCCTGCCCTTTATATTGCCCTTCTTCCAGCGCAGCCGAAAAATCTTGAATGGCCTTCGGCCCCTTAAAGCCAGCGGCTTCAGCAAATATTGCCATCGCCCCAGGTAGAACATCGCCCAATTGCCCCTTCAATTCTTCGCTCATCACTTGGCCCTTGCTTGCCATTTGAGCAAAGGCATAATTCACGCGATCCACTTTGTCAGCGCTCATGCCAAACGTGGCAGCCGCTTGTGTAATGCCAGTAAATAGATTACGGATTTCGTCCCCCTGGAAACCAGCGGGAGCCATGGATGCATAAAGCTTCGTGAAACCATCACGAGCCGATTGCAATGGTGTGTTGTATTTATCAACTAAATCAAGGATTAATTGATTAGAAGCCGCCGCTTCGTCTGCAGTTGGAGAAATGGCGGCCAGTGTATTCCTAAAACTTTGCAACTGACCAACTGCTTGTCCCACTTCCCCCGGGAAAGCTTGAATAAATGCCAATGCTTTATAGGCAGTGCCAAATAACAACACTTGCTTTGCTGCAAAGGCAAATTCAGTGCCCAGTTCGCGAATAGTGCCAGCACCAGGAAGGTTGATTCCGCCAAAACCGCCAAAGCCTCCCCCTTGGCCGCCTCCGCCGCCACCACCGCCAGTGGGACCACCAGGAGGAAGAAAAGGGCCACCACCGCCCAATGGCACTTGCCCTGAAACCACTGCAGCCATGCGATCTTCGCGCAATACTTGTTGGCCGCGAGCGGCAGAACGAAGTTGTGCTTGAAGTTGACGCTGGGCTAAATATGCCTCTCTACTGATAAATCCACCTGTTGTACCAGCGGGTCCTAGCAATCCCGCGATGCTAGGACCTCCACCCATGTTGTACCGTAGCTGTTCAGCGCCACCAGCAGGAGCATTATTAGTTGCAAAAATTGGTCTAGTCGGCAATGTTGGTCCTTGAGTTGCACCAGCAGCCATTCCATATTTTCCCAGCGGACCCTGTGCAACTGCTCGCCCCGGAGTGAATATATTTCGCACAGGACGCCGTAGCGCCATCTGAGCATTGCCCAAAATATTCTCCATCGCTTGCTGCGATAGATCGTTCATTAATTTATCAATTAAAGAGCCTTTCTTTAAACGCGAAACTCCGCTAATACTTTCTGACTTTGCCAGTCCTTGCAGTTGTTTAACTGTTAGTTCTTCGAGGGCGGTTTTTAAACGAGTGGATCGTCCCACTCCAACAAAACCACCTCCTCCAGAAAGCCCTTGAGAACGCATGTATTCCATGAGGCCAGCGGCCCCTTGGCCGCTAGCGGCAAAACCTCCGCCAGTTTTCAGCTTGCCTCCAAGCTCTCCCAGCTTCCTTGCCAATGTTTCAGCTTTTGCTATTTCAGCGGAAAGATTGGTTTCAATGGTAAGGCGATAATTTCTCCGTCGAATATTTGCGCTTAAGGTATTTAGTTCGTTTTGAATGGAACGTCGATCAAACTTCACTTGCACGGGCATGTTGTAGCCCGCTGCAGCTTGTCCAAGACCGGCTAATTGTTGCCGAAAGAAGGCAAGGTCAAGACTTACCTTAAGCCTCAGTTCGGCATCTTGAGCCATCTCGCTTATCCAGATACTTTTCCTTTCATTCTATAATCATTCCCCATTATTACGACCAGCAAACGATTTTAATTCGTCAGCCATTAAAGCAATTACTCTACCATCCATTCTTCGTGTCTTCATTAATTTTTGCAGGACAAGCAGGCTTGCATCCGTTAAGCCAGTCTCTTTTCTAACGCTCTTTGCGTCAAACGGTAGAAAGTCTTCTGGCTTGATTTTACTTTTCTTGCCAGCCATCATGCCAGCAACCATTGTTCCCATCTTGGCAATGGCTACACTTTGGATGTTGTATTTTGCCACATCGTGCTTGTCCAAATATTTCAACGCAGCCTTCACATCGCCAATTTTTTGACGACCAAAATTCCTAGATGACCATCTTTCGTCTTTTAAATCCGAGCTAGAAAGTCGAAAATAAATATCATTCCAAGGCGTAAGCCCACGCAACACTGCGCGGGCCTGAGCTTCAGTGCGCTCTGTTACTGAGGACCACTCCTCTTTGTTGCTTTTTTTGCGGCTGTAGCCTCCTTCGTCTCCGCTTCTTGTTCAGACGAGATAAATTCAACCATTTTTGCAATAGCCTTGCGTGGCAATGCCTTAGTATCATCAATCTCCCAATCGTCAAGGTCTCGCCATTCCCCTTCAACCATGCCCTGCCCTCGTGAGCGCATAAATGCAGTGACCATACGAGCGTTAGTTGCTTCTACGGAAGTGCCGCTTGTAATCATGCTGAGCGTTTCTTCCGTATAGTCGGCAAGCAGTTCGGCCTCAGTCAGTGTGCCGCCGCCCTGCAAGAGCGCAAATGCCTCATCCAATGGAATGTCTTTTGCATTGGCAATACGCTTGGCTAATTGCACAGCGCGAATGGTGGCCTGACTTTGAAGTTTGCTAATTTCTTCTTGTTCAATTGCTTCCGCAACCAGCCAACCACCATACCTCTTCAAGCGAATGTTGGGAAGAAGATCAAAAAACTCCTCTGCCTTGGTTTCCAGAAGAAAGCTGTACTTGCTCATGATCTAGCACGTTTAACAATGCATTGAATACCTTCACCCTTTCGCTACCAGAGCGAAATTCCTTAGGTACGTCAATCAGCATTGAATGATTTTCGTTGCCTATTCTAATGGTCTCCTCTCTGCAGGAAATAAGACACAATATGCCTGCCTCTAGCGCAGCGCCGTCTAATGTGCAATTAATTGCATGCACAGTTTTATCGTCGCTCCACAAATAATCAATTTGCATCAACCCAGCGCAGCTTTAATGCGGCGCTTTAGCGCCTTACTTACCACACTACTCTGAAATTTTGCGGGCACATAAAGATCGTCTGTCCATGGTCTTGGCTCAAGATTTGTGCCAAGTCCTTCATGCACATACATGGCATAGGCGCCCCCGGAATCATTCCTCGCATCCCAGTTCCACGATGCAGTAATGTCATTGGTTCCTTGTGTGATTTTGAAGCTTTCCTTGCCGCTCTGATAAAGCGTGCCTAAATCATAAATATTGCGAACAGTGCCAGCACTTTCTCCGCTTTTACGTCTGGTAAATCCTGGATATTGCCACTTGTCGTCCTTGAATTGATCCTCAAAATATCCATCATCTAAATCTTCGCTAGCCCAAAGCTTAAACGCTTGCTCTAGCTTGTTGACAATATTTTCTGGATTAATAAATTTTCCGCCAACAATAACGCCGCTCATTCTGGGAACAATGTACGGAGGATGGTGTCAGACACGACAAAGCGACAACGCTCATACGCTATGTCGTCGCCAGGAAAATATCTGGGCGCAGAGTCGGGAAATCGCCTAACCATTCTGTCCATTGCCAAAGCAAGCTTGTCAGAATTTGGCGTGTATTGCACCATAATCACTTCCCATTGCTGACTCATTTTCACTGCTCCGCTCAATGGCGAAATAGGACGCAGCTCTGGAAATTCGCGAATGGTAGTTTCAAGACCAGTAACCTTCCATTCACTTGGAACAGACTGCCTTCCCACCACATAAATAGCAGGAAGAACCGTGCCATTTGGCAATGTATAGTCACCAGTTAGATCAGGAGACTCCGTAAGCAATTCAGTAATTGCTTCTCTAAGTTGAGAAATGTTCATTAAAAAAGCCTCCCATAAGGGAGGCTAGCAAGAAAACAATGGAAAAGTGATCAGCTATTGGGAGCAGTCGGGATAATGCTGCCATTCTCAGAAGCATTTTGATGGATGCCAATGCGACCACGGCTGATCAGATCAAAGGTGCATTCCACCAGATTATCAGCAGGATAGCTTTCGTTATAGTTCATCACGCAAGCCGTGAAGGCCACGCGATCATAGTAATAAGTGGAGCCAGAGACGCCAAGCTGCTTGTTAATCTCCACGTATACTTCGTGGTTCTTGTCGTAACGGCTCTTCGCAATCACCTGGAACGCTTCATCAAAGCTGTTTGGGATGAAGGTGGTGCCGTCTACGTCCTTCTGGAAATAAGAAGTGATGGAAGCAGTGGCCTGAGAGGTGACAATCACGCTATCAGAGAAACCACCACCGCCGAGCAGATAAAATTCGGTGTTGCCATCGTTGAAGGCAACAGAAGCTGTAGTAGCAGCTTGCAGGGTGTAAAGCGTCGGAGCACCACTCACGGTGAAGGTGGCGCCGCTCTGGGTGATAGCAGGACGGGTGGTGCCGTCAATAGAGCCAACGCGCACAATCACGTCTTGGCTCTTTACCAGTTCAGTGGGATGGTAGAGCATGAGAGGAAATCCTCAGCAATGGAAGGGGGAGTGATTAAGCGTTGTCAACGCTTCCTTTGCCAATTAGTCTAAAAATACCCCTAATTGGCGTGCCGAGGAACTGCCAATAATGAATAGCAATTTCCTCGTTGGGTAATAGTTCAAAGCGACCTTCTCTTCCGTTAATTGTTGCCTGAGCAGAATGTCCAGGCGTAATTCCAGAAAGCGTGAGAGGGCTTGTTAGTCTTCCTTCCATGTACACCGCTGTTTGATCAGCCCCAAGGAGATAATCAAAGCGTGGATTTTGCCTCTGCCTTAACGATGCATAGTAAGTAACGCCCGTCGCAGCAGCTACATAGTTGCCAGTTTCGCTATCGAGCACATACCCTGAAGCCACATACCATACCAATGTGGCATTAGCTAATGGCTCCAGGAGGTTGCTCATATAACGAAACCAACGGCAGTAGACGGAAGAGAATTTAACAGTCGCTTGAACTCTTGACCATATTGTGAGGCATCGAGCCCCTCGCCATACACTTTCCCGTCTGTGGCACCAATTTGAATGCCCATCTGCGCAAGTTGTACGGCAATAATATGAGCAGCAAGAAATTTAACTGCTCTGTCCGTTTGATCCGCAAATACGTCCGAAGAGGCGTCATAAGACGCCTCCGTGATAGCCCCATTCACAATGCCTGATGGATGGGGCGTGAATTCAGGAAACCGTTGCAAAAAACTTGCGTAGGTGACAGCCATGATCAAGCTTTTCCAATACGAATGGCTTCCATGCGCTTGGCAATAGCATTTCTCACGCGAATGCGCCCTTCAATCTTTTTCCAATCGGCTAGACGATCTGCATCATGGATGAGTTCGATGGCGCGAATGGATTGAGTGAGAGGAAGCTCACTAAGGCTCTGTACGTTTTCAGGCAGGTCTTCAACCATCACCTGTTCCCGCATTTCCTCAATGGCACCAATGGCAAGAAGTTTCTTGACAGTAGTGTTTTCCTTCGCCTCTTTCCAACGATCATCAGGAATGTCCTGATTTAGCCCTGGAGTAAGTTGAATAAGTCCACTCTTAGTGATAACGCCAAAGCCAGCATCACGAGGGGGATTCTCAAGTTCAGGGCGGTAAGCAATTAACATTGTTCTAAATAAACAATCGTCAATAGCTTAACGCCCCTCAGCTTGATTAACTATCCTCAGGCGTTGGCCTGAACGTAAATGACGCTCTTGGGATAGTACAGAGCCACGCCACCAACGATGAATTCCAGACCGCGCTGTTGAGGGGGGAACAGCTCCAGGGGTTGAGGAATGTGCAGTTGCACTTTCTCGGGATCGCGCTTGTAAACCACCATACGGTTGGTATTCAGCGCGCTATTGTCAGCATCCAGTTCGTTGATGGGCTCAACATTACGGATGTAGGGATTGGTACGCAGGAAGTACTCAAGCACGGTCACGTCCGAAGAATCGGAATTGCGAGTGGTGCTTACTTTGTTGTAATCCTCATACGCCATCAGAATGGTGTCGGGCTGTTCCTTCATCTTGGAACCGTTGATAATGGCAGTCACGCCATAGTTCAGCAGCTCCAGCATTTCCTGAGCGGTGCAGTTAGAGAACCACTTGTCAGCGGCCACCACATCCACAGTGGAATTATTGAAGAAACCAGACAGGCCCACGGTGCTCTCGCCAAAGAAGGCAAGGCTTTCCACCTTTTCTTCATAGGCACGCCGAACAGCAGCAGC
>Ga0194122_10003128_pt1 | contig 17198 bp, 17 predicted proteins | sample TA2MahCa10mmetaG_FD_155487 | JGI IMG/M metagenome (GOLD analysis project Ga0194122, IMG submission 155487) | Freshwater microbial communities from Lake Tanganyika, Tanzania - TA2015021 Mahale Deep Cast 10m | ecosystem: Environmental > Aquatic > Freshwater > Lake | place: Tanzania: Lake... | reverse complement strand
GAACTTGGCCTTCTCCCCCACGGAGCTGCCCCAGCGGCCGGTGCTGCGGCTGGCGAGCTTGGCGCGGATGCCGATAAACGGCGCAGCCCCCAGGGCTCGGCTGGCGCTAATGATCCGCTCCACCTCGTCGGCCTGCTCGATCACCACGACCGGCTGGCGTCCGAGCCGGCGGGCCAGGATCGCGGTTTCGATGTAGCGCTGATCTTTGTAGCCATTGCAGATCAACAGCGCCTCAGGGTCGTCGATCAGCGAGAGGGCGATCAATAGTTCGGCTTTGCTGCCGGCCTCCAGGCCGAAATGCCAGCGGCGGCCGCAGCTCACCAGCTCTTCCACCACATGGCGCTGCTGGTTGCACTTCACCGGAAACACGCCCTGATACCGGCCGGCGTAGCCGTACTGGGCGATGGCGCGTTCAAAGGCGGCGTGCAGCCGCTCCAGCCGGTCTTCGAGGATGTCGTCGAAGCGGATCAGCAAGGGCAGGCCGAGGTTGCGGCCCTCCAGCCCCTGCACCAGCTCCATCAGATCAAGGCTGCCGCCCCGATCGCCCTGCGGCTGCACGCTGATGTGTCCGCGGGCATTCACCGAGAAATAGGGCTCCCCCCAGCGGCTCAGGCCGTACAGCTCGGCGCTGTCGGCGCTGCTCCATCCCTGCTGCTGGCCGGCGATGGCGGATGGGGCGGTCACCACAGGCTCTGCAGGTGGGGGTAGGACCTGATTTTGGAGTCTGCAGTCACAAGTGGGATGTTCAGTTCCCGTGCCTGCGCAACCAGAAAGCGATCGGCAGGGTCGGGATGGAAGGGTTCAGGCAGGCGGGTGGCGGCTACGGCCACGGCCGGAGTCAGTGGCAGCAAGCGCAGCTCTGGGATCGCTTCCAGCAACGCAAGCCAACGTTCGAGGTCCATGGTGAGGCCGAGGCGGCCTCGCTTCACCAACATCGCCACCTCCCAGCAGCTGATGGCTGACACCAGGTGCGTTTGCCCCTCAAGCTCCAGTGCAGACAAGGCGGGCCTTGAGAGTCTTTCGTGATCGCCGTTCACCCACCAGATCAGCACGTGGGTGTCGAGCAGGATCACGCCAGGGCCTCCCAATCGCTTTCGCCCACTGGCTCGAAGGGTGCCTCGTAGTGGGTCACGGATCCACGCAGCGCCTCCAGAGGAGCCACGACGTCTGTCCCTGTCGGTCGATAGGGACGGATTTCGAGCGCAGGTCGGCCGTGATCTGTGATCACCACAGCTGCTCCACTGGTTTCGATCTCACGAAACAGGGCCAGCGCCCGGGCTTTGAACTGCGACTTGGAAACCTCGCGAGGCTTTGCGGACACGGCTCTATCTGACCCTGGTCATCTGAGCGTAGTCAGTTTTGGTCTGGGTGGTTTGCCCGCTTGTGCTTGCCAAGCGGCAGGCCCGCCGCGGACGATGGGCCGGATCTGAACCTTTTGATTCCATGGCTGCTGAACGCACGTTTATTGCCATCAAGCCCGATGGCGTGCAGCGCGGCCTGGTGGGCGAGATACTCGGCCGCTTTGAGCGCAAGGGCTTCAAGTTGGTGGGCCTCAAGCAGCTCACCCCCAGCCGTGAGTTGGCTGAGAGCCACTACGGCGTGCACCGCGAGCGCCCCTTCTTCGCTGGTTTGGTGGACTTCATCACCTCCGGCCCCGTGGTGGCCATGGTGTGGGAAGGCGACGGTGTGATCGCCAGCGCCCGCAAGCTGATCGGCGCCACCAAGCCCCTCGAGGCCGAGCCCGGCACCATCCGTGGCGACCTGGCGGTGAACATCGGCCGCAACGTGATCCACGGATCCGATGCTCCCGAAACCGCCCAGTTCGAAATCGGCCTGTGGTTCCAGCCCTCCGAGCTGAGCGACTGGACCCCCGCTGATCAGACCTGGCGCGTCGAGGGCTGAGCTTGCCTTCGGGCGGCGCTGCCTTGGCTCAGGCCAGGGTGAGCGCTGCCCACATCACCTTGCAGAGCAAGTGCAGACCCTGATCGGTGCTCATGCTGGTGCGCCGCTTGCACTTGCCCAGATCAATCAGACAGTGGAGGCCCCACTCGGCCAGGCCAAGCAGCGGCTGGCCGGTGATCAGGCCCACCAGCAGCCCGTGAATCGCCCCATGGCCGCTGAGCCACCACTGCCAGGGCAGGCTGCCGGAGCAGCCCGGACACTTCTCCAGCGCCATGCGGTCGCTCTGTAGAGCGAAATCCCCCAGAAAGTGGGCCATGCAGAGCAGGGCCAGGAGGTTGAGGAAGGGCAACAGCTGCATCGCTCAGGCCGTGCCGGCCAGCGGTGATCCGCCCATGCTGATCGCGTTGGCCCGAGTTGGCTCAGGCTCCGAAGCGATCCCAGCGGAACGCCCCCAGCAGCTCTTGTTGCTCCGCAGTGCAGCCAGCGTTGCTGAGGCAGGCCGCCAGCAGTTCTGCGGTGATGGCCGCCAGCAACACCCCATTGCGGTGATGCCCTGCGGCGAGCCAAAGCCCCGGGATCGCACTCCCCCCGAGCAGCGGTCCCTCGTCGGGGGTGCAGGGCCGGAACCCCCACCAGCGTTCCATGGGCGGCCACTGGCTTGCGGCGGGAAGCAGCGCCTCCACACCGGCCTGCAGCTGCCGTTGGCCAAAGGGGGTGAGGCCCTCGGTGAAGCCGGCTTCGCGCTCGCTCGTAGCCCCCACCACCAGCAGGCCGTCTTCTCGCGGCACCAGGTAGGTGCCCGGCCCGAAGATCACCCGCTGCAGGGCATCGCGCGGCCCCTGCAACGACACCATCTGCCCCTTCACCGGGAAGATCGGCAGCTGCGGCAATAGTTGTGCGCTCCAGGCGCCGCTGCAAAGCACAGCGGTGCCGGCCTTGAGTGTTTGTAGATCCGCCGCGGCGTCGCGCACCCGCACGCCGCTCAGTCGTCCGTCCTCCTGGAGGAGCTCCAACACCTCAACCCCCTCCTGGAAGCGCACCCCCCGTTCCACACAGGCCCGCTCCAGGGCGCGCATCAACTGGCGGCGGTTGTCGATCTGGCCGTCCTGGCGGAACAGCAGTCCCGCCTGCCAGCCGGGGCCGATGCCGGGGAGTTCACGCTCCAGGCCCTGCCAGTCGAGAGCTTCCCCCCAGGCTGCCGTTGGGTAGACATCCCGTTCGGCCGCCGTGGCGAAGGGCACCACGATGCCGCAGGGGCGCAGGCCGCAGCTCAGGCCGCTGTCGGCTTCGATCTGGGCCACCCAGGCGGGGATGCGCTCGAGGCTGCGCTGGCCGAGCTCCAGCAGGGCACCGCTCAGCCCCTCGGCGTGGGGGGCGAGCATCCCGGCTGCCACGAAGCCGGCCGCTTCACTGCGGCGCCGGCTCAGCACCTCCACGGCTCTGCCGCTGCGCGCCAGGGCATGGGCCAGAGCCAGGCCCATCAGGCCACCGCCGAGGATCAGCACCGGTGCAGCGGTGTCGGTCGCGGCGGTGGCGGCCATGGCTTGGGGGCAGCGGCAGACGGCCCTTCAGTGTTTCAGTCCACTGCGGCCGATGGCCATCGGCCCCTTTCCATAGGATCGGCCCACGCTTGGAGAACACACATGGCTGCTGAGGCCGCCTGGGAAGCCGTGATCGGCCTGGAAACCCACGTGCAGCTGGGGACCAACAGCAAGATCTTCACCAGCGCCTCCACGGCCTTCGGCGACGACCCCAACACCCATATCGATCCGGTGGTGTGCGGCTTGCCGGGCACCCTGCCAGTGCTCAATCAGAAGGTGCTCGAGTGTGCGGTGAAGGCGGCGATGGCGCTCAACCTCAACATCGCTGAGCACAGCAAGTTCGATCGCAAGCAATATTTCTATCCCGATCTGCCGAAGAACTACCAGATCTCCCAATACGACGAGCCGATCGCTGAAGACGGCTGGATCGAAGTGGAGGTGGCGGAGAAAGGCAAAGACTCCTACCTCAAGCGTATCGGCATCGAGCGTCTTCACATGGAGGAAGACGCCGGCAAGTTGGTGCACGCCGGCAGCGATCGCCTGGCTGGCTCCACACACTCACTGGTGGATTACAACCGCGCCGGCGTGGCCCTCGCCGAGATCGTGAGTAAGCCCGATCTGCGCACCGGCCGTGAGGCAGCGGAATACGCCTCCGAGATCCGCCGGATCATGCGTTATCTAGGCGTGAGCGATGGAAATATGCAGGAGGGGTCGTTGCGTTGCGACGTGAACATCTCCGTGCGCCGCGGACCCGATGCGCCCTTCGGTACGAAGGTGGAGATCAAGAACATGAACTCTTTCTCGGCCATCCAGAAGGCGTGTGAGTACGAGATCCAGCGCCAGATCAAGGCCTATGAGGCCGGTGAGCCGGTGGTGCAGGAAACCCGCCTCTGGGATGAGGGCAAGCAGCTCACCAAGAGCATGCGCGGTAAGGAAGGGGCCAGTGATTACCGCTATTTCCCCGATCCCGATCTCGGTCCGATCGAGGTGAATGCCGAGCTGCGTGAGGGCTGGCGCGCTGAGCTGCCGGAGCTCCCGGCCGCCAAACGTCACCGCTACGCCGAAGCCCTGGGCCTGTCGCAATACGACGCCCGCGTGCTCACCGATGAGCGCCCGATGGCCGAATACTTCGAGGTCGCCGTGGCTGCCGGAGCTGATGCGAAGGGCCTGGCCAACTGGATCACCGGCGACATCGCCGCTCATGTGAACGCCAACCGCCTCTCCTACACCGATCTCCCCTTCCGCCCGGAGCAACTGGCGGAGATGGTGAAGCTGATCGATGGCGGCAAGATCAGCGGCAAGATCGCCAAGGAAATCCTGCCCGAGCTGCTCGAGAAGGGTGGTTCACCGGCGGCGATCGTCGAGTCCAAAGGCTTGGGCATGATCAGCGATCCAGCCGCGATCACGGCGATCGTGGAGGAGCTGCTGGCGGTTCACCCCGAGGAGGTGGAAGCGTTCCGCGGCGGCAAAACCAAGCTGCAGGGCTTCTTTGTGGGTCAGCTGATGAAGAAGACCGGCGGTAAGGCCGATCCGAAGCTGGCAAACCAGATCCTCAATCAGAAGCTGAAGGGTTGAGCCTGGGCAGCCGCACGCAAAAGCCCCCTTTGGGAGGGGGCTTTTGTAGGTGTGAGTTGAGCGTGTCTGAAGCTTGATCAGCGGCGTCCAAATAGGTCAGCAAATCCCTGGCCGATCAGCTTTCCGAGGTGAGCTCCGACCGCTTGGCTGAGGGCTTCTCGAGTGTTCACAGGGGGAGCAGTTTCAGGCTCGGTTTGGCCTTGGTCTGCGACCCCGCTGGTGTCAGCGGGGTCTTGTTGGGCGAGTGTGTCCTCGATGCCTTGCTGGTCGGCCAGGCCGGGATCTGCTTCTGCTTCTACTTCTGGTTGTGCGACAGCGGTTTCAGCGGGTTGAGCACCGCCGCCAACGGCTTGTAGGCAGCTGATGGCAGGGCTGGTGAGATCAACGGCGCTGCGGGCGACGAGGGCTTGTGAGGTGCGATCGAAGCAGTCCCAGGCGATGGTCATGGCACTGGCGTTGCCGGCTTCGGTGAGGTTGAGGGCGGCGCCGGAGGTGAGGGCAAGAGCGGCGAGGAAGGAAGCGGAGCGGGTCATGACGAGAGGTGGTGTGTGAGGGGTGGTGAGTGATCCCCTGCTGGTCATGAACCCAAGGTGGCTTGGACGGAGGTCCAAGGATTTGATCTGGATCGATGCGGGGTGTGACGTTCGTCACAGGGTGTTGGGAGCCCATGAAAAAGCCCCCTTTTCAGGGGGCTTGCGTGAGATGCCTTGGCTGATGGTGCGGGTTAGTACTTGTTCCAGCCAAAGGGAGTGGCTTGCGCTTCTGAAGCATTGGCCTTGAGAAGTCCGCCAGGGGCGATCCGGACGAATTGGTTGCTGTTGAGGTTTTGGAGCTTGTAGACCCCCCGTTGGCCAGGGACAGGGACCACACGCCATTGCATGTCTTTGGTGGAGGTGTCGCAGGAGCGAACAGGGCCGTGGAGGAGCAAGGAGCCTGTGTTGTTGACGGTCTCAAGCCAGCGGCCATCGATCGTGTTTTGTAGGCGCCGTCCACCCTGGACGCCAGGGATGGAGTAGAGGCGGAAGCTCTCCCAGGCACTGTTGGGGTTGCTCACCGCTGTGCCCAGGGCTCCGACAAGGTCGTTGCGCCCTTCTGCAGTGACGCCACCGCGGACGTATTGATTCGTGTTGAGGTCTTTGAAGCTCCAGATCCCCATATCGGTTTTGGGATTGGCGCATGCGGTGTCCTGGCTGTTGTTGCCTGGATTGGAGGCACCAGTTGGTGGTTGGTTGGTGCTAGGTCCTTGTTGATTTGAGCTGCCAACGCCTCCCGATTGCCGTGCTTTGTCAAAGGCGGAAGGAGTGGTTTTGTTGGAATACGGTGTTAGTTTGACTCCGATTTCGACGCAGAATCGACCGGTATTGCTTGCTGTTGGATCGGTTTTGCCGCAGACTTGTTGTTTCTTCTCGACGCCAGGCTGAAGGGATGCAAAGGGGATGTAGACCGAAACTTGTTGGCCAACGTCGTCTTTGTCTAGCTTCGCAAGTCCTTGCCAGAGGTTTTTAAAGAGGTTGGTGACGGTATCTAGATCAGTCGTGCCTGCAGCTGCGGCAGCGCCACCCGTTTGGTATGCGGTGTAGGCCTTGGCGGCAATCGGGGCAGCGTCTTTGACGAATTTCTCGGTTGCTTTCATGGCATCCCCGTAATAAGTTGGGTTGTTCAGTTGCGCTCTTGCTTGGGTTGCTCCCTGGAGAAGTCCGGATTGAACCTTTCGTGCCATTTGTAGATAGGCCCTGTCGATATCTCGTCCTTGGCTATTATCGTGCTCCATCATCGTGGTGCTGAAAATCAGGCCTTCCGAAGACCAGCGCTCTCTCGAGATGGGAATCACAAAATCCTTGTTGAGATGCAGCTTGTAGGCGTTGGGGTCGCGGCTTTGCAGGTCGGCCCAGCTTGAGGTTTCGCGCTGCCAAAACATGGTCCCCATGTTCGATCCGCGGTCGCCGCCGATGGTGCGATTGGCGATGTTCACGCGGAAGATGTCCGCGCTGCCGGTGCTGAGAATATGTGGATGTGGATTGACGCCCATGCCGTCAACAATGGCCCAGATCGGCAGGATGTAGTTTTCGTCTCCGCTAACTTCGCTTGGGTCTGCCACTTTCGCTCTGATAATCCTTGTTTCCAGGATGTAGCAGGGTGAGTCTGTCGGGCAGCTGCCGTATTTCTGAAAGCGAGGATTGAGCGACTGAACATCTGCATCTGACAGCGTTGCGTGCGCAGGTATCGCAGAGAGTCCTGTCACTGCGCTTGTGATGCTCAGGCTGGTTGCTAGGGCGGAGGCGATGCGGGAGCGGCGGTTGGAATTGGCCATGGTTGTGAGGAGTTGGTTTTGGTCTTTGTCCGACCTGGTGTCACTGTCTCGTGATCGTGTGTTGTGTGGCTTGATTGAAGTCTCAGGTGGCTGTGATCTTCCTCACAGGGCTTGACTCCTTAGGGGTAGCTAGTGCGTTGCTAGTTCCTGCGCTTCGCTGGATTTTTTCCAGTTTCAATTGAGCGCCGCCAGCCTTTCTGGTCAGGTTGCTCTTCATTCGGGTGTGCGGATTGCGGCCCAAAGCTCATGGACCCAATGGATCTGTTCGCCGGTGTTCTCGATCAACCGATCCGCCAGCACCCGCTTTCGCTCCATCGGCCACTGCGCGTTGATCCGTGACTGGGCTTCTGCCTTGCTCAATCCATCTCGCTGCATCAGGCGCTCGAGTTGTTGGCGCTTCGTGCAGTCCACCAGCCAGATCTCACTGCACAGCTCCTCCAGGCCTGCTTCAAACAGCAGGGGGATCATCAACACCACCGTGGTCTCGTGGCACAAGCCGGTGAGTTCTTGCTCAAAGCGTGCACGCACCAGAGGGTGGATCAGGGCTTCGAGCCAAGCCTTTTCGGCGGGGTCATGAAACACGATTTCTCCAAGAGCCCCTCGATCAATCACAGCGCTCTGTCCTTCGCCGCTCGTTGACTCAACGCGTTCTCCGTAACGCTCCAGAACGGCTTTGGTGGCAGCGGTTCCTGGCCTGAGCGCTTCACGGGCGTAGACATCCGCATCCAACACCGGCAGACCCTGCTGCTCCAGCCAGCGCCCCACGGTGCTCTTCCCGGTGGCGATGCCGCCGGTGAGGCCAATGCGCCGTTGCGATCCCTGCCAGCGTTTCCAAGATGGGTGAGTCATCTGGTTCTGCAGGTAGGCGCTGTGGCCCTCTACGACCCCGTCTATAGCCGCGGTTTTCACCGCAGTCGATCCGGGCGAGTGATGGCTCGCGTGATCTTGATGTTCTCTGTGGGCGTCTGCGGCTGGGTGATGCTTCAGAACCCCATGGGCCTTCTCGTGGGCCTGGCGCTGATCCCCATGTTTATCCGTTGGCGCAAAAGCTGAGCGGGCCCGGTTCGGGAGGAGGATTGGTGCAGCAACACCCTTGTCTGTGCCCCACTCCTGGCAGTCGATTCCCGGTGGAGTCACGGCCCCTGAAGGCTTCTTGGCGGCTGGCATCACCGCTGGCCTCAAGGCCTCCGGCAAACCTGATCTGTCGCTGCTACTAGCCCCGGAAGCCGCTGTCTGCGCTGGCACCTTCACCACCTCCCTGGTGCGGGCCGCTTGCGTGGACCTCTGCGCTGAGCGCCTGCAGGCCAGTGGCGGCCGCGCCCGTGCGGTGCTGAGCAACTCCGGTCAGGCCAATGCCTGCACGGGCGATCGCGGCCTGATCGACAGCCTGCGCGCCACCCAGGGCATGGCGGACCGCTTGGGGTTAGCGCCAGATGAAGTGTTGATTTGCTCCACCGGCGTGATCGGGGTGCCCATCCCCATGGATACCCTCCTTGCGGGGCTCGATCCACTGGCCGAGGCCCTCAGCCCCGACGGCGGTGCGGCAGCGGCCACCGCGATCCTCACCACTGATCTGATCGATAAACAGATCGCTCTGGAGGCGGAGCTGGGCGGCCGCCGCGTGCGCATCGGCGGGATGGCCAAGGGGTCGGGAATGATTCACCCCAACATGGCCACAATGCTCGGCTACCTCAGCTGTGATGCCGGCGTGCCGGCGGATGTGTGGCAGGCAATGGTGAAGCGGGCGGTGGATCGCTCCTTCAATGCGATCACGGTGGACGGCGACACCAGCACCAACGACACGTACCTGGCGTTTGCAGCCGGTGAGCCCCTGAACCCCGAGCACTTCGAGGCGCTGGAGGCCGGCCTCACGGCGGTGTCGCAACATCTGGCCAAGGCCATCGCCCGCGACGGCGAAGGTGCCACCTGCTTGATCGAGGTGCTGGTGGAGGGGGCGGCCGACGATGCCGGTGCCCGCGTCATCGCCCGCACCATCTGCGGTTCGTCGCTGGTGAAGTGTGCCGTGCACGGCCGCGATCCCAATTGGGGGCGCATCGTGGCGGCTGCCGGCCGGGCCGGTGTGCCCTTCGATCCCGACGCCGTGGCCCTGTGGCTCGGCGAGCACCAGCTGATGGCAGCCGGTCAGCCGCTGGCCTTTGATCGGGCTGCTGCTTCTGCCTATATGCGCGATCGCGCTGCCGGCGCTTACCTCCGCGACGACACCGTGGTGATCCGCTTGCAGGTGGGGGCGGGGTCAGGCCAGGGTCGCGCCTGGGGATGTGACCTGTCGGATCAATACGTCCGTATCAACGCCGATTACACGACGTAAGCCACCGGAGCGTGATGCACCACCACGTCGTTGTGGGGTGCTGCCAGCTCAGCCAGGTGATCGAGAAGCTTGCGCAGCAGTTGTTGCGTCCGTGGGTGATCGCTGAACTCCTCGCGCACCATCAATACATCGCCCACCTCCACCGGCAGCTTCTGGGGAAGTCGCACCCAGTCATCGCCGTAGAGATGCAGCGTTAGCGGTGAGGAGAAGCTGATCAGCATCGCTTCGGTGGGCACCTGGCCGTACCAGGCGGAGGCCTTGATGGCTTGGCTGCGCTCGAGGCTTGGCAGCAGGCTGCAGCGCTCGAGCACCGCTTCGAAGATCGGGAAGCAGCCGCTTGGCAGGGGTAGCACCGGGAAAGACAGCAACTCCTCCCAGGCGATGGTGCTGGTCCGATCGGCCAGAGGATGGCCACGGGGCACCATCAGGTGCATGGGCATGGTGGTGAGGCGCAAGGCGGTGAGGCCTGGCCGAACCGGAGCGTCGGGCGCGGAGCAGATCCAGGCATCGATCACGCCCTCTTCCAGCAAGGCGAGCGGCTGTTCGTAATCGAGCTGGTTGAAGTTGCCGCGTTGCCAGTTCGGCAGCTCCATTCCGTCCAGCCCCGGCGCCGACCAGTGCTGCGCTTCGAGCCGCAGGGTGCGATTGCGTGTCCAGCGTTGCTGCTGATGGACCAGTCGCTCGAGTTGGATCAGCTGGGTGTCACCGATCAGCCGCCATTCGCCGCGGCTGCGTTCCAGCTCCAGTTCGAACACATCCAGGCACTTGCGGCTGTTGCGGCTCACCGTGGGCTGCGTGCAGGCGAGCGCCTCTGCCGCGCGCTGGCCGGTGCGCAACCAGATGAGGTGATCGAGGGCGGCCAGGCCATCCACCGAGATCACAGCCCGCTCCGATCGCGCCCTTGGAACGTAGGTGCTCCGGTTGGGTGTGGTCTGTGTTGTTCGCGGCAGGGTCACAGGATCCGCATCTTTATGCAGAAGCCGCATGGTGTGGCCGGCCGTTGGGCCCTCTGGTGGCCCTGCTTAGAGTTCGATTTCCTGGTATGCGCTGGATGGCACGGGTGTCGCAACCAGCTCTGCGCGAGATCTGGAAGGGGCCCCTGGTGGCGGGCCTCTGTTTTGGGGTGGCTTACGGCGTGACCCAGCGTTTGCTCAGCCTCAACGTCACCGAGTTGATCCGGTTTGGCCCGGGGTTTGACGTGCAGGTGTTTCCTGGCACGAGTCTTGAGAGCTTGCGGCTGCGGTTTGGCGATGCCGAAGCGGAGATCCGCGGTGATCTGGAGCTGCAGGAGCTGGAGCGCCAACAGCAGCAGGACGCCCAACAGCGGGCCGAGGCTGCCCAGCAGGCCGAAGCCGCCCTCAAACGCGCGGATGCGATTGAGCCCCAGCTGGAGCTGCCGGCCGAACCGCCATTGCCCGCCCCAAGCGCCCTAACGCCGGTGGCCCCCCCGCCCAGCGCTCCCGCTCCTCCGCTCTGATCTGCCACAGTTTCAGCAGATCAAGCCTGGCCTCGGCCCGGTCGGCCGCCATGAGCACACCCCAGACCCTGGTGCAGGCAGCACTCAACCGGCTCACGGCGCGCTTGGGCAGCGGCTTGGCCGATGCCGCGGCCGGTTTTGCTGTGCTCGCACAGGACGCCCCCGACCGGCTTCGCCAGGAGTGGGACCTGTTCCGCGAGGAGGTGGAACTGGAAGCCCAGCGGCTGGAACACGGCGAGGCTGCGGGCCCTACCACCGCTGGCCCCTCTAGCCCTGGGGCTGAGTCCCCAACCCCCACGGATCCCCAGGCGCAGATTGATCAGTTGCGGGCTCAGGTGGCACGCCTGGCGCGCCGTCTTGAGGATCACGCCTGATGCCCGCTGTTGTGCAGGGCCTGCGCAGCGCCGGCCGGGTGCTTCGCATCTGGAGTGCGGTGCTGCAGCTGTTGCTGTGGCTTTGGCTCGATGGCAAAGGCTGGAGTTATCCCGGCGGCGCCACGGCTGAGCGGCGGGCTGCACGCCAGCGGCGCCGTGCCCGTTGGCTCACCGCTGAACTGCTGGAGCTCGGATCGGCGTTCATCAAGCTGGGGCAGCTGTTGTCGGCTCGGCCGGATGTGTTGCCGGCCAGCTGGGTGGAGGAGCTGGCCCGCCTGCAGGACAGCGTTCCCGCCTTCTCCTTTGAAACGGCTCAGGCGTTGTTGGAGCAGGAGCTCGGGGAGCGCTGCGCCGAAATCATTGATATCGATCCCGATCCCCTCGGGGCCGCCAGCCTGGCTCAGGTGCATCGCGCCAGCCTGCGCAGCGGCCGGCAGGTGGTGTTCAAGATCCAGCGCCCTGGCCTCGAGCGGCTGTTTCGCCTCGACCTGGAGGTGATGCAGCAAGTCGCGGCGCTGCTGCAGCGCCATCCCAGCTGGGGCGTGGGGCGCGATTGGGTGTCGATCGCCCAGGAATGCCGGCGGGTGCTGCTGCGGGAGCTCGATTTCCGTTTGGAGGCCGAACACGCCGCCCGCTTCCGCCAGCAGTTTCTCGACGATCCCGGGATCCGCATTCCTGCGGTGGTGTGGGAGCTCACCACCCGCCGCGTGCTCTGCCTCGATTACGTGCCGGGTATCAAGATCAACGATCGCGACGCCCTGATCGAGGCGGGCATCGACCCGGCCGCGGTGGCCGAGAAAGGAGCCGCCAGCTACCTGCAGCAGCTGGTGCGCTTTGGCTTCTTCCACGCTGATCCCCACCCCGGCAACCTGGCCGTGGCCCGGGATGGGGCGCTGATCTACTACGACTTCGGCATGGTGGGCAGCCTGTCGCAGCGTCTGCGCAGCCGTTTGGGACGGATGGTGACCTCGGCCGCGGCAAGGGATGCAGCTGGCCTGGTGAACGAGCTTCAGGCTGCCGGGGTGATCGCAGCCGACATCGACCCTGGTCCTGTGCGCCGGCTGGTGCGGGTGATGCTCGCCGAAGCGCTCACGCCACCCTTCTCCGCCAACGTGCTCGAGAAGCTTTCGGGTGATCTCTATGAGCTGGTGTATGGCCAACCATTCCGCTTGCCGCCGGAGCTGATCTTCGTGATGCGGGCCCTGTCCACCTTCGAGGGTGTGGGCCGCAGCCTCGATCCCAGCTTTAGCCTCGTGGCCATCGCCCGCCCCTATCTCCTGCCCCTGATGAGCGCTTCCGGCAACGGCCCCAACGACCTGTTCAATCAGCTGGGACGCCAGGCCGTGGAGGTGGGTAGCCGTGCCCTCGGCCTGCCGCAGCGTTTGGAGGAAAGCCTCTCGCGCATCGAGCAGGGCGATCTGCAGGTGCAGATCCGTGCGGGCGAAACCGATCGGCTGCTGCGGCGCGTTGCTCTGAGCCAGCAGAGCGTGGGTCAGTCGATGTTGCTGGCGGCGTTGTTGGTATCGGCGGCGCTGTTGGCGGCCAGTGCCCGGCCCGCCCTCACGGCTGTGCCGATTGTGCTCTCAGCGCCAGTGAGCCTGAGCTGGTTGAAGCTCCAGGCGCGTTTGCGGCGCGACGGCCGGATCGACAAGTTGGGTCAATCCTGAGGCGGTAGTTCCGCCTCTTTGAGATCAGGCCTTGCCGCGGGGGCCGCGATCTTCGGCGCCGGCGTACACGGCCTGGCTACCCAGCTCATCTTCGATGCGTAGCAGCTGGTTGTACTTGGCCACGCGCTCGCTGCGGCTCAGTGAACCGGTCTTGATCTGGCCGGCGCGGGTGGCCACGGACAGGTCGGCGATGGTGGTGTCTTCGGTCTCGCCGGAGCGGTGTGAGATCACGCTGGTGTAGCCGGCGCGGCCCGCCAGATCGATCGCCTGGAGGGTTTCGGTGAGGGAACCGATCTGGTTCACCTTGATCAGGATTGAGTTGGCCACACCCAGGTCGATGCCACGCTGCAGGCGAGCGCTGTTGGTCACGAACAGGTCGTCGCCCACCAGCTGCACGGTTTTGCCCAGCTTCTCGGTGAGCAGGGACCAGCCCTCCCAGTCGTCTTCGGCCACGCCGTCTTCGATCGAGCTGATCGGGAAGCGATTTACCAGCGCTGCCAGCTGATCCACCATTTCGGCGCTGGTGTAGCTGCCGCCGTCGAAGGCATAGCGGCCGTCTTTGAAGAATTCCGTGCTTGCCACATCCAGGGCGAGGGAGATCTGATCGCCGGGGCGGTAGCCAGCCTTCTCAATCGCCTGCACCAGCAGGTCACCGGCCTCGATGTTGCCCAGGTCGGGGGCGAAGCCGCCCTCGTCACCCACGGCGGTGCTCAGGCCCTTGTCCTTGAGCAGGCCCTTGAGGGTGTGGAACACCTCGGTGCCCATCCGCAGCGCTTCACGGAAGGTGGGCGCGCCGTGGGGCACGAGCATGAACTCCTGGAAGTCCAGGCTGTTGGCCGCGTGGGCGCCTCCGTTGATCACGTTCATCAGCGGCACCGGCAGCAGGTTGGCCATCGGGCCACCCAGATAGCGGTACAGCGGCAGCCCCACGCCGTTGGCCGCAGCGCGGGCGGTGGCCAGGCTCACGGCCAGGATCGCGTTCGCTCCCAGGGCGCGCTTGTTGTCGCTGCCGTCGAGATCGATCATCGCCGCGTCCACGGTGCCTTGATCGATGGCGCTCAGGCCGCAGAGGGCGGGAGCGATCTTCTCTTCGATATTGATCACGGCCTGCAGCACACCCTTGCCGCAATAGCGGCTGTCGCCATCGCGCAGCTCACAGGCTTCGTGGGCGCCGGTGCTGGCGCCGCTGGGCACGATGGCGCGGCCGCTGGCACCGCCCTCGAGCATCACCTCGGCTTCCACCGTGGGGGTGCCGCGGGAATCGAGCACCTCCCGGGCCACGATGGTGTCAATCACGAGGTCGAGGGTGTCGATCACAGCGGCCGGGGTGTGTCTCAGTGGTCCTTAAGGGGGATCCTATGGGTCGCCCCTGCCGGTTCTCTTGTGCCCGTTGGCACCGAACCGTGAGCTCTGGTCAGAATGCGCCTGGCTGATGCGGCTTCCATGCGCTTGCTCCACACGATGCTGCGGGTCGGCGACCTGGAGCGCTCGATCACCTTCTATACAGAGGTGCTGGGGATGCGCCTGCTGCGCCGCAAGGATTACCCCGGCGGCCGCTTCACCCTCGCGTTCGTGGGTTACGGCGAGGAGAGCGACACCACGGTGCTCGAACTCACCCACAACTGGGACACGTCCGATTACGAGATCGGCAGCGGCTACGGCCATATCGCCATCGGCGTGGACGACATCGTGGGGGTCTGCGATCAGATCCGCGCCAAGGGCGGCCGGGTGGTGCGTGAGCCGGGCCCGATGAAGAACGGCAGCACCGTGATCGCCTTTGTGGAAGATCCCGATGGCTACAAGGTGGAACTGATCGAGCTGAGCTCCCGCGCCCATGCGGCCTGAATCACCGTCGTCCGCCAGCCGCGGCAGCCTCACCGCCGAGCCGGATCGCTTTAGCGATGCAGCCTGGGATCTGCTGCTCTCCACCCAGGAGCAGGCGCGTCGCTGGCGCCACGGCGATATGGATGTGGAGCATCTGTTGCAGGTGCTGTTCAGCGATCCGCGCTACGGCAGCTGGATCGATCCCCTGCCGATCGATCCCGATCGCCTGCTCGATCAGCTCGATGATTTCTGTGCCGATCAGCCCACCAGTTCGGGGCGTGAGCTCTACGTGGGTGAAGCGCTCGAGGAGCTTCTCGACGCGGCCGAGCGCCGCCGGGCGGCGGCTGGCGCGCGGCTGATCGATCTCCCCGAGCTGCTCCTGGCGCTGCTCGATGAACCCCGCCTGGGTGGTGCCTTGCTGGCACAGCAGGGTCTGAGTGAAGACCTTCTGCTGCGGCAACAGCGTGTGGAGCCGCGCGCTGTGCCGCAACCCGCGCCCGCGGCGCCCTCCACTCCTTCTGTGCCACCGGTTGTCCCTGCGGGGTCCAGGTCCATGCCACCTGCCGACAGCTGGATCGATCGCAATCCCGCCCAGGAGCCGGCGCCCGCTCCTGCCCCCCCTGAGCTGAAGCTCGAGCAGGAACCCAGCGCCCTCGACCAGTTCGGCCGCGATCTCACCGCCGCCGCCCGCGCTGGTGAGCTGGATCCGGTGATCGGCCGCGACACTGAGATCCGCCGCTTGATGCAGGTGCTCTCGCGCCGTGGCAAAAACAACCCTGTGTTGATCGGCGAACCCGGTGTCGGTAAAACAGCGATTGCTGAGCTGTTGGCCCAGCGGATCGTGGCCGGTGAGGTGCCCGATGCGCTCAAGGGTCAGCGGCTGATCAGCCTGGATCTCGGCGCCTTGATCGCCGGCGCCAAGTTCCGCGGGCAGTTCGAGGAGCGCCTGCGCAGCGTGCTCAAGGAGGTGCGCGAGGCCGAAGGCGAAGGGGCCGGCGTGATCCTGTTCATTGATGAGCTGCACACCGTGGTGGGGCCGGAGCGCTCCAGCAGCGATGCGGGCAGCATTCTCAAGCCGGCCCTGGCCCGCGGGGATCTGCGCTGCATCGGTGCCACCACTCCCGAGGAGTTCAGCCGCACGGTGGAAAAGGATCCGGCGCTCAACCGCCGCTTCCAGCAGGTGTTGATCAAGGAGCCGGGGCTGGAGGAGAGCACCCTGATCCTGCGGGGCCTGAAGGAGCGCTACGAGCTGCACCACGGCGTGGCGATCACCGATGGGGCCGTGGTGGCGGCGGCGCGCCTGGCGGATCGCTACATCGCCGATCGCTGCCTGCCCGATTCCGCGATCGATCTGATTGACGAGGCCGCCGCCCAGCTGCGCATGGAGGTCACCTCCAAGCCGCGGCTGGTGGAGGAGGCCGAAAGCGAGCTGCGGCGGGTGGAACTGGCGTTGCTCTCGGCGGAGAGCGCTCCCGAACCCGAACGGGTGGCCTTGCAGGAGCAGCGCCGCCAGGCCAGCGCCCAACTGCAGGGGCTGCAGCAGCGCTGGCAGGGGGAGCGCGAGGAACTGGCGGAGCTGCGGCAGCTTCTGGCCGACGACGAGAGCCTGCGGCTGCAGATCGCCGAGGCCGAGCGCGACGGCGATCTGGAGGAAGCGGCGCGCTTGCAATACGACCAGCTCCATGGCGTGCAACAGCGCCGCAGCGAGCTGGAGGCGCAATTGCAGGAGCAGCAACGAGCGGGCCAGTCGTTGCTGCGCGAGCAGGTGGAAGAGGGCGATATCGCCGATGTGGTGGCCCGCTGGACCGGCATTCCCGTGCAGCGCCTGATGGCGGGCGAGCGCCAGAAATTGCTGGAGCTGGAGCAGCGGCTCGGCGAGCGGGTGATCGGCCAGCGCGAGCCGGTGGCGGCGGTGGCTGCGGCGATCCGCCGTGCCCGGGCCGGCATGAAGGATCCGCGCCGGCCGGTGGGTTCGTTCCTGTTCCTCGGCCCCACCGGCGTGGGCAAAACCGAGCTGGCCAAGGCCCTGGCTGCGGCGCTCTTTGATGAAGAGGAGGCGCTGGTGCGGCTCGACATGAGCGAATTCATGGAGCGCAACGCCGTGGCCCGCCTGCTCGGAGCTCCTCCGGGCTACGTGGGCTACGAGGAGGGCGGCCAGCTCACCGAGGCGGTGCGCCGGCGCCCCTATGCGGTGCTGC
>Ga0194122_10003102_pt1 | contig 17283 bp, 8 predicted proteins | sample TA2MahCa10mmetaG_FD_155487 | JGI IMG/M metagenome (GOLD analysis project Ga0194122, IMG submission 155487) | Freshwater microbial communities from Lake Tanganyika, Tanzania - TA2015021 Mahale Deep Cast 10m | ecosystem: Environmental > Aquatic > Freshwater > Lake | place: Tanzania: Lake... | reverse complement strand
TTCCCTTCATTCAGCCTAGTGAGGTTCTTGACTCGCCACTGAGGCACCAAACACGCGCTGACCACACATAGGATGATCGCTATCCCGGCAAAAACAAGCCCACTGCTCGGATCGGAATGCGAGAGCACTATCAATGATGCTATCAGATCGACACCGTGGACCGGTCATCCCAGCTTGGATGGGCAGGTCAGCCTCCACCAGCTTCGCGAAATTAAAGCACATGCCCGCGCAACGCCGCAACGAACCGTCGAAACGTCAGGTCGTCCGCAGGTTCGGTGATCCGGGTTCTTTCCGCGTTCGTGGCCAGCACAAAGCAGGCCGTTGAATAGAGCCGCTCCATCACCAGGCGCCGGCACAGGATCTCATATCGCTGCGCATAGCTCACGCCTTGGCCGTTTTCCACAAACACTGGGTCTACCGGAAAATGCGGCTCTTTGCTCTTCACGGCCGTTCGGACCTCAGGTTGATCCTCCAACAGGAAAAAGTAGCCAAGCAGCGGGGCCGGCGCCGAGCCGAACCGTCCCTCCCGGTAAGCGGTCCAAATGTCCTTGGCGCTTCCAACCGCCTCTTCCGCCCGGTTGTTTACGTTGTTGCCGATCGATTTTCCCGCCTGCGATTTGAACTCCATCGCCATCACAAGTTGAGAGTTCGACACAACAACAAGGTCCCACTTTTTCGTCGATCGGAAATACCCCGGCAATTCAAGGTGGGCCCGCGCGCGAATATCGGCTCGCGGGATGCCGGCGTCGCGAAGAATATCCGCTACTAATCGCTCCAACGCGGCCATCTGCTGTCCGCCGGTTACTTCGCCGCGGGCGCCAGCGTCTCTCCGGCCGGTCAGGTCCTGCTTGGTTCGATTGGCCGCTCGCCCGTTCCAATAGCTCTGAATCGCCAGGCGAAGGCGCCGGTCAATTTCCATTTGCCGCGTCCCATTCGTGGCGATCCACTCCATAAACCTTCAAGGCGATCGCCGTTGCCCGTTCGCGGTCTCTCGCGCTAAAGGCGTCTCGCAACGCCTTGATCTGATCCTTCGAAAGGGTGCCGGGCGCGGGAACACGAATACGCCGCAGGTACTGCGCCTGAAAACGGAAGTAGCCTCCGCGCATTCGCACGCAGTAACTCCGAACAAAGAACTGCCCAAACTCCGAAAGCAGCAGCCCACCCAATGCCTCAATGTCCCATTCACCGGACAACACGTAGTAGAGGTTGTGATGCGGGTAGGTCTCGCCCCAATCCAATACCGGCTCCAAGGTGCTCTTGATGTCCGGAATATAGAGCTTTGGCCTTTCCACTAAGGAGTGGGTCACCCGGTCGATCGTTCGGTACCAGCCACGCTGGTTCTTCGCCGCCGTGTGCCGCCTGCGCAGCGCATCCGAATGCCTCTCGAAATATGCCTTGAGCCGGGGAAAATCTTTCAGTGGCACCAGACCGGACGCATCCCAAGGATCGACCAGATAGTGCCCGGACCAGCGGAAGTTGCCCTCCTCCGCATCCCCGCCCATAGCAAGTTTCAATTGCCGGCCGGGCTCCACCAGATCGGGATCTCTTGTGATGAAAACCGAATCGTTCCCGGTCGCGACGCCAATCCCCACTTTTGCGCTCGCTTCAAGCGGGGGATGCCGGTCCTCAAGGCGCCGCAAGAGAGCCAATTGTGCCGGAGACTCGCAAGGCCAGGGCTCGGAGCCGTGAAACCACCGGTCCACGACTGCCGTGCGGACGCCGGGAGTACCGGTCTCAGCGTGCCGTATGGTGTTGCCGAGGCGTTTCGTGGGCATCTCCTGGGCTTCGCTCGAAAGGGTCGCGACGACGGCCGGGCCCTGCTGGGCGGCACGAAGGATCGTAATCGACGGATAGGCGTCTACCTCGGAGTCAAAGGCGTCCGCCTGGTGCATTTCGGCCATGACGTCCAGACTAAAGGCCGACGTGACCAGCGCGCGAAGCCCGGCACCATACTGATTGCGCATCCATCGGTCCGCGCAAATAAACCCGCAAACGCCATTGGGCCGTAGCTGCTGGAGCGCGGCCTCAAAAAACGCGACGTACAAATCGGCGCGGCCTGTCATTGCGGGAAACATGTCGCGGTAGAGTTTGGCCTTGCCCTCAGGCATCGACTCCAGCCGCACGTACGGTGGATTTCCCAGAACGAAATCCGCAGAGTGTCCCGCCGCCTCGAGCAGATAATCGGCGTGTTGGATCCATTGGTTAGCCAATTTGGCAGCCGTGGCGGCGGATCGCCCCAGTGCGCGGAGCAGTTCGACGGCCCCGGAGCGAGTTCGCTCCACCGACTCCGAATCCACTTCAAACGCGGCCAACGCCTCCCCGCAATCTTCAAGCCGCCTGCCGTGACGCACGCAGCTGGCCGCCAGCCGCTCAATCATCGCCAGGAAAAATGCGCCGTCGCCGCAGGAAGGCTCGATCGCCCTCAGTGCCCCGAGATCTATTTCGTCCCGGTATCCGGCGAGATCGAGCAACAGGTCGACAACCCAGCGTTTCGTGAAGACCACGCCGCGCGCCTCGGCCGGCAGTGCGTCCGTGAGCGCTGGCGGGTCGAGCAACCGCTGCTGAACGCCGCGCATTGTCTGTACCGGGGAATACATAGCAGGATCGGTCTCCACTATGGTCTTATCGGAACGGCGTCAATTGCAACGAGCCAAAGACTGGTACCCGACGCGATACGGAGACGCACTCACCAATTAAACTTCACCGCAAGCTGGATCTGCCGCGGATAATTCGAATTCGGTGCGCTCATCGCCGCCTTCTCGATCGACCCGAAGTTCACGTTCTCCGGATTCGTATTGAACATCTGCTGCACCACGAAGAAACTGTTCAGCAGATTGAACACCTCCGCGCGGAACTGCATCCGTACCTTCTCGGTGATCTGCGTGTCCTTGCTCAACGACGTGTCCACCATGAATGTGCCCTGCAGCCGGATGTTCGGCGAAACGAACGGCGTGTAGCGCGGGTTGTACCGCGGCACCACCAGCCAGGAGCCCGTCTTGCAGCCGAAGTCCACCTCGCTGAAACGCAGCATTGTCACCGTGTTGTTCTCGTTCCAGCGGAGCACGCAGGGCGAAATCGCCTGCACGCGCGAAGCGCTCCAATTGACCGGTAACCGCGAATCGGAAAGCTGAATCACATTGGCGGGCAGGTTCCACGGCCTCCCGGACTGCTGCGAAATGATCGCCGAATTCTGCCACCCGCTCACCGCCTTGCCGAGCCAGCCCTTGGCGTTGCGCGCCAACGGCTGCCCTCTTCCGAACGGCAGTTGCGTGACGGCGCTCACCACGAAACGGTGCGGCCGGTCGAACGTGACGAGCCCGCGCTGCGGCACATTGCGCAGCGGGTCCAGCCAGCCCCGCTCCTCAACCGTCTTCGACCACGTGTAGTTCACGTTCAAATTTGTCCGCTTGTTCCGTACGTTGAACGTGGCCTGCAACGAGTTGTACCAACTGCGCCCGTCGTTGCGCATCAGTTCCGTCAACGCGCCGAACTGCGGATAGGGCCGCGCAAGCTGGTATCGCGACAGATTCCGGCTGATGAACCAGTTGGTGTCGGCAAACGCGGGCACCTGGAAGAACGGATTGGGAATCGGCTGATCGCACAGCGCCGGATTGCCGCCGAGCATGAAGTTGCAGCTATCGCGCAAATCCGGCTCGTCCTCGTTGAACGTTCGCGACGTTTGCAATTTCCGTCCCCGGTTGGCCGAGTAGGCCAATTCGAACCGCGATCGCGCGCTCAGCAGCCGCTGAACGCTGAACGAATACTGATTCGTGTGCGGGATCTCGAATCGCGAGTTGACGAAGTTGAACCCCTGGCCGGCGAAGGAGAGCAGACCGCGCGCACTGCCCTGCGGCACGCGAATCCCATTTGGAAACGGATCGGCGATTTTCTGGTTTACCGCCGTCCGCCCCTCGTCACCGGAGAATGTGTACGGCGTCGACTGGCTGTAGCCGTTGGTCTGCAGGTAGTCGTTGTTCGGATTCAGGAAGAATCGTCCCCAGCCGCCGCGAATTACCGTCTTGCCGTCGAGTTGATAGGCGACGCCGATGCGCGGCTGGTACGCGCTTCCGAAGATATCGGCGGCCTGGCGCGGCACTCCTTCCAACCCCGCGAAGCGCATGCCGCCCACGACGCGAGGAAAATCCGCGAATGCTTCGCGGTCGATCATCGAGTCGACCGGTGAAACCGAGTCCGCGTCGAAACCGCGATTCATCCGGTCAAACCGCTCCAATGGCGGAATATTGAAGTCCATCCGGAATCCGAAATTCACCGTCAGCCGCCGCGATATCTTCCAATCGTGCTGCATCCACGGCGCATAGTAGGGGAACGAGTAGATCGGAAACACTGCGTAGTTCAGCGAACCGCCGCTCGGCGTGCCCAGCAGCCAACTGGCGATCGAGTTGCCGCTGAACTCGTCGGCCCGCTGAAAATCGCGTTGGGTAAATCCGCGCGTCGCGTTCAGCGTAAAAACATTCCCGGGATTTTGTGTCGAATACTGCGTGCGGCGCATATCCACGCCCGCCTTCCAGGTCCTTGACCCGCGCAAATAGGTGATCGTCGGGTGTGCGGTGATCGTATTCGTGACGTTTTGGGACGGATAGCGGCCCATCGAAATGTACTCCGCGAAAGTATAACGCCCGAACCAGGAGCCGTACGGCAATTGATCCAGCAACGCTTTCGGGAAACCCAGCCCCGCCATGTCGAAATCGCGATTCGCCTCGCCGCGCGAACCCTCCACGTAGCGGGCGAACGATCCGCGGAAGTTGAACAGCAGCGTGGGCCGCAGTGTGGAAACCCAGTCGATCACATAGCTATCGTTCACCCGCTTTAGCGGATGCTGGCCGTCCTGGCCTGGCCTGTCGCGAATGCCGTTGGTGTTGCGCTCTTCGGTACGGTCGTTCGAGGCGTGGCGGAAGAACATGCGGTGATTGTTGCCCAGATTCTGATCGATCTTGACGACTAGGTTGTAGAAATCGTCGCGCGCCAGATTGTCGCCGCCGGAGAGAAAGAAGTTCGCCTGCGCGTAGTCTGTTCCCGGCGTGCGCGTGTTGGGCGCCGGAAAGAAGTCCACCAGTTTCTTGGCGATCGGATTGATGCGGCCGGCGGGAATCCGGTTGTCTGGAAACGGAAGCCTGTCCCAACGGTTCTGCAGCGCGGGATTCTGGAAGGTCGAGTTGGGGTCGTAGATCAGGACGCTCCGCCCTCTCGAATCGGCGAGTTTGCTGAAGTCCCCGGTGCGCATTTCGGGCTCCGGAACGTTCAGCACAAGCGGCTGCGGCGTAGCCTCACGGAACCCTTCGTAGTTGAACAGGAAGAACGTTTTGTTTTTGCCGTTGTAGAGTCCCGGAATACGCACGGGCCCGTCCATTTGAATCCCGTACTGGTCCTGGAAATGGCCGTCCTTCGGCGCCCCGCGCGCATTATTCTGGAACGAATTCGCGTCCCACGCGTTACGCCGGGCGAACTCGTAGATGGAACCATGGTATTTGTTCGTGCCGCTCTTCAGGACGACGTTCACGATGCCTCCGGACGTCTTGCCATACTGCGCGTCGTAGGAGTTGGTCTGAATCTTGAACTCCTGTACCGAATCCACCGGTGGCACGTAGGCGATGTTGTTGCCGCCCGCCTGCGCGTTATTCGGCACGCCGTCCATTAAAAACTCATTGCCGCGTGAGTCCCCTCCGTTGATGCCCCACTCCGCGATCGCGCCGTTATCGAAAGGACGCATGTAGGCGAGCGAGCCGTTGAAGTTCACACCGGCGACAAGCATCGAGAGCATGAACGGGTTCCGTCCGTTCAAGGGCATCTCCTTGATCGTCTGTTCGTCGATCACGCCGCCCCGGTCGGCCGAACCCGCCTCCAGCAGCGGCGCTTCATCGGTGACGGTAATGGTCTCGGCAACCGCCCCGAGTTGCAGAGCAATATCGAGCGTAGCCGACTGGTTCACCTCCAGCCGCACACCACGCCGGAGGAACGATTTAAAGCCAGAATGTTCGGCGCGAATCTCATAGGTCCCCGGCCGCACCAGCGCGAACGTGTAGTCGCCGGCCGACGACGACTTCGTCGAGAACGTCTCGCCGGTATCAGGGCTCACCAACCGGACCACGCCGCCCGCCACCGGCGCGCCGGTGGGATCGACAACCCGCCCCGTCAACGTCGCGCGAAACTCCTGCGCCAAAGCGCCTAGACTAAGCACCAACATCCCCAGTCGCATCTAGCAAGAATATCAGCCCAGTACCGGCGAGGCCAGACTCACTTAACCTCGGGAGATTGGGGTCAGTCCCCTCAGGCGCCGGTCGCGTTAAAGCGGTGCCCAGCGGCCCTCGGCGAGGCGAAACCCGCAACCAAGGCCAGCTCTTTCGCCCGCCGCGCGGGGTCCTTGGTCACTTCCGCGATCCGAGGGGCGCGGACGAGTTTGGCTCTACAGCTCCGCTAGCCGTCTGTCGGTATCGCCGAAGCGGTCCAGTTGCAGGCCCATTCGATCCATGACCGAGAGATAGAGGCTGCAGGCGCGGCGGTTGTCGTCGCCTTTTTCCAGATAGTCGAGAACGCGGCCGGTCTTGATGGTTCCGCCGCCCTTGCCCGCCAGTACCAGCGGCATCTGGTCCGCGCCGTGGGCGTCGCCGTCGAATAAGTTGGAACCGCCCAGCAGGATCGAATTGTCGAGAATCGACTGGCCGCCTTCGTCGATCTTCTTCAGCCGGTCGACAAAGTAGGCGAACTGGCTCATGTGGAACTGGTTCGTCTTCAGATACATGGCCTCTGCCTCGGCGGCCTTGCCGTTGTGTGTCAGGTCGAGATGCAATGCGCCCTTGACTCCGGGCAGGAAGCCGAAGTTCATCTGCGAAAGATCGTTATTCATCATCAACGTGAGAATACGGGTCTTGTCCATCTGGAACGCCAGCACCATGACGTCGAGCATGAGCTTCATGTGATCGGGCACGGACTGTGGCAGCTTCTCGGCCGGCCGGTCGATATTCGGTTTGTCGAGCGACGGCCGCCAGCCTTCTAACCGCTCTTCCTTGCCAGCCCGTTCGATGCGCTTTTCAATATCGCGGATCGATTCCAGATACTCGTCGAGCTTGACCTTGTCGTTACGGCTGATTTTCGGTTGCAGCGACTTCGTATCGCCCAATACCTCGTCGAGGATCGACTTATCGAGTTTGCGGCCCGTGCCATCGCCCACCAGACGGTCAAAGGCGCGGGCGGGGTAGATCTCCTTGGTCGCCGGCTTGGCGGGCGAAACCCACGAGATGGCCGACGCATAGATCATCGACACGCCGTCTTCCAACCGCAGTTCGTTCGGTTCGATTCCGAGTGCCATGGACGGAACGGCGGTCTGGGAGCCGGTTTTTTGCGCCAACAACTGATCGAACGAGGTAGCGACCTGGATGACGGCGGGATCCAGGCTGACCGTGCCTCCGGAGAGCATATTGGCCATGCGGCCCAGGTGCGGGCTGGACGACTTGACCGCCGACTGGTTATAGAGGCCGCGCAGGATGTTGATATCTTCGCGATGCGGCAGCATAGGTTCCAAACCGGGACCCAACTGCATACTCCCGCCGGCGCCCTTGGCCCACCAGTGAATGGGCTCTACACCGTTCGAGAAGTAGACGCACGCGAAGCGCACGGGCGGTTTGGCGGCGGCCTTGGAGGCCGACTCGAGCCAAGGCAAGGTCAGGGCCACACCGGCCCCTCTCAGAAATTGGCGGCGAGAGTGGTTCACTGCTTGCGTCCTCCTTGGGCGAGTTGGGTGGCTTCCGGGCCACGGCGATAGCGGAATTGGCGGCTGGCTACCACTTGCGTGACGAGCCTGGAGAAGTTTTGATCCCCGCCGGGCTTGACCATTTCGTCGATCAGAAGCTTGTCCGAGATTGACGCCGTTCGGCCGAGCGCAAAGCCGATGAGCTTCTGCGAGAGAGTCTTCAGCACCTGCGGCTCGTTGGCTTTCACAACCTGAATCAGGCCGTCGACACCTTGAATCGTCTGCTTGTCGACGGTGGTGGCGGTGTCCTCAACGGGCTTGCCGTCAGAGTACGACTCGCGCCAGCGGCCGACGGCGTCGTAACGCTCGAACGGAAAGCCCAGCGGGTCGATGCGCGTATGGCAGCCGGCGCAGGTGGCGTTGCGTTGATGGGACTGCAGGCGCTCCTTCAGGCTCTGGCCGCCGAACTGTTTCTCATCCGCGGGAATGGACCCGGCATCGGGCGGCGGGGGCGGCGTGGGTGTCCCCAGAATACGGCGGAGCACCCAGTCCCCGCGTTTGACCGGGCTGGTGCGAAGCGGCGCCGAAGTGGCCGTGAGGACCGCGCCGAGGCGGAACACTCCGCCGCGGTGGAAGGCCGGCGCGTTGGGCGTGGGCGCTGAGCCGTCGCCTTCCGCTTTCACTCCGTAGTGCTTGGCGAGCGCGGGTGTCAGGAACGTATAGTCGGCGCCGTAGAACTCCCGGACCGGCCGATCCTTGCGGACGATATGTTCAAACAGCGATACGGCCTCGTTATACATCCCGGCTTTCACTTCGGCCGTGAACTCCGGGAAGCGGGACGGATCGGCGCCGCGATATTCGTCGAAACGATAGAACCCGAGCCATTGGCCGAAGAACTCGACGGCGAGGCGGCGGGCCTTGGGGTCGGCCAGCATCCGCCGCGCCTGCTTTTCGAGCTGCAACGGATTCTGAAGTTCCCCGGCGGTGGCGGCGCGGTCCAACTCGGCATCGGGGATGGACGACCATAGGAAGTAGCTGAGGCGGCTGGCGAGTTCGTGATTGGTCAGCGCTTTTGCGGCGCTTTGCGTCTCCACGCGGTAGAGGAACTGCGGAGCGACCAGCACACGCACCAGCAAGGCGCGAATGGCCTTGTCATGGTCGGGGCCGGCGCTTTTGTAGAACGCGCGCAGTTTGGTTTTTTCCGCTTCGGTGAGCGGACGCCGCCAGGCTTTGGACGCCAGGCGGAGGCAGTCCTCCACATGGCCTGCCTGGGCGGCTTTTTGGGCCTTGTCGACGGCGTCGTTTTCGGCGCGGAGCGCTTCAACGTACTTGCGCGGTTCGTTGGGCAGGCTGTCGATTTCGGCCATCGTCAACTGGTCGATGCCCTTCTTGCGCAGATGCTCCAGCTTGTACTTGTCCTTGACGAAATCCAGGATCGCGTCGTGGTATTCGAATGAAGCGTAGATGTCGTTCCAGGCGCGGTTGAGGTTGGCGCGTGTGGCGTCGTCGAGCATCTTGTCGACCAGGAAGCCGTCGGCCCGGTAGTACTTGACCTTCACGTGGTAGCGGTCGCGTTCCGGCTGATTGTAGGTGTTATTGAAGGGCGGCGGTATGGGATCGCGGTCGGCGGGCGTGGGTTCGCCGTGGGAGGCCTGCGGCAGGTTGAAGGCGAAACGGAGGACATCTTCCTTCCATTTCTTATAACCTTCGCTATTCGGCGAACCGAGCAACGCGGAGGCGGGGCGGCCCTTGGCAAGGTCGGCGCTTTCGGAGATGGTGGCGCGGACAACGGCGTCGCCCTTCTCGACATTGGCCAGTTCGGCTTCGGCGACGATTTCGGCGGCGAAGGTGCCGGGGGGCGCGGCGATGTCGACAACGAGCGACGTGCCGGCGGGTGTGGCGAAATCGTAGGTGGAGCCGGCGGGCGGCAGGCTGATTTTCGCACGCGCTTCCGGCGTCAACACCGATAGCAGCGGAGTTTGTTCCCCGGCGCTGCGATCCGCCTTGCGAAAGCGGACCGTAGCGTTCTTCCAATAGACGACAGGCTTGTCGACCGCCGCGGGGTTCGCCGTCACCACCGAGAGGCTGACGGGAATCGACTTCAGCGGGCGCCGGTTCTGGTCACCCGCACCGGCGCCGTTGCGCGGAAAGTAGAGAAAGCGGAACCGGTGCGAGGCGGTGGCCTGCACCGACTCTTCGGTAAGAATCAGCGCGCGTTCGTCGCCCAGGCCGCCCTGCGCCAGGGCGCCGGCGCCCAGCAGGAAACGGGGCCAATCGAGCAGGAACCGTTGAATTTCCGCCGCGGCCGCGCGCGCCGCCTTTTCGTCCTTCGCCGGAATGGCGTTGAACTTCGCGACAAGATCGGAGGTTGGGTAACCCGGATTCGGCTGTTGGAGAACGCTCCAGATGTGCTCTGCGAAACGGGCTGTTACTCCCTGCTTCCTGGCGAAGCCGGCGAGTGCCGCCGACGGCTGGCCGAGCGCCGCGCGATTGGCGAACTGCCAGCAGGCGTAGACGGCCTTCGAATAGACATCAAGGCCATAGGGCAGGCCGCCTTCAGCCGAAGCGGTGCGGAATCCGTAGGCGCGATAGATCTCGTTAATGCGATGGATGGCGGAGAGTTCGAAGCCGCTTTTGCCGGGATGGGTGTAGAAGCCGAGCGGGCCGGAACCGACCACGGCATGATTGGCAACCAACTTGGCGGCTTCCAGGTAGCGCTCCAGGCTTTGGTTGTCGACAAACTGCACGTCGCCGAAGTTGGTGAAGCCTTCGCCGCCGGCGGAATCGGCAACGAAATCGCCGTCGAACTTGATCTCGACGCCGGTCAGATCCTGAATCGTGTAGGCGTACTCCGAGCTGGTGAGCCGGCGGACGGTGACCTTGCCCGGGTCCCCGGCATGCTGCCGTGCATAATCGTTTAGACGCGTCCGAATCCACTTCGTGGCCGCCGTTCGCTCACCGTCGGTCGGCTGCGGCATTTTGGCGGGCGGCATGCGCTTCTGTTCCAAGGCCGCAGCGACCTTCTCCCAATGCTGGTAGCTGTCGGCGATGGAGGCCTCGCCGGTAATCCGTTCGATGCTGATGCTGCCCATGGGCTTTTCCGCGCCGTGACACTGGAAGCAGTACTGGCGCAGGATCGCGGCAGGGGGCTGCGCGAACGCCAAGGCGCTCAAAGCAAATGGGATTAGCGGGTATTTCATGCGATACTTCGGCAGTTTGAGTCTATCAAAAAGTATCGGGCGAATACGGTCCCGCCAAGGTTACGAACTGCTTTGCGCAGTTTGCAGGACGGGCGACGGTTTCGCCGGCACGCTGACCCCCGCCGGTTTCACTTCGAAGATCAATTGATAGCCAAAGAGCGAGGGAAACAATAGAGTCAGCGCCCGCAGGACCTTGCTGCCCGCACGATGCAGCAGGCCGTTCGGTTTCAGGCGTAGCGCCCGGTCGAGCGGGATGATGGAAAATCGCTCCCGCACCACCCGGTACCCATTGGTTTCCAGCAGTTCGCGCGCTGTTTTCCGGGTGAAGAAGCGAACGTGGGTGCGGTCCAGGATTCCACGATCGGCGTAGTTGAAGCTGCCGAATAAAAGGCCCAGGCGAATCACGATGTTGGCGACATTCGGCACCGAAACGATGGCGGAGCCGCTGGAGGGACGGATCAGGCCGTAGATGTCCCGGAGAAGGCGTTCCGGTTTGTTCAGGTGCTCCAGAACGTCCAGCAGCATGACTTTGTCGAAGACCGAGTCGCCCAGTTGGTGAAGCGCCGGGCCCAGTCCGGTGTTCAGGTCAGCCTGGTAGTAACCGCTTAGCTGGTGACGGAGCGCCGGGGTCTCCAGGATGTCGATGCCGGTAACTTCGTTGCCTTCATTCGTCAGCAACTCGGCGAAGTACCCTTCGCCGCAGCCGACGTCGAGAATCTGATGCCTGGTACCGGCCAGCTTGTGGGCGAAAAAGTGGCTGGAGTACGGCGAATCTTTCAGAGCGTAGTGCTGGAAGTACTCGGCGAACTCGGGATACTCGGCCGCGCCGTTCACGGTGGAACGGTACCGGAACACCGCCTTGAACACGTCTTGGGCGTACTTCATGCCGTTCACGTAGCAGATCTCGTCGCCGTAGTAGGTCGGGATCGGCACCTCGGCGATGCGGAATCGCTGGTGCTGGAGCTTGATAATGATTTCCGTATCGAAGTGGAAATCGTGCGTCATCCGGGAGAAGTCTATGGCCCGCAGCGCATGGAGATCGTAGGCGCGATAGCCGGAATGAAACTCCGTGAGGTCCAGGTGGAGAGCCTTGTTCTCGAAGAACGTGAGAATCTTGTTGCCGGTGTATTTATAAAGCGGCATGCCCCCATGCAGCGGACCGCCGTAGTCCTTCATCATGCGCGAGCCGAAGACCGCATCGGCCTGGCCCATCACGAGCGGGTGGTAGAGATGCGCGAGTATCTCCGGGGCGTACTGGCCGTCGCCATGGAGCAGTACAACGATATCGAAACCGCGCTCCATGAAATAGCTATATCCTTTGACCTGGTTTCCCCCGTAGCCCTGATTTTGTTCGTTCTTAAAGACCTGCAACTTGGTGTTCGGGTGGAGTTGCTTGTAGCCGAGCGCCAGCGCAAAGGTATCATCCTGGCTGGCGTCGTCAAAGACGACCACCTCTTCCACGTTCCGCCAGACGATGTCCGGAATACGGCGAAAGACCTTGGCCAGCGTGGTGGCCGCATTGTAGGCAACGATCAGGATGCCAATGCGCTTGCCACGGGCGTCGGCGAGCTCCGGCGGAGTCGGCGGATATTGGGTGCGGGTACTCACGGACTGCGACTCAGTTCCGATTCTAACTCGAATGCCGCGTGTCCACGTTTGGACAATTCCGCCGGCCCGTTGCAGAATGGTTCAACGATGAACCGTAAATGGCTCCTGGTTGCGCGGCCCGAGGGCCTTCCAAAAGCTTCCGATTTCCTCTGGGTGGAGGAGCCGCTGCAACCGCTGGAACAGGGACAGGTGCGTGTCCGTATCATTTACCTGTCGATTGACCCGGCGAGCCGCATTTGGATGTCGCACGATTCGTATGTTCCCGCGGTGCCGCTCGGCGACACGATGCGCGGTGGTGCAATCGGTGTGGTGGAAGAGTCCAGTGCGGACGGATTTCAGCCGGGAGACAAGGTGCAGGGGGTGTTGGGCTGGCAGACGCATTGGACCGGAGAGGCTGCGCTGATCCGCCCGCTGCCGAAGGTTGACATTCCGCTCGGCGCACATTTCGGCCTTCTGAGCCATATCGGTTTGACTGCGTACTTCGGCCTGCTCGATATCGGAGCACCGAAAGAGGGTGAGACGCTCGTCGTCTCCGCGGCGGCGGGCGCGGTAGGCTCCTTGGTTGGGCAGATTGGAAAAATCAAAGGGTGCCGCGTGGTTGGGATCGCAGGCTCCAGTGAGAAGTGCGCGTGGTTGACTTCGGAGCTGGGTTTCGACGCCGCAATCAACTACAAAACCGAAAAAGTCTCCGCGGCGTTGAAGGAACACTGTCCGAACGGTGCCGATATCTACTTTGAGAACACCGGCGGCAAGATCTTGGAAGCCGTGCTGAACCGAATGAACAACTTCGGGCGCATTCCCGCCTGCGGCATGATCGCCGGATACAACGGCCTGGGCGCCGAGCCGGGACCCTCCAACCTTTTCCACATAGTGAGTAAGCGGCTCAAAATGCAAGGGTTCATCGTGACGGACTATCTGCCCAGGGCCAAAGAGGCCGTGGCGGACCTGGTGAGCTGGTATAAGTCGGGCCGGATTCAGTACAGGCTCGACGTATCCGAAGGGCTGGAGAACGCGCCGTCCGCCGTCGTGAGAATGCTGCAGGGCGGCAACACGGGCAAGGCGGTCGTCCAAGTGGCCCCCGAACCCTGATAAGATTTTGTTCATGCTGGGCAGAATTCTTGCCCTCCTGGCGCTGGGCGCGATGGCCGCCCCCGCGCAGGAGGATGGCGTGGCTTTTTTCGAGAAAAACGTTCGGCCGCTGTTCGCCAAACAATGCTTGAGCTGCCATTCGGCGACGAGCCAACCGGTGATGGGTGGCCTGCGCCTGGACGACCGCGCCCTGGCGCTGAAGGGCGGGACGCGCGGACCGGCCATCGTGCCGGGCAAACCCTCGGAATCGCTGCTGCTGCGGGTCGTCCGTCACGAAGCCGGACCCCTAAAAATGCCGCCAGGTCCCAAGATGAAGGACGCTGACCAGGCGTTGCTCTCCCAGTGGATTCAAATGGGCGCGCCCTGGGGCGCGACGCTCACCTCGCAGGCACCGGCACAGAAGTTTTGGGCGTTCGTACCGCCGGCCAAACCGGCCGTTCCATCGAACGGTGCACCGACGGCGATCGACGCGTTCTTGCGGCGCGATTTGGCGGCGAAAGCGCTCGCCTGGAATCCCGCGGCCAGCAAGCGGGAACTGCTCCGGCGCGCCACGTTTGACTTAACAGGGCTGCCGCCCACCAAGCAGGAGGCCGCCGATTTTCTCAACGACAATTCGGCGAACGCGTTCGAAAAGGTGGTGGACCGCCTTCTGGCGTCGCCGCGTTACGGAGAGCGTTGGGCGCGCCACTGGATGGATGTGGCCCGGTACGCCGACTCCAACGGTCTGGACGAGAACCTTGTTTACAAGAACGCGTTCCGTTATCGCGACTACCTGATCGCCGCGTTCAATAAAGACAAACCGTTCGACCAGTTCGTGCGGGAGCAGTTGGCCGGCGATCTGTTACCCGGAACGAACGACCTGGCCACGCAATTCGAACGCTGGACGGCCACCGGGTTCCTCTCGCTGGGCGCAAAGATGCTGGCTGAAGACGATCCAATGAAGATGGAAATGGACATTGTGGACGAGCAGCTTGACACCACAATGCGCGCCTTCAACGCCTTGACGGTCGGCTGCGCGCGCTGCCACGACCACAAGTTCGATCCGATTCCGCATTCGGATTACTACGCCATGGCGGGGATCTTCAAAAGTTCGAAGACGATGGAGCATTTTAAAGTCGTCGCCAAGTGGCATGAGTACGTTCTTGCCCCGAAAGAGGATCGCGACCGGCTGGCGGCTCACGAAAGCAAGATCGAAGAGAAGACGAAGGAAATCGCCAAGCTTACCCGTGCGGAGAATCTGAAAATTACCGATGCGGCTAAGCAGCGGGTGGGTGACTACCTGGTCGCCGCCGCCAAGGTGATGAAGAATAACGACATCAAGATCGCGCCGGTTGAAAACGAGGCCGGGGCGATCGTGTTGGCCGCTCCCAAGAACTTCGAATTCGCCGTCAATATCGAAAAGGGCGGCGAGTACCAGTTGGACGTGCTGAACGAGAAGAAGGGGGCCGGCACGGCCGACGTTCACATTAATGGGCAATGGGTGAAGCGAGGCCTTCCGCCAGTGTCGAACCGACAGGCGTCGCCCGACGTCGACGGCTGGACGGCGTTGGGCGTGTTCACGCTCAAGCAGGGGCAGAACACCATCCGGTTCGAACAGACGAACAAGAAGACCGCATTCGAAAAGCTGCTGATTGTCCCCAACACGCTGCCGGTTGTGCCGCGAACCAATGTGCAGATCGCCAATGAGACCGGGCTGAATCCCAGCATTCTCGATCAGCTTGTGGAAGATATGGAGCGCTCGCGCGGCGCCGCATCGTCGGTCCTTTACGGCTGGGAGACGGAGACCCTTGGCGGCGAGCGCAAGTCTTGGATTTCCCCGGCTGCGAAGTTGTTCGAAGGCGTCCGCGGCGAGGCCGCGCTGGCCGCCAAATACACCGAGCTTGCCAAGCGGGCCGTCGCTGAAGGAAAAGAAGCGGAGGATCCCGGGATTAAGTCTTTGTTCGCATTCCTGACCGAGAAGTTTGGGCCCTTCCGCGCGCCGGGCAACGCGAAACGCTACTACGCCGACGCAGTTCGAACCCAACTGAAGAAGCTCGAAAAAGAGCAAAAGGATCTGGAGGCGGCGACGCCCGATTTTCCTCGCGCGATGGGTGTAACCGAATCTGCCCAAATAGGTGATCTGCCGATTCATCTTCGCGGCAGCCACTGGACGCTCGGTGAAAAAGTGCCGCGCGGGTTTCTCCGGCATGTGGCGGATGCGCAACCGATCAACCCCAACACCAGCGGCCGCCTGCAACTGGCCGAATGGCTGACCGCGAAGGACCATCCCCTCACCGCGCGCGTCATCGTGAACCGCGTCTGGCGCTGGCATTTCGGCAAGGGCATAGTCCCCACAGTGGACAACTTTGGCCGCCTGGGAGAAAAGCCCACGAATCAGGAGTTGCTCGACTACCTGGCGGTTCGTTTCGTCGAGAATGGCTGGTCGTTGAAACAACTGCATCGCGAGATGATGCTGACCGGCGCATACCAGCAATCCAGCGCGTTGAACGCCAAGGCCGCGGAGGCCGATCCGGAGAACACACTGCTGTGGCGATATCCGCGGCGGCGGCTGGAAGCCGAATCGATGCGCGATGCCATCATGTTCGTTTCCGGCGATCTGGACCTGAAGGCGTCCAGCGGGTCCCTGCTGAAGTACAAGGATCGCCAGTATGTCGCGAACACTGCGATGCGCGGCGAGGTGGACTATGAACGCAATATCCGGGCGGTCTACATTCCGGTGGTTCGCAGCAGCCTCTACGAGGTTTTTTCGGCCTTCGATATTCCGGATCCCACCACCTCAAACGGCGATCGCGACTCGACAGTCGTGGCGCCGCAAGCGCTGTTCATGATGAACGGCGAGGTGATGCTGCGCCATTCGATGACGATGGCGAAGAGGCTACTCGACAACCCGAGTCTGGACGACGCGGGCCGCATTCGCGAAGCCTACGAACGGGCGCTGTCGCGGCCAGCCACATCTTCCGAAATCGACCAGGCCCTGACCTTCATCGCCCGCATGCGGGACGCCTGGAAGGGCGATAACGCCAAAGCCTGGCAGAGCTTTTGCAAAGCTCTGCTCTCCAGTAACGAATTTCTCTACATGAATTGATATGAACCGCCACTGGAACTCCTACTTGAATCAATCGCTCTCCCGCCGCGAAATGCTCCGCGTGTCCAGCACCGGCTTCGGCGCGCTGGCCTTCGCCGGCTTGGCCGCGGAAGGGAAGGACAGTCCGTTGTCGGTCAAAGCGCCGCACTTCACGCCGAAGGCGAAACGGGTGATCTTTCTGTTTATGCACGGCGGCCCGTCGCAGGTGGATACTTACGATTGGAAGCCGCTGTTGAAACGGGATCACGGCAAGCCGCTTCCGTTCGCGAAGCGCAAGGTGGTGTCGGCCGAGACGTTTAACCTGATGCAGTCGCCGTGGTCGTTCAAGCAGTACGGCCAGAGCGGTGCGTGGGTGAGCGAGTTGTTTCCCGAGACGGCAAAGATGGTGGACGACCTCTGCTTCATCAAGTCCATGTGGGGTTCCAATTCGCGGCACGGCGGCGCGTTGCTGGAGTTGCACACCGGGTCCGACACCTTCGTGCGGCCGGCGATGGGAAGCTGGATCACGTACGGGCTGGGAACGGAGAACCAGTCGATGCCGGGCTTTGTGACCATCTGCCCGACGCAGAGCCACGGCGGAGCGAACAACTTCGGCT
>Ga0194122_10003095_pt1 | contig 17306 bp, 14 predicted proteins | sample TA2MahCa10mmetaG_FD_155487 | JGI IMG/M metagenome (GOLD analysis project Ga0194122, IMG submission 155487) | Freshwater microbial communities from Lake Tanganyika, Tanzania - TA2015021 Mahale Deep Cast 10m | ecosystem: Environmental > Aquatic > Freshwater > Lake | place: Tanzania: Lake... | reverse complement strand
AAACAGGCAGGCGACAAGGTTTGGTCCCGGAATCCCTTTTCCTTGGCATAAGAGTCAAAGAGCTTGTAGCTGGCCACCTGGATTGCATGGCAGATGCGCCCGGTGCTGCCGTCCTTGACCACCCCGTACCCACTGGTATGCCTGTGCCCCGAGATCATCAGGTGATCCCGGTGTCCCATCATGGCTGCCTTCATTTGGCCGTGCGCTGGGTTCCACTGGCTGTGGCCAGCGAAGTCATGCCGAGCATTGACAATGAACTCCCTGCCGTTGGGGAAGCGCAGACCCACCCGGCATTCGGTCGGTTGGTAGAGTGCGTCAACCTGTCTGGCGATCCACTTGATCGGGTCAGCAGAACCAGACCAGGCATCATGGTTGCCACCCACCATGTACAGCCAACGGGTGCGGCCAATGAACCACTCGGCCAGCTTCCACGCCTGCGCTGCGGTGGTGGACTGGTTGGCATACAGCCTGGCCAGACGGCCCACCCAGTTGTTGGTGGTGTCACCCACATTGGCCCCCCAAACGCCTTCCTGCTTGGTCAGGTCTGAGTGCTTTCGCAGGGTCTCCAGGTCGGTGCCGTCATCGTCCACATGGGGGTCACCGAAGTGAAGTATCCCAATGGGACCTTCAATCTTGACTTTGACCGGGATGAGTCGGGTGGCCTCATGGAAGTCCCGCTTCTTGCCAAACGATTTGATGCGCAGCTCAACCAGGTCTTCAATGTCGAGGTCATCGTTTGGCAGGGCCATGACTGTGAACTCATTTGGTTTGTCTGCCTGCTGATCCGCCAGCATCTCGGGAAAACGCATCTTTGCAGCAATCAACCTAGACTCAAATGTAGAGCGGGGAAGTTTTAGGTGGTTGGCCGCCTTGATACTGGAGCGGAATCTTTTGTACGCATGGATGGCCTCAATCATCTGCTCGTCAGTAAGATTCTTCCCCTTCACTTGAGATCACCCAAAATTGTCAGCTTGTTGACCATGCCTTTGGGGATGAAGATCAGGTTGGCTTTGTCACTCGGGCACCAAGTCTGGGCCACTAGGTAACCCTCTTTCTCCCGTTTAATTAGAAAGCCAATAGTGAAGACCGGGTTGGCATCAATCTGCGTGTCTTCACCGAACTGCCAGCCCTCATAGTGGCAGGCATCAATCCACTCAACCAGAACAATGTCAGGACTCTTGGTCACTGGTTCCCCCTTTCTGAAAGTCCGACTGTGCTTGGGTTGTATTACAACTTTATTAACCCTTGTTGATGGAGCTGGTGATGCCAATCCATAAGGCAGCCACGATGGCCACCGCCACTGCCGCAAAGAAGGCAAGGGTGCCATGGTCGGCAATCTTGCGCAGGCGTTTGCCAAAGCGTAGGTCTTGGCGAAACTCCTCGACACTCTCAGGCTTATCAATGTCCACGCCCAAGATGGCAAAGGTCTTCTTGACCGCACGGTCTGCAATCTCGCTGCACTCTGGCCGGTTGCCGCAGTCCATTGATTACACCTCGGGCAGCAGTGCTTTGAGTTCGTCAGCAGTTTGTGCGGCATCCATTTGTGCTTGCAATGCAGCGTACTTATCACGAATTGCTTGACGAGCGACTTCTGCTTGCGTGTAGTCGTTGCCGGGAATCTGTTTCATTATGACTTCATCATAAGGCTTAAACTCCTCCGCACGGGCGGTACGACGCTTTTCGTGGGCAATCTCTTTTGCCTTGGTCATGTTGATCGTAATCATTCATACTCCCATGCGTTACGGAATGTGCGGTCGGTAGGGATTTCTGACACATCCACAATTTGATAAGGCTTGCCAGCAGGAACATCCTTGGCGGCAATTTCTTCAATACTCAAACCACATTCCGGTGCTGGAATAATGATTGCCACGCCGCCTTCGGCAGTTGGGTAGATGATGCGAGAGTTCATTTATTGGCTCCTTAATTAACGGAATACGGCAACAGAAACGGTTTCCACGTCTGATCTTGTGCTGCCTGCATCACCTGTTGTAATTACTGAGCAAGAACCAACGGCTCTTAAATACACTTGGCTTATATCTGCCGCACCCACTGAACCTGCGGTCTGGTTACAGTCAGTAACAGCCGAATAATTCTCATCAGGCATCGCAGTAGTGAAATTGACTGTGTAATTACCAGTCCCGTTATCCGTAATACTCGACACATTCCCACTGGCTCTGATTGTATTGCGGAGCAAAGTTACATTGCCGCTAGTCGTGGTCGATGCTACCGTAGTAACAGTAAAGGTATTTGCATCAGCAACAGTTACAACTGTGTAAATGCCATCAAGTCCAGTACCAGTTGTAAAATCAAGGTTAACTGAGTTTCCAACAATAAGACCGTGAGCGGTTGCGGTTACCGTCACAGTAGTGCTTGGGCTTGTTCGTGTATAAGTGCCGGATAAATTTGAATTAGCAGTGCCGTCGAAGTTCACCCAAGCACGACAACCATATGCTGTTGCTACAGAGCCGTAGCCTGAGTTGAATTGGAAGTTACCAGAGGCATCAAACTCGCCACATTGCGCCCCACCCTCGGCAAACCCAATCCGATCAGCGCCGGGGAAGAAGATGCCTGTGTTGGTGTCTGATGCCCTGTAGATACTCGGAGCAGAAGCAGTTCCGTCAGCACCAATGCCGACCATTCCATCCTTGAGCAGAACCGAGTCAATCGTTACCCCAGCCGCAGAGGTCTTCTCTTTAATTACATCCGTGGTCACCTCCGAATCTTTAAGCAGGACTCCATCAATAGTGACACCAGCGGCACTCGTCTTCTCGTTAATCTGATCAGTAGAAACCTGACTATCCTTGAGCAGGACACCATCCACAGTCACCCCGGCTGCCGCAGTCTTCTCGGAAACAGTATCGGAGATTAAGCTATTGGCCGTCAGGTTGTCCGAGTCATCAATCGACACCCCAGAGGTTTGAATGGCCTTGCCACTTATGCCATCGAACCGCACCACAGTATTGTCAACTGATGATGCAGGCCCAGAGACATCGCCACCACCAGCAGGCGTGGTCCATGCTAGGTTTCCAGACCCGTCCGTGCTGAGAAGCTGGCCATTTGCGCCATCTCCAACAGGCAGGGTGAAAGTCACATCAGCGGCCACAGTGCCTGCCGCCTTCAGTCCAATAAAATTGCTATTGTCCGTGTCAAAGAACTTAGCAGTAGCGGTGGCCTGGAACTTGGCATCGGTTGCAATGTTGGGCGTGGTCAGCGTTGGTGTCGTGCCAAACACCACAGCACCCGACCCGGTCTCATCGGTTAACGCAGAGGCTAAGTTGGCAGATGATGGCGTGGCGAGGAAGGTTGCGACACCACTGCCAAGGCCATCAATACCAGTTGATACTGGCAGGCTAGTCGCATTGGTTAGAGTGAGAGCAGAGGGCGTACCAAGGTTGGGAGTTGTCAATGTGGGGCTAGTGGCAAACACTGCCGCACCCGTGCCAGTCTCATCAGTCAGCGCAGCCCTAAGATTGTCAGAGCTGGGCGTGGCCAAAAAGGTGGCCACATTGGAACCGAGGCCAGACACACCAGTTGAAATGGGCAAGCCAGTGGCATTGGTTAGCGTGCCACTAGCAGGCGTGCCAAGGGCAGGCGCAGTCATGGTGGCATTGTTGATCGTCGGTGCAGTCAGCGTGGCCGTAGTTAGCGTCTTGCCATCCATAGTGGTCGGCAGCCTTGCATCGGCTACTGTTCCAGAAGTCAGGTTGCTGGCATTGTCTGCGCCAATGTCTGCTCTGGTCTGTGCCTGGCTACGCAGCTCATAGGCAGTGCCTGCCGCATTGACCCTGGGAATTTGGGTGGCAGTCAAGCTCGTCGGGAAGGCGGGCGCACCAGGCGCAGGGTTGCCGTCAGCATCAAAGACCAGGGCCTTGTTGGCTCGGTCTGCTTTTACTGGCAAGGTCATGTCAATGGTGGTTGGGTCTGTGACCGGGGCCTTGATCGACCTGACATTCGCCTCTGAGTTTTGCTGGGTGAAAATGGTCAGACTGTCCAGCTCTGTGTTCAGACTGTTGGCAAAGAGGTCACCACCCGTCACAAAATCTGTGGTGCGCTGGATGGTCCTGGCACCCACCACTGTGATGTTGTCGGTGCCTGCCGTAGCCACCAGGGTGACCGAGCCAGTGCCATTGGCATTAATGGTGACTGTGTAATCAGTGGTCAGCGTGAGGAGGGTGTCTCCCTTGTAGACCTCGATATCGGTGGCAGCCAGAATCTCAAAGGTGAACGCATACGGCCCAGTCCCGCTGGGAGCGAACACCACTCGTCTGACTACATTGGAAATTGGGACTGTCATCAAATCCTCCTGATCAAAATCTAAGCGTTATCTGGTCATAGGTCCAGCGTTTACTCCATCGATATCAATAACCATTGGAGTTCGCTTTTGAGTCACCATGCCCCGTTCTGCCAAAATTTCGTTTTTTCTGATCTGGCGAATTAGGTCTGGGTACTGTCGAGCAAACTCTGGGCTGGCAAGGGCGGCCTTCTTGTAATCGGAAACAGTCCCCGATATATCGTCAATCAAGTCCTGATACTTCATAACAGAGATATCTCTGCGCCTTGCGGTGATTGAGGCAATCCGAGACCGCATACTGCGCCCCTCAATCCTAACCTTGCTCATAGCCAGCAAAAGGTCTGAATACTCGTCATCGTTGAGGTTGATATTGTTGATGCTCCGAGCTGGCATATTGATGGCCGACTTGCCTGACAACTTGGAAATCTCAACAAGGGTCTTGCTCACATTGTCGAGCTGGGCATCCTTCTTGTAGAACGGGAAGACAAGATAGAGCGCACCAGTATCCCCAACGCTAATCTCATCGCCCCAGATGTTCCTGGTGGGCTTGATGCTCTGGTTGAAGTATGGGGTCTTGGCCGCCCAAGATTGGTACATAAAAGCCAGATATCTCTCTTCTGGTGGGAGGCTGGGGTCAAGCCTCACCCTGCGAACTGTCGGGTCCGTCATGTTCTCAAACTGGCGAATCAGCGCACCGCCTGGGGTTGGGATTGGAACCACCCCAGCAGGGAAGTTTTGAGCCACACCACCAAAGAACTTGGCCGCAGACTTGGCCGCATCTTCTCCCTTGGGGTCCCTAGCGGCAGCTTCAATCATGTCAACAAAGTTGGATATACCCTGCATGAATGGCAACTCCCCGACATATTTCATAGGAAGCAGGGCAGAGTACAGAAGCAAGTCATTCCAGTCATCGTCACCGGGTTTGCCATAAACCGAGCCAACCTCGGCAAGAGTCGAGGCCGTGGCCATTAGCATCCCAAATGGCTCAAGGCCAGCGTAGCTCACCCAAGTGTCACCAACCTTATAAGAGAATGGCTGCCACCCTCCTGGTTGGTTGCGTAAGTATTCACGCACTTTGGGGTCAGACGGCCCTGCTCCAGTCATGTTGCCATTGAGGGCCTGGATATAAAACATCCCCATGACAGAGGTACCCATGGACATTTTGCCCAGAGCCATTTGCCGCCTTGCACCACCAGCGGCAAGGTCTGCCTGCACCTCGGAGAAGATTGGCGCAAATGGGGTTCTCTTAAAACCCTCCTTCTGCATATTGATGACCGACTTAACAAACGGGGCAAGCACAGTCCCGACCGGGCCAGCATCGTTTCGCATCTTCATTATGAAGTTGCCAAACTTACCAAGCTCAGACTGTAGCCCAGGCTCTAGAACCGCCCTGTTAACTTTCTCAAGAATGGCCGGGTCTGGGTTAGCAATCTGAGCGGCCATGGCATCTAGGGCCTGACTCTCTGGCATCCCGTTATAGATGGCATCTAGGGCCTGCCTAGCTGCCAGCCGCCTGGTTTCCATCTGAGCAACAGTTGCCTTGGCAATTTCATCAGAGGCCATGTTGGCCCTAAATGGCAGCCTTATTGCCTTGCCTATAAAGTCAACAGACTTGGCAAGCATTGACTCTGGGTCGCTGAATAACCTAGCAGACAACCCTGGTCCTGACCCATACTTCTCCGCATCTATCCCGGCATATTGCGGAGTCTCGGTAACGAAAGCTTTGCCACCGGCCCTCCATGCTTTGGGGATGGCCGTAAAGAAGTTGGCAAGCTCAATGACCGCCTCGGCAGCGTAAACCTGGTCAGATGACCTTGAACCAAATACAGCCGTTATAGGAACATCCAAGGCCTTGCCAACGGTGGAGGCAAAGGCAGTATCCATGCTCCGAATCATGGTCATAATCCCAGCACCAAAGAGGTTGCGCTCGACTGATGCCGTGCTGTACATGATTGAGCTGGTGTACATCTCTTTCCAGATATCGGAAAGATTCTTGCTCCAGCCACCGGCCATTTGGACAAACCTGGCTTTTTCGGAGTCACTTAGATTGAGGTAGTCATTAGCAATCTCTTTCATGGTCTTGCGCCCACCAACCTCATTGAGCAATGTGGCAAGAACATTGGGGTCCGTAATACCAGCGGTGCCATCTACAGGCAGGCGCATAGAACGCAACGCCCTAGCCGCCTCGGTAACCGCACCCTTGAGCTGCATCTGAATCGCTGCATGGGTGGCCATCTGGGTTCTAAACTCTAGCAGAAGCTTGTCATCTTCTGTGCCCACAGGCATGGCCTTAATCTTTTGCGCTAGATTATTGAGCGTATCGGACGATCTAACCAGCAGATGCCTAGAGGCGAGTAACTGCTCTGCGTTAAGGGTCCCGCCAGCACCTCTAGCCAACAAATCAGGGGCAACATCCAGTCTCGCAGCCAGGTCTTTGAGGGTCTCGTCTTTGATGACATCCCTCTTCATTACGCTGATCTGTTTTGCAAATACCTTGCTTGTCTCGTCAATTACCCGGAGGTTGTCCTCGGTTGTTTGGATGCCATTGAAGTTGAAGTCGATGCCAACAGAAGGGGCATCCATCCCGCTAATAAACTTGTCAACCATCTTCTGGTCTGGCCGGTTTATCAGAAGGGTGGATGGGTACACGCCTGGCTCTACTGGAACCGCACCCTCAAGTTGGTCAGCTTTTTTCTTTGGAGTGATAAGGCCTGGTTTGGCAACATCGGTGCGCTGCTTGGCCGCCTTGACCATTTCCTGCTTCATGGCCTCGGTCTGGGCCGCATCCATTGGCAATGCCCGAGATGGGGCAATAGCCTCCCGAATAATGTTGGTAATCTTTGGCCCAACCCCAGCCACCAATACTGGCTCGGCTGCCGGGTCGGTTGTAGGATCGACTGGTGGGGCTAACTCATCAGGAATGGGCAATGCTTCAGCGGTGGTCTGCTTCTCAATGGCCTGAGTCTCAACGCCAACCAGCTCGTCAATTCTGTCGTTAAGCGGTGCAATGGCCATTACATTTGCTCCTCTGGTTGTTGCATGGTTACGGCACCAGCGGCAGCCCCGCCACCAACACCAATCTGGAATAAGGGTTGACCTTGCTTGGTAACTGTTTCCCGCATCTTGGGCGTGATGTCCATTGCCCAGACTTCTACGCCATCCATCTCTGTCTTGCCTACTTTAGCGTTAAACTTCTTGCCGAGCTTTTCCAGTGACTTGGGAAGGATTTGGTCGTAAAAGCCAGCCATGCCCTCACCGCCAACTTTGAGACCCTCTCCAGAAATGGTTTGAGAGCCGCCCTCCATAATTTTTTTAGCTAATTCTTTACCAACAACCTCATCTAAATTTTTGCCAATTAGATTGGTCATGTCTTCGTTGTTTACATTGTCTACAGTTCCATCGGGCGAAACACCTAATCTTATAGACTGACCATCAACAGTATCTAGGGCGATTGACTTGCTCTTTTCACCAGTTAAGACATTTGTTCTTCCGACCACATTTATTTCATCTATCTGCTTACTCAGGTCATACCGCTCTGCCTGAGTCTTGCCTGTAGTAAAGGCTATCTGGTCATATCCCTTTTCTGAGGCTTCTTGTATTGCTCTCTTTAGGGTTAGTTCGTGCCAAGATGTCTTAAAGGGTGCGTCTGGGACTCCCTCAGACATTCCATAATCCACTTGTGGCCCAAGCTCATCTGCGTATTTTTTAGCTTGCTTTTCAGTGGCAAACCGAGCGATAACATTTCCATCTCTAGGGTCGAACACTTCAAAAGGTTTGCCAGATTCTGAGTAGCCCTTTTTCCGCCCTGCCTGATGCCAGTCTGACTGCACTTCCTCAATGAACAGAGTTTTCTTTCCGTCTACTACTCTGTCGTTTACCCTCATGTGGGCTAGGATGTTTGGTTGGTCGAAGTGGGAAGATTTGAACGCTCCAGACATTGGCTTGATACCAGACAATTCGTTGCCTTGCTCATACATTCTTTTGGCAACATCCATGATTTGTTGGTCAGAAAGACCAGCGTAGTCGTTGGAAATATCAAACTCATCTGCAAATGGCCCAACCGCATTGTCACCATACTTAATGGTAAAAGTTCCCTGTGTTGCTGATGTTCTGTTTCTGTAAATCTTTACATTTGACGGGTCGAAAGGTGCAGTTTTCTGCGGCAGCGTCAGCAGAATCTCTCGGTAGTTCTCTCCACCTGGGAGGGTGTAGGAGGAGAACTTGGTTTTATCGTAAAACTCTTCAAAATTAATTTCTTTATTAAGAAGATCAGAATATTCCTCTGCTTCAAGACCACCCAACCCTTCAGCCCGCTCTCTTTCCCGCAACACATTTAATCTAGCTTGCTCTTCATTTGTCAGAGGAATACGCTGCCCTGTACTTGCTTCTAACCTCACCTCTTGCACATCCACCCTGTTGGCGTTGAGGTAGTCTTGTATCTCTTGTTTCGTAACAGACTTCTTGCCCTTTAGAAACTCGTCGAGGCCCGTCCACTTAAGCTCTTCTGGCTTTACGCCCTGGGTCTTGGTAATCTGCGCCAAGAACTGGGCACCAGTGCCTTTGTCCTGTTTGCTATCCAAAACGGCCTTTTCCACGGCAGAGTAAAAGCCAATGTCGCTGCGCTGTGGTTCTGCGGCAGGAGCTGCTTGACTAGGCATAAACGCTGATGGCTTAACCGACCCAGCCTGCATAGCTGGGGATGGCGGTGCAATTGCATCAGCAGACCCCTTAATCATTGGGGCAACCTTCTTGGTTGTCTGCACAGTACCAACCGCACCAGGAATCATTCCAATGGCTGCGCCAGCCGCAGACACAGCGGCCTCGGTATATCTACCCTGCTCTGCCAATTGGGCCGCATCTTGGCCAAGTCGAACCGCTTCCTCGGTCTGCAATGCAGTGCCAAGAAATGGCACGATGTCGGCAATACCCAAGGACAATGGCGCACCACTGCTGGGACCGCCAATCAAGCTCTGAGATATCTTCCTTGCTCTTACCCGGTCAACGCCCACACCCTCAAGCCCAGACTGCAAGAAAGCAGATATTTGCTCTCTGGTGGTTGGGTCATAGGACTTGATCTCTGGTCCTTGCGGCACTGCATCGGTCATGGTCTGTACTGGAGCAGCGGCCACTTGGACCGGGGCTAGGGCACCAAGCGGGTATAGGCCCATGTTGGTACGCATAAATGCGCCCCTAGTGCCATCTTGGTCTTGGATAATCTCGTAGTCATCCCCACCATTTTCTGCATTGGCAAGCAGGCCAGCACGCACCCCAGGCGTAGACAGCTCGTAGTCGAGCCGATACACATCATCAATGGTCTCTAGTTTTATCATTGCTGCGTACCCTGTTGAGGTCTTGGTGCCCGACGAATTGCTTCCCTATATGTGCGGATGTCTTCTCTAACAGAAGCGGCAGTCGCAGAAGCAGCTCTGCCACCTTTGGCAACATGAGCCTGTATTGCCCTTTCAACGGCTGCATCATCTGTCAAGTCAACGCCCTTTAATTCTGGGACTTGAACTTCTATTGATTCTTTTGCGCTAGCGGCAGCACTTGCCCATACAGAGGCCATGCTCCCCCCAAGATTGTTCAGCAACTCCTTGGCCTTTTTTTCCACCTGTTCGTTACTTGGTAGCACCCCATTGATTGGCGTGTTGGCATAGTTGGACAGCTCAAGCCTGGCTGTATTGCGTGCCACCACAGCAGCATCTCTTGCTTCTGCGGTTGGCAAAGATGGGGGTAGATTGGCAGACTGAATACCTACCGCCTGGTCAAACCTTTGGCCGTAGTCTTTGATGATGTTGTTGGGGTTGCCAAGGTTTCTGACCAATGAGTTGAAAGTCTCTTTGGTCAACCGGCTGCGGTTTTTGATTAGCTCCGAATCGGATAGCGTGCCAGCCTCTGCGGCCCTGCTAAGTCGCAATACTAGGGTTGGGTCTTCAACACTAGCAAACACCCCGGCCCCATCGATATAGCCCTGGTAACTCTTGAGCTTCTCTGGTGAGAGCGGCAAATTTTCTAGCTTATCCATCAACTCTTTGCGTTTTGCCGAGTTGTCCTCTGTCAACAATTGGCGAACTAATGGGGCCGCCTTTGCCTCGGCAGAGGAGAATTCATTATTCATCACAATGTTTCTGCGCTCTGTTGCTTTCTTGAGGCGATTGAAAACCTCTTCTTTTTGCTTGTCATCCATGCCAGCCCATACCTGGGAATACTTGCCAGCGTCATTTGCCTCTAGTCTGAGGATCGCCTGAGTGGCAGAGGAGGCGAACTCGGTAGAGGCAATGTACTCGGCAACAACCTCAGACTTAGCCTGCACAATCCCATCTCGCATTTTTTGAATTGTTTCTTGCGACTTGGTTGTTTGGGGCGCAATTCCCATAACAGTGTTGAGGGCCTTGAAGCTGGCCATAGACACGCCTTCTGCTGATGGGTCTGCTTGGATTGCTGTCTTTAGGTTTGTGACCTCGTCTTTGATTGCGTCATCGGCCAACACATCAAATGCGGCACGATACTCATTGGTTAGCTTTTCAGTCGCAACAGACATCAAAGCTCGACCTTGGCCGCCAATGGAGTTGGCTAGGCCTGCCGCCTGCTCTGCACTGTACCGACCCAGCACCTGAGTCTGCTTTTGAGCCAGTGCCGTTATCGACTGCTGGAGAACAGTAAGGTCCTTAATTTGGCCGGTATCAACTTGCGCTTTAAGACTGGCTAATTCCCTTGCCGCTTCCATCTCAAAGTCTGTGCGCAGACCAATAGCAGTCAATTTATTTTCCTGCTCCCTTTGTTGCTGTGCCGCACCAAAGGCAAATTGGCTGATCTTGCTTAATGCTTCCCCGATGGTCTGCGTTTGTCGGGTTTGCTCCCGAATGTTGGCAAAGTCCATCCTCGGAATGTCTGCCGAGATCAGACCAGATTCTTGGTAGCGTGGTAGGCGTGCCATCATCGGCCCCCAGTCGGTGACGGGAAGTTTCTGCTTTCAATCGGTGCTTGTGTCTGCGTAGTCTTTCCATAGCTTAATGCTGCTGTGCCAAGCTTGGTGGCCGCCTGGAAGAAACCAGTCCTTTCTGCGGTGCGGCCAGCTTGCCTGTAAAGCTCTGCCTGCAACATACCGCCACGCATAGCGGCATCGGCATCTTCTAGCAGCATGGAATACTCCCGGCCTGCTGCGGTCTCATTGGCCGCCCGGACAATGTCAGGGCTACCCGAGAATGGGTCAATACCACCGGCATAAGCCCTGGCCGCAATGGCGGCATTGGCCTGTAATCTGCGACGCAGAACATCGTTGCTCCGCTGCTGGTACTGGATTGCCTTGCGCTGGCTCTCGACCTCAGTCTGCTGGGCCTGTAGGTTGTACTGCTGTCTCTGCGCCTTGCCAGCCTGGATATCACCAACTGCACTAACCACACTAAGGACAGTGCCAATGGTCTGTAAAGATGGAAGAGCTGCAACAATTGCTGCCATTTTTTAACTCCCAGGATAGGTGGAGATTTTGTACTCCAGCCCCAACAAAATCATCTTAAGAGGGATGTCCTGCTCAATGGTGATCTTTCCCTCATCGGAATACCCAAGTATCCCCGGCAGTGTCTTGGTGCCGGTAAACTCGGGCACCTCCTCGTCTAGCACATTCGGGTCATCAAACGCCCGGAATGGCACATCGGTGCCATTGATCTTCAGATGCTGGGTGTCCTTCACAAAGACATTGACCTCCACAATCCGCTTCTTAAACCCCAGCCGGGTGCCAGCAGATATCTTAAGGTCGGCAGGCATGGTGACCACCTTGACCGCATAGTCCAACCCTATCTGGTAAGAGCTGGCCGCAGCCCTGGAGAAAGTGACAGTGCCACCGCCAGGTACAGTCTGGTTGGCCTGCACGGCCCCGTCGAGAATGATGTCAACACTCTTGGCCACCAAATGGGACACAGACGCTGACGCACCAGCACCGCCAGTGACAGCAGAGTCGGTGGTCAGGGTGTCATCAAACCGCTCGACATAGAAAACAGTCGCAGAATTGACAGTGCGCTTGACCACAGCGTAGATGGTGGTTAGGTCCACGCCCACATCGATGAACTCCCCATCGGTAGTAAACTCGGAGGGGGCAATCACATTCTGGGCACGCAACAGCGAGAAGGCCGCAATCGACCCGTCTGTCGCATTGGCAACCAGCAGAAGGTCATTCTCATCGGTGGCCACTGATCTGCGCAGGGCCATGCGCCTTGGGTTGCGCAGTAGGTGACCTGATAGCAATGATATCTTGCTGGTCACATAGGTGAGCTGCACATCCGTAAAGGCGAACTCGTTCAGACTCTTGCCCTGCCGTTGAACGAACAGGGTGCCAGACTCTAGTTGCTGGACTCGGATGCCTTCCTGGCTGCCATTGCGGGTCGTAGACTTGACAAAGAAGTTATCTGGGGTGATTGGCTGGAGACCTTCCTGGGGGCAGTAGAACTCGCCACCAGTGGTGAAGACCTGGAGGTCTCGGCCTGCCGTGATGTCCGTAATGGCATTGAAAGTATTAGTGTCAAGTGTGGCCTCGACCGCATCATCGTCCAATCCCTCCGTTGCCTCAAAGTCAAAGAAGAGGCCGACCTTGGAACCCCAGACAGTCGATGGCCGGGTCTTAGACCCACCAAAATAAAGTCGGCCCTCATGGAAAGTCACCGACCTTGGGTATCCTCTAGTGGCCGACCAGACTGCCTCGTATCCCGTTTCAATGTCCCAGTCTCCATTGGCGATGGCCCCTGTCGAGAAGAATGGGAACTCGGTAATCGCTTGTGCAACAGTGTTGCTTGTAATGGCCACAATCTTGGCACGGCCCTGTGGGCTGGCATTGACATACTGCCCAACCGCTGCCGACTTGAAGACGGCAATGGAATAGGTGCTGGTATTGTCCGGGGTTGTTGCCCAGGCGGCATTGACTGTGGCCACCTTGGTTGAACCCACATAGTCGGTGATCTGCCTGACTTGCCCGGAACCAGTCCCCCCTGTTAGCTCAATGAATAACCCGTTGTACAAGTCATCTGTTGCACTTGACCCTGCGGCCAATGTAATTGTGGTCGAGGCACCCGCCTGGGCGGTGCCAGTGATTGCCGCTTGGGAAGCGGTGAGGTTGACCTTGCCAGAGACTGCCGACGGGGTCAGCGTGCCCAGTGGCTCAAACACCAAGCTGGTGAAGTTGTACTTGGGGGTCGAGTCAAAGGTAATGACCGAGCCAGTCCAGTCTGCATCTGTTGCGCCCCGTACCAGCTTTGCCGGTGGGATGTCCTGCTGCACCACGATCAGGGTGTCGGCAGACTGGGTCCAGCCCAGATTAGCCAACCTTGCACCCGTCAGGCCAAGGCTGGAGGTGTCAAGGTAGGAGTTGCCACTGCCATTGATATTGGTGACCAGTGCCCCATTTTTAAAAACAGACATCCGATTATGGGTAAAGCACAGCATATAGCTGTCGCTGGTCGAGAACTCAAATGGCACCAGACGCACACCATTGGCGGCAGACTCTGCGCCTGAGTTGGGTAGGGATGTGACATACCGCAGACCAGGCCTGCGCCTCACGCCACCCTGTGGCTGCACCACTACATTGGTGGCCTCCTCAAGGGCATTGGCATAGGCAGGCAGATCAACCCGTGCCCGAAGCAGCGGGTCCATCTCTCCTGTTGAGAAGTTAGTCTGGATCGATACAAAACGGGTCATTAGTTGCGTACCGCAATCAGGGCATAGTCATCGATGTAATTGTTGGGCTGGCCCTGGCCGTCCATCTGAATAGCGGTTCTCATATACCCGCCACGGCCATTCTCGCTAGGTGCGCCTACGGCCACATTCTGCCAATACTGAGCCTTAGAGTCCTGGTCGGTGATCGGGTAGGACAGGTGCCAGGCCATCATGTACTTGAGGAGCTGCACAAAGTAGACCGGCATCTCAAACTCTTGCACGGCATATTGGTAGTCCACATAGACCTCTTCATAGTCAGTGAGCAGCTTGTCCTGGAAAATGCGGTATTCCTTGCTAGGCCGCTGACCGGGTGATGCAGATGTATATACAGCCCTGGGTGGCCCCAGCCGGTCACCAGGCAGTTGATACTCGTATCGGTACTCTGTAGTTGGGGTGGTAATCAGCTTGGCCAGCTTGACCTTTTTAAAGCTAAATGACCAGGGGTAGACCAGCAATGCCTGGTTCTTAAGGTCCGGGTAGAGCCGGTCAGAGATGTTGGCTGCGTCCGTGCCTTCGTTAAAACTGGAGATAGAGTTGGCCCCCAGCATGAGCAGGGCATCAGAGCAGATTGATAATGAGGAATCACCAGCAGCCATTTATAGACCTCAATGTGATAAAGGCCAGCCCCCGATTGCTCAGTGGCTGGCCTGGTTTCTACACCAACCGCTTAGTCGCTATCGGTATTGGCCAGCGTGGTGCCGTCGTTCACATCCACAACACCAGATGTGTTGGAAAGCACATAAACCAAAGTAGCAACAGCAGTCGAGCCAGTCGAGGTCACACAGTAAATCAGGTCACCAACTTCCAGGGAGTTAGCCAGGTCGTTGAAATAACCCTCTGTATTGACAGTCGCAATGGTATCGGCAGTCTTGTAAGCATAGACCGAAGGAGCTTGGCCACGCTTACTGACACCGACAGAGGTAAATCCAGCAGAAGAAAAAGCCATGTCAAATCTCCTTAAGCGTCGGTGGTTTGAACTTCAACGATACCCTCGGCATCGATGGCAATCGCACCGGCAGAGAACACTGCGTTCACCAAGAAGGAGGTCTTCTCGGGGATGTAGTTGATCTCAGTACGGGGAGCGATACCCTCGGCATAGCCAATAGCATCACGATGGAAAGCCCAGAGCTTGCGCTCAGCACTGGCAATGGGAAGACCGCCCTCGGCACGATCACCAATCGTATGGAAGGTGAAGCCAAGGAAGGTATTCAGCTCGCCACTCACTAAGGCACGCACAGTGTTGAAATCTGCCGAAGTGACAGAAGTCTCACCTAGGATTGAAGCCAGGCTGTTGGCGTGGATGACGATGTGCCGGTTATCCATCGGGACATTATTCTTGTCCAGAAGTTTCTTGGCTGCACGCAACTTGGCCACATTGAGGCCAGTGTTGGAACCACCCTCGTCCTCGTCCACCACATTGCTAGTCGAAGAACCGGCCAGGGAATCAAGGATGATCTGGTCTTGGCGACGGCCAATAGCGTTGGCAACCACTTGGACAAGCTCTTGACGCTCGTCAAAGTTGACCTTGGCCTGATTGAAGATGTCGCTGTACTCAGCGGCATTCCAGTCTTGCAGGGTTGCGGTAACCTGGCTGAAGGCAACATTAAGGGGCGTGACATCGGACTGAGGAACACGCACAGTGGCGACACCCTTGCCGACTTTGGGGAATTTAACAGTAGAACCCTCGACTCCACGACGCTGACGAACCGCACCGACCAACTGGGCTTTCGCCTGGTAAGCCTGCTTAACCTCTGCGTCGAAGAGCGTAACGAATGCTGGTGAAAGCGTAGACATTACAGTCTCCTAAAAAGTGAAAAAAAGGTTTGGTTGTCGCCTCGGTTAGCCGGTGTTTTGGGCCTCTTGCTTGCTGGTTGCGCCAGCCACTCGTCAGCATCCGCTGCGGTAAGGGTCAGAGATATCTGATTGGCCTTAAGGTGGTTTCTAAGGGTTTTGTTTGCAGAATGCAATAGGGTTGACTTCTCGCCAATCAGTCATATCCCAGTTGCCTTTTCCATGGTTGCAGTCATGGCAAAGAATCTGAAGATTGTTGATGTCTAGGGCCAGGCTCGGCCAAAGCTTCCTCGGTTTGATATGGTCCACATTCATCACCGCCCCGGTTGCTGGCGTTGCACCGCAACACATACACTTGGCCCCGTACTTCTTAAGGGCCTGCATCCTGACCTTGCGCCACTCAAAGGTTCGCAGGAAGCTGTCCTTGGCGTTTTGATGGACAGTGACTGGCTTTCTGTATTTTCTTTTTTTTGGTTTGGCGGCCACTGGCGGTGCAGGAGCTGCGGGTGGCACCCAACCCCACGCTAGAGCCTTCAACCTGTTCTTTTCTGCTTTCTCTTGCTTGCGCTGCTTATAAGACTTGGTTGTCATAAGGTTCGCCTTTGGTGAGCAAGACTCAGCCATCCCTCGGGGTGACCGAATCTTCCTTAACTATGCTTCGCCTTCGGAGCCGCATAGACCCGCCAGTCGTTCGTTGCTAGGGCACTAGCTTCGCCACCCCGTCCCGATTCCTCCGCAACTTCCCCCCAGTATCGGTCTTTGGTTTATGCGCTGGTGTTGAGACCCCGCCCACATAAACCGCAGTCGGAAGCTCCAATAGAAAAACCCTCTAGAGGAGGCTCGGGCTTGACAGGCCAGCACTCGATCCGAGTGAAGTGCATAACAAGCCCCCACTAGAGGGTTCTGTCTCGGATCAAATGCCGGAGCGTCACTTCCGACAAGCAAATAGTAGAGAAAAAAAACCCAGGGTGCAAGACCCTGGGCTTAACCCTATTTCAAGGGGAGGAGAACTACCATGAAGAAAGCAACCTGATACTACCCGAAGTTCTGCATAAACATCTTCTCGACCTTGGCCCTGTATGCTGGGTCGGTCTGATACCTAGGATCACCCACCATGGCATAAAGTTCATCTTTGCTGGGGGCACCCTCAATGGGCACAGACTCCTTGGGAATCCTGGTGCCCTCATAGGTCTCACGCAGCTTGGATAGAGCCAGGATGCCCTTGGCAGTACCGCCCATGACCTTGAACTCCTCAAAATCATCCTTGCCCCAGACACCCTTCCTGACCAGTCCCCTGGCCCAGTCGGTCATCCCGTTGATGATTGCATCCGCATTCGGCCCAAGGGCGGCACGCTCCTCTTGGATGGTGCGCTGCACCTGTGCCTGCTGGTCACCACCCATGGCCACCACATCTCCGACAAGCTTGTCGAAGGCGGCTTGGCTAATCCCGTACTCCTTTGCCCAGCCCAAGACATGGCTGCGCACCGGGTCATCCTCGGGGATATCTCCAAAGACAGCGGTG